>ENA-ORBV01009897-ORBV01009897.1-microbial-mat-metagenome-genome-assembly--contig:-NODE-9897-length-15445-cov-4.814420_pt1 | contig 15445 bp, 9 predicted proteins | sample MGYA00237777_ERZ505514 | MGnify/ENA primary metagenome ERZ505514 (study PRJEB26160, sample SAMN06269048) | microbial mat metagenome | isolation source: Oligotrophic lake microbial mat | place... | reverse complement strand
TTAATGATACGGCGACCACCGAGATCTACACCTCTCTATTCGTCGGCAGCGTCAGATGTGTATAAGAGACAGAAAACCAACTTTGTCCCCGCCGATCTGGACGCGTCTCGTTTCGAGAACGTCGAGGGCTACCTCGACGCGCTCCTGGAACGACCGATCTCTTCGGTGATGGATCTGGAAGCCTGGCTGCTTGATCGCGGCGAACTCGAAGCCGCCTGCTCCGAGGCCAAGGCCAACCTCTACATCAGCATGACCTGCGACACCGGGAACGCCAAGGTCCAGGAGGCGTACGCGAAGTACATCCATGAGGTGGAACCCCGGCTCACGCCCGCGTGCTTTCGGCTGGATACCCGCTTCGTCGAGTTGGTTTCAAAGTTCCCGTTGCCGGGAACCGGTTACGCCGTGCTCGACCGGGCCGTCCGCACCGATGTGGCGCTCTTCCGCGATGAGAACGTGCCTCTCGAAACCGAGTTGGCCTCGCTGGGGCAGGATTACGACCGGACCATCGGGGCGATGACGGTGGAGTTTGACGGAGAGGAACGCACCCTCCCGCACATGGCCCGCTATCAGGAGGGCACCGACCGGGCCGTACGAGAGAGAGCGTGGCGAACCGTGGCGGAACGGCGCGTGCATGAAATCGACACCATCAACGGCATCTTCGACCGCATGGTCGGGCTCCGCCACCGCATCGCCCGCAACGCCGGCTTCGAGAATTACGTCGGCTTCGCGTTCAAGGCCAAGCATCGCTTTGATTACGGCGTGGCCGAGTGCGAGACGTTCCACGACGCGGTTGAGAAGGCCGTCGTGCCGCTGGCCCGCGGCCTCGAGGCACAGCGGGCCGCCAAACTGGGGGTGTCGCCACTGCGGCCGTGGGATCTCTCGGGGGACGTGAAAGGCCGCCAACCGCTGCGGCCCTTCGAGGGCGGCGTCGACCTGATGCGCAAATCGATCGCCACCATGCACCGTCTCGATCCCCGTCTCGCGGAGATGCTGGCTCAACTGGGTGACGGTTCGCAATCCGGCGGCTCGTCGAACGGCTCGTGCCTGGACCTGGACAGCCGCAAGGGCAAAGCCCCGGGCGGCTACCAGTACATGCGCGACCGCACGCGCCGGCCCTTCATTTTCATGAACAGCGCGGGGCTCCACCACGACGTCGAGACCATGGTTCACGAAGCCGGGCACGCCTTCCACTCGATCCTCTGCCGCGACCAGCCGCTCCTGGCCTATCGGCACAGCCCGATCGAGTTCGCGGAAGTCGCGAGCATGTCCATGGAATTGCTCACCATGAATCACTGGGGCCGGAACGAGCAGAACCGGAACGATGGTCGGCCGGTCTTCTACGAAAACCCGGACGACTTCGCCCGGGCAAAGCGCGACCAGGTGAAGCGCAGCGTCCTATTGCTTCCGTGGATCGCGACCATCGACGCGTTTCAGCACTGGATTTACACCCATCCCACCCATACGCGATCCGAACGCGAGGCCGCTTGGTTGAAACTGGACGCCCGGTTCGGGAGTTCGGTTTCGTGGCTCGGGCTGGAGCGTTTCAAGCCGAACATTTGGCAGCGCCAGCCCCACCTCTTCGGGCACCCTTTTTATTACATCGAGTACGGGATCGCCCAACTGGGAGCCTTGCAGTTGTGGCTGATTTCGGTCGAAAAGGGCGAACGGGAGGCCGTCGAAAGGTATGTTGCGGCCCTGCAGTTGGGGGGCAGCAAACCGCTTCCGGAACTCTTTGCAGCAGCAGGCCTTGAGTTCAACTTCGGGGCCGACATGGTGCATCGAATCGTGGCCCGGGTGCAGGCGGAATTGGAACGATTGCCGGACTGAAGCGTCTACGAACGGCCCCGTGGCGGCAATTTCTGCCGCTCGCGACCGTTGGACTTCGTCGTGCCATCAGATTCCTTGAACATATCCCTTGACAGTTGGGCCCGGATCCGTCACAATGGGAGTACGGCGCTTCTCGCCGCACGGGTTGGTCCCGGCCGTTCTGGCTTTGAGGGAAAACCTACGCAGGCTCGCGGGGGTTCACTCTCGGATGCCAGCAAACGGAATTCTGGTTCTCATTTGTTGGAAAAAGCGGGGCTCGACTGCAACCTCAAATGAGGTTGACGTGTATCCGTCTCGGACATATCTCTCCTCGCCCGGCACCGATGTGAACCCCATTTGGTGACGGGCTGAACCCGGCGACCGTTCGCAGACTAAACCCCGTTTGCGAGCGGTCGCTTCTTTTTTGGATGTTCGGCAATCGGCCGGACAGAAGTCGGCGACCCTGAGCGAGCGGCCGGATGGTTGGCTATTGGAGCGCTGCGGGGTGTGCCCGGGGAAGCCGTCGCACGGACCCGGGAGTCAGCATCAGGATTTTCCGACTTCGTCCCGAAATGGAAACCCAGTCTGCCGCCCTGATTATCGCCGCGGGCGAAAGGTGTAGACCCCGGTCGTACGGTTGGTGTTCTCGTCCGCAAAGTTGTCCCAGTGCCGCATGTTTCGGAGTTCTTCGATCTTCATACGGCGGGCGCTGGCGTCGAGCCGGGTCGCGGCGGTGGTTCCAAAGTACCGGGGATTGAGGTATCCCCACGTGCCCGGCGAGCGTCCCCGAACGAAGGTGGTGGGGGCCGAAGGCTGCCAGCCGTTGACGAGGGGGAGGTAGCTGGTCCCGTGGTCGGGATCACTCGACGGAACCATCGCGGGGGGCATCACCTTGTAGAAACCGTCGCGAACTGCGGAGAGCAGGGGCGAATCGGCAGCGGTTCGCCCGTTGTCGTGATAGCTTGTTCCCGAGACGTCCTTGGCCCGGGCGCCCGCGAAGGTGATGAATTCGGAAGGGAAACGGACGTCGACCGACTTGTCCACATAGAACATGCCGCCGGAGCCGTAGGGATTCTCGCCGCCGAGCAGGCTGTCGAATCCGCACTTGGTCCGCCCGTGCTTCTGAAACGCCGCGTGGTTGCTGTCGCCACCGAAGAAGACGGTGTTCATGCCGAACGAAGGATGCGTGGCCACGGCGCCGACGAACGATGTGTCCGGATAACTCGCCAGGTTGCCGGCCTCGGCCGTGCGTCCGGCATCACCCCGGTTGCGGAACAACTGATAGTCATTACGGTTCGTGACCATCACGTCGGGGATCGGCAGGGCCGCATAGCCCGCGAGGCGCCACGTCCAAGGCCTCATGGCTTCCCGCGTGATCCGGGCGGTGCGGTCGTTGGGATCAGGCGGGTACATGCTTTTGTCGCATACCTGCCACCAGATCCAGCTCTTGGGGATGCGGCCGGGGACGATTTCGTCCCTGAAATCCGCCGAGTACGTCGCGTTGGCCTTCGCCAACTGGCTAATCGCTGACAACTCCTTGACCGAGCGCCCCGTCTCACGAGCCTTGCCCAAGCCGGGCAGCAGGATTCCAATCAGGAGCGCGATGACCGCGATCACCACGAGCAATTCAATAAGCGTGAATCCGCCATCACGACAACCACGGTTACGAATCCGCATGTTCGGCTCCACTCCGCCAGAATCTTCGGCTGTCAACCAACGGCTCAGCAGGACCAACGACTCGACCCCGGAACGCCCGGAACGGGCGTTCAGAAGGGGGTCCGAGATCAGAATATCGAGCCGGCGGCCATACCGCAAGTGAAAAATGGATTATTTCCGGTATGCCGTCCTGACTTGCCGCCGCCGCGCAGCCGGTCGCCAGACGCCGCGCCACCGACGGTCGCTCACCCCTCCTGCGCGTGCTCCCGGAGGAAGAGCCCGATCCGCCCCGCGAGTTCCGCGCGTGCTGAGACGTCGAGCGTGCCGCGGAGTCGATCGGCGCTCCACCCCCACACGGGCGACTTGGGGTCGGGGTCGTCCGCGTGCCGCGGAATCAGGTGCCAGTGGATGTGGGGGACGACGTTGCCCAGGCACTCATAATTGATGCGGACCGGGCCAAAGAGGCGACGCTGGGCCGCGGCCACCGCCGCCACGTCCTCCCACAACGCGGCCTGACGCGACCGGCTCAACTCAGCCACATGTTCCACATGCTCCTTCAGCACCACCACGCACCACCCCAAACATCCCTGATTTTCCCCAAGCACGCAGATTGATTCAGCCAACTCTGCGATCCACCCGCCCGCCGCCCCGCCCGCGGCGGCTACCCCGCACAACCGGCACTCGTCATCATCCATGGAACCTCCAAGACGCTTGCCACCCTCGCCGCTTCAGTCTGGGAAGCCTGGCCCGTCAGTCGCCAGCGACGATAGCCCCTGCACCGCGAAGCGCCTTTATCGAAACGCCCTTTCCAAAGGCCTGAAGTCTTCGACCGCTCACAAATTCATCGCGGGAGACGCCGTTGGCAGCGTGGACCTCGGTTCACGCTTCATCAAGAATCGATGAGAAATCCCTCATCTGACGACTGTTCTTAGGATTGCTCTGGCGACATCGAAATCGTGAGGCAGGCTACTCATGATGCGTTATACCTTGCCAATCCATGTCGCCACCGCGGCGTTCGCCCTTTCCGCCACCCTTGCTCCCGGGCAAGGTGCGCCCAGCTACATGGAATCGCCCGGCGTCGCGATGTCCGGTGTCGGCACATACCGCATCCAGGACATCACTTCCGACGGTCAAACAATCGTTGGAACCTATTCCACCGGCGTAAATTCAGCACGTCCCTTCATTGCCACGATCCCGGTGTCGGCATCCGCTTCCATCCTGCTTGTTGGCCGCGTGTTTCTTCGTCGCCGGCGCTGAAGCGCGGGCGAACTTTCGTTCGAACAACTCTTTTCAGGAATTGATCGGTCATGATAAAACCGCAACTGGCAATGCCCATTATCGGGCTGGGGTTATCTACCGCGCTCTCAGCGGAGCAGACGACACAGCCTAATTACCTCCTCTGGAATGAACAGCCGGCCGGGACGGCTGCCACTCCTCAATTCACCGCGATGGCCAGAATTGATGCGCGCAGCACAACCCCGGCCCAGGCAGCGTCAGCGCTGTATACGGAACTTACCGCTCGGCCGCGTCCGGCGGGACATCTCTCGATCGTGCTCCAGAACTTTGGTGGAACGCCGGCGGCGGTTGCCAATCTCTTCTTCGTCGATCCCCTCATCCCGCTTGACACGCGTACTCGTTTCGGTTACACTAATGCGTGTGCCGGACGGCGTGTAGTGACTCTCCGTGCCGCGGAATTAATTCACAAAGGTCCATCGTTCGCCGCACTGAGTGAGCGTTCATGTTCATGAGAACTCAAGTCGTTCGTCCGATGCGGCTCATTGTGGTAAGCCTTGCTTGGGCGGCAATCACCCTCTCGGCAGCGCAAACCGGCAATAATTCTCCGCCCGGTTCTGGCACGCCCGGTTGGAAGTACGGCGGTAACAACTGCGGCTGTTTCGTCAGGTGCAATCAAACGACCGCGCAATGCAACGCGTGCTGCGCCGCAGCGCTCACGCCGCCCGGGCCCCTCACACCAGCACAGGTGACTAACTGCACCCTTTTCTGCGTTCAGATGGGCCAATCCTGCGGTGGATGTCCGTGAAATCCATCTCGGTCGGCATCGCAACCGCCCCACTCGTCCTGATCGTCGTCGTCGGATCTTGGTTCTGGTTTGGCAGCGATGAGGCGGCTTCCGATCAACCGCACATTGCCCGCAACCCCGCTTGGGTCGCGCCGCCCCCGACATGGGCCCCAGGTGCCGCCTATTCCACTCAACACAACCAGGACATGCACGTTCTCTGGAACGAGTTGCGACAAGTCGAGCACTGGAGCGACACCGATGTTACCTTCTTGGAATATTGCCTTTCAGATCCCCCCCTCTTCCGTGGAACCGACTACAGCGACGCGGATATCGCGGAAATTCAAAAAGCCAATCGCTACATGAACGCGGCGTCGATCCTCGCCGAACACGTTCAGATCGGCGGGACGATCGATCCGGCGTCGATTTCTGGCTTGAAGGCCCTTCTCGTCGAACGCCTCTCAAGTCCCGCGAGTGCCGTCCGTGGCTACGCGGTGCTGGCGATGGTCGCCGTCGATGGCTTCGGGGACCCCGCCTTGATGACCGCGCTGGAGCGAATGGGTGACGCCGACCCGGATGTTTACGTCCGCAGCGTGACCAAGGTGCAATTCGAGAATGCCGCCCGCCGCCGCGACGGGCGTTCGCGGTGATGGATACCTTGCCCCTCAGGCCTCGTGCATTCACGCTCATCGAGGCGTTATGCACCGTCCTTATCCTGAGCGTCGTCACCGCCCTCGTCCTTCCGTCACTCAGTGGCGCGAAGCGAGCAGCGCGGGGCGCCGCTTGCTTCTCAAACCTCCGGTCATTGGGTTTCGGCATCGCGACCTACGCCTCGGAGCACCGAGCGCTCCTCCCGCATGCAACCGAGCCGGCCGACCTCCGCGAGGGCCTGATCGCGCCGTTCGACACGCTCGCCGATCAGCTCCTGATCAGTCCCCCCGCCCGGATCAACGACGTTGTGTACTCCGATCAACCGTTCAGGTGCCCGGCGGATGCGACTTTCGCGCGGACGCTCGGGACCAGCTACCGATACGTCCCCGCCGACTTCATGCGAATCCCGGAAATTTGGGGCGGGCGGCCCCAAGTCGGGGTGACCCGCTTGTACGAGGCCGGGCCCGAGGATATGCCGCTCTTGGTTGATCTCGATCGGTTCCACGGGCCCAGATCTCTTCGGTCCAGTGCCCAAGCCTTGTTCTACTCCCAGGCTGTTCGCAGATTGCCCGAATAGCAAGAGCGAGTTGAATCCACACGCAGGCGGATCGGCCAACCGCTCCGCGCCGAACGCGGCGACGTTCGTAGCAGGCGGACAAGGGGATATCGCTCGCGCGACAAACCCGCCGTGGCGAGCAAGCCACCGGTAGCGACACTTGCTGGTTCTGTCCACACCCAAAGAGATCTCGATGCGGCGGAAACGTATCAAACACGTGAAAGGGACGAACTGACCGCAAGCCAAGGGGCTACCCGTCGTTATGGTCACGCTTCGGCCCCATGCCAGAATCGCGACCACCAACCCGCTCCCACCACACTCTTCGTCAATGCCCGAACAGGTTCTTGTCGCCAAAGTATCCGTTCCGCTCGAAGTATTCCAGGGCTTCAACCGTCGAGCCGAAGACCTTGGTTGCCGTTTCGGTAATGAACGGGCTCGGTGCCTTCCTCGGCTTCCACACCACAAAAACCTCCTTGGTGTGCTCCCAGGCGTGCTGCAACTCCCGCTCCACGCCGCTGGAGAGGCCCGGGATCCCCTTGCCACCCTCACCGGGAACTTCCGGGATGTAACTCACGATCATGTCCGACTGATCGATGAGTTTGAAATCCCGCATGTAGATCTGCCCGTCGATGTCCCCCGCGATGTCCAACACCTCGCGCACCCGCACCTTCATGTTCGCCCCGCCCGCCTTGCCGCCAAACACATGCGGCGTGACTTCGAGATAGTCCTTCCCGTCCTTACTGGCCGCGATCGCCCGATCAAGGAGCAGTTTTTCGTCCACATCGCCGGGGTCGAACGTGATGAAATGCTCCGCCAAGGCCGCCCGGAAGTCGTCGATCTCCTTCAGGATGTCCGGCATGTCCAGGACGTGGCTCATCGGGAAACTCGGATACACCCGCCGCATCTTCGGGCGGCAGACCAGCCGGAACAGCGACCGCGTCGTGAGCTCGTGCCGCCCACGTGAGAGAATGTAAAACTGACTCCCGGGGATCGCCTTGCTCATCAGTTCGGTCGCGAGGATCTCCTCCTCCCGCCACACCATGCAATCCTTCAACGTCGCATCGATCTCGTGTTCGTTGTGCAGCCGATGGTGGACCACCTCGATGTTGTCCACCAGGCAGATGAACACCTCCGGCGCCAGTTTCGTGATCTGATCGTAATCGAACGCGCTGAAAAGCCCGTGCCGCCAGCGGAACGTCGCGTGCGTGTTCACCACCACGTTCTTGTGGTCGCGGGCCTCGTTGATGATGTCCTTGAAAGCCGCCCGCCGCAGCGACGACAACCGCGAAAGCGGCAGGTCCAAAATCCGCCCCGGCCGCACGTCCGGCCCCTCGCGGTACATCAGGTCCCCGACATGAAAGACCTCCATCGACTCGCCCTGCCCACCCGCCAACGCCGCGGCGGCCTCCACATAGGGCTTCTTCTCCATCCCGATCTGACCCGTAATGATCGCTCGCATAACGCGAAGCGTAGTTGGCCGCCGCGTTCTACGGCGAATGACCCGCCCCGCGTACCATCCTTTCGCAAGCGCCCGTAGCTCAGTTGGATAGAGCGGCGGTTTCCTAAACCGCAGGCCGGCAGTTCGAACCTGCCCGGGCGCGTTTCGAGAACCTCGTCAGGCGGTGGTCCGGAGCCACGAAGAATGAGAACACCATCAGCGTCCCGCGCCGCCGCCGCCGCCGCGATCCTTGCAGCGCTGACGGGCTCCGCGGCGGGCCACGCCATGCAACCCGAGCCGTCTCCAGCGGCTGCGGCCGCGAGCCAACCGGTTCAACCGCTGCCCCCGCAGATCGTTCTTGGCCAAAGGTCGGCGCTGGCGATGTCGGCCCGGGTTCCGCTTTCCACGGTCGTCATCGTTTCCAATGCAGTTTCCTACTGCCGGGCCATCGCCGCGTGGTCGTCCACCGCGATCTTCCCGGTGCTCGTCGATGACGGTTCCTTTGAAGCAAGGGAAGACATCGCCCGCTTCGTGCGAGGGTACCAGCCGGCCCATGTTGTTCGCTGGAACAATCCCCCTTCCACTGCGGGCCCTGTGCCCGCCGACGGCGCGGGTGCCGACTCGTTTTCGCCGGGGGATGTCAACTTGGTCACCGTCGCCCTGGGCGAAGCACTCCTGCCCGATCGCGCGTCGGGCGTGACGGGCGAGCCGCCCTCGGGTGGTACGGCCCCGACCGCACCCGTCCCCGCAGCGGCGACCGATCTGGGCCTCGTCTTCGCGGGCCTGAATGACCCCGCGTGGACGGCGGGGCTCGCGCTTGCCGCGGGCCGCGGCCAATCTCTCCACTTGCTCGACGTTCGTCAGCAGGTGGACGGGTACCTCTCAATGGCCGAAGCGGCCAAGGTTTCGGCGGACGTGCGCGCGGCCGCCCGGGCCTCCGGTTTACCCTTCGCGGCACTCGGCGACACCCTCGACGCCGTCACCTTGTGCGTCAACGCCCCGATCAAGTTCCGTCCCTCGGAGTCGGCGCCCGCGATGCTCGCGCTGACGGACTTTGTCGGCCGCACCAACGACGGGACCGACGAAAACCCGCGCTGGGCCTGGTGCGGACAAGTTCACGGAACCGCCGCCCAAGCCGCCTATCGGGCCATGAGTTCTCTCTTCATCCAGCCCCGCACCGCATGGCTCTTCGACGGCTATCCCAACACCCCCGGTTGGAACGAGTTTGACGCCACCGCTTCGGGCGATCTCCTGAAGAAAATCGGCTTCGGTGTGGAAGTTCTGGATACGCCCGGGCAGAGCGCCCGCGATTGGCGCATCCGCTGCGCCCGGCCCATCCACGCCGGGCTGATCGCCGTCACCACCAAGGGCAACTCGGATTTCTTCGACCTGGAGCCCGGGCAGTGCAAGCCCGACGACGTCCCCATCGTCACGACGCCGTTCGCCCTCCACTTCACGCATTCATGGTCCATCGAACGGCCGACGGATCGCGGCACCGTCGGCGGCCGCTGGTTGGAACGCGGCGCGTTCATGTACGTCGGCTCGGTTCACGAGCCCTTCCTGCACGCGTTCGTCCCCACGCCCACCTTCGTCGGTCGTGCGGCGTCCGGAGCTCCTTTCATTGCTTCGGCCCGACACGAACTGGGACCGGTGGGGTCCAAGCCTTGGAAGGTCGCCACCCTGGGTGATCCGCTCTTCTCGCTCGTCAACCGGCCCAAGCCGGTCGACCGATCCCTCGCGCTTGCGGGAACCGTGGCGGTGGGCGACTCCCTTCGCGAAGACCTGACTGCGGGTAACTATGCCGACGCGATCGACACCTTGGTGCTCTTGGGGCGCGACGCAGACGCCGCGAAGCTCGGCATCAAAATTCGCGACGAAAAGCCCGACGCCTTCCGCGGCGGGGTTGCGGCCCGGACCATTCTCCCCCTCTTTCGGCAGGGTCAGAACCGCGAAGTTCTGCTGGCGTTCGCGCTGGCGGACCTGAAGGACCGGCGAAACCCGGCCCTGCGCGATGCCGCGTCGCTGGCCTCGTTCCCGTTCCGCGAGTCGGGCGCGGAGGAGGCCGAAGTACGGGCCGTGCTTGACCTTCTTAACGCCGGCTCGCCCGCCCCTTGATTTTGGTTCTGCTGGTAACCGTTCGCGATATCTATCAGCCGGCCCCGATCTCTTCCCTTGAAATCGGCCCGGCTTTGATATCACCCGCCTCAGCCCCTTCAACCGCGTTTGCCCGCCCGCTCGGTCGCGGCTCGGTGTAGCCCGCGGTCCGCTCGATCCGCTTTTCACCGCTCCCCGCATGGCTGGGGCGTTCATGCACCGCCGCCTCGCGTCCGTGTTCGGTGACGGTGTAAACCATGCCGATCGTGGTCTCGGGTTCGCCCAGCAGCAGGCGGTTCACCAGTTCCACGCCCTGCATAAGGGTGTGGTCGGTATTCGCGACCTCATACTTCCACATCCCAAAACGTCCGCGCGAGTAAATCGAGCGGCCCTCGAGCCAAGGGATGACGGTGGTGAGGATCGCATCACGATCGACCGTCGGAGTCGGGTACGAGTAGTCGGCGTAGTGACACCACTTGGACACAATGTTGGCGCGTTCTCCAGGCTCAAGAAGACCGGCGTTCTCAAGCCCGGTGATGGTTTCTTCGATGATCGCGTCCGGGTTCCTGCCAGCCTGTCCAGCGGTTGGTTTTTCCGACGATTCGCTGGTCTCGCACAACAGCGAGTAGTAATGCTCCCGATCCGGGGTCATGTTGGGCGAGTAATTGGAGAGATACGTCACGCGATAGAACGGGCAGTTGTCCTCCGGGAAGTACATCCAACTCTTGGTGTCGGGCGTCCCGCCGCCGGGTGTCCGGCTCTTCAAGCCGATCCCGACCATGTATCCGGCGGAATGACGCAGGCCCGCCGCGGCGTGCGCGATCCGCGCCAGTTCGCCCGGCTCGCGCTCGCTCCGCAGCACCGTGCCGCACAAAATGTCGAGCGGCATGGTCGAAACCAGCGTGTCGTACCGTTGGGTGGAACCGTCGGCAAAGGTCACGACCTTGGCATCGATGTCGATCGTCTCGACCCGCTTGTTCAGCTGCACACGCGAGCCCGCGGGCTCGGTGCCGTCTTCGGCAAGGCCCAGGGCGGGTCCGAATCGACGGTAGAACTCTCCGGTCCCGCCCCGCAGCGGAAACTTGAACTGGTTGTTCGGCCCCCAACCAAAGTCGTCGGACCCCAGGATGACGTTCTTGAGAGCCCGCTCGATGTCGATCACCGCGACCCGTTCCCCGATCCACTCTTTGTTCATCATCTCGGGGGGGTGTGCCCACACCTTGAAGTTGTACGGCCGCATGAAATGCCGCGCGATCCCGTCGCCGAAAACCGCATCGATGAACTCTCCGAAGTTCCGGGCCTCGGCGTGACTCTTGACCGGTCCCTTGCCGGACTGGGCCTTGATCAAGCCGGAAAGGCACTCAAACGCGGCCTGCGGCGGCAGGTAGCGAACGTTGTTCTGGAACGGATAGGGCACCCAGCGATCCATCATCCGCACCCAACTCTCGCGGTTGTTCAGCGTGAACTCATCACCCATCAATTTCTCGAAACACGCGTCGTAATACTTGTAGTGGCTGAACATGACGTGCCCGCCGATGTCCCAGGTGAACCCGGCGTCGTCCGTGAAACTGTGAGCGAGGCCGCCCACATATGGGTTGCGGTCCACCACCACGAAGTCGTGGTAGCCAAGTTCCTTCAGGCGGTAACCCGCTCCCAGACCCGTGGGCCCGGCACCAAGAATCAAGATTCGACCGGGGTTTTTCAACGCGCTCATTCAACCCGCAGGGTAGCGAAGGGAGAAGGCATCCGGCATCGGCTCTCGGGTGCGGCTGACGCTGCAATCGTAAGGCGATGTCGATAAAGGAATTACGCTAGGCCAGACCGACCCTGACCGAAAATTCATCCATTTCGTACCGCTCGCGCGCCATCCGCCACCGGGCCGCTCTATCTATGGCGTCCTGAAATAACCCCTCGCCCGAAACTTCCACACACGCTCTTTTCGCTCCGGCCGCGGCAATCAACCGCGTCCCACTCATCGTGGTATTCTGCGCGTTCGGATCCGCCCAAGGAAACCCCTCCGATGCCTTTTCGCACTCAAATCCACCGCACCGCCGCCGTGAGCACCCCGCTCGGCCCCGATGTTCTCCTCCTTCAGCGAGCCCGCGGCCACGAGGAAATGGGACGTTCCTTCGAGTTCGATCTCGACCTCCTTTCCGAACTCCCCGACATTCCCCTCGAGAACATCGCCGGGCATCGCATGACGCTGCGTCTCAACTGCGACGGCCAACGAACCCGCATCTGGAACGGGTTCGTACGCTCCTTCACCCGCTCCGGCTTCGACGGCGACCTCACCCGCTATCGCGCGGTCCTCGTGCCGTGGACGTGGCTGCTGACGCGCCGCACCGATTGCCGCATCTTTCATACGAAGAACGTCCGCGAGATCATCGAGGAGGTCTTCAAGGGGTACACGGGCCTTGCCGACGTCGATTGGACATGCCTCACCCGTTCCTACGCCAAGCGCGAATACTGCGTCCAGTACCGTGAATCAGACTTCCAGTTTGTGAGCCGGTTGCTTGAAAAAGAAGGCATCGCCTACCACTTCCGCCATGAAGAAGGGCAGGACGACGACGGCGACCGCCACACGCTCGTCTTGACCGACGCCCCCAGTTGCCACGCCACGGTCGAAGGCTGCGAAAGCCTCCCCTTCCGCATCCGGCGGCAGGACAGCCGAGACGTTGAGCATGTGCGGGAATGGAACAGCCGCCGCACCGTCGAGCCCTCCGCCGTCTTCTTCCAGGATTACGACTTCACCGTACCTTCCAAACTCCTCAACGCCCGGGCCCGCGTGAAGCGCGAAGACGGACTCCCCAACCTCGAAGTATTTGATTACTCCGCCGGCTACACCGACCTCGACCTCGGCAAGAACTACGCAAAAGACGCCCTTGAACACTTGGAGGCCTGCGAGGAAGTCCATACCGCCAACAGCAACTGCCGCCTTGTTGCCTGCGGCCACACCCTGAACCTCTCGGGCCACCCCGACAACGCCCAGAACCGCGAGTACCTCATCACCCGCGCCGAGTTTGAGTTCGGCAACGACGAGTTCGGGACCAAGCGTGCCGCGGCGGCGACCACCGCAGAAGAAGAAACGCCCGATCAGTTCCAGTGCAGTTTCCACGCCATCGACATCCGCAAACCCTTCCGCCCGGCACGGTCAACACCCGTGCCCACGGTCCTGGGCTCGCAGACGGCGATCGTCACCGGTCGCCCCTCCGACGAAATCTGTATCGACCGCCACTCCCGCATCAAGGTCCAGTTCCACTGGGACCGCTACGGCAATTGGGACGACAACTCCTCCTGTTGGATCCGCGTCAGCCAGCCCTGGGCCGGCAAGAACTACGGCGGCCTCGCCATCCCCCGCATCGGCCAGGAAGTCATCATCGACTTCCTCGAAGGTGACCCCGACCGCCCCATCGTGACCGGCCGCGTCTATAACGGTGCCAACATGCCCCCGATCTCGGGCGGCGGTCGGAACATGCGGGCCGCCAAGCAGAAAGCCAACCTCTCGAACGCGGTCGGGTCGAAGCGATTGAAGGCGGAACGCGATCTCACCTTCGGGCAAGAGCAGGTCTCGAGCCCGCACGTCCCGGGGCACGGCAGCGTCGATCACGATGAGGTTGAGCGAAGGATCGCGGAGTCCAAACTCGGGACCAACCGTCCGGGCAATCTCTCCGACTACATCGCCGGCACTCACGTGCGGCCCGCGGCCACCGTCGTCAGCCGTGGCTCGCCGCTACCGGGTGGCTCTGGTGGCACCGGCTTCCAGCCCGGTGCGGGGATTAGTGGCTCGGGCGCTGGTACCAGCCTCCAACCTGGTTCCGGCGGCGGCGTCGGAAATCCTTTCCGCGGCGTTCAGACCGGTTACGGGCGTGGTGAAGGTGGCCCCGGTTCTGGTGGCAACGGTTCCGGCGGCACCGCTTCTGGTGGTACCGGCCTTCAACCCGGTTCCGGCGGCATCGGCAGCACCCCGTTCTCCAAGCCCTTCAGCACCAAGTCCGCCGCCGTCTCCGGCGTTTCCAACGACTCCGACAACGACCCCCAGGTCGAAAAGCCGCTGCCCAAAAGCGTGGCCGAAGCCAACATGATGACCAGCATGAAGAGCAACAGCCTGGGGCAGACCGGCGGCAGCAACGAAATCACAATGAACGACACCTCGGGTGACGAAAGCATGTTCATCAAGGCCCAGTTCGATGAGATGCACATCGTCGGGAACAACCGCGAGGACTATGTCACGGTCGATGAAGTCCGCGAGGTCGGCAACGACCGCACGCGGAAGGTGGTCAACAACGAGAAGGTCGAGGTCGGGAACAACCAGGACATCACGGTCAACGCGAACCGCAGCGTCACGGTCGTGGGTAACGAGACGCACACCGTCAACATGTGCAGGGCGCAGACCGTCCTCCTCTCGGAGAACTATTTTACCGGCATCACCAAGACGGTCCAGACCGGCATGGTGCATATGGAGACTGTGACGTTCCTGCACGCTCTGCTCGTCGGACTCAAGCGGATCAGCCTGACCGGCTACAGCGATTCCGAGATTGTGTTCCTCGGCGACAAGAGCGTCAGCGCGAAGGCCGGCAGCATCCTGCACACCGCGGGGACGGACCACATCGTCGATGCCGCCGCAAATGCCGGGCTCAAGTCGGGCGCGAAGATCGTGGTGAACAGCCCGGACATCACCCTCAAGGGCAAAGGCGGGTTCATCCGCATCGCCGACGACGGCATTCACATCGAGGGCACTAAGGTCTTCATTAACTGCAAGAAGAAGGGTGCGGCCAACCTCGTTGGTGCCGACGACGCCCCCGGCGCTGGGGGCGGCAGCGGGAGTGGAAACGCCGGCACGGCCGCGGCGAACGGGGCAGCCCCGGCGGCCGCCCAATCCGGGGGCGCGGCGGGTGCCAACGCGGCCGCGACGGGCGCAAACGCATCGGCTGGCGGCATCCTCGGCACCGGTATCGGGCCAAACCTCGGGCTTGCCGACATCATCAGCAAGATCCCCGGCCTTGAGCAATACGGCGGCTTGGCGGGGATCCTCGATGGGCTGATGAACGGGCAAGGAATTCCCGGCCTATCCCAGATTCTCGCTTCGATACCGGCGGGGCTCTTGCCGCCGAATCTCCAACAAGCCCTCAATCAGATCCAACAGGCGGCGAACCTGATTGAAAACCCGCCGACTTCGCCCCCGGCGTTGAACGGCGGGGTCGGGGGCGGGAAGCCGCCGGGTGGAGGT
>ENA-ORBV01009896-ORBV01009896.1-microbial-mat-metagenome-genome-assembly--contig:-NODE-9896-length-15445-cov-4.999675_pt1 | contig 15445 bp, 13 predicted proteins | sample MGYA00237777_ERZ505514 | MGnify/ENA primary metagenome ERZ505514 (study PRJEB26160, sample SAMN06269048) | microbial mat metagenome | isolation source: Oligotrophic lake microbial mat | place... | reverse complement strand
GTACCTTCGCCTTCGGCCTTGGCGAAGGTCGCGGCGTCCACGCGCTCGCGAATCTCCGGATCGTTCAAGCCACCCACCGACACCGGCGCGCGAATTCAATCCTTTTGACGAACTGAGCATCGATCCTGATAGTATTGGCCCGCGCAGTACGGTTCCGATGCCGTTTGCACGTCCCACCATGCCCGACATGATGTCGGCACCACCGCCACCCTCGTTGCAACCACAGAGTGCACTGGCGCGACAGGCTGCGAAACTCGATCGAAGTGAATTTGAAACAGAGGCGATTCCCGTGGCACGTTTGCGTCGATTGCGACGAAACCGCCGACTCGGCTGGTGGATGACGGCGCTGTTCATTTCGGGTCTTGCAGGTACCGTCGCCATCGGTCTTGAAGAACGTCAGCGGCTGATGGACGATTTGAAGAGTGCCAAACTGAGTCGCATTGAAACCGAACACGCCCAGGCAAGCCTGCTGCGCCAGTTGAAGTCCCGCGACGATTCGACGGCAGAACTCCGTGCGTCGCTGGCGAATCGAGAAGCAGAGTTGAATGCACGGGCAACAACGAGCCCCGAACGCCTTTTGTTGGTCGAACGCCTACGCAAGGAACTCGACAAAAAAGAAAGCGACATTGAAGTCGCTGGCAACTCCATCTCGGTAAGCGTGCTCGACAAGGCGCTTTTTCCGATCGGCAAGGCTGAGCTTTCGTCGGAGGGTGAACGTACCCTGGCCACCATCGCAGCAGTTCTCAAAGATACGCCCGCCCAACGCATCGTGGTTGACGGTCATACCGATGACAAACGCCCGACGAGCAAGGCGTTTCCGTCAAACTGGGAGCTTTCGGCTCTGCGTGCGGTGGGTGTCGTACGATACCTCGTCGAGGAAGCAGGACTTGATCCGACCCAGATTTCGGCGCAAGCCCATGCTCAGTTTCAACCGCGCAACAAGCGGTCGGAAAAGAACCGACGCATCGAGCTTCGCCTCGAACCGGCTGCGCAGACGAACACCAAATAAAAAAGCGGGCCGCCCTTTGGGAGCGACCCGCCTTTTGCCCGAACGGGCTTGAACTACTGCTTCTTGGCGAGGGCGTCTACTTCAGCGGCGGTCAAGGCCACGTCGTAGAGCTGAACCTCGTCAAGGAGACCGGCCATCTGCTCGATAACGTCGGCTTCGTTGATTCCGCCACCCATGGTGAAGGGGGTTTCGTCGGTGGCAACGGGCCAACCCACGTCCTGACAGATGGACATGACGCCGTTGATGTAACCGCACTGCAAGATGCCGTCGTAGGTCATCGCCATGTGTACCCACTCGTTCAGCGGAACGTTGGTAACGCCAACGCCGTAGAAGAAGTTGATGCCAACAGCCGGCGCCCCGTTGTTGAGACCCATGAAGAACTGTTCGACGCGGGTCGCAGACAGGTGTCGCTGAGCGACAACGTTGTAGGGCTTGAGATCGTTGTACCTGCTCAGCTTGATCCAGGCCGAGATCGACACATTGTTCATGATGCCGGTGTTGTCGATCGAGTCGGAGTCCGGAACGCGAACCCAGTCATCCAAACCGTCGATCGTGATCGCCTTGCCGAACTTACCGTCTTCCCAAACCGGAGCCGGGTGTGCCGCTGCGTCCGAGGTCGAGCCCTGAACGATGGTGCCAGCGTTGCTGTTGCCCGAGGCATCCGCCACTGCCGTCCCCGTGCCTTCGTCGAACTTCCAGTAGCCGATTGGCTTGCCTGGGACCACCACGACAGCCGTCCCACCGGCTCCGCCGACACCCGTGCCGGCTGTCCCGCCGGTTGTTGTGCCCGTTCCACCTGTACCACCCGTCTTGGTGCCACCGGTTCCGCCGGTTACCTTGCCGCCGGTTCCGCCGGTTGTCTTGACACCGGTTCCTCCGGTCGTCTTGCCACCGATTCCGCCGGTCGCCTTGCCACCGGTTCCGTTGGAGGTCTTAGGATCATCTTGCCCGCCCCCGCAGGCTACCAGGCCCTGTCCGAGTGCGAAGCCCATCAAAACGGCCGTATATGTGATCTTTTTTAGCGTCATGTTCGTTTGTTCTCCCGTCCTACCCACCTGAACGAACGGCCGGGTCCACCTGGACCAAAAAAAATGAATTCGCTTTCAACGCGGCGCTCAGGAAAGCGGCTTCGTCCAAAAGCCCATGCGGAATCGTTACCTATCCAGACCGCCCGTCGGTTAGGTTCGCCATGTCAACGCCCATTTCCGCCCTCCACCCCGCCGCCTCGCTGGTTATGGCCGACCCCTCTGAACAAAATCTGGCCGACTTTCATCGCGGCGACCGGCGCATCCTGCAAGCGTGTTACGAAGACACCTTCGACAGCGTCGAACAGGCAGTGGCAGGGTTGCTTACCGGCGCGGACAGGGAAACGGTGGTCCAGGACGTCTTCTTCCGGTTGATGACGGACGCCGCCTTTCGCCTCACGTTTCAGGGCGGATCGCTTGTGTCCTGGCTGCGCGCCGTGGCACGCAACCGTGCCATCGACTTTCGCCGCCGATACTACGACCGCGAACAGGCATTGCCCAACGACGGCGACATCCCGGATGAAGCGGGCGACGCACCCGGTATCGAAACCACGGTCGATGCCCAAATGCTTTTGGAAAAAATTAGGACGAGATTACCGGCCAAGTGGCTGCCGGTGTTCGAGCAACGATTCGTACAGGGGTTGTCGCAACGGGAGGCCGCGACGGCTCTCGGCCAGAGCCGCACAACCCTGGCCTATCAAGAGATTCAGATTCGCCGCCTGCTGCAAAAGGCGCTGAAAAACGGAGATTTCGAATGAACACGTCGACCGATGCTCTGGCCGAACGGAACGCCGAGCACACCAAGATTCGAACGCTGATTGATCAGCACTTTTCGCTGCGCATCGCTGCCGATGCCGAGCGCCGGATGCGAGACCACCTCCCCGAGTGCGCGTCCTGCAAAACGTATTACGAAACCCATCTACAGCTGTCGTACCTCGACCCGGCCGCGGCGCAACCCATGGAGCGACTCGGCTCGGCCCTTGGGCTAAGGCCGTTTTGGAATGCTTTGCCAATCCGCAAGTTGGCGACGGGCATGTCCCTGGCACTGGCGGCGGTGGCATTGTTGGTCTTTCTACCGAACGCGCGAAAAGCCGATCCGGTGGCAATGGTGTCACCAAGCGAGCCCGGCGATGGATTCACCGCGCGCGGTTCCAGTGCCACGGGCACCGCCGCACTGGCGGTGTTCGAGATGGACGGTGATAAACCTCGCGCGCTCGAAAACGCAGCGTCGTTTTCCACGAAGAGCGAGCTCGTTTTTGGCTATCGCAACCCCGCCAATCGAACCCACTTGCTTGTCTTCGGCGTGGATTCGAGGAACCGCGTCCACTGGTATTTCCCCGAATGGACCGATGCCGAGCAGAATCCGCGGGCCGTTCGCATCGAGCCGTCAGGCGCGGTCCACCAGCTTCCCGACGCCATTTCGCATGTGCTGGCCCCCGGAACCCTGCGTCTTTACGGTGTATTCACCAATAAGGTGCTCGATGTGCAGACCGTCGAGGCTGCGCTCGGGCCCGAAGGTCCGGATCGCGCTAAAATGGGTCTGGCAAGCGACGATCCCATCTGGTCGCACGCGCTTGAGGTCAAGCCATGACGGAATTTCGTTCGTACCGACTGCGCATTGCACCGATTGCTCGGTTGGCGGGCCTTGTGGCGGCGCTGCTTGGGCCCAGTCCCGCGTCCGCACGCACGCCCGACGACACGACCACCAAGTCGGAATTGCTATTCGCGCTTGTCGTCGGCGTCAATCGCAGCACGGAGCCGGATTTGAGCCCGCTGCGATATGCGGACGACGATGCCGTTCGTTACAACGATCTTTTTGTCACCCTCGGCGCGCATACCGAGTTACTGACAACGCTGGACGACAACACGAAGCGTTTGCATCCGGGCGAACGCGCAACCCCCGCGACACTCACCGGTTTTAGCGCGGCGATCGAACGCATCGCCTCAAAGGTGGCCGAAGCGCGGGCCGCAGGAAAAAACGCAAGTGTTTACCTTCTCTATGCGGGCCACGGAATTCGTGACACCCATTCTGGCAAGGGGTTCTTGACCCTTGAGGATGCGCGGCTGTCGGCGCAACAACTGCAAGACCTCGTGGTCGATCGAGTGCCCGCCACGCAGTTTCATTTCATCGTCGATGCTTGCCACTCCGAGTTTCTGACCAGTGCACGCGGGCCGGGTGGTTCGCGGCGCAAGATCGAGAGCTTTATGAATGAAGTCGCGATCGGGATCCGCGATCCGCGGGTTGGCTTGCTGTTCGCGACATCGCCCGAAGCCAAAACGTTTGAGTACGAAGGCTTTCAGTCGGGGGTCTTCAGTCATCTGGTTCGCTCGGGTCTCTACGGGGGTGCGGATTTCGATCTCGACGGTCGCATCAGCTATGACGAAATTCAGCGTTTCGTCGAACGTGCGACAGCCGCCATCCCCAATGAAAAATATCGGCCCACGGTCCGTGCTTTGAGACCGGTCGAAAGTGGCGCCATCCTGGACATTCGTTCGTCGCTGGCCGCCGGTCGCATTGAAGTTGACGGCACGGTTGTCGCCGCGCACCGCGTCCTCGAAGACAGTAACGGGGTGCGCATTCTCGATTTCCACAATGCGAATGGCCAGGCGCTGCACATGGTTCGCCCGGCCGGACCGCTTTCGCTTGCCTTCGAGGATGTCAAACATCGGAGCGTCGAGATCGACTTGCCCGAAGGCCAAAACGCAACACAAATTGCGACGCTGGTGCCTCGCGAGAGAACCACACTTGCCCGGGGTGGTGCCGACAATGCTTTCCGAAAACTCTTCGAGCTGCCGTTCGATCCACGCGCGCTGCAAGAAATCAAGGTGCACACGGACGACTATTTCACCGTGCTTGAGCAGGTCGACCGAGACCGCGATGCGCAACGCCGCGAGAGCCGCCTCTTCTGGTCCCGCGCAGCCTTTACCACGGCGGCCATCGCAACCGCCCTCAGCGTGGGTTCGGGTATTGCGCTATGGCAGCTTTCTTCGGAACCGGGTGGTGGCAGCAACAACAACGCCAATCTGGCCGACGAGCGCAATCCTGCAATCCGGCGCTGGCAAAACACGGCCTTGATTTCAGGTGGAATCGGGGTCGCTGCCGCTCTGACTGGACTTGGTATCACACTCTGGCCGACCTCCGATAACCGTGGCACAATGGGCGAATAACGCCCTTTCGACCCAGCTTATTCGTCCTTTTGGCCCTGGTGTGTTTGGTTGCCACGTGCGAACTCTCACTTGAGGGGAGGCCGTGTCCATGCAGCGAAGCCGCGGGTTATTCCTGCTGTTTTCCCGAATGGGTGTGTGTGAAGAAACGCGAAGAGTGCCCCTCGCCACCGCTCGCAGCCGGGCCGGTTGCAACGCTGATTACCGCCGACGACCAAAGCATTCTGACCGACACGCTGATTGGCGATTCGATAACAGCCCTGGCATCGGTCAGCGATACCGAACTGTGGGTGGGTACACAGTGCAGCGGGCTCTTCACGCTTCGCGATGGCAATATCTACAAACGCTATCGAGCGCGACAGGACCAGCTGCCCGATGACGGTATCGGCGCGCTGCACACCGATCCGCAGGGGGCCCTTTGGGCTACCACCCGCTACGGCTACCTTTACGCCTTTGATGGAATGCGGTGGAAGATCTTTGGCAGTGCCGGATTTGTGAAGGACACCTACCGCAAGAGTAAAAACGTTGTCGCCTTTTCGCCCGACCGCAGCGTTTGGCTGTTGCACGGCCCCAACGGGAGTCTGTGGAAAATGGTGGATGGCGTCTTGATGGGAACCAGCATCGACGCCCCACCCGACACGACAACGACAGCCATTGCAATCGATGGTTCGGGTGTTTTGTTCGCCGCGACCAGCAAAGGACCTGCGCGTTTTGATGGAAAGAGACTGGTGCCCACCGGTCCCGAGGCCATGCAAGGCGTTCCGGTGAACGATATTTCGTATTCCAAAGAGCGGGGCCAGATGCTCTTTGCGACAGGCGCAGGGCTCTGGATACGCGACAGCGCCAATCAGTGGCGCGAACTAGAGCTCACACCTGGATCGACTGCACGCCCGGCACCTTCGCTGGGTGCTCCGGTTCGCTCGGTCTGGAACGCAGCGGGCAGGGTCGTTGCGATCTTCACCTCGGGGACGTCGGTGACCGCGGTTGCACTCGATCGCGCAGCGGCCATGACCCAAGTCAACTTCAACGCCGAGATCTACACGGTTGGATTTCTACCTTTCCCAGGAGAGCGACCGCGCGCCTTGCTTGCGAGTGGGAATGGTGCGCCACGACTCGAACGCGTCGACGAGCTTGGCTGGGTGGAATTCGCGCCGTTGCGGCAAACGCGCGAGACGCCGTTCAAGTGGAACGTCAACAACCTGGCCGATTTGGATCGACGCAAAGGGCGCATCGCCACCATCGCTGAACTCGTCACGCAGCCCAATGCCTATGCGGGAGACTTCGTCACGGTGCGTGCCCGTACCGTCGAGGGCTATCGGTTGACCGACGACAAAGGCAACACGATTCCGTTTCTCGTCCATGAAGCCTTCGGGCGGTTTGTCCGCAACCGAGAAGAAACACTGAACATCCCACCGCTTCGAAAGGGCGATGTCACCTACGTTCTTTCCGGCTATTTCGAGGCGGGCGGATGTTATCCCTACAATGCGCCGTATTTCTTCTACGTCACCGACTACTACCCCGCAGCCTGGCTTGAACCGCAAACCAACGTTTTGTACGACCAGCTCGACACGCTCTGCTTCAACGACGCCACGGCCTGTTGCTGCGAATGGACCAGCCCCAGTGGCGACGCGAATCCGCTCGCCTGCCCCGGCAGCCCGTGCCAGTGACGTTCAGAGTGCGACTTCCAGCGCCATGCGGCCCGACCACATGAAATCCCAGTTCAAGCTGGGCGCATCAGCCGAATCCTTCGCATCGGCCTTGGTGTTGATGAAGTGAAAGCTTGCGCCGCCCGCCGTGAGAATCGGCGTCAGGAAGATGGTTGGCGGACCTTTGATGAGCGCCCATCGGAAGCCTGCCGTGAGGTTGCCCTGTACGTATCCAATCAACCAGTCCTCCGGCGCAAGTTCGTTGAGCGTGAGATCGTTGGCAAGCTTGACGCGACCGGCACCCACCTGAACATCACCCTCTAGGAAAAGCCGATTGATCCCGCCACCGATGTTCGAGGCCAGCGCAAGCCCCGCGCCCTGAAAGCGCGCATCAAACAACACATCTGGCAAGGTCGAGCCACCAACGGTCACCTGATAGGGCTTGTTGTAGGACAGCAATCCCAGGCCAAAAATAATCGGCGGCGTTTTTTCATTCGACGACCGAATCACCGCGCCCGAGTCTTTTTCGCGGTGGTAGCGCACGCCCACGATCAGCGTCTCGAAAGAGGAGACCACCTTTAATTGCTGCATCGTCCGCGCACACGATCCCAGATCCATGGAGGTATTCGTGTCTCGATTGACGATGCACACGGGTGCCTGTGGCGTGGCCGTCGTGTCAAAAGACCGCGCCTCGTATCGTATGACAGGTTCCCACACATCGAGAAACGGAAAACCGATGACCCCCAGGAACCAGGCTGCCTTCGGGACGTAACTGCCAGTCTTGACCGCAACCGAAGCCTCGTGGTTGCGCGGCGCCGCAAGCGCGTTCGATTCGTAGTACCCCCTGTGAAGATTGACGTACTTGAAGAACTTCCCTCGCAGCGCAACGCTCCAGGTGTAGTAGCCCCCCACATCGACATCCACGAGGTCGTATTGCTGGGGTAACCAGCCGCGATAGGCACCATCCAGCTTGAGATCGAGGGCCAGGTAGCCCGCGAACAAGCGTCGGGGCAACCCATCTTTGTCGGGCGGACGGGTTGCTTGCGCCAGGTCGTCGCCGGTCAATGAAAACGTCACGGTTTTGGCATTGGGATCGGGAGGTCCCGTCGGCGCCGGCCGTGGTGTGGGCTGCCGGGGCGTGGTGGCCGGGGGCGGTGTTTTCGCGGGTTTCTGCCGTTTTTCCTTGTCCTCGCCCTCGAGTTCGTTGCCGACGTGATCCTTGACCTTGTCGCGAATGCGCTGGGCGCGCGCCTCGCCGACCAGAAACAACAACATCAAACCAAGACTCAGACTGTACTGGAGGAACACTCTGTGCTGACGCATGGGCACCCGATTTCGTTCATGGTACCCCGGAATTTCTCGCGCAAAAAATCCAGACAGGCGAATATTGCGGACTGAGGGCCCGTCTCAGTTGAATATTCAACCGAGTTCCCCGCCCGGAGACCAACCATGAAAACACGCGTATCCCTTGGATTCCTCACCGCCGCGCTCCTTGGCCTCAGCACGGCTGCGGCCCACGCGAACACCTGTGTCGAGCTCGATTTGAGTCAGGATCGCCTGAATCCCAACGATCAACCTTCGGCCAAGGCGATGCTGGAACAGACCATCTCGAACCTCGGCATCCCGGTCGCTCGAGAAGGATGCACCGTGTATTACCGCGTGTACCACATCCCGCTCGGAACGGCGGTCAACGTCTTTATGGCGGCCCCCCAGGGCAATCGACAAGGCCAGGCGAGCCGGATAGAAGAGCTGCCCGCAATCTACGATCAGCTTGTGCGCAGCCTGCTGTCGGGACAACCGCAAACGACCTACAATCAGACCGTCACTCGCCAAAACGTGACACAACAACAGGCAGCGCCGATGCGGGTGAATGCCGACTCTGTGAAATACATGCGACTTGGATACGGCGGTATCATGGGTCCCGACACCCCCACCGGCGTCGCCATCGGTTTCGGCTACCGATATGAACTCGACGCAATTGGAATTGATGTGTCGTTCTTGAATTTTGTATTCGGTACCGATTCCGAGGACCGAATCAGCGGAGCCACCGGCTCGTGGGTCAAGTTAATGGGCCTTTGGTATGCCGATCCCTTCGCCAATACCAGCTGGTATTTTGGGGGCGGCATCAGCTGGGGTCTGACGGGTCTCAACGATGGTGTGTCTGACTATACCGGTTCGGGTTTGCAAGCAGAGGGCGCTGTCGGATTTGAATTCTTGCGCGCAAGCAGCATCCGCCTGTTCACCCAAATGGATGCCTCCTTGCCGATGTACACCATCGACCGCTCCGATGGCACGGGTGACAAGTGGGCCCCGATTTTTAGCCTTTCCCTGGGTCTCGGCTGGGGACAGGGTATCAATCGCGTCGCTGTTATCATGTAAGCGTCAGCGACGCCAGAGCGCGCCGGGGCGCAAAATCGACAATAGGCTCGCGTCGTCGTCCGACCACAGGGGTGCATCGGGCGCAAGCGGCAGCGGATGAAAAGCCTTTGCCAGCAGAATCGCCGTATCCGTATCACGGGCAAGTGCTATCCACGTCGACGCCAGACGCCCGAGTTTTTCCTCTTCTTCGTCAGTCGGGAACTCGTGCCCGATGAGCGGAAACATTCCGGCGTCGGACGCCAGGTGCGACAGCAGACCGCTCAATTCGTAGTAGCGACTAGAGACGTGAAAAAGTACCGTCCCGCCCGGACGCAATCGCGTTCGATAGATCTCAACCGCCTGTCGGGTCAGCAGATGCAACGGGATCGCATCCGACGAAAAAGCGTCGACCACAATCACATCGAAGGTTCCGTTTGCCTGCGCGGCCAGGGCCAGGCGCCCATCCGCGATCTCAACATCGACCCGCGCATTGTTTGCCACGCATTCGGATAGAAAGGTGAACTTCGCGGGATCGGCGGCGATGCGTTGCACCTCAGGATCGATCTCGAAGAACGTCCAGTGCTCACCTGTACGAGTGTAGGACGCCAGCGATCCCACACCCAGACCCACGAGCCCCACGCGCGTCAACGGACCACGGGAACGCAGGACCGCAAGCGCCACTGCAATGGGACTATCCGGATGATAGTACGTTCGCGGTGTGCAACGGATCTCCCTGTCAGCCGCCAAACTTTGGATGCCGTGAACCGTCGTACCATTTTTGTAAACCGACAATTCGGCCGAGCGCAACACGTGATGGACGCCGAAAAAACTGCGCGACAGGTAGCTGGTTCGGTTGGCGGATTCGAGGGTCAAGTTGCCGAGGGGAAGCAAGACCACCATCACGGCAAGGCCCGAGGGCCAGCGCAACGCCACCACCGCCAGCAGCAACAGCGGAACATTGAACCAACCGTAGGACGACCCTAGTGCGCGATCCGCGATGATGGTCCTTGAAATCCAGAGGATGGCGATGCCAATCGCGGCGAAGGTGGCCGCCCGGAAAAGCTGACTCCGCCAGAACAAGGCGGTATGGGGTCCCGCCGGAAGACGCGTCAAACACGCAATACCCAGCACCAGCGGATACTCGATGGACCAGGGAAACAGCACGGGCGCTATCACGGCGTTGAACAACCCACCGAGCACGCCACCCACCGATATCCAAAGGTAAAAGGCCGTGAGGTGCTCCGCCGGTGGCCGCCGTTCGGAAAGTCGACCGTGAAAAACCAGCGCGACGACAAAAAACGCACCCAAATGTAACCCGAGTGCCAGCCAAACCGGCACGACCTCCGGAGGGTGTCCAGATGTGACCGCGGCAAAAAGCGCAAGACCAGCGACGGCGGGAACCAACTTGCGCGAGGGAAACGAAAGACGTGCCGAGAACGCGACCACAAAGGTGACTAGGTAAAGACCCAGCGGCACCGTCCACAAGAATGGAATCGCGCCCAGATCGCTTGTGAGAAAGGTTGTTACCCCGAGGGTGAGGCTTGACGGCACAAAGGCGAGGCCCATCCACATTAGCCGCTGTGCCATCGACGGCGCCGACGTTGTTGCCTTCGAGACCGGGTGCACATCCGATCGTCGGCTCTCACCCAGTCGCGCCATCCGTATGACAACATAGATCAACAAAACAAAAAACAGCGCGTAGCCAAAGCGCCAGAGCGACCGCTGAAGCGAAAGCGGTGCCAACACCTCAAAAACAAGGGGGTAGCCGAACAACGACAGCAAACTGCCCACGTTGCCGGCCGCGTAAAGGAAATACGGATCGTGCGCCCTTGGATGTCCGGTGTACGTTAGCCAGCGCTGCAAAAGCGGCGACGTGACCGACAGAACGAAAAAACTGGGACCCACGGCCTGGGCCAGGGCTAACAACACCCAGGGGATGGGACTCGACCCCGGGGTGGGTGAGCCCGTCGTCGCGGCAAAGGGCAATAGCCAGATGCCGAGCAATGCGAGCGTTGCCACAAAAGCGTGGACCCATAGTTGAAAACGCAAGCCCCGCATCCGTGACACGATGTGGGCGTAACCGTAGCCGGCCAGCAAAACAGCCTGGAAGAACAACATGCAGGTGTTCCAGACCGCCGGTGCCCCCCCAACGGCCGGCAAAAGCGCACGCGCCGCCATCGGTTGAATGAGAAAAAGCAAAAAGGCGCTGAGGAACACCGCCGCGGTAAAGACAAGCGTCTGCACGTCGAGGCATTGTGCCTTGCAGACTGGATTTGCGCGACAATGCAGATGCGACATGGGTGCCTTCGACGCGGCCATCGCGCCCATTCTGAGTGCACTCAACTTTCGGTGAACGCGGACGGACAGGCAGGTACGAGGGCACACCCATCACACGCCGGTTTCCGTGCAAAACAAATTCGTCGGCCGTGCCAGATGAGCTGGTGCGAAAGCCGGATCCAGTTCGCCTTCGGGATAACTTGCATCAGATCTTTCTCGATCTTTTCAGGCGTCGTGTTGCGGGTCAGGCCAAGCCGCATGGCCAACCGTTGCACGTGAGTATCCACCACCACCCCCGCGGCGATGTCGAAGGCCGTGCCCAGCACCACGTTCGCGGTTTTTCGAGCAGCCCCCGGCAGCGCCGCTATCGCGTCGAGATCGCCCGGAACTTCGCCCCCGTGCCGCTCGCAGATAAGGCGCGCCGTGGCCTGAATGTTCTTGGCTTTCTGACGGTAAAAGCCGGTCGGTTTCACGATGTCTTCCAGCACCTCGATGGGGGCTTCGGCCAGCGTCTGAGGTGTTGGAAAGCGCCCAAATAGAATCGGGGTCACCTTGTTGACCCGCTCGTCGGTGCACTGGGCCGACAGGATCGTGGCGACCAGCAGCTGAAACGGATTCTCTCGATGCAGCTCGCATTCCGCGTTGGGATGAAGCTTTTTCAACCCACGGAGTACAGCCTTGACCCGGGCCGGATCGGGTGGAAATCGCGTCCGCGCGGGCTTTCGGGTCGCCTTGGTAACGGGTGCGCGCTTTTTCGCTCCGGTGGGCATGCGAAGCCGATGCATATCACGATTGCGGGCTACAATGCTGCCGTGGGCGAACTGGAAGACCTCGACAAAGATCTGTCTATCCTCAAGGACGAGGCCGACAACATCGATCCCTACAAGTACCAGCGTCGGCGTCGCATCATCTATGCCGTGTTGACCGGTGCGGGCCTCGCGGGAATGTCGTTCCTGGTGCTTGAAATGGTGACGCAGCAGCGCAACCCCTGTGAACGCCTCGTCAATTACTTCTGCGCACAGGACAAAGCCTCGCTCAATTGCACGGCCTACCAACCGGTCCTTGATGAATCGGAAAACGACAGCAGCGCCGAGATGCGCGGCTCGATCCGTGCCCAGTGCGAAACGAAGATCACGCGCTTGCTCGACGAAGACAAGGTTGCGGTCCCCTGAGATCGCTCAGGCCGTCTGACGGACAACGAGTTCGGGCACCACCGTCACCACACCGGAGCCACGCGTGCCGGGGTTCACGATCAACTCGAGAACGGCCTCGGCATAGGCCTCGTGGTTCTGATCGATGGTGGTCACTGCCGGATCGACAATGGCGGAAACGTCCAGGTTGTCGTACCCCGTGACCGCAACGTCGCCGGGAACCGAAAGACCGCGCGCCTTCAATGCCTGCACAAGGCCCACCGCCCACAGATCGTTCGAACACATGATCGCGTCACACTTTTCGCGATCGACCAGGTGTCGCAGAGCTTGCTCGATTCCCAATGGCGTTGGTTTTTGCGTTCTCGGTTCGGGATAAAATAACAACCGCTCGCTCAACGCCAACCCGGCCTCGCGCAGGGCCTGTTCGTAGCCCGAGCGACGCACATCGCCCATTTCATCGTCCGGACTCCAGAACTCCCAACCGATGCGCTGGCATCCACGCTCGATCAAACGCCGGGCCAGCATGTAGGATCCCTGCCGACCATCCACGCGCACGCACATTCCCCCCTGCACCATCGCCTTGCCGTGAAACACCACGTTCGAGACATCGGCGAACAATGGCTGCAGGGTCTTTTCGTAACCCCGAATCAGATCGAAGAGACAGACCAGGCCTTCGATCCCCCGCGAACCAAAGTCGTGCAGGTACGCCGCCATCACCTCGGGGTCTTGATGCACCTGTCCGATCATCAACCGAAAGCCGCGCGCACTGGCCCGGCGCTCAAGTGCGGCCAGGCGTTGATACATGACGGGAATGTTGACCGTGTCGAGGATCACGCCAAGGGTCTTCGACCGAATACCCTTGAGCTGTTGCGCAATACGGTTTGGCCGGTAGTTCATCTCCTTCGCAATCGCCAACACCCGGGCGCGTGTGTCCGCGCCCACCCGCACCGAGGCCCCACCGCTTTGGTTCAGCACCTGGGCCGCGGTTGCCCGGGAAACCCCCGCTCGGGCCGCAACGTCCACAAGGCGGGTTACTTTTTCGGGCGTCGACACTTCGATCGAGGTTACCCGAATGCCTCGTGACATCAAGTGCCTTGTTTCTTTTGGGTCGGATGGCAGTAGGCTCAGGTTGCAAACATGATGCTCATTTTCCCCGGATTTTTCGATCTTCAGGTCAACGGCTTCGGCGGCGTCGATTTCAACACGCCCGATTGTTCCAGCGAGCAAATAGCCCGGGCCGTCGCGGCAATGCGTAGCACAGGTGTGACACGATACCTGCCCACCTTCATCACCTCGTCATTCGAGCATTTTTCCGCCTGCGTGAAACCCTTCGTCGGCGATCGCAGCCCCGAAAACCAGGGATTTCACCTGGAGGGACCCTACATCAATCCCAACGATGGGCCCCGCGGCGCCCATCCCCGCGATGCCGTCAGGGCAGCCTCCATCGACGATTTCCGCCGCCGCGAGGAAGCGGCCGGGGGTCGCATCAAACTCGTGACCCTCGCCCCCGAAGTACCGGGTGCCATTGCACTGATTCAGTATCTCGCCGAACACCAGATCGCGGTTGCGATTGGCCACTCCGATGCGACCGCGCAGCAGATTCGAGAGGCGGTGGCCGCGGGGGCCACACTGTCCACGCACCTTGGCAACGGGTCGGCACGTCTCCTACCGAAGCACGACAACCTCATCATGGAACAGCTTGCCGCCGATGGGCTGTGCGCGACTTTTATCGTGGACGGGCATCATCTGCCTGCCGCCAGCGTCAAGGTGATGGTACGGGCCAAGACGCCCCTGCGTTCTTTGCTTGTGACCGACGCGGTCGCGCCTGCGGGCTGCGCCCCCGGCCGCTACACACTTGGCACCGAGATGATCGAGCTTGATGAAACGGGTCGCGTTTCACAGCCAGGCAAATGGCATCTGGCGGGCTCGGCCTTGAAGATGAACGACGCGGTTGCCAACACCGTGAAGTTCACCGGGTTGCCGATCGAAGATGTGCTACCAATGGCGTCCACTCGCGCCGCGCTTGCGGTCGGCTGCAACGCATCTGGAACCGTCAGCGCAACCTGGGATCCCGAGCACCACAAGCTGACCGTCGACAGCGTCGCGAACTAACCGGACGCTCTACTTGGCCGGACAGCCAATCGGCTTGTTGGAGACCGCGATATCGTCCATCCACATGACCGTGCCGGGGTTGGCGTGCCAGGTCTTGGGTCCGAATGCGACCTTCGTGATCTTGGGAATATAAAGCTTACCTTTCGCAGGATCGTTTCCCGCCAGGCATTTGCCTGTGCCGTAGGAGGCCGCAGCGTCTCGAACCTCCATCAACATGTCGGGCTTGCCGTCATACAACACATCGATCGAGTTGGTAACCGCATCCATTTGCATTTCAACGCATCGCCAGCGATTCGCGACGATCGTTCCTTCTCCGCTCACGGAGCAATCCGCATAGGTCCCGCCCCCCCCTGCACCATAGAGGATCATGTTTTTCGCGTCGCCCCAACCACCGGTTGCAAAGAAGATCCCGGATAGGGGACCCTCGCTGCCACCTTCGGCGTGCAGAAAGTTCCAGTGCAAACCAGCCGCCTTCGGTTGCGTCTCAAAATACACCATGGCACGCATGTAGATCTTGTCGCCGGGCAAGAAGCCATTGCCCCGGTGATCCATCCGCGATTCGCCGGAGATGATGACCTTGACGGCCTTCGTTCCCGAATAGGCCTGGCCCGTCTCGACGGAGAGGCTGCCGCGAATGTTCGCAAACTGTCCACCCGGTTTCGCCCGGGGCCCATAGGACTCAAAATTGTCGCAGTTCGGGTC
>ENA-ORBV01009895-ORBV01009895.1-microbial-mat-metagenome-genome-assembly--contig:-NODE-9895-length-15445-cov-6.318259_pt1 | contig 15445 bp, 14 predicted proteins | sample MGYA00237777_ERZ505514 | MGnify/ENA primary metagenome ERZ505514 (study PRJEB26160, sample SAMN06269048) | microbial mat metagenome | isolation source: Oligotrophic lake microbial mat | place... | reverse complement strand
ACCCAGTACGTGTCCTTGGGCTTGCCGTCGGGGAACTTCTGGAGATCCTTCGGAAACGTGACCACCACGAACCCGGGCCGAATCGCCTGCACAAATTTGAGAACGTTCATGCCAGACTTCGATCTGCTGTTCCGGATTGCGCTCCAGCGGGAGGGCTCGTCGGAATGAAGGCGGGGTTTCTGGAGAAGCTGCTCGAGCGCATCCCGCGGGTCGGGCCGCAGGAGATGCAGACTTATCTCCTGCAACTCGCACGGGAAAAGGGGTTTCTCGATGCGGTGTTCGACGCGATCCGGGAAGGAGTGATCGTGACCGACGCCCGCGGACGCATCGTGTATCTCAACCGCGCGGCCTGCGGGCTGTTCGGCCTGGATGCCGATGCCGTGCTTGGAAAGCGCCTGGAGGAGTGCGTCCGCGGACTCGACTGGCCGGAGCTGGCCCGCGGCGATCAGGTCGTGTCGCGCGACATGGAGATCTTTTATCCGGAGAACCGGTTTGTGAATTTCTACGTGGTCCCCCTCCGGGAACAGCCCGACAGAATGCGGCGCCGCGTGGAGCCAGTGTCCGAGGCGCCCACCGGTTATGTGTTGTTGCTGCGCGACATGACCGAAATGCGGCGGACCACCGAAGCCACCATCGAGAGTGAACGCTTTTCGGCCCTCACCCTGCTCGCAGCCGGAGTGGCACACGAGATCGGCAACCCCCTCAACTCACTCCATATCCATCTGCAACTGATGGATCGCACCGCGCGTCGGTTGTCGGGACGCGACGGGGCGGAGTTCCGCGAATCGATCCGGATCGCCCGCGACGAAATCACCCGGCTCGATCAGATCGTCACCCAGTTCCTCCGCGCGATCCGCCCCACCCCGCTCGAACGCCGGCTCGAAGATCTCAACTCCGTCGTGCGCGAATCGGTCGCGTTCCTGTCCAAGGAGATCCGGAACCGCGACATCCTCGTTGAAACCGAGCTGCGCGAGAATCTACCCTTCGTGGAGATGGACCGCGACCAGATCAAGCAGGCGTTTTACAACCTGATCCGGAACAGCTTCCAGGCGATGGAAACCTGCGGAATTCTGCGTGTCCGGACCGACGTGGAGAACGACCACGTCGTCGCCGAGTTCCGGGACACCGGGGGCGGCATCCCGGCGGAGCGGATGGGCAAACTCTTCGAGCCTTACTCGACCACCAAAGAACAGGGCTCCGGCCTCGGGTTGCTGGTCGTGCGCCGCATCGTGCGGGAACACGGTGGAGGGATCGCCATCGAGAGCGACGAGGGCCGCGGACTGACCGTAACCGTCCGCCTCCCCCTGCGGGAACGGCGGGTGGAGTTGTTGCCGGACGTGGTCGAGCCGCCGGCGGAGAGCGTGTGATGCCGGTGGAGAGCCCAGAACGGGGTCAGCCTGCCCCGGGCTATCGGGGGGCACCCCCTGCTCAATCCACGCGCCGCGCGCACCGGGCTGACCCCGCCCGTCTACAACAGAGGACTCGCACACCCACTTTGAACCGCGCCCTCGCAAAGTCGGCGCAAAACCGACCGCGCGTCCGAGATTTCAGCCCTCCTCCTTCATCCTTCATCCTTCATCCTTCATCCTTCATCCTGCCTCCCGCCTCCCCTCTGGCCAAGTCGGCGGCGATCCGGTAAATGAAGGGGACCGCTCTTGAAACCTTCCCTCCTTATCGTTGATGACGAGAAGCACACGCGCGACGGCCTCCGCCGATCGCTCGAGGATGCGTTCGAGGTGTATCTGGCGCCGGATTCGACCGGGGCGGCGGCGGTGCTGGAGGCGGACACGATTGATCTGGTGCTGACCGATCTGCGCCTGGGGGGGGAGAGCGGGATGAAAGTCATCGAGCGGGCGCTGTCGCTGAGTCATCCGCCCGTCTGCGTGATGATGACCGCCTACGGCAGCGTCGATCTGGCGGTCGAGGCGATGCAGCGCGGGGCTGTCGATTTCATCACCAAGCCGGTCAACATCGACGAGTTGGAGATCAAGCTGAAGCGGGCGTTGCGCGAGCGGGCGGTCGAGACCGAGAATCGGGAGTTGCGCCAGCAGGTCGATCGGAAGTTCGGCCTTGAGAATCTGATCGGTGAATCAGCGCCGATGGCGGAGGTATTCTCGATCATCCGCCAGGTCGCCCCCTCGCGGGCCACCGTGCTCATCCAGGGGGAGAGCGGCACGGGCAAGGAACTTGTGGCGCGGGCGATCCACAATCTGAGCAACCGGGCCAAGGCAAAGTTTGTGCCCGTGCATTGCGCGGCGCTCTCACCGCAACTGCTCGAGAGCGAGTTGTTCGGGCATGAGAAAGGGGCATTCACCGGGGCGGTCGAGCGCCGGATCGGGCGGTTCGAGCAGGCGGACGGCGGGACGTTGCTGCTCGACGAGATCGGCGAGATCGATGCGGCCACACAGGTGAAAATCCTGCGCGTGCTCGGGGAGCGGACATTCGAGCGGGTCGGTGGCAACCAGCAGATCCACGTCGACGTTCGACTGGTGGCGGCCACCAATAAGAATCTCGAGAATCTCGTGGCGGAGGGGAAATTCCGGGACGACCTGTTCTTCCGGCTCAACGTCGTCCAACTCACCCTGCCCCCGCTCCGCGAGCGGCGCGACGACATCCCGTTGCTCGTCCATACGTTCCTCGAAGAATCGGGACGGGAAAACGGCAAACCGGCCCGGGAACTCACCCCCGAGGCCCTGACCCGCCTGATCGGGTATGGTTGGCCGGGGAATGTCCGGGAACTCCGGGCCGCCATCGAGCACGCGGTGGTGATGGCCTCGGGCCCCAAAATCACCCTGCGCGATCTTCCGCTGGCCCTCCGGAATTTCGGACGGGACGGCCTCATGGCGGGCGACCCGGGGTCCGCCCCCGCCACCGAGCGATTGAATTTGCATGACGTCGAGCACCGCCTCATTCTCACCGCCTTGGAGGAATGCCAGGGAAACCGATCCGAAGCCGCCCGGCGGCTGGGGATCAGTCGACGGACCCTCCAACGTCGACTTAAGGAATTGAACCTGCCGGACGTTTGATTTATGGCCAGTCTCGAAGCCCACATCCAAGGGATTGTTCACGCACTCGAACAGGGGTGGGTCGCGAAATCCATCCGGGCCATGGCGTTCCTCGGGGCGATTGTCGGCGTCTCGCTCCTTTACATCCTGATGGAGTTTAAGGGCCTCTCCACCCGGGAAGGCATGGAGCAGGCACAGATCGCACGGGAACTTGCGCGAGGGAATGGATTCAGCACCAAATCGATCCGTCCGTTGGCCATGTGGCAACTCTCCTCCCATTCGCGGCAAACCCCCGAGGTTTCCTTCCCCGACACCTACCACGCCCCGCTCCCTCCGTTCTTCCATGCGCTTGGGATGAAGCTGATCGAGAAGCATTGGAAGATGTCGTCGCGCGAGATCCTCTACATGGGCGACCGGGTGGTGGCAGTCACCTCGATTGCCTTCTTTTTCCTGGCCCTCGGGATGACCTATCTCATCGGCGCGCGGCTCTTCGACCGTCCGCTGGCTCTGCTCGTGTGCGGCATGCTGCTTCTCTGCGATCTGTTCTGGCAGTTTGCACTCTCGGGCCTGCCGCAGACCATGATGCTCTTTTTCTTCATGCTGGCTCTCTACTTCCTGGTGCGGGCCCTCCAGAACGTGGAGGCGGAAAAGGGGACGGGGTTCTGGATCTGCGCCTGCGGAGTCGCCTTCGGACTGCTGGCCCTGTGCCACGGAGCCACGGTCTGGCTGTTTGCCGGTGCGACCCTCTTCGCCACCCTCGCGCTGCGCCCCCGCCTCATCACGTTCGTGCTCCTGGTCGGATTCTTTGGAGTCACGGTTTCGCCCTGGCTGATCCGGAATTACTCGGTCTCGGGCAGTCCCGGCGGCGTGGCGGTCTACGCGCACCTGGGCGAGCTGCGTCAGTCCGAAGAGGCCTGGATGCGCACCTACGAGCCCGATTTCACCGGGATCAACCCGCGGTTGCTCCGGCAAAAGGTGCAGGAAGGCGTGACCGAGCAGATCGGCGGGGTCTACCAGCACATGGGGTGGTGCATCGCCGCTCCGATCTTTTTTGTGGCGTTGCTCCACCCGTTCCGGACGCGGCAAACGACCCATTTGCGCTGGGGAGTTTTCATAATGTGGGGCCTCGGAGTGATCGGCGTGGTGCTCCTGGGATCCTCGGAAAAGGCCATCGCCGCCAACAACCTCCAGATCCTGTTCGTGCCGGTGATGGCCCTCTACGGCATGGCCATGCTGGTGATCCTCTGGAACCGCCAGCCCTTCGATCACAAATTCCTCCGCTACTCGTTCTTCACCCTCCTCTACCTCGCCTGCAGCGTGCCGATGGTCATGGCGCTCTCACGCTGGGGGCGCGGCGGAAAGATCCAATGGCCACCCTATGTGCCTCCGTTCATCGCCATCCTGGCCGACTGGGTCGAACCGCGCGAAGTAATCGTCTCCGACGTCCCGTGGGCCGTCGGCTGGTATGCCGACCGACGCAGCCTCTGGGTGCCGATGCGCCTCACCGATTTCGTGCGGATCAACGATTACAAGGAAGCCGGCGGCCCGCTGGCCGGCCTCTACCTGACCCCGCAGAGCGGTGATCGCAAGTTCCTCAGCGAGATCGGCAAGGGCGAATACAAGGAGTGGGCGGGCTTCATCCTGCGGCAGCCGAACACGAAGGATTTCCCTTTGAAAACGGGAACCGCGCTCCCCATCGACAACGAGTGTATCTTCTTCAGCGACCGGGATCGCTGGAGCGGCGGCGGCGCGCAGTAAGCAACCGCTTGCACGCCGCCCCGCCCGTGCGCATGGTATCCAACCATGGCCAGCAAGAAGGAACCGCCTCAGGAACCCAAATTCGAGGATGCCATGGCTCGCCTCGAAGCCGTGGTGTCCGAGATGGAATCGGGCGAACTCCCCCTTGAAGCCCTGCTCAAGCGATACGAGGAAGGGGTCCGATTGGTGAATCTCTGCGGAACCACCCTGGATGCCGCGGAACAACGGATCCGGACCATTGCCCGGGACGCAGCCGGGGCACCGCAGATCGTGCAAAGTGGGGCGTCCGTCGAGCCCCCCCCGGGCGTATCGGAGGAAAACGATGTCTCCCTCTTCTAAGAGTCTCCCAGCGCGTGAAACCCGCCTGCTCGACCGGATCCACAGCCCGGCTGACCTGAAGGCGCTGGCTGAAAAGGATTTGCCAAAATTGGCGGCGGAAGTGCGATCCGAACTGATCGAGGTGCTCAGTCGCACCGGCGGGCATCTCGGGCCGAACCTGGGCGTGATCGAACTTACCATCGCGCTGCACCGGAGCTTCGAGACGCCGAAGGACCGGTTTGTGTTCGACGTGAGCCACCAGGGCTACGTCCACAAACTGTTCACCGGGCGACGAGATCGGATTCACACAATCCGGCAATACGAGGGACTCAACGGCTTCTTGCTCCGGACCGAAAGCCCCCACGATTGCTACGGGGCGGGCCATGCGGGCACCGCACTCTCCGCCGCACTCGGAATGGCGGCCGGGCGCGACATGCGGGGCGGTGATGAACATGTCGTGTGCATCGCCGGGGATGCGGCCTTCACGTGCGGCGTCAGCTTCGAGGCCCTCAACAACGTGGCCGAAACAACCAAACGTTTCATCGTCGTCCTCAACGACAACGAATGGTCCATCGCGAAAAACGTCGGCGCCATCGCCGGCTATTTCAACCGGATCACCACCAGCCCGACCTGGGCCCATCTGCACGACAAAGCCGCGAAGTTCGTGGAATCAGTTGCAGGCAAAGGGGCCCGACGGCTCGCGGGCAAGGTCGAGGAAGGGATGAAAAATCTCGTCTTCCCAAGCGTGATCTTCGAGGAACTCGGCCTCCGCTACTACGGCCCGATCGATGGGCATGACATTCCGCTGCTCCTGCGAACCTTCGAGTTTCTCAAGAAACAGGAGGAGCCCGTGCTCCTCCACATCCTCACGCAAAAAGGCCGCGGCTACGCGCCGGCCCTTGCCAAGCCCGACAAATTCCACGGACTGGGAAAATTCGAGCCCGAAACGGGCGAGACCGCGCCGGCGGGCTCTCCGACTTACTCGCAGATTCTCGGCCAAACCCTCGCCCGATTCGCTGAGCGCGACCGCCGTCTGACCGCCATCACCGCGGCGATGCCCACGGGCACGGGCCTCGGAATTTTCCAGGAGAAACATCCGGACCGATATTTCGACGTCGGCATCGCCGAGGAACATGCCGCGCTGTTCGCGTGCGGGCTGGCCACCCAGGGTTACAAGCCGTTCCTGGCGATCTATTCGACCTTCATGCAGCGGGCCTACGACATGATCGTGCACGACATGGCGCTCCAGAACCTCGGCGTCGCGCTCTGCATGGATCGGGCGGGGCTTTCCGGCGACGACGGGCCCACCCACCATGGGCTGTTCGACATCGGCTATCTCCGCCCGATTCCCGGAATCGTCCACATGCAACCCAAGGACGAGGACGAGTTTGTCGACATGCTCTGGACCATGCTCCATCACAACACCGGCCCCATCGCCATCCGTTACCCGCGCGGCGCCGGGACCGGGGCCACAATCAAGCCAGAGCCGAAACTCCTGGAGATCGGCAAGGCGGAGGTCCTGAGGCACGGCAAGCGGGTGGTGCTGTTCGCGCTCGGCGCCATGGTCCCCATGGCACTGGAAGCCGCCGACCAACTCGAGGCTCAGGGCATCTCCACGGCCGTCGTCAATGCCCGCTGGATCAAGCCTCTGGATACCGGCACTCTCGAATTCTTCGCCCGCGCCGTCGACGTGGTTTGCACCCTCGAAGATCACGTGCTCCACAACGGGTTCGGTTGCTCGGTGATGGAACACCTCGCCGAACGGCGAATCACCACCCCCGTCGTCCGGATCGGCTGGCCCGACCAGTTCGTCGAGCACGGCTCCGTCGATGTCCTGCGCGCCAAGCACGGCCTGACCGCCGACGAAGCGATGCGGAAAGTTCTGGCAGCCCTCCCAACCGCCATCCCCTCCACCCGCTCCGACCTCAACCGCCCCATTCCCGCCGCCTGAGAGGCCGACAATCCCGGGTGGATCGGCCCTCCCGACCCGCGCTCGCGGCGACCCGCGCTCGCGGATAAATCACCCGCCCCACAACGCGCAAACCGCGCCTGCACCGTGTGACGGGCGCAGGCGCGGCGCGTGAATCGCTGAAGCGGAGAGGAAGCGCGGCAGCACGAATGAAGTCGTGCCCCCGCCCCAGACCACTCATCCTAAAAAGCACCTTTCCGGAACAGGAGCCAACGGAGGAAGCAGAGAATCAGTGACTTGCGAAGAATCCGCGATTCACTTGAAAAGTGATCTCAACGCTTTCTGCTATCCTGGTGTACACCACTCATCCTCAGTGATCTCTGTTGCCTCCTGTAAAAATCCATCTCCGCCTTCAGGCTCAGTAGCGGTAGTGATCGGGCTTGTAGGGCCCTTCGACCGGCACGCCAATATACTCGGCCTGCGCGGGCGTGAGCCGGGTGAGCTTCGCGCCGACCTTTTCGAGGTGAAGCCGGGCGACTTCCTCATCGAGTTTCTTGGGCAGCACAAACACCGCCGGCTTGTAGGAGTCGCGGTTGCGCCAGAGATCGAGCTGGGCCAGCACCTGATTCGAGAAGGAGTTGGACATCACGAACGACGGGTGACCGGTGGCACATCCGAGATTCACGAGACGGCCCTCGGCCAGCAAATAGATCGCCTGCCCGCCGGGGAACTCATACTTGTCGACCTGCGGCTTGATGTTGATGCGCTGGACACCGGCAGCGGTATTGAGGCGGTCGACCTGGATCTCGTTGTCGAAATGGCCGATATTACAGACCACCGCCTGGTCCTTCATCCGCTCCATGTGGTCGAGCGTGATGACGTCGACGTTGCCGGTGGTGGTGACGTAGATGTCGCCCCAGCCGAGCGTGTCTTCAAGTGTGGTGACCTGATACCCTTCCATCGTCGCCTGCAAGGCGTTGATGGGGTCCACCTCCGTGACGACCACACGGGCACCCTGTCCGCGCAATGACTGTGCACAGCCCTTCCCGACGTCGCCGTAGCCGCACACGACCGCCACCTTGCCGGCGATCATGACGTCGAGCGCGCGGTTGATGCCATCCACCAACGAATGTCGGCAGCCGTAGAGGTTGTCGAACTTCGACTTGGTCACCGAGTCGTTCACATTGAACGCGGGCACGAGCAGCTTGCCGATCTCCTGCAGCTTGTAGAGGCGATGCACCCCGGTGGTCGTCTCCTCGGAGACGCCGCGCCATTCCTTCACGAGTTCGTGGAAGATATACGGGCTCTCGGCATGGATCCGTTTGAGCAGATCCTTGATCACCTTCTCCTCATGGGACCCGGACGGGGTGTTCACCCAGTCATCCCCCTCTTCGAGCTGATAACCCTTGTGCAGAAAGAGCGTAACGTCGCCGCCATCGTCGACGACAAGCTGCGGACCCTTGCCTTCGGGGCTGACAATCGCCTTCCACGTGCAGTCCCAATACTCCTCAAGCGACTCGCCCTTCCACGCGAACACCGGGATGCCTGCCGTTGCGATGGCGGCGGCGGCATGGTCCTGGGTCGAGAAAATGTTGCACGAGGCCCAACGGACCGTGGCGCCCAGATCGGCCAGCGTTTCGATCAGCACCGCCGTCTGAATGGTCATATGCAGGGAACCGGTGATCCGGACGCCGGCCAGCGGCTTTTCCGCGGCATACTTTGCGCGAATGGACATCAAGCCGGGCATCTCCTGCTCGGCGATGTCGATTTCTTTGCGGCCCCAGTCGGCGAGGCTGATGTCGGCGACTTTGAAGTCGGTGGTGGCGCGGGTTGCAGTCGATGGGGCGGTGGTGGTGGGCATGGGAGTGTTCAGGTAGGAGGTTTAAGAACCAAGGTTTAAGTAAGTAAGCTTACGGGCGGGATCGGGATGTGGATGCGGAACTTAGGATGGATTTTCGCAGGCCTTCGAGCATCGCGGAGATTGGAAACTTAAGACTTAAAACTCTGGCCCCCAACCGCCTCCTTCAGCGTCGCGACCTTGTCGGTCCGCTCCCACGTGATGTCGGGATCGTTCTTGCCGAAGTGGCCGTAGTTGGTGGTCTTGGAATAGATCGGGCGGAGCAGGTCGAGTTGCTTGACGATGTCGGCCGGTTTGAAGCTGAAGGTCGCGAGCACGGCGGCGAGAATCTTCGCGTCGGCGATGGATCCGGTGCCGAACGTGTCGATGTGGACGCTGACCGGGCGCGGATGGCCGATGGCGTAGGCAAATTGGACCTCGCATTTCCGGGCCAGACCGGCGGCCACGACGTGCTTGGCAACCCAGCGGCCCATGTAGGCGGCACTGCGATCCACTTTGGAAGGGTCCTTGCCGGAGAAGGCACCGCCACCATGACGTCCCATGCCGCCATACGTGTCGACGATGATCTTGCGTCCGGTCAGCCCGCTGTCGCCCTGCGGTCCGCCAACCACAAACTTACCGGTCGGGTTGATCAGAAACTCGGTTTCGCGGGTGAGCATCGCCTTCGGCAACACCTTGCGAATCACCTGCTCGATGCAGAATTTTTCGATCACGGCGTGCGTGGCGGATTCGGCGTGCTGGGTCGAGATCACCACGTTGGTGATCCGGGTCGGCCGGCCATCGACATATTCGACGGATACCTGCGACTTCGCGTCGGGACGCAACCACGGCGCGAGCTTGCCGGCTTTGCGGATGCGGGTGAGTTCGCTTCCGAGCCGGTGCGCAAACATGATCGGTGCGGGCATCAGTTCGGGCGTTTCGTCACAGGCGTAGCCGAACATGATTCCCTGGTCGCCCGCTCCCTGCTCGGCGGTTTTCTTGCCCTCGGCGGCGGCGGCGTTCACGCCCTGCGCGATGTCGGGGCTCTGGGCGGTCAGGTAATTGTTGATGAACAGCTTGTCGGCGTGGAATACGTCGTCATCGTTCACGTAGCCGATGCCGCGGACCGCATCCCGGATGACCTTGCCGAGGTTGATCGCCTCGTCGATCGGCCGGGTGGTGCCTTTCTTCCTGTCCTGGAGCTTCGGGATGGTGATCTCACCCCCGACCACGACGAGGTTGCTCTTGGCGAACGTCTCGCACGCGACCCGGCTTTTGGGATCGACGGCGAGACAGGCGTCGAGAATGGCGTCGGAGATGGTGTCGCAAACCTTGTCGGGATGGCCTTCACCGACGGATTCGGAGGAGAAAATATAACGATCAGACATGGGAATTGGGGAGTGGAGGAGGGTGAAATTTGTGTATCAACGAATCACGATGCCGTGATATATGAACCGAGAAAGCCATGGCGTCAACCGCAATTTCCCTCCGCGCCCTCGCCGATCCCACCCGGCTTCGGTTGCTGGCCCTGCTCGCCCCCGACGAACTCTCGGTCGCCGAAATCCAGGAGATTCTCGGCATGGGCCAGTCCCGAATCTCCACCCACCTCGCCCAACTCAAGCGCGCCGGACTCGTCCGCGACCGACGCTCCGGCAAGCACAGCTACTACGGCGTCATCCCCGGCCCCACCTGGAAACTCCTCGAACCGCTCGTCCGGGCCGCCGTCGCGGAAACCCCCGAGGCCGCCCGCGACACCACCGCCGTCCGATTGCTGCTTCGACGCCGTCGGGACACCACGCGGGAATATTTCAACCAGTTGGCGGGGCGATTCGGACGCAGCTACGTCCCGGGCCGCACCTGGAAGGGGTTGAGCCATCTGCTGCTCGAACTTCTGCCCCCGCTCGATATTGCAGACCTTGGCGCAGGCGAAGGCACCCTCTCCCAATTGCTCGCACGCTCTGCCAAATCAGTCGTCGCAGTCGACAATTCGGAGAAAATGGTGGCGTTCGGGCTCAAGCTGATCCGCGATCACCGGATCACCAATCTCGAGTATCGATTGGGCGACATCGAGGATCCGCCGATCCCGGCGACGAGCATCGATCTGGCACTGTTCAGCCAGGCGCTGCATCACGCCGTGCATCCGGCGAAGGCGGTGGAGGCGGCGTTCGGCATCCTGCGTCCGGGCGGGCGCATCGCGATCCTCGATCTGCTGGGGCACACCTTCGAGGAAGCCCGCAAACTGTATGCCGATCAATGGCTCGGGTTCGGCGAGGCGGAACTCCACGAACTGCTCGAACAAGCCGGGTTCCAGGACATTCGCGTCGACGTCGTCGCCCGCGAATCCCGCAGCCCGAATTTTCAAACCGTGCTCGCTCTCGGGCGAAAGTCTTGAGAACGGCTTCGGTGGCAACGGCAACGGCAACGCGAAGGGAAGTAGTTTGTGACGCAATGCACGGACTGACACCTTCGCTCACAGCCATCGGCAAGAAGAACTGGTTGTTCATGGGCTCGGCCGATGCCGGCCAGACCGGTGCGATCCTCTTCACGATCGTCGAATGCTGCCGGCGCCGCGGGATCGACCCGTTCGAATACTTGTGCGATGTCCTCGACCGGATCCCCTCGATGACCAACCAACAGATCGGCGAGTTGGTGCCCGAGGCCTGGGCCCAGTCCCGCCGCCCCGCCTGGCTCAGGCTGCCTGAGATTATAGACGTCATAGGCCGAGCCTACGGCGTCTATGATCTGTGAACAGAGGGGCTACAGTTGACGCTTACCACTAATGTTTAGGGAAAGCGTCTTCATGGCGGAAGACTGCCCGAATCTCATAGAATGGCTACACTATTGTTTAAACCGCTCTAGCCCCGGATGGCAAGGGCCGTCAAAGCAGACGCGACCCGTCTCCACCCCTGCGGACACGACTGGTTCGGGCCTGGTATAGTCGGCCTGCGAAGAAGCCGCATATTGCGGCAAAACTGGTATAAGTTGCAAATCCTAGATAACGAATATCGATTTGGCGCGTCGCATCTGGACTCGATTGCTCCCTCAGAACTGCGAATACTGCAATCGTGAGCCCGTCCCACACCCAGCGCCGGGTCATCGTCCCGTTGACCTTTTCCCCGACCCGGCGTCCGAATCCATCGTACACGAACTGGTAATCCGTCCCGTTCTGCGAAACCGTGGTCGGCTGATTTTTGGCGTCCCAGGCGTAGGTGCGCACCCCATCCGACAACAGATTGCCATTTACATCGTGGGTGAACGTCCGGTTCGATCCGCCGGGGACCGTGACCCGCCATCCCTTGGTCTGAAGATTCCCGCTCCCATCCCGGGCGGTCACGGTGATGTCGTTGTCGCCCGCGGCCACATCAGCTTCCGCGGTGAAATGAGTCGAATCCACCATCTGAGCCGGACGCCCCTGCACGGTGACATCCGCCGCCTCGGTGGTGTTGCCCGAGAACCGCATCCGACCGCCGGGAGTCTGCGCGGTGATCTGGTTCAGTTGGTTGAACGTCGCTGTGCGAACGACGTTGCCCGATTGTTGACTGAGCCGGTTCCCGGCCCGGTCGTAGGTATAGGCCTCGCGTCGGACCGTGGCGTTCCCGCTCGAGACCGTCACCCCGGTGAGCTGGTCGGCGTCGTCCTGTTCGATGCCCCATGTCGTCACAGGGTTGACCGTATCCGCAGGCTGGTTGTGTGTCCACTGCCGGATGGAACCCGTCGGCGTGTAGAGGTTGTCGAACTGGCTGACCAATGTGGCGCCGCCATTCACGGTGTGGATCAAGGAAGCAAGGCGGCGATCCCCGGCGTTTGTCTCTGCACACTTGGACAGCGAACGAATTCGCGAACTCGCTAAGGTAGCCAGTCCTCGCGGTATCCGTTTACGGACAGATCAAAGGAAGCGACTGGCGCTTGTTGCGGCGATAGACCCGGAAGTCGGAGTCGAGCGTGAAGACCGGTGCGTCGGGCCAGAGTTCGGACATGCGAACGAGGCAGGCGTCGGCGAAGGACATGGGGACGCTGGCATAGCGGGCCATCAGTTCATGAATTAGGGAGTGATGGTCGCGGACGGAGAAAGGCAGTTCCAGGCATCCGTCGGCCAGCCAGCTTTCGATGCGGGTTTTCGCCTCGGGGAGGGCCTGCGTGAGAAAATGAACCTCGGACAGGACGGCCTCACAGGAAAGCATTTTGGGTGGCAGTCGGCGGCCTTCGCGCACGGCCCACGCATGATCCTGATCATCGCGGTCGAGCATGGCAACGAGCGGGCCGGTGTCGGCGATGACGCACTTCATCGACCGTAGCCCCGCAGATGCTTCTTGTTGCGGGCGAGGTCGCGTTTGCCCGACGCAATGGAACCGACGCTGTCTCCGAGCGCTTCGATCAAATTGGCGGGACGACGAGGAACCCCGGCTTCCTTGGCGATCTTCGCTTCGATGGCCTCACGCACGAGAACGGATTTTGGCACGCCACGACGCTTGGCCAGTTCGGCAAGACGGCCATCGAGAGCGTGGGGAAGTTTGCAGGTGAGCACACTCATGCCGCATAGGTAATACCTCAGGCTGTGATTGGCAATACCTGAACCCCGTCACGCCAGCCTACCGTGTGGTCGCACGTCGCGCCGGGGCCAGAACGCGATGAACTAGTTGAGTTCGGCCTCGTGGCGCGCCAGCAGGAACAGAAAGAACATCATGATGAACGGGCTGAGCAGGAGGCCGGCCATGGGAGATCGTGGGTCGGGACAGGATCATGTGAGGTCCCGGTCACGGGCACAGGCCGCCGCTGAAGGAATCACCCGTCAGGACCCGCTCCGGGGTCTCATGCCCGGTGAAGCCGGCGGCGGCGAGTCGGCGGGAGGGGTCTCCCGCCCCAACGGCTTGCCGAATTTTTTCACGGACATCCCGTAGAGCGATGCTTCGGTCCCGTTGAATCCGTAGCGCCGGTAAAAACCCGCGGTCTGCTTGTCGGTGAACAGGTGGACGTGGACTTTCCGCGGTGTATGACGGTTCACGTATTCCAGCAGGTGCTCCAGGATCGCGGATCCGATGCCTCGTCGCTGAAAGCCGGGCAACACCATGACGTCCTGCACGTAAACGAAGCGAGCGCCATCGCCCACCAACCGCCCCATGCCGACGACACGGTCGGCGTGTGTGGCCACGACGCAGAACAGACTTCCGGCAATCGCCGCAGGCAGAGCTTCCAGATTCGTGTAGCGCCTCCAACCGACCGCTTCGATGAGATCGCCGAACTCTTTCAGCGTGGGGGCCCGGTGATGGATGGTGAAGGCGGGCGCGACCTGATCCGCGGCGGCGGGGCACCCCTGCGAACGGGCGGGCTCACGCCCCACTCGCGGCCGCGACGTGGTCCCTGGCGCCTTCGGCGGGCCGGCCTTACTCGACGGCGTAAACGACATCCACGACGACCCGCACGGTCTTGCGTTCGGGCGTGGCGGCATCCCGATCTTCCACCTGGAACCAGCCCTGGGAAGCGCTTCGGAGTTTGCCCAGGGGCGTTTCGGAATCGCGGGAAAACTGTTCCGCGGCGATACGGGCGTTGCGCGTCGCCTCCTGGATCATGCCTGGCTTGACCTCATTGAGCTGATTGAAAATGTAGTTCGGGCGTCCGCCACCCGAGAGCAGCACGCCGCGCATGATCAGGCTCGAGGTCGCGGCCAGGGCGGGTTTGACCGCGTCCACATTGGCCGTGCGCAGCAAGACCGATTGGCTGGCCCGAAAGCGTTCCAGTGGAAGCGGCACATCCTTCTCGCGCTCTGCCATTGTCGTGTCGACCAACGCGGGCGGCTGGATCGCCATCTCGGTTTCCGCGAACCCGGACTCTTTCAAAAACGCGGTCACCTGTGCGGTGCTTTCACCGAGTTTCCGGTTGATCTCGGCGAGGTCATTGCCCGATGCGGAGAACGCGATGTTCCAAATGGCAACGCTCGCGGGAACCTCGCGTTCCGCGAGTCCCTTGACCGACACCGAACGCCCGCCCTGATCCCTGGAGGCGATCCCCTCGCCCACGAAGCGGCCCGCCAAGGCCAGTCCAGCCGCAACGGCGAGCGCGGGGAGAAACAACCGCACGCGAGAAAGTGCCATGGACCCAAATTCCCTGCTCCGCCCCAGAAGTCAATTCTCCGGGTGATTTCAACGCGCGGCAGCACGGCCAACTCACGGTTTTGGAAACGCGATTGCGGCTGCGAGATCTGCAATCCACGCACGCACCTCGCGGAGGACGCGTCACGAGGAGGGCACCGACACGGCGTCCTTCCCGGGAGGGACCGCGTGTCGCGGTCCTCCGGAGCAGACTGCCGGATGCCCGGGGCGGCAACAACGCCCCCTAGTGAATACGCGCTGGCGCGGCAGGGCAGGTGACAGAATCGGATTGTCTCGTTCCGGTTCCCGTACAGAAGACATGGGCACAGCGTCACTTGCCCGAACTCCTCCAGGGGTTCCTCCCCCCTCTCGCAACGCAACAGCGACCCGGGTGGCGCGCTCGTCCGGGTCGTCGGCACCCGAGTCGACAACGGAGCCGGCAGCGAAACGGTCACCGTGCGGTTGCTCACTCCCGCCACCGGCCCCACCCCGCGCGCGTTCCTCCGGGTCGATCTCCAAGCCGCTCCCTGAC
>ENA-ORBV01009893-ORBV01009893.1-microbial-mat-metagenome-genome-assembly--contig:-NODE-9893-length-15447-cov-4.857254_pt1 | contig 15447 bp, 11 predicted proteins | sample MGYA00237777_ERZ505514 | MGnify/ENA primary metagenome ERZ505514 (study PRJEB26160, sample SAMN06269048) | microbial mat metagenome | isolation source: Oligotrophic lake microbial mat | place... | reverse complement strand
GTGCCGAATGTGACGGTGAACTGGGCCGTGGCCGCGGGCGGCGGCAGTCTCTCGGGGCCGACCTCCTCGACCGATGTGTCGGGCTTTGCGACCGCACCCGCGTGGACGATCGGCGCAACGGGCGCGCAGCGACTGACCGCGACCGCGGGAACGCTCTCGGCCGAGTTCACGGCAACGGTGCAGTCGCCGGCGGCCAGTCTCACGCTCGAGACCGCACCCCCCTCGACCGCCTTTGCTGGGCTGGCACTCCCGACTCCGCCGCGCTTCGTGGTCCGTGATGCGGGTGGCATGACCCTCAACTCCATTCCGGTCATGGTGACGGTGACAGCGGGTGGTGGCGCGCTCACGAATGCGCCGACGACGTCGACCTCGACGCCCACCTCCGTCGGTACCTGGACGCTTGGCAATCCGCTCGGCGCGCAGACCGTCACGGTCTCGGTCGCGGGCATTCCCTCGCTGGTCATTACCACGAGCGCCGTAGTTGGGCCTGCCGCGCTTCTCGACGTGGTGGAAGGAGCGGGGCAGAGTGCGTTGGCTGGTGCGAGCCCAGAGTTGCCGATGCGCGTGCGGGTGCGCGACATCGCGCAGCATGCGGTTCAGGGCACTACTGTCTCGTGGGAGGTGATTGCCGGCGGCGGCGGACTCGCGCAGGTGACGTCGACCACCGATCCGAATGGCATCGCGACGATGCCGTCGTGGACGATCGGGAAGCTCGGCGGCGCCCAGAGCGTCCGCGCCACCTCGGGCAGTGGCAATCTGAACATCGGGGTCTCCACCAAGTCGGACTTCGGTCTTGAGGTGCGTTGGGCCGGGACGCCCCCGGGCGGCGCAGTCGAGCAGGCATTCTCGAATGCGGTCAACCGCATTCGCGCCATCATCGTTGGCGCGGTGTCACCGATCAGCGTTTCCGGATTCAGTGCGAATAGCTGCTCGCCCGGCGTCATGCTCACCGAGACGATCAACGGGCTTGTCATCTTTGCCACCGTCGAATTCATCGACGGGCCAGGGTCGGTGCTGGGGTCGGCTGGGCCCTGCTTCATTCGGAATACCGACAACCTGACCTTCCTCGGGCGGATGCGCTTCGATTCTGCCGATCTCGACAACATGGTCTCGAACGGGACCCTCGAGTCGGTGATCCTTCACGAGATGCTCCACGTGATCGGTGTCGGCACACTGTGGGCGACGAAGGGGCTTCGGCTTGGCCTCGCCCCAACGACGACCCCGTTCTTCACGGGGCCACTCGCAAAGATCGCCTGCGTCAATGAGCACGCTGGCGCCGCGGTGTGCGGCGCCGCGGTACCGATCGAAGACTGTCTGAATCTGACCGGCAGCTGCGGGGCCGGAACGATCAACTCGCACTGGAAGGAGAGCGTCTTCCGCACCGAACTCATGACCGGCTTTATCAGTCAGACAGGGAACCCGTTCTCCCGCATGACCATCCAGTCGCTCGCCGACATGGGCTATCTCGTGAACACGCGAGCCGAGGATCCCTACAGCGTTCCTGCGCCGGCCCTGATGTCGTCGATTCCGGCCTTCAGCATCCAGATGCCGGAACCGCATGGCCCGCTTGCAGAAGTCGATCAGTTCGGTCGCGTGACGCGTCGGTTCATGACGAGGTTGCCGCCGCTCAATCACTAGGCAAGCGGTTCTGTGGTCGACTTCGTCGGCTCCGGTAGCAGCGCGATCGCCAACACTTCCTCGAGGGTCGAGACAAAGTGGAAGCGCAGCTTGCCGCGTGCCTCCTCAGGGACATCCTCGACATCGGCTTCGTTGTCCCTGGGCAGGATCACATCGGTGATGCCGGCCCGCAGCGCGCCGAGCACCTTCTCCTTCACGCCGCCGATCGGCAGGACGCGCCCACGGAGCGTGATTTCGCCGGTCATCGCGAGATCCTTCTTCACCGGGCGTCCGCTCATCTCACTGGCCAACGCGGTCGAAATCGCGACACCCGCCGAGGGACCATCCTTCGGGATCGCACCAGCCGGCACGTGAATGTGCGTCTCCACGGTGCCCAAGCGTGAGCGCGGAATGCCGAGTTTCTCGGCGTTCTTGGTCACGTACGTGAAGGCGGCGCGCGCCGACTCCTTCATGACATCGCCGAGCTGCCCGGTGAGGATCAGCGAGACTGGAGCGCCCCCTTCGGCCGACGGGCCGGCGATCGAGCGCACCGAGGCTTCGACGAACATGATGTCGCCTCCCATCGGCGTGTAGTACATGCCGGTGGCGGTCCCGACCTCATGTGCCGCGATGGCCTTTTCAGGATGGACCTTCGGGCGGCCGAGCAGCTCGCGCACTTCCTCAGTGGTGAGCACGCCGTCCACCGTCGGATCCACCCCTTCCTTCGTCGCGATACGCCTGGCGACCTTGCGCGCCACCTTGCCGATCTCGCGCTCGAGCTGACGCACGCCGCTTTCGCGCGTGTACTGGGTCACGAGCGAGGCAATCGCTTCGTCATCGAAGGCAATCTCCTTTCCGGCGAGCCCGTTCTCCTCGAGCTGACGCGGAATCAGGTACTTCTTGGCGATCTCCTGCTTTTCACGCTCGGTGTAGCCGGCGAACTCCACGACCTCCATACGATCGAGCAGCGGACCGGGGATGTTCTGGATGAAGTTGGCCGTCGCGATGAACAGCACCTCGGAGAGATCGAACGGAATGCCGAGGTAGTGGTCGGTGAACGAATCGTTCTGTGCCGGGTCGAGCACTTCGAGCAGCGCGGACGACGGATCGCCCTGGAAGGACGAGCCGAGCTTGTCGACTTCGTCGAGCAGGAAGACGGGATTCTTGGTGCCAGCCTGCTTCATGCCTTGAATGATTCGGCCCGGCATGGCGCCCACATAGGTGCGACGATGCCCACGGATATCCGCTTCGTCGCGCGCCCCACCGAGCGCCACGCGCACGTACTCGCGGCCGAGCGAACGGGCGATGGACTTGGCAATGGAGGTCTTGCCCACGCCTGGCGGGCCCGAGAACAGGAGAATGGGACCCTTGGCCATCGCGCGCGCCTTGGCCTCGCGCTTGTCGGTGATCGGGCGATCGTCGTCGGCGTGCTTCTTGGGCGCGGCCGTCGCGGTGGCATCCTCGCGCGGCTCCTTCAGTTTCGCCGAGGGAAACTCCCCGGTGCGGTCCATCTCTTCCTCAAGCTGCTGCGCGCGGAGCTGACGCACGGCGAGGAACTCGAGGACGCGGTCCTTCACGTCCTGCAGCCCGTAGTGATCCTCCTCGAGCACGGTGTGCGCGTGGTTCAGATCGAGCTGGTCGTCGGAGCGGGCGTTCCATGGCAACTCGGCGATCCACTCGAGATACGTGCGGATGACCTGTGCTTCCATGGACTCGCGGCCGGCACGCTCCAGGCGCCCCAGTTCACGATCCACTTCGGTGCGTGATGCCTTCGTGAGTGTGAGCTTGTGCAACTTCTCGCGCAGTTCCTCGATCTCCTTGGTCTGATCGTCGTCGCCGAGCTCCTTCTGGATCGCCTTCATCTGCTCGCGCAGGAACATCTCGCGCTGGCGCTCGCCGAGTTCCTCCTGCACCTGTGACTTGATCTCCTCCTGTGCTTCGAGGAGCGAGATCTGGCGCTGCACCATCACGAGCACCTTGCGGAGGCGGTCTTCCACGGAGAGCGTCTCCAAGAGCCCCTGCTTCTCCGGAACGGAGAGCTCGATGTAGCCGGCCACGAGGTCGGCGAACTTGCCAGGCTCAGTGACGGCGTCGAGCACCTGGTGCACGACCTCCTCGGGGAGGCCGCGGCGCTCGCCGAGCTCGGCGGCGCGCTCACGGATCTCCTTGTGGAGGGCCACGAAGGCGGCGTCCTTTTCGTCCAGCGGGGCCATCTCCTCAGTTTGCGAGACGACGGCCGAGAGGAAGCCGTCGGTCATCGTGTACTGCAGTGAGGTGGCGCGCTGTTCGCCGTGCAGGAGGAGCTGCACGCCACCGAGGCCGCGCTGGACCTGCCCGATGCGGGCGATGACGCCCATCGAGTACAGGATATCGGGGGCGGGTTCCTCGGTATTGTCGCGCTGGGCGACCGCGAAGACGAGCCGATCGCCCTTGAGGGCCGACTCAATGGCTCGCAGGGTGCCTGGGCGCCCCGCGGCGATAGGGGCGGTGAGCCCCGGAAAAATGACCGTCCCACGCAGGGGAAGGACGGGAAGGGTCTGTCGATTGCTCATACGCAGTCACCTGGTCCGGCGAGAGGAAGCCTTATGGATGCTCGTGGATACTCGTGGATGCTCCACGGGCAATGCATCCTGACTCGCAAGGAGTGTTCCGCCCTGACTTACGACATGTTGGCGGGGAATGCAACTTTCACCCGCCTTCCTGACGTAGGGTCTGCCATGGCGGCCCCCGCGTTGTCCAGCGTTTGGTACCCCGGCCTGCACCATGGTATCATCCCCCCGCCCCCTCTACTGTCCTTCGTGAGCGACTCGCGCCTCAGCCAATCCGATGCGGAACTGCAATCGCACGTCGTGCGAGTGCTGGCACCGCAGTATGAGGTCGAGCGGGAGATCGGCCGCGGCGGGATGGGGATCGTCTATAAAGGGCGCGATTCCCGCCTGAAGCGCCCGGTGGCCATCAAGCTGCTGCCGCCGGAGCTCGCGTTCCGCTCGGACATCCGCACACGCTTCCTGCGCGAAGCCGAGATGGCGGCGCAGTTGAGTCATCCGCATATCGTCCCGATCTACGCGGTCGACGAGCGCGAAGGGCTCGTCTATTTCGTCATGGCACTGATCGAGGGCGAGAACCTCGGCACGCGCATCCAGCAGCGCGGCGCGATGAAGCCGGACGAGGCGCGTCGGATCCTGCGTGAGGTCGGCGACGCGCTCGCCTACGCGCATTCGCAGAACACCGTGCACCGCGACATCAAGCCGGATAACATCCTGATCGACGGGGTGACGGGGCGCACGATGGTCACGGACTTCGGCATCGCGCGCGCCGTGAGCGAAGGAGCGGATTCCAAGCTCACTGCCACCGGTATCGCGATCGGCACGCCGGCCTACATGAGCCCCGAGCAGTCGGCCGGGGATCGTGACATTGACGGACGCACGGATCTCTACGCGCTTGGGATCGTCGCGTACCAGATGCTCTGCGGCGATCTCCCGTTCAATGCCACAAGCACGCCGGCACTGCTCGTGAAGCACCTGAGCGAGCGCCCGATTCCGATCGACCAGCGCGCCAACGTGCCGCCGGATCTGGCGCGCGCGGTGATGCTCTGCCTCGAGAAGAATCCGGACGATCGCTTCCCGGATGCGCGTGCCTTCGTGCAGGCGCTCGACACGGGGATCGTGCCGAACTTGCCGGCGCGTCAAGGGAACGCGTATCCGCAGGCGCAACAACAGTGGAGTCCGCCGCCGGGAATTGATCCCGATGCGCCGACTTCCGAAGAACTCGTGCGCTGGCAGGACCCCAGCGTCGTCACCTTCCGGAAGATCATCTCGCCCTTCCTGTTCGTGACCGGCACGCTCTTCACGATCTCGATCCTCGGTGGGCCGAACCTGCTCTTCATCTCGGCGTTCTGGGGCATCAATGTGGCGTACAAGTACGCGCGCCTCTGGAGCGATGGCTTCGATTGGCGCGATGTGTTCAAGCAGCCCCGCGACAAGATGATGGTCGATGTCGCGGCCGATACGATTGACGGGGCCAAGGCGATTTTCGATCGCGAGAAGCGTACGGCGATGCGCGAGAAGGCGCGTCGCCGGCGTCTCTCCGGCGCCACCAACTCGCCCGAAGCGGGCGTGCGCGCCCTGGGGGCCGGTGATGCCGCCGCGCTCGGCTCCGGCCCGCACGCCGGCGTGGCACGGCAGGCGTTGCTCGACCGCGAAGAGGTGCTGCGGCTCGTGGAGTCGCTCGCACCGGGTGAGCGGCAGCGCATTCCCGATGTCGTGCCGACCGCGCGCCAGCTCGCCGAGGCGATCATGGGCATTGCGACGGCACTCACGACCCTCGACCGCGACGCGGGGCATGTGCCGCTCGCCGCGATGGACAAGGAGATCGCCGTGCTCGAGTCGCAGGCGAATCCGCTCGACAGCGCGGCGAGTGAGGCGCGCGTGCGCCGACTCGCCCTGCTCAAACGCTCGCGCCGCGGTGTCGCCGAGCTCGACCAGCGTCGCACCGACCTCGGCGCCAAGCTCGAGAGTTGCGCGTTGGCGCTGCAGAATCTCAAGTTCGATGTGCTGCGGCTCAAGACCGGCAATCAGAGCTGGCAGCATGTGACGACGGTGGCGGAGACCGCGGCCGCGCTCGCGCGCGACGTCGACGCGGCCGTGTACGCCGGTGATGCGCTGGCCCGACTGGATCGGCCGCGCCGCCCGTGACCGACGAGGCGCTACTTCAGCGCATGGTCGCCGCAGTCGATGGCCATTATGAGATCGAGGCGGAGATCGGGCGCGGCGGGATGGCGGTGGTGTATCGCGCGCGCGATACGCGCCTGCGGCGCAAGGTCGCGCTCAAGGTGTTGCCCCCCGAACTCGCCTTTCGTGATGAAGTGAAGCGGCGCTTTCTCCGCGAGGCGGAGATGGCGGCGCGGCTCTCGCATCCGCACATCGTCCCCATTTACGCGGTGGACGAAGGCAATGGACTGGTGTGGATCGCGATGGGGCTCGTGGATGGCGAGTCGCTCGCCGAACGGCTGCATCGGGAGCCGCGTCCGCCGCTCGAGGTCGTGCGGCGCGTGCTCCGTGAGGTGTGCGATGCGCTCGAGTACGCACACCGCGAAGGCGTGGTGCATCGCGACATCAAGCCCGACAATATTCTGATTGAGAACGCCACGGGGCGTGTGCTCGTGACGGACTTCGGGATCGCGCGCGCGGCAGAAGGGGACGAGCGGCTCACCGCGACGGGCATCGCCGTGGGTACACCGGCGTACATGAGTCCCGAGCAGGCGATGGGCGAGCGTGAGGTCGATGGGCGCGCCGATCTCTACGCCCTCGGTGTGGTGGGCTACCAGATGCTCGCCGGCGAACTGCCGTTTCAGGCGACGAATACGCCGGCGATGCTGATGAAGCATCTCAGCGAACGTCCGCGTCCCCTCGCGCAGTTGCGTGAGGATCTCCCGCCGAATCTCGTGCACGCGATCGATCGCGCGTTGTCGAAAGGGCGGGACGAGCGGTGGGCGGATGCGTCGCGGTTCAAGGTCGCGCTCGCGGAGGACGCCGAGGTACCGCGGGCAATGCCGCGGGCAATGCCGCGAGCAATGCCGCGGCGGAGTCGCGCTTCGGGTGTGATGCCGACGGTTCCCGCGCCGCCGCCCCCCACGCTCGATGAACGGCTCGAGGCCCTGCAGCAGCGCACTCCGGTCCCTGCGCCGGCCTTCCCGCCGCTCCCGCGGGATTGGATGTTCGACCCCAACACGCGCGAGGACGGCAAGGAAGCGCTGCGCGCGTGGCGTGAGGAGACGCGTCGGTGGCGCGAGCAGGTGCGCGGGCAACCGCGTGCGGTGCGGGAGGATCTCCGAATGGCCGCGCAGGAACTGAATGTCATGTCTCTCTCGCAGCGCTCACCCGAGATGCGCGTGATGGCGGTGCGGCGGCGCATCGGCATGGGGATGGCGACGGTGGGGATGTTGGCGGCCATCAATGCGCTCACCAGCCCGGGCTTTCCCTGGGTCTTCTTCCCGATGATCGGGATCGGCTACGGGATCGCGCGCCGCGTGAGTGAGCTCTGGGCCGATGGCATCCCGCTGCGCGATATTCTCAAGAAGCCCGAGCGTTCCGCCGTGCGCGGCGACGAGCAGCCGCTGCGGCGTATGGAGGCGAAGCTCCCCGCGCCCGCGGCGAACTCGATCGCCGAAGCAGTGTTGGATGCGGTGCCGCGCGATGTGCTCGAGAGTCGGCATGGGGTGGCGGTGCGCGAGGCGTACGAAGCGCGCGCGCAGATCCGCTCAATGTTGGTGCGGCTGCCCGAGGGCGATCGCTCGATGCTCCCGGAGATCCAGCCGACGGTCGAGGCGCTGGTGGAACGCGTGCGCACCTTGGCGATCGCCCTGCACGCGCTCGATGTCGACGCGTCGCCCGATGCGATCGTGAAGCTGGAAACACGGATCACCGCGGCCGAAGCGATGCCGACGGAGGCTCCCGAGCGCGGGCGGCGCCTCGAGCTCTTGCTGCGGCAGCGGGAGACGCTGCTGGACCTTGCGGAACGCCGCGCCACACTCGCCCAGCAGATGGATCAGGCGGTGCTGCTGTTGGGCTCCATGAAGCTCGATCTCATGAAGTTGCGCAGCTCCGGGGTGTCGGCACGTCTCGCCGATGACGCGTTGCTGACGTCCGAGATGCGCGCGCTCTCGCGCGATGTGGAGCGTGTGTCCGAAGCGGTGGACGAGTCGCGACTAGACCGCGACTAGACCGCGACTAGACCGCGACGGGAATCGTCCGGGCGATCAGTAGGTCGAGCGCGCGCCGCAGGTGATCGGGTTGGTCCTCGGGAACGTAGTGCGCGGCCCCGCGAAAGAGTTCGAACGTCGCGCCCGGGATTGCGGCGGCGAGTCGTTCGCCGAGTCCAATGGGATAGAAGGGATCGTCCTCCCCCCAGATGACGGCCGTGGGGGCGTGGATCTCACCGAGACGTTTCGACCACGCGGCGGTGTCGCAGTCGCCCAGTGCGCTGAGGTGTGCGGCGAGGGCATCGCGACCGGCGGGGGTCGTGAAGTGTCGCAGGCAGGTGTCGAGCGTGAGGCGGCTGCGATCGGGATCCTCGAAGCCGCGGCGCACCGAGCCCTGCACGAGTCCGGCGAGCAGGGCGGGGGGGAGGAGCCGGGCCAAGGGCCCGATGGCGCGGGCCAGCAGCGCCATCCCGCGCGGCGGGACCCCAAAGCCGGCGCTGCTCACGAGGGCGAGCGCGGCGACACGGTCGGGCCACTGGATGGCGAAGGCCTGGGCCACCCCGCCACCGACCCCGTGGCCCACGATCACGGCGCGCGCGATACCGAGGTCGTCGAGGAGGGCGAGCACGGCGGCGGCGTGAGCCCCGCACGAGGTGCGCGCGGGCGTGGGGGGATCGCTGCGGCCGTAGCCCGGCAGATCGACAATGACGAGCCGGTGTCCGGGAGTGAAATCGCGCGCGACCGCGTGCCATAAACGCGACGATGTCGGAAAGCCGTGCAGGAGGACGACCGGCTCGCCGGCTCCTCGCGTCCCGGCGGCGTAGTAATAGAGCCGCATCCCCCCGACATCCACGAACTCACCGCGCATCAAGGCAATCTGGTGTTTTCGCGGAAAAATGGTATGCTTATAGGTGGAATGTGCTGCAAAATCTCGATGTGGAGCCGATCTGGTTTCATCGTGTTGTCCCACAACAGGTTAGCCACGGTTTTCGCTTGACTCTCCCAACTATTATCCCGACCTCGATCTTCGCGCCGCCCCCGCCCCCGCAGGCGGAGCTGCACTTCCCCCTTGGCTGGCTTCTGGATCATGCGTCACCACCGATTCAGTATCGCGCCATCAACGAGGTAGCGAAGCTCGACGTCAAGAATAGCCCGAACCTCGCCTTCCTCCCCTTGGCCCACCGACCCGCGCTCCTCCTGGCGCTACAGGCCGACGTGCAAGGCATTTGGAACGGGTCCATGATGTCGCTCCCCTCCTCCCGCGCCGAACACTTCGAGGGGGTCGGGACGATTCCCGCCGTCCGCCGGTTGCTCGAATACGGATGGGACCGGGACGCGGCGCCGCTCGTCCACACCAAGCGCGTGCTCTTTCGCTTGCTGGCCGAGGATAACGATCCGGCGCAGTTGTATGAGTTGCGCCCGTCGAAGGCGAAAGTCGAAGAGGAGTTCCTGCAGCGCCAGCGCCAGTTGTTGCGTGAGGCGGCAGGGGCCGTGCTCGCACGCGCGGGCTTCGAGGGAGATCCACGACTGCGCGGACTCGCGCGTCGCACCATCGAGCGTCTGCAGGAGTTCTTGCACTCGCCGCTCGCGGAGAAGCCGTGGATGCGCGTCGGGAATCGGCAGGTCCTGCATCCCGAGGCCTTCCCGCCCTCGATCTACGCGCTCGACCTGATCGCCAACATGCCGCTGTTCCAGAGCGAGCATCATGAGGCGATGGAACTCCTCTTCGCGTATCTCTCGCGTCCGTTGCCGCGCCAGGAATTGGTGCAGCAGATCGGGACGCAGTTGCTCCCCGTGCCGCACGCCGTGCTCGGCGACCATCTCCCGCACCGCAACGCGGTCGAGGACGATGTGCCGAAGGCGCTCGCCTGGCTTGAACTCGTGGCGCGCCTCGGATTTCTTCGTCGCAATGACACGTGGACCAAGATGTACGAGCGCTTCATGGACGACTGCGGGCGCGACGGCGTCTGGCATCCGCACAAGGGTTCGGCGATGCCGAAGAGTGCGGATCCCTATGTGTGGCCGATGTTCCCGCTGGAGGTCCCGCACGTCGGTGACGAGCGCTGGGCGGATGTCACCTTCCGCATTGGCCTCATTGCGCGGCTGTCGGGACGTCCCGTCACGCTGCGCTGAGTCGTGGCGTGAGCGGGCGGCTTCCTCCGGCGGAGTGGTTTCCCGCCGGAGTCGAGGGGATCACCACGCGGCGCGTGACGGTGCGGTCGGGGCTCACGCTCCGCGTCCTTGAGGCAGGTCCCGCGGATGGCGCGCCGATCCTCCTCGTGCACGGATGGGCCGTTTCCGCGTATCTCTGGCGGCACAATATTCTCCCGCTCGCGGCGGCGGGGCATCGCGTGATCGCGTGCGATCTTCCCGGCCATGGTCTTTCCGATGCGCCGGACGCGCCCGGGAGCTACACGACCGAGCGCTTCGCGGCCGTCGTCCTCGAGCTGATGGATGCGCTTGGCATCGAACGCGCCGTGCTGGCGGGACAGTCCATGGGTGGGAAGGTGGTCACCCACGTCGCGCTCACGGCGCCGTCGCGCGTGCGTGCGCTCTCGCTCTACGGGCCAGTCGGATTCGGGTTGATCCCCCCCTGGCACGCGCTCTCGCCCTCGTTGCCGATTCCTCCGGGCGAACTCATCTCGATGATGATTCCGCGGAGTGTGATCGCCTTCGTGCAGCACCGGGTCTGGGGAAAGATCGGCTTCTTCACCGAACGCGACGTGGACGAGTATTGGGCGCCCACGCAGTTCCCCGCCGTGGTGCGGGCGCAGGTCCAGATGCTGAAGGAGTTCTCCTGGGGACTCTGGGACGAGCCGAGGCTGCAGGAACTCACGATGCCGACGCATGTGGTCTTTGGCACGCGTGACCGCACGGTCCGGCCGATGCATGCCGAACGCCTCGCCCGCGTGCTCCCGGTGGGGAACCTCACCTGGATCACCGACGGCGGGCATGTGGTGATGGAAGAGGCCCCCGAGCGGATCAACGCGATGTTGTTGGCCCACGCTCGCGACTAGGTTTCGAGGACATGACGACGACTACGAAGAAGAGCAGCGCGAAGACCGCTGCACCGAAGCGCGCGAAGACCGCTGCGCCGAACCGCGCGAACACCGAGAAGACGGCGAAGGCTTCTGCGCCGGCCCCGATCACTGAGCAGCTGGATGCGATGACGGATGAGGCCCCCACCCCGACGCTCGCCGAGGCGGAAGCGGCCACGATCGATATCACCTTCGGGGATCTCGGACTCAGCGAGGAGATGCTCGCCTCGCTGGTGAACTCCGGCTATTCGCGCCCGACGCCGATTCAGGCCCAAGCGGTGCCGCTCGCTCTCAAGGGGCGCGACCTGATGGGCCTCGCGCAGACGGGCACGGGCAAGACCGCGGCGTTCACGATCCCGATTATCGAACGCTTGATCGGCGGCCCGAAGCGCACCCGGGCGCTGATTCTCACGCCGACGCGCGAACTCTGTCAGCAGGTCGAGGCCGCGGTGCGGAAGTACGGGCAGGGCACCGGCCTCGATGTCGTCTCGGTGTATGGCGGCGTCGGCTACGACACGCAGGTCACGGCGCTCCGTGAGGGCGTCGATATCGTCGTCGCGACACCGGGACGTTTGATCGACCACGTCGAGAAGCAGAACGTCGTGTTCGACGATCTCGAAGTGCTCGTGCTCGACGAAGCGGATCGCATGCTCGACATGGGCTTCGCCCCGCAGATCAACAAGATCGTCGCGGCGATCCATCCGTATCGCCAGACGTTGCTCTTCTCCGCGACGATGCCTCCCGAGGTCGAAGCGCTGGCCCGCAAGTATCTGCGCAAGCCGGTGGTCGTGCAGGTGGGTCGACGGTCGCAGGCGGCGGCCACGGTGCGCCACTTCGTGTATCCCGTGCCGGGACACCGGAAGACGGCGCTCCTGCAACACTTACTCGGCGAGCTGGGGACGGACGATTCGATTCTCGTCTTCACGCGTACCAAGCATGGCGCGGATCGCGTGGTGAAGCATCTCGAGGAGAAGGGCGTGTCGGCCGATGCCATGCACGCCGACAAGTCACAGAGCCAGCGTGAGATGGCGCTCGCGAAGTTCAAGGACGGCCGGACGCGCGTGCTCGTCGCGACCGACATCGCGCAGCGCGGTCTCGACATCTCCGGGATCTCGCACGTCATCAACTACGACGTGCCGACGCAGGCGGAGGATTACGTGCACCGTATCGGTCGCACGGGGCGGGCGGCGAAGGAGGGCGATGCGTTCACGTTCATGAGCACCGAAGAGATCGGGATGGTGCGCACGATCGAGCGCGTGATCGGGCAGGAGATTCCGCGGATCTCGGTGCCGGGGTTCGATTTCGGCACCTGATCGTTCCGAGGCGGGACGTCCTCGGCCTGCATCAGTACGAATCAGTACGCAGCAGTACGCATCAACAAGAATCAGTAAGACGACCGCACCCGTCCCAATCGCGCGACGGTCACCGTTTCGGCGCGGGCGCCGATAGCCACCACGATTGTGGAGTTGGCGAGTCCCCAGCCGAGCCCGGTGGGCGCGTAGGTGATCGTGTCGCGCGAGGCGCGCAGGGTGACGCGGTGCAGGGAGCCGAGATCGCGGCGGAGCAGGGTGTCGGTGCCCGATTCCACCCGGAGCCCGGCCCGCAGGGGGTCCACGATCATGCGGGCCCGTTCTCCGCGCCGAATGGCGGCGGCGCGCGTGAGGGCGATCGCGCCCGAGACCTCATGCGCGGCCTGTCGGAGGCGGAGACCATCGAGCACGTGGCGCGCCCGCGGGAAGACGATGCCCGCTACCAAGCCAATCAACGTACAGAACATCACGAGTTCGACGAGCGTGGTGCCTCGGCGCATCGCGGCGCTGCTGGGTTCGAAGGTCACGGGGGTTCCAAGGGTCCGGAAGGTCCAGAAGGTCCGAGGCGCACAGCAGCCGCAGGGGAGCCCCAGGATGGCTAGATTCGCTGCTGGCGCCGACACCGATTCCACGCCGCTCTTGCCCTTTCTGCACGGGAGTTCTCCGATGCTTGCTCCGGCCCGCTCGTTTCGCCGTGTCTCACTCGTGGTCCTCACCCTCGCCGTGAGCGCCGCGGCAGGCTGTTACCAAGACCCGGAGCAGGCGATCGCGCAGGAGCAGATGCTCACCGATCTTGGCGACGCGCTGAACCAGCTGTCGCTGCAGACGGCCGAGCTCACGGCGCAGGTGGATTCACTGCGCGGGGTGATCGCCAAGCAGGACACGGCGATCTATCGGATGGCGAACGTCACTGGGGTTCCCTACGTGCGCTAACGGCTCCAAGTTTAAGGATGCGCCTGACTATCGAGTTCTGCACCATTTGAAACTACGAACCTCGGGCCGTCAGTTTGGCGGCCGCGTTACGAGATCGTTGGCCGGACGCCGAGGTGGGACTGACCCCATCGGGTGGCGGCGTGTTCGAAGTCGCCGTGGATGACACGGTCGTGTTCTCCAAGAAATCGCTCGGCCGTCACGCGCAGCCCGGGGAAGTGCTCCGGCTGATCGCGGAACGGGTCGGTTGACCCCCTCCTCCACCCGCTAGTTCACTTGCGTATCGCAATCTCCACCGGCGGCGGCGACGCTCCCGGCCTTAATGCAGTGATTCGTGCCGCCACGCTCTCCGCGATCGGACGCGGATGGACCGTTCTCGGGATCAAGCGCGGCTACTTCGGTCTGCTTGGTGAGGATGAGGTCATCCCGCTGACGACCGAAACGGTGCGTGGCATCGGGCATCTCGGCGGCACCATTCTTCGCACGACCAACCGCGGGAATCCGTTCGCCTTCCCGGTGCAGAGCGCCGATGGCACGTGGACCGAGATTGACCGCTCGGACGAGTTGATCGAGAACGCGCGCAACCTTGGCATTCAGGCGATCATCTCGATCGGCGGCGACGGCTCGCTGGCGATCGCGCAGAAGCTCGTCGACAAGGGGATGCGCATTGTCGGAGTGCCGAAAACGATCGACAACGACGTCTCCGGGACCGTTTCGACCTTCGGCTTCGATACCGCCGTGCAGACGGCGATCGAAGCGATCGACAAGTTGCACACGACGGCCGAGAGTCATGATCGCGTGATGGTGCTTGAGGAGATGGGGCGCGACGCCGGATTCATCGCATTGCACTCCGGCGTGTCGGGCTCGGCGGATGTGATTTTGATTCCCGAGATCAAGTGGAAGTTGGAGCACATCTGCGAGGCGGTGATGGAGCGTGATCGCACCGGTCGGAAGTTCGCGATTATCGTGGTGGCGGAGGGCGCGACGGACGAGGACGGCTCGGTCTCGCTGCTTGGGGAGTCACTGCCGGGGCAGGACCGTCGTGTGGGGGGCATCGCGCAGCGGCTCGCCAAGGCGATTCAGGATCGGACGCGGAAGGAGTGTCGGTCGATGGTGCTCGGGCACCTGCAGCGCGGCGGCATGCCGACAGGGTACGATCGGTTACTGTCGACGCGATTCGGTGGTGCCGCGGCGCAGGCCGTGGCGGACGGCAAGTGGGGACACATGGTGGCCCTGCAGACGCCGCACATCGTGACGGTGCCGATTATCGAGGTGTTGAAGGCGCCGAAGCGGGTGGATCCGACGCACGATGTCGTGCAGACGGCGCGCCGCATGGGCATCAGCTTCGGCGACCGGTGAATCACGCGCTCGTGCGAACGGATACTCGGGGGGAGGGTACGATGATGCTCCTCCGGAGTGCCTCGCCATGACCACGTTCTTTCGTATCCTTCCGATCGCGCTTCTTCTCGCCGCTCCGCTCGCTCTCGCGGGGGCGCAACGGCCGTCATCGGCACCCGCATCGGCCGCTGCCGCTGCGCCGGCCTCTGCCGCGCCAGCCGTGCCTGCTGTGCCTGCTGTGCCGCACGATATGCATCCGCCCGCGGGGAAGTGCCGCATTTGGATGGAAGGCGTGGCTCCTGCCCAGCAGCCCGCCCCAACGGATTGCCAGACGGCGCTTCGTCAGCGCCCCTCGAACGGCACGGTGGTCTTTGGTCCCGCCACGAAGGCACCGCCAGTGAACGCTTTTGGGACGCGACCACGCACGACGCGTGATTCGAGCGCGCTCATCTCGGCGCCGCGTGACTTCCAGAGCACGGTCTCGATGTCGAGACCGAAGGCGAGTTCGATCGTC
>ENA-ORBV01009891-ORBV01009891.1-microbial-mat-metagenome-genome-assembly--contig:-NODE-9891-length-15448-cov-6.149177_pt1 | contig 15448 bp, 16 predicted proteins | sample MGYA00237777_ERZ505514 | MGnify/ENA primary metagenome ERZ505514 (study PRJEB26160, sample SAMN06269048) | microbial mat metagenome | isolation source: Oligotrophic lake microbial mat | place... | reverse complement strand
TGTTAAATGAGGGAGGCCGGGAAAGAGGACAAGTGAATGTGCCCAATGTCACTTGTTTGCCTCACATGGGGTGCAGCTGGCGGCATCTAACTTGTCAAATGACTCTGACATCCATTGTTTCAACAAGACATGGGTGAGATCCTGGTCAAAGTATCATGGGGCTTGTGTGCAGACAAGGGTCAAGTGTGTGGGCATCAAGTGGATGTCTCTCCAACTAGTCTCCATTGTTCATGATGCATCAAACAAATCTGAGCCTCTCCATCGAGCTAATTGTCAATGATTTCTTTCAAGACGCTGTCCGTCGTGAATCTTATCACTTTCAAGGTTTGAGGGCAAATCAAATTTTAGCTTGTCTTATAATTTTGTTGCTCTGTCTTGATGACATCAATGCTTGCATGTGCCTTCCCTCTAAATGATGATCATGGTCAATTTTTCTAAATGATCATTCTTGTGTCCCTAGAAAATGTCATTGTGCCATAGATGAATGATCTTAGTCCACAAAACCTGAGGTTTGAAGGTGTAACAGAAAATGATTAGAAAATCAAGTAAACTCAAAAGAAAAGTATGTGTGTTTGAGATGAAGTCTAGCAAAAAGTAATGATGTTAGAAAATCTGAAGAGGCACTGCAAAACTACTCACTAGAATGCACACTGTTGCTGTTCTAAAAACAAGAAAAAAGATTGTCACAACAGATTTGTCACAAAGCAAGACAACAACAGAAAGTGGTGTTCTCACCCAAGAGGAAACTGTTGCAACAACTTTAAAGATTTATCATGATAATTTTAACAATGAAAGCACACAAGGGCAATTAAGTGAATGTGGGAAAACATCATGACAACCCAAAAACTAACAGCTAAGAAGAGAGGAGACAAGGTTGACAAATGGTGTTTAGAAATTACAACAGATTTGAAACATGATGGAGTTTTTAAAATAATGACTTGTCAATATTGACAAAACAGTTAGACTGTGATAATTATTTCATGAAGGTAAACAAACATGTCAACAAGACAGTTGCAAAAGCATGGTAGAATGAGAGAAGGAGCAAAGATTGTAAAAAGGGAACATTGCATGTTCAATTTTCAATGTTCAATGTTAGAGCATGTAAATGCTGCGGAAGTTGATTACAGACAACAAGAAGGAGAGTCAAAAAGAAAAATTACTCATGCATGCAACAATTTCAAAAAGCAGAGGCAAAAAAGAGATGAACCAACATATAATGATTCAAATGAATAGACATATTTTCTTTTTGTCAGAATAATTTCAAGCAACTATCACAAAGCACATCTGTACTCTTCCTTCAAGAACCAAGAAGAGGATACAGTAGATTTGGGCCCTATACTATAAGAAAATTAAAGCACAAAAAGCGTTGACTTGCATAAAATGTTCACCAGGACATTTTGCAGATCTCATTATATAGAAGAATATGTGTTGACTACACTGTCAACAGATGAACAAATTTTACCAGAAATATAATCCTAGCTAGAAGGACAGTGTCATCAACTTTTCTATCAAGTAGTAAACCAGAGAAGGCCTTTTGAGCCTGATTAAAATCTGACCATTATATTCAACTTTCAAACAATAAAAAGGTAGGTAGATCCTAGAAGCACACAATGTGAATTCCAACATATAAACTGCTTAAAAAATGTATAATGTGGTGCATGTTTGTTGATGAGAGTCTAGTAGCTGCAAACACCTTTGATACAATAGGTGAATTAGATATTAGATTTGTTTGTTACTGTTAAGATACAGCTTATTAAGAAGGACAAGAGGATACAGATGAAAAGTCTCTTTCTGTGTCTCCTTCATGTTTATAGATAGCACTGACACTGAACAACCATCTATTTACCAGCTCAATCCTGACAAAACAACTTCTGGTAATCCATTTTAATAACTCACTCAAGCCAATTTGAGCAGCTTCAGTTAGAAATAAACATTACATCTTAGTTATTTTATCATCCCATAAACAATATTGATATTGAAGCGACCTTTTCGTTCCGACCCAAATGAAATTATAAAGGGTGTTGTCCCTCCTAGAAGAAAATAGACCTGCTCGGCATGGCACTGGTCGCCCAAACAAATTTTGCTAGCCACAGATATAACTATCCTAGCAGGGATCAGAATAACATATTCGCTCTCCAAAGGGGTAAAAACAACGCTAGATGGTACCACCTCGTGTTTCGGACGAAACCGCCGGTAGCTGCGCTTTTTTGGACGAATGAAAGATCGACACCTTCGTCTGCTGCTGTATCTTGTCCTCCCCATTCTCCCTCTGCATCTGATTCTACTGTCATATTTACTGGTGCATCTGTCATCGGGGGGTAGCTCTCCAGGGGAGGGTCAGTCCAGGGGTCACCATATGCTACGTCTCCGTCTCCTAGAAGTGCGCTAGGGCAAGTGCAGGCGCCACAGGTGTCAGGGTACTCCAGAGCGCCGACTGTTCCACAGGCCTCTGCAAAACTGTATCCTGTTCCGTAGAGGTAAGCAATACGATCACCACAGGTGAACGAATCTGCAATGGTATTCCAGACATCTTCTGTACACTCTTCACAACCGCAATATTCTGCCGCAGGCGACACAACAGTCGGAGAAGACGCTGGAGGAGAAGCATCGGTAGACGACCCCCCTGGGGACTTTGGCGACTTAGTCTTATCAGTCGGCGCGCTAGCCGGGGTGTTCACTGTTTGTGAAGCACCACTGCTGTCAGCAGGGACTGTCACTGAATTACCACTGCTGTCGGTGAGCGTAACCGTTGATGACGTGCCAGGCGTAGCAGGGGTGGTCCCTGTTTGTGGGCTCCCAGCGTTGATGTTCACCGTTGCAGACGTCCCAGGCGCAACAGGGGCGGTCCCTGCTACTGTTGGAGACGTTCCACTTGTACCAGTAATGATAATGACTGAAGTCGGCGTAGAGGCGATGGGAGGACCAGTGTAACCGGTAGTCGAGCTGACGGGAGCCATTGTTGGAGTTGCTGATGGAAGCGAGATGGCCGGCACTGGCGCTGCGCCATTGATGCCGGACACCGCCGGTGTACTGGTAGGAGCTGTCGTTGCTGCAGTTGCTGGTGCTTGAGTGGATTCAGTTGTAGGGGTTGTTGCTGTCGCCGGGGCGGAATCATCGGTCACCACGGTTGTTGGAGTAGTAACAGTGCTGACGGGAGCCAAGACAACTGTTGGTGAGGGGTTATTGTTGGTGGCTGTAGGAACACCCATAACTGTGTTGGGCGCTGTATTAGTGCTGACGGGAGCAAAACCAACTGCCGCTCCATCGTCCGTTACTGGGGCACTTGTTGTTGGAGCTGTAACATTGCCAGGCATGCTATTGACGTCGGCTACTGTAGGCTGCCCAACAGGAGCAACCACAGGAACTGTGGCATTACTGACTGGCGTTGAAGCAACTACCGGGGAAGGCGCACTGCCTGAAGTTTGACTTGGAGTCGCTGGGGCAGGAGCAAGGGACGGACTTTTTGTTGGAGCCTTGGTTGGAACAGTGCTGACGGGAGCTGCGGGGTTATTGTTGCCCGTGGCTGTTGGAACGTCCATAACTGTGTCAGGCACTGTACTAGTGCTGACGGGAGCAAAACCAACTGCCGTTCCGTCGTCCGTGACAGGGGCACTTGTTGTTGGAGCTGTAACATTGCCAGGCATGCTATTGACGCCGGCTACTGTAGGCTGCCCAACAGGAGCAACTGTGGGAACTGTGGCATTACTGACTGGGGTTGAAGCAACTACCGGGGAAGGCGCACTGCCCGAAGCTTGACTTGGAGTCGCTGGGGCAGGAGCAAGGGACGGACCTTTTGTTGGAGCCTTGGTTGGAGATTTGGATGTGGGGTTCTGAGCAGCTACTGGTTGTGTGGTAGGGGACGCAGGGGCCGAATAATTTTGCGGAGCTCTTGTCATGGAGGTGACCCCCCCTTCAGTAGGACTTGCTGTTTCCAAGTCAGCATCAACATCGATATCACCATTGGCAGAAGTGTTGAATTCTGGTGAGGGCGGAGCTGTTGTTTGCGTTGCAGTAGTTGGCATTGGCACGCCCGGCAAGGATGCGGTTGGTGCAGAGAGATTCATGGAAGGAGCTGGCGTACCTGTGTTGCTCACATTTCCTTGAGGTGAAGCTGCCGGGTTGGGCAGGGAGTTAGTCTCATTGGATACAGGAGCAAGGGACGGACTAGTGGTTGGAAAACCAAAAGAGGCATTCTGGGAAGCTGCTAGTTCTGTCGTAGGGGCTGGTGTGGTCCACTTTGTAGGGTCATTCTTCAATTGTTCACAGAATTCCTGAAGGTCATAATCCACAACAGGGCAGCATTCAGGAGCCCAGTTTTTCAATCTAAAAGTACATCCACCGAAAGGGAGGCCACTGGGGCCTTCGGTCACTGCTGTAGAATTGGATGAAGATGCAAAGGTTTCATTGAGTGGAGTGAGGCCTCCGGTCACTGCTGTAGAAAGGGATGACGTAGGAGCAAAGATTTCAATGAGTGGAGCGTTGGTCATGGTAGTGGGGCTTCCGGTCACTGCTGGAGAAAGGGATGACGTACTACTAGGTGCAAAGGTTTCATTGAGTGGAGCTGTGGTTGTGGTAGTGGGGCCTTCGGTCGCTGCTGTAGAAAGGGATGACGTAGGTGCAAAGGTTTCAATGAGTGGAGCGTTGGCCATGATAGTGGGGCCTTTGGTCACTGCTGGAGAAAGGGATGACGCACTAGTAGGTGCAAAGGTTTCATTGAGTGTAGCTGTGGTAGTGGTAGTGGGGCCTTCGGTCGCTGCTGTAGAAAGGGATGACGTAGGTGCAAAGGTTTCATTGAGTGGAGCATTGGTCGTGGTAGTGGGGCCTTTGGTCACTGCTGGAGAAAGGGATGGAGAAAGGGATGACGTACTAGTAGGTGCAAAGGTTTCATTGAGTGTAGCTGTGGTAGTGGTAGTTGGACCGTCGGTCGCTGCTGTAGAAAGGGATGACGTAGGTGCAAAGGTTTCATTGAGTGGAGCATTGGCCATGGTAGTGGGGCCTTCGGTTGCTGCTGGAGAAAGGGATGGAGAAAGGGATGACGTACTAGTAGGTGCAAAGGTTTCATTGAGTGGAGCTTTGGTCGTGGTAGTGGGACCGTCGGTCGCTGCTGTAGAAAGAGATGATGTAGGTGCAAAGGTTTCATTGAGTGGAGCATTGGCCATGGTAGTGGGGCCTTCCGTCACTGCAGGGGAAAGGGATGACGTACTAGTAGGTGCAAGTGTTTCATTACTGAGTGGAGCTCTGGTCGTGGCTGTGCTGCCTCCTTGTGCCGTGCCTGGCAAGTCATTTCCCGTCAGGCTCATGGAAGGAGTTGGCGCAGTGGTCGTCTTTACAGGCGCCGATGTAGGAGCGGTGGGTGAGCTTGCAGGGCTGCTCGTGGAAGGCTTTGGAGTGGGTTTGACTCCAGTGGGAGCAGCCGTTGGTTTGGCAACGGGCGACACAGTCGGACCACTTGTACTGGTAGTAGTACCGCCCGATGCTACTTGCGTCGCATCCACCACTGTTAGGCCCGGTTGATCCCCATTGGCAATGTAACCGCCCATGTTTTCTGGACACGTGAGCTGAGGATTATCCGCTGGAGTCATGACACCACCTCTTTGTTTCACCCACTTGCCCTCAAAAGCATCGCATCGAAAGATATGATCGGTCCATAGCATATGATAACAGACGCCTTTATCCCTTCGCACGGCTTGACCCATTTTGAAATTCACCAACGTTCCAAGTTCTTGATCTCCTGGAAGCTCAAAGGTAACCTCCAAAGGACCAGAAGTGCTTTTAAAGTTGACGGCGGCGCAACCCGAGAATCCCGTGGTATCGACGACTTGCAAAAACTCCTGGTCGATATTCGTATCTTGACAAGTGGTAGAGGCAACTTGTTGATTTTGCCAATTTCCGATCGTCTGCTTCCACACATCATTATCGCAAGTAAACAGCATGTCGGACCATACAATTTGACGACAGGTACCACTCACTGTGCGACCAAAACTACCATCCTCAAACCAGAGTTGACCACTTCTGCCGGCCGGCAAGTTGAAGCGAACGTAAATGGTTTCATACTGCGCATCAACAGCTTTGGCAGGACAGCCGCCCTGAGCAGTGTTGGCTGCTGTAGGAGATGGGACTGTAACTGTGTCGACTGCTGTAGGGGATGGCACAGGTGCTGCTGTCGTTTGAGCAGGTGTTGGCTTTGCTGTAGAGGAGGCAACCGGAGCGTCCGTATCTCTTGGGACTGCGTTTGCTGTTGTAGGAGGAGGTGTAGGAGCTACTGTAGTTTGAGGAGCAGCTGTCGTCGGTTTTACGGTAGAAGTTGCAGTAGTTTGAGGAGCAGCTGTCGTAGGCTTTGCAGTGGTGGTTTGAGGCGCCGCTGTCGGTTTTGCCGTAGGAGTTGCAGGAGTAGGGAGTGGTTGTCTTGTTGTACCGGTACTGGTGTCTGCTGGTGTAGCAGGTGGACCTGCCATGGTGGGATCATTCTTCAACTGGTCACAAAAGACTTGATATTGGGACTCTAGGACGGGGCAACACTGAGGTGCCCAGGCTGCCAATACTGCACTACATCCTCCGCCTCCCGAAGACGAGCTGGAACCAGGGGCTGGGGTTGGTGCATAGGTATTTTCAACTTTCAAGAACGTCTGATCTCCATTGGTAATGTCCCCTCCTCCACCACTGCAACCACTTGGGACAGATCCCGAAGCTGGACCACCAAACTCGCCATTCCATTTCGCCCATTCGCCAGCAACGCACTGAAAGGAATGATCACTCCAACCCACGTAATAACATTGACCGTCGACATCTCGATACGCACTTCCTGCTGTAAAGCTAATGACTTCGCCTACATCGCGACTGGGCAGGTTAAAGGCCACATACACGGGACCCTGACGCTTGTCAATCACTTGGGAACCACAAGAAGAAAAATCTCCTCGGACTTGCTCTAACGTGTCCGTGTTGCTGCCACTAGAAACTTCTTCTAACGTGTCCGTGTTGCTGACACTGCTAGTACTAGGGACATTTACGGCTGCTTCCATGACAGTGACAGGTGTCTCGACATTCTTTTCGGTTTGGGCATGGACGCCATTGGACAAAAGCAGCGATGACATCAGCAACCATGCTGTGATGTGCCGACGAGGTGCGGTCGCCGTCATCTTTCTTTTTCTTCCTTTTTCTCTTGAACTGTTTGAAACTCTTGATTGATGCTTGTTGCACTAAACTAATAAAGACAACTTTTACTAGAGTATTTGCTTCCTGAAACGATGCTGACTAGCCTTCGTTTCGAATACTGAACTACTAGCAGAAAAGTAGCTAATCTAGCTAGCTACTAAATAAACTACTCTGTGAAGAAGACAACTTGAAACTGGCAGTTTTTCAAAAAAAGTGAGACAAAACCATCGCCAAAGTTGCTCCAGTCATTCGTTTAACCGTCAGGCGATCCTCACTGTCTCCTTCCCGGTGGGACACCATTCCGAATTGACATGTGGATAAGGATAGGGATGAGAACCACTGAAATGTAACCTTAGCCCTACCTTGTTTGCCATGGCCAAACACAAGACTGAACAAGATTGTTGGGTCGTGAAGATAAATTTTTCAACCATAGTAAAATAGTAGTAATTGGTCAAATTGTTACACTTATCATGCATCTGGGACCCGATTCGAAAGGGACATTGAAGAATCATCGATGACAATTTTACTATGAGAAGAAACAGATGCCTGTCATCAAAGTTCGCTTATCTTATTTAGTAAGTGGCGACAAAGTTCATAGAATTCAAAGATTCCAGGGAATGATATGGAGTGATGTCCCCTGTAAGTATACGATTACAAAGAATAGATACAAGTGGAGTGAAAATAACGTGGACATTCCAAACCAAGGAAGCAGCTTCAAACAGTTCTGTAGTGTCTAAACCGTTTCAACATGCAAGTTATACCGTGGATTTTTCATGCAGCAACCGCTTCTGTTTTGAGAGGGAAGTGCTCGATTAAAGAATTACTGCATCCTGCATAGGCTGTACCACTACTACCGTATGTGCAAGTACTAAAAATTAGATAGTGGAGGCGCAGCAGCGGTTTGTAAAGATAAAACCCTGCCCCGGTTCGTTAAGATAAAACCCGGCTCCAATTGATTGATTTTATCTCAGGCCGCTCTCAGACTGGTGTAGTCCTTCTACCTTTGCTAGCTAGCTAGCTAGCTAACAGCAGTAAGACACCCAACAAACTGTGGCATAACATTGCATACACTAGCTAATAGGGGACAACCATCATCATGAACAACAACAGCATGAACAATTCTAGCCAGAGACGTTCGGCTGAACCGTCAGCTGCGGCATCGGTCCGCCGATCACCTACTGCTACTCAAGAAGAACAAGATAGACAGGCCAAGCGTCGAGCTGCTGGTGGCGGTCGTATTAGCTCGGCCAAAGTGGTGGGTGCTGTTTCTGCTCCAAATGTGGAAGCGAACAATGGGATGGACGCTCCCAGCAGAACCAAGGCTCATGAATTGCAATACCAAGACAAGCAAGCCAAGGGGAGGGCTCAAGCGTCTTCGGCCACCACGGGTGTAGTGGGGGCTCACAGTTGCTCGAACGATGAGTTGGACCAGCATACCAAACACAGGTCCAAGGTGACGGCCACTGCGGCGCAAGTATCCAAGCCAGTGATTCGGGAACCCACCAGGGAACCACTGACTCCCCGAAACTTGTCTCCCAAACGACCTGCCTTTCGACGTGCTGGCACGGCTCCTGCCAGTGCCGGAGCGGGAAAAGCCAAACGAGGCTTGCGCAAGTCGGGAACTTCTCCCAAGGCGCCTGTGTCAGCGGGAGGAGGGCGAAGACACACCACGTCTGGTTTGAATATGGCGGACCTTCCACCACCACCTACTGTCCATGAACCATCCCCCAAGAATTCACCTATTGCCAGGAGAAGCGCCCATCGTGCCAGTGCTCCTGCCTCTTCCTTTCCGGCCGCCAGGAGAAGTACTGCTCCCGGTGTCGTGTCTCCTACTGTGAGAAGAAGTACTCTTCGCAACAGCACTCATGCTCGTGCACGTGGACTCGGTGTGAACAATAGCAGCACTGGTAGCGCTGCCAGCTTTGCTACTAGCGTTACTACCAGTACTAGGAAGAATGTGGCGCCCGAACCTCCCACATCTCCGGCTCCCAGGACACGCGCCAGTGTTCGTGCCAGTATGGACATTAGCGAAGAAGACTTTCAAGCCAAGCATAGGGGTGCGGCGGCGACACCGGCGGTGACGCCTGGGGTGTCTCATGTCAAGGATACTTCCGGCGTGGAAGATCCCGTGAGGGGCAAAATTCGGCGAACCACGGCAGCGACGAACCAGACAGCTGCCGCTGCGGCGGCATCGAGGCGGGCATCGTCGGTATCCGAACCTCCTCGGACTTCGACCAACTCCAGAGGGTCTACCGTCCGATCCAGTCCGTCGACGGCGGGTCGTCCAGCGGATAGTGATGTGGTGGAGCAGGCAGTATTTACGACGGTCGAAGAAGACGTTATGGAAGACGAATACGATCTCAGCAAAGACTTTCAAGAGGATAATAGGACCAAGAAGAACGGGAATAATAATGCTCCCATCCAGACTGCCGACGATAATTATGTCGACGTCCGAAACCTTCCCGTGGCTGAGATTGTCTTTGACGAAGCCTATGTCGTCGAAGATCCAGCCGTGCACAAACACGAAGAACAAGAAAAAGCACGCCGCCGCCGTAGAAGACAAAACCTGTGTTGCTTTGGCATTTGCCTCCTCCTTCTCCTCCTTGCCTTGGTAGTGACCGGAGTCGTTTGCTGGGCAGGCTATTGCGGTTGTTGGGGACCTTGGACGGAGACCTGCCAGGAGAATAAGGGCCGCGACCCCAACACGTACAACGGGGAAGGAACCTCCTGGTCGGAAATCAACCCCGGCGGCCCCCAAAGTGCCTTTAGCACCACACCCAAGGATGTCAGTGCCGAACCAGCGACGGAAGCGCCGACGCTCGAGTTAACACGAAATCCAAATCTCCCCGTTGCTTCCGTTGTCCTTTTTGGCGAGACCTTTGATGAATTGACGACCAGCATTAATATTCATAGCAAAAACCTCCAAGGAGGTATTCCTTCCAACGTTGGGTTGCTGACACAGTTGACTATGCTTTATCTGGTTGGAAATGGACTGACTGGAACCATCCCTTCGGAAGCGGGGTTGATGACCAAGCTGGTCCATTTTGACCTATCGAACAATAAAATCACAGGGACAATGCCTTCCGAACTGGGATCGCTCACAAAGCTTACTTGGCTGAGTTTGCACACAAACACAATCAGCGGGATTATTCCATCCGAGGTTGGAGCCTTGAAAAAGCTGGCGACGCTGAATTTGCCCACAAATAACTTCTCGGGAGCGATTCCATCCGAAATTGGAAACATGGCGAATCTGCAATATATTTATTTAGATGTCAACCCCCTCACCGGGAGTATTCCCACCGAAATGGGAAATCTAGAACATCTCTTGAAGCTCAAGTTGAATTCCAACAGACTTACTGGAAATATCCCTTCGGAACTGGGTAGGATGAAACAATTGCAGGTGCTCGAGCTAGACTATAACTGGCTCAAAGGAACTATCCCGTCCACGCTGGGTCAACTGACCAAGCTCACGGGGCTTTCGTTGTTTGCCAACCAGTTGACAGGGACTGTGGCAGACGCCGTTTGTGAGCTGACAACAAGTTACAGTCTGTCCTACATATACCTGGATGCGACTGAAGTGGTCTGCCCGGACACTTGTAATTGCATGTAAGCGTTAAATATATATAATTATATACTATTATATTATTCACAAACTGCTCTACTTATCGAGCTACTAGTAGGAGTTGGTCCTTTGGATTGTGAATCGCACACCACGGCAAACAAAAGCACCACCAAGCTAGCTAGTAGTAATACCTATTCATGCAGGAGATATCTCGGGCTGTCTCAAATTGAGAAAGCAGAGGAATCATTTCCCATTGCGGCGATACCCAAAACAAGAACAGCAGGGATTGGAAGGTTTGCCCTGGTTCGCGAGAATAAAATAATGGGATTCTATGGAAGATTGGGCTCGGCCGTACAATGCGCTATCGCCTGCATATCAAAATGGATGTCGCGAGTCGGCGGGAGAGACATCCATGATCATAGAAAAGACTAATGAATTCCAAAGGAACGCCGAGATAAAAAACATTAGTAATGTACCTAAGTATATATATTTATTCAATCGAATATGGAGAGCGGCAAAGTCCATCGATGACAAAAATCTAACCCCACAACAGGCGCCCCCTTCATAAACCAGTCGGTGGTCAAACTGGGAGCTCTTTGCCCCCATTCGCTTCGCCGTTATTGTCGGCCTTGACTTCATTGATGACGTCGTCATCATCTACTGCTTCACTTTCAATGTCGCTGTCTTCATCTTCGTCGTCATCCTCCCCATCGTCCTCTTCCTTGCCAGTCTCGTCGTCATCGTCGCTGTCATCAATATCATCGTCGAATGGTTTTATTTGCGTACTATTATGCCCTGATTCAGAGCAGTCTATTTCCTCCTCAATTGCTAGCATGTGGCTACCTCTGAGGCCATCGTCCGATCTTTTGCTGCTTCTCATAGGATCAACGTTGCCGCGATCTCCCGATCCATTTGAAGAATCTCCCAAAGAATCGCCAGCTCTCCGGGCAGTATCTTTTGTCAATTCGGAAGAGCTGTCGTCCCAACTGCCCAAGTTTGGCTTTGATGCCACAGGTTCAAAGGTTGACCAACCCGTGCCCTTGACAAAAGTGCCCGAAAAATCACTGAACGCACTACCATCCGTGGAGTTCTTTTGAGAGGCCAGTTCGGGCACCTTAAATCTGTCATCCTTAAGAACGTCCACTCTCGCGCTTTCTTGCTGGGCCTTCTTCTTTTTGGATTTCTTCTTCTTTTTGGATTCCTTTTTCTTCTTGGATTCCTGCTTCTTCTTTGATTTCTTCTCCTTTTTGGACTCTTTCTTGTCGGCCTCTACATTGGACTTCTTCTCTGTATCGTGCGACGAAACGCCCGACGAAAAGCCTGAATTGTTCACACCACTACTAGCTTCGTCATCATCATCATCATCCGAATCACTCGATGGGCCTTCATCCACACTGAAGCGAACCTTGGAGTTCGGGCGAGCCGGTATTTCATCATTTTCCATAATGTTGCTCTTGCTCTTACTACTCTTGCTCTTTTTCTTACCCTTATCACTCGTAGATTGGGACGACTTCATGATACTGCTGACCGCTTTCCTTGCCTCCTGGACGCTCATCAGTCGCGGCAATACAAAGGCAGCGGAACTAAATACGGTTCCCCAGAACACACCAATGGTTTTCAAAACAACCTGACCCGTGGCATCAATGTCCATCGTATTAATGATGACGGTTGTAATAATTCCAATAAATCCAATGTTGTACATGGAAAACATGAGCTGTTTGGCTTCTCCGAATTGGGAGTTCATGTTACGTGTCACGTACGCCAATATACATCCGATGGTAACCATGCCGGCCTCATAGATGAGCATAATGATCATAAAGGCTTTTGTTTCCATGGTGCATTCCACATGCTGCGTGACAATACCATCCACAATTGCAATGGTTTCCGTTTGCCTGGGCGGGTCCGCAAAGGTAAAAATGATGAGAATCAGCGACGAAATGGCAACAATGGGCAAAGCCAATATTACTGCCGTGGCATTGTTGACCACTTTGGGTCGTCGATTGGTTGATCCCACCATACGCCACATTCTCCAAACTTTCACAAATAGAGGAGATAGTGCACAGGCAAAGAGAAAATGAAAACTCCACATGCGCGCCATGCACAGGGCATCCGTATTTTCTCCCAACAGTACAAAACTCGACAAGTTCAAATTGGCACAACCCAATAAAAAGGCGGACGTGAATCGCCAATCGGCCAAAATGACGGCTCTTTCGTGACGTTTTCGGAAGAATAAATAAAAGAAAATAAAGCACAAGAAAAATCCCATGGATGCCACCACACAGACGAGACCAAACAAACTGCTATCTTTTGTCAGTGCGTCGGCTTCACCTTCCCCGGCGGGGGATATAATTAAAATGATCCATTCCAATTCTTCACCGGGCCGGTAAAAGGATGACTGCACAATGTACAAGTCATCGGCACCGTCCCCCATGCGAACGGACAATAATTCTCGGGGATAATCGTTCGATCGTTGTTCATTGTAAGCCATCAAAATTAATTCATCCCCAGGCGATCCGGCCAGCGTGGCCATGGGCTCTCGAATGACAGTACACACCCCCTCTAAGGAATCATCGGGGCATGGCATTGTCTCATTGTCGGCCAAGACTTTTTTCGAGGCCTTGCGTCCTGTACTGGCCGCGACCAAATTATTGGGTTCCGCTTCTTCATACACGACAATATAGGTTGTGGAATCACTATATCCATCCACCAAGAATTGTCCAATGCCTGCAAAGGTATAATCCACGGCCAGTACGCCATCAAAAATATATCGACCTTCATCTTCGGTATAAATAGGGTGACTGTAGGTAATGCCCAAATCCAAATTGCTAAAAAAGGGATAGGGTGGAGACCAATTGGGAACTTGAATTTCCTTGGTTTTGGTATACCACCCCCTGTAACGGGGATCGTAATCACGACTACGATATCCACCATCAAAGGCATCATCACATAAACCACCATTGCAATAGACAAAGTCTCCCAATTCATAGCGTTCCACTTTGGTCAATCCATCTTCGTATTCACAATCTCCCAACTTGATGGCGGGATCACCCATAACTTCCAAATATCCTTCCTTGACGGCTTTGCCCGGTGTTTGTGTGAATTGTCCTCGACTGTCATGACAGTAATAGGTTCGAGGAACAAATCCCAATTGACCTGCTTCAACCTCGTGAACATCGGAAATGGCATATTGTCGACACCATTTAATGGTGCGTTTGTTTTGACAATGGGCCAGTGTAGGATCCATTTGTTTGGTAGTGGTGGTGACCGAATTCCACGGTGTTTGCGACGACATGACATTGCTACACTGTTGTGTTTCTTCGTCGGCACATTTCATCAAGCTGCAGTCACGGACACATTGAATGTATTGTTCTCCTACAGAGGCCGTACAATTTTGATCGGCGCCCGTTTCGCGATCAATGCACGCATCAAAGTACTTTTTATAGCCGAGATCATCCACTTTATAGGCAACCCCTGGTTCTCGGTAGGTGCCCCACCCAACACCGTGGCTGTGGAATTTAAAACCAAATAAAAAAAGAGTAGAAATGATACAGAGAATTGTTGCGTGATATTTTGAATGGTGGCGGGGTATTTGTAGAGGGTGAAGAGGTAGATCATGTGCAGAGTAGATCAAATAGCAGAGCAGGGTGTATAGTGCAAAAAGGTAGAGGAACAAATTCCAGATTCGCCACAGGAAAAGGAAAGAACAAAAGCAAAAAGGGAAATGGGAAGGTTGCTTGTGAGCTTTTTATAGTCAAAAAATCCACCCATCTGTCATATGCCATACAGTCAAAAACACAACCAAACTCCACATAGCCAAAGGAATAATCAACACACAGCTGGCGCGGTCATTCATTTGCACTGCACTTCATTGCACCCTTCAACATCCGCAAAACGCCATAGAAACACTTTACACATACTTCAGTTACACACGAACAAAATACGTACCCCAAAAAGGTTCCATCTTCCAATCCAAAATACAGCAAGTCGAACTTGAATTGTTGCATTAACGAATACGAGAACGTGAGATAGGCATTCCGATCACGAGCATCCATATTGTGGGGAAATCCTCCATTGGTGCGAATCTTGTCGGTAATCCCATTGGCAATGCGAGGTCCATTCAAGTACTCATCAATTCGCTCCAAGACGCGCTTTTCCACTTCGTAATTGAATTCGGCAGAGGCGGGTGTGATGACTAGAAGCAATAGAAGAAGAAGCGTCGTTGTCGTTGTAGTGGCGAGGAGGGAGCGTAGAGGGATTCCTCGTCGTTGTGGTGGTGGTTGTGCCATGGATTCACTTCTTGCACCACCTGATCCGCAGCGGCGGCTGCTTTCTCCTCCTCGTATCAAGATCATCGTTTCGGTGACAACAAAAGAAACCTACTGTAGTCAAAGGTAGATGGTTATAGCTTCTTGACGCACAGCTAGTTAGCCAGATAGATAGCTGCTTGAGAATGCAGGGAAGAAGAAAATTAATGTTGTTGCAAATCCTTTGCTTTTTTGAATTGACATCAGCGCATGCTGCGACTGTGCGACGTAGTATCTGGCAGAGAGTACTGTAGAAGAATGACCCACAGCTAGTGTCTACTCTACTGACGTCATTATGTAACGACTATGTCTTTACGTAAATACATATATATAGCTATGTATTAGATAATACCTACATTGGATGCGTTATAGCAAATAACCAACGGTCATCTCTATGTATTGAACTGTCATAAGCTGGCATGCGCAGCAT
>ENA-ORBV01009890-ORBV01009890.1-microbial-mat-metagenome-genome-assembly--contig:-NODE-9890-length-15452-cov-6.202276_pt1 | contig 15452 bp, 15 predicted proteins | sample MGYA00237777_ERZ505514 | MGnify/ENA primary metagenome ERZ505514 (study PRJEB26160, sample SAMN06269048) | microbial mat metagenome | isolation source: Oligotrophic lake microbial mat | place... | reverse complement strand
GCAGCATGAAGCTCTGTGAGCGCGCCTGCGGCCAGGACTGGCGGTAGATCAACGGCAGGCCGGTGAGATCGGGCTGCAACAGCGCCCCGTCGTGCATCTGCGTGAGCACCGACTGCGCCAGGGAGCGCACCTTGTCGTCGCTGGAGCGACGCACGATGTGGTGGGCGGTGATCTGTCCGGGATGCAGCAGGCCGGCGGCTTGCACCATTTCCTTGAGCGCGTGCAGCGTCATCTCGTGGTAATTGAAGACCCGCTGGGTCTTGTCGGACACCACCAACGACTGCTGGCGCAGCGGGTCCTGTGTCGTCACGCCGGTCGGGCAATTGCCGGTGTGGCAGGTCTGCGCCTGCAGGCAACCGAGCGCGAACATGAATCCGCGCGCGCTGTTGCACCAATCCGCACCGATCGCCATCATGCGGCCGATGTCGAAGGCGCTGATCACCTTGCCGGCGCAGCCGATGCGGATCCGCTCGCGCAAGCCGACGCCGCGCAGCGTGTTGTGCACCAGCAGCAGGCCCTCCTGCAGTGGCGAGCCGACATGGTCGGTGAACTCCATCGGTGCGGCGCCGGTGCCGCCTTCGGCGCCGTCGACGACGATGAAGTCGGGCGTAACACCGGTGGCCAGCATGGCCTTGACGATGGCAAACCACTCCCAGGGGTGGCCGATACACAGCTTGAACCCGGTCGGCTTGCCGCCCGAGAGCGTGCGCAGGCGGGTGATGAATTCCATCAGCTCCAGTGGCGTTGAAAACGCGCTGTGCGACGCCGGCGAGACACATTCGACACCCACCGGTATGCCGCGCGCGGCCGCGATCTCGGGCGTCACTTTCGGACCGGGCAAAACGCCGCCGTGTCCCGGCTTGGCGCCCTGGCTGAGCTTGATCTCGATCATCTTCACCTGCGGCTCGCAGGCGTTCTTCGCGAACCGGTCGGCGTTGAAGCTGCCGTCGTCGTTGCGGCAGCCGAAATAGCCCGACCCGATCTCCCAGATCAGGTCGCCGCCGTGGCGCCGGTGGTGTTCGGATATCGAGCCTTCGCCGGTATCGTGGGCAAAGCCACCGCGCTTGGCGCCGGCATTGAGCGCGAGGATGGCGTTGGCGCTGAGCGAGCCGAAGCTCATCGCCGAGATGTTGAATACGCTGGCGTGGTAGGGCTGCGTGCACAGGCCGGTGTCGCCACCACGCTGCGCCGACTGCTCCGGCGTGCCACCGATCCAGAGTCGGAAGTCGTGCGACGGCACGACGCTCGGTACCATCGAGTGGTTGATCCACTCGTAGCCTTTGGCGTGTACGTCCAGCAGGGTTCCGAACGGCCGCTTGTCGGAGTCGCCCTTGGCGCGCTGGTAGACCAGCGAGCGCTGCGCGCGCGAGAACGGCGCAGCTTCGTTGTCGCTTTCCAGAAAATACTGGCGCATTTCCGGTCGAACATATTCGAGCATGTAGCGGAAATGCCCGATGACCGGGTAATTGCGCAGGATCGAGCGTTTGTTCTGGGTCAGGTCGAAAATGCCCACCCCGACCAGGATCAGCAACAGCGCTGCCAACGTTCCCCCGGTGCCGAACACCAACAGGCTGAACAGGCTGGCCAGCAGGCCCAGCACGCACAAGCCAAAAACCGTGTAGCGGACCGGGAAAATTTCATTGAGTTGGTTGAGCATGCGGCGGCGTCCGGTGTCAGGTGGTGGTGCTAGGCAGTTGGCAGTTGGCGTGTTGCCGGTCCGGCTTTGGGCTTGTTGCAACGCATCATGGAGATCGACACTTATTGCAGGGCCGCCGGCACGGCTTCGCCCAGAAAATCGAAGACCGCACGAATGCGCGGGCTGGTACATGCGTTCGAACAGCACCGCGCCCAACTGGCTTTCGAGCTGCGCAATATGGCTTCCGATGGTGGGTTGGCTGGTGCCCAGAGCACGTGCAGCGCCGGGCAACCTGCAGGAGGCGAGTGCGGCCTGAAAGGACCAGACCCCAGTCGAAGTCCTGCTTCATCGCGCCGTCGTTGCCGCCTGAGCGCGGGAGTTATGCATTTTTGTATTTCAGGGTCTCTGAATCAGCCAATTGTGGTGGACCGCTGCCGATTCCACAATAGCGGCAACCCCCTGACGGATACCTGCCATCAAGCTGGCGACGCAGCAACGCCGTGCCTGGGCTGCTGGAACGTGCCGGGGCTGCTCGCCGGCCCGTCGGGGCGGTCGACGTCGGGATTCGCGCACAATGCGGACAATGGATCATGCGTCGCTGGAACTGCTGCTGGTACGGGAGATGCCGTTTGGCAAACACAAGGGCTGTGTGATTGCCGATCTGCCGGGCCATTACCTGAACTGGTTTGCGCGCGAGGGTTTTCCGCCGGGCGAAATCGGCCGACTGCTGGCGCTGATGCACGAGATCGACCACAACGGCCTCAAGCACCTGCTGGCGCCGCTGCGCCAAAGCGCGTCGACGCAACCGGCGCACCAAACCGGACATGGAGGCTTGCGATGACTCCCCAGGCACTGCTGCATCACAACGACACTGGCCAGATGTGGACCGCCGCGCCGAGCCGGCAGCCGGGTTACGACCTTGCAAGTGCGTACCGCGACGCGCTGGCAGTGCGCGCGATGCGCATCGCGCGTGGCGAGGTTCCGTGTGGCTTCAAGATTGGTTTCACGAACCGCGGAATCTGGCCGCGTTACCAGGTGTTTGCGCCGATCTGGGGCACGGTCTGGAACACCACGCTGGTGATGTGTGATGGAGTCAACGAGGGCGCGCTGTCACTGGGGGTAGCCTGCCAGCCACGGATCGAACCGGAAACGGTGTTCGGCATGCGCGCCACGCCCGCGCCGGACGCGTCGGTGGAGCAGTTGTTCGATGCGATCGGATGGATCGCGCCCGGTTTCGAGATCGTGCAGTCGCATCTGCCCCACTGGAAGTTCGCGGCGCCCGACACGGTGGCCGATGGTGGCCTGCATGCCCGGCTGCTGGTCGGACGTCCGATCGCGCTGCGCGACCTGGCCGAATCTGCGGCGCAGCTCAATACGCTGTTGGCCGGCACATCGCTGCGTTTGCTGCGTGGTGCGCAGGAGGTCGAGCGTGGTCTTGGCGCCAATGTGCTGGATGGCCCGCTGCTGGCGCTGCACCATTTCCTGGGCGAGTTGCGCAGTTGCCCGGGTGCGCCCGATCTGATGCCCGGCGATGTGGTGACGACCGGAACCTGGACCGACGCCTGGCCGGTCGCTGCGGGCGAAGTCTGGACAGCCGAGTTCGACCAGCCGCTCGCGCCGCTGCGCGTGTCTCTGTCCTGATCCGGGTGTTGGCGTGGCGGAGCACTGCGATGTCGTGATCGTCGGCGGCGCGGCCGTCGGCAGCGCCGCTGCTTATTTCTTGTCCGCGCACCCGGGGTTCACAGGCTCGGTCCGGGTCATCGAGGCAGATCCGTCGTACCAATGGTGCGCGACGACCCGCTCGGTGGCGTCGATACGGCACCAGTTTTCGACGCCGGGCAACATCCGGATGTCGCAGTTCGGCACCTTGTTCGTGCGCGACATCGCGCGCCACCTCGCCGTCGATGGGAACAAACCCGATGTCGGCTTTCGCGAGGCCGGGTATCTTTTTCTTGCCAGTGCGTCGGGCCTGCCGGTGCTGCGCTCCAACCACGCGGTGCAGCGCGAATGTGGTGTCGACGTGGCGCTGCTGTCGCCATCCGAGCTGGCGCAGCGTTTCGCCTGGTTGTATACCGAGGACCTTGCCGGCGGATCGCTGGGCTTGTCTGGCGAGGGCTGGCTCGATGCCCACAGCCTGATGCACGCGTTGCGGCGCAAGGCGCGCACCCAGGGCGTGGCCTACCAGGGAGCCAGGGCGACCGGACTCGTGCGCCATGGTCATCACATCGATGCGGTTGTGCTGGACGATGGCACGCAGCTGCAGTGCGGCGTTGTCATCAATGCCGCAGGCACCGGCGCTGCGGCGCTGGCCCGCACCGCCGGTATCGATCTGCCGGTGCAGTCGCGCAAGCGCTGTGTGTTTCATTTTGATTCGCCGGCATCGGCGCCCGGTTGTCCGTTGGTGATCGACCCGAGCGGTGTGTATTTCCGTCCGGAAGGCATGGGCTTCCTGTGTGGCGTCGCATTGCCGCAGGACCAGGATCCGCAGTGTGTCGATTTCGACGTTCAGCACGCTCTGTTTGACGATCTGATCTGGCCGACGCTGGCGCAGCGGGTGCCCGGGTTCGAGGCGGCGCGCGTGCGCAACGCCTGGGCCGGCCATTACGACGTCAATGTGCTGGACCACAACCTGATTCTGGGCGCCCATCCGCAGGTCGACAACCTGCTGTTTGCCAACGGCTTCAGTGGCCATGGCCTGCAACAGTCTCCGGCGGTCGGCCGGGCCCTGGCCGAACTGGTCGTGGTGGGCCGGTTCGAGACCCTGGACCTGGCTGAATTCGGCTGGAGCCGGGTGCTGGAAAACCGGCCGCTGCGGGAAATCAACGTCGTCTGACAGGTCGCGCGCCAACGCTTGGCGGCGTGCCGGGTCTCAAGCCTGCCATACGCCGTAGCCGGCCTCGCGCAGCGCGATGCCCAGCTCCACTTCCATGTCGCGCGCGCCCTCAAACGGCATCGGGTTGTACATCGCATAGAGGCCGGGCAACAGGCGCAGGCCGAAGCGGCGTACGTAACTGTTGGACTGGATGCCGGCCATGTGTTTGTCAAAACGCAGGTCCGGGTCCAGGCCGGTCATGCCGACATAGACGAACGGTTTTCCGAACTGGTGGTCGGGGTTGGCGTTGCGAAAGCGGGCAAAGTTCCAGACTTCGTCGGATAGCTCGATCACGTAGACGTGGTAGTGCTGCTTGCGCGCAGCACGGGGGGGCTTGGGCGGCGCTGCCGGCGTCGCCGCCGCGCGGCGCGGTTTCATGGCCGGGGCGGATCGCGCAACAACACCACCAATTGCGCCAGCGCATGTTGCACCGTCGCCACCCGAACCGCTGCGCGGTCGCCATCGAAGTGCCGACACGCGGTGTGGATCTGGCCGGCGACGTTCCAGCCGAACCAGACCGTGCCGACCGGTTTGGTCTCGCTGCCGCCGGTGGGGCCGGCCACGCCCGTCACGCAAACGGCTGCCTGCACCGGCGCGCGTGCCAGTGCGCCGACCGCCATGGCACGCGCCACGGCCTCGCTGACGGCCCCTTCACGCGCCAGCACCTGCGGGTCGACACCGAGCAATTCCATCTTCGCCTGGTTGGAGTACGTCACGAATCCGCGCTCGAACCAGACGCTCGAGCCGCTGAGGTCGGTGCAGGCAGCGGCAATCATGCCGCCGGTACAACTCTCGGCTGTCGCCATCATCCAGCCGCGTCGCTGCAGCGCCGTGGCCAGCTCGACACACAAACCGGCCGTCGTCGTCGCAATGCCGTTAAGCGCGCCGGCGCTCACCAGAACCTCCAGATGGCGATCACCAGCAAGGTGCAGCCGGCGGCGACCAGGTCGTCGAGCATGATGCCAAAGCCGGTCTTGCGCCAACCCCAGGGGTCGCGCACGAGGTCGACCCGGTGGTACAACTGGTCGGCCCAGCCGACCGGGCCGGGTTTGACAGCATCGAAAAAGCGGAACAGGCCGAATGCCGCCAATTGCGCCAGGAATCCGGCCGGCGTGACCAGCCACAGCACGATCCAGAACGCGGCGACCTCATCCCAGACGATGCAACCCGGGTCGCGCACGCGCAGATGGCGCGCGCTGACGGTGCTGGCCCACCAACCGAGCGGCACCGACAGACCGACGGCCCAGGCAATCTGTTCGGGGCTGAGCCAGCGCTGCATGGCGACAAAGGCCAGCCACGCCCACAAGGTTCCGGCCGTTCCGGGCGCCCAGCGGCTCAGGCCCGAGCCCAGGCCCAGGCCGATGAAATGGGCCGGATGGGCCAGCAGGAACGACACCCCGGGGCGTGTGATCGGCGCGTCGGGCTCGCTGGCCGGGACGGCGTCGCTGGCGGATTCATGCATGGCGCCAATTATGGTTCAGGCACCTGCGGGACATGGGCGCGCTGCGGGAATCGGGCCGCACGGTTATGCTCGGATGGTTGTTGCGTTGCAGGCGCTGTGCGCCGCGCACTGCGGCGCATCTGCCAGCCAGACGCAGCGGCATCCACCCCCACCACATCAGGAGACTCCGGCATGCTCGGGAGAGCCATTTTCACCATCGCGCTCGCGGCCTTGCTTGGGGCTGCCTCACCCACAATGGCACAAGACAACCGCATCGACACGATCCGTTCGGACGCACCCGAACTGGCGCCATACGGCAAGTATGCGATCGGCGTCAAAACGCTGCAGCTGCGCCATGCCAACCAGCTCGACGTGCTCAAGGCCAAGGTCGGCGAGCCGATCCCACGGTATGACAGGCCGCTGACGGTCGAGGTCTGGTACCCGGGCAAGCTTGGTGCCGCCAAACCGGACGATGGCCAGTACCGTGTTTTCGCGCGCGACGGCAAGATGGAGGTGACCCTGCGTGGCAAGGCGATCCGCAATGCGGCGCCCGACGCCGCGGGCGGTCCGTACCCCTTGCTGATCGTTTCACACGGCTACCCCGGCAACCGCTTCTTGCTCAGCCACCTGGGCGAGAACCTGGCCAGCAAGGGGTATGTGGTCGCGTCGATCGACCACACAGACAGCACCTACAGCGACGAGGCCGCGTTTGGCAGCACCTTGCTGAACCGGCCGCTCGACCAGTTATTCGTTCTCGGCGAGATGGCCCGGCTCAATGCCGGCGATCCGGATGGCACGTTCAAGGGGCAGGTCAATGCGGACAACACCGCCCTGATCGGCTATTCGATGGGTGGTTACGGCGTGGTCAACACGATTGGCGGTGGGTTCACTGCAGGCAGCGTCGCGTTCCCCTGGGGTGCTCCCAATGGCAGCTTGGCGGTGCGCCAGGCCGGGAACCCGGACTATGTCGCGTCGATGGACAAACGTATCAAGGCGGCGGTCGTATTCGCGCCCTGGGGCTGGAACCTCGGCTTCTGGGACGCCGCAGGACTGGCGGGCATCAAGACGCCGGTGCTTTTCGTGGCGGGCAGCATCGACGACGTGTCCGGTTATGCGCCGGGCGTGCGCAATATCTACGAGGCGAGCGTGAATGCGCCGCGCTACCTGCTGACCTATGACAACGCGAACCACAATGCGGGTGCGCCGATGCCAGCGCCCAGCGAGACCTGGAAACCGGCGCCCAATCTGAAGTTCATTCCGGCCGAACATTACGTCGATGCGGTCTGGGACAACGTGCGCATGAACAACATCGCGCAACACTTCACGACCGCCTTCCTGGCCAAGTACCTGAAAAACGACTCCGGTATGGATGCCTACCTGAACCTGGTCGAGAAGTCGCGCGACGGCAAGTGGTCGGCTGAGGAAAACGGCACGTTCAAGTCGGACCACACCTACTGGAAGGGCTTTGCGGCGCGCACAGCCGTCGGCCTGAGCCTGGAGCAGCGCAAGCCCTGATGGGTTGTGCGTGTATGGGGCCTGCGATGAAACAACCCTCCACGCTCACAGCGTTCGCTGGCCCCTCAGCGGGCCGTCAGTACCGACGCTACCTTGCGCAACGCGCGCGATCTGCCGATGGCCGGGCCTAGCGACAACACCCGCAGCATCGTGGCGATGCTGATTGCGGTGGGTGCCTTTTCGCTGATGGATGCCGTGCTCAAGACGCTGGCTGGAACCTATCCACCCATGCAGGTTGCCGCCCTGCGCGGCCTCGCTGCGATGCCGCTGGTATGTGTCTATGTCGTGTGGCGGCGCGACGTCGGGCAGCTGTTTCGGGTGCGCTGGCGGCTGCACCTGCTGCGCGGCGTGATCGGTATCGTCATGCTTTTTCTGTTCAGTTTCGCCCTGCGCGAGCTGGGTCTGGCCGAGGCCTATACGATCTTTTTCATCGCGCCGCTGCTGATCACCGTGTTGTCGATTCCGGTGTTGCGTGAACGGGTTGCCCCGCTGCACTGGGTGGCAATCGCCGTCGGCATGGTGGGCGTGTTGATCGCGCTGCGGCCGGATGGGCAGGCGTTTTTCTCACTCGGGGCGCTGGCGGTGCTGGGCGCCGCGACCTGCTACGCGGTATCGGCGATTGCCGGGCGCGTGCTCAGCCGCACCGATGCCAGCGTCACGTTGGTATTCTGGTCCACGATGGCGATGGCGTTCGGGGGCGGGGTGCTTGCCTGGCCGAACTGGATGGCGGTGCAGTCCGCACAGTGGCCGCTGCTGGTCGGTTTGGCGCTGACCGGCTTTGTCGGCCAGCTGGCGATCACCGAGGCATTCCGCCACGGGCAAGCGTCTGCCGTGGCGCCGTTCGAGTACACCGCGCTGGCCTGGGGTATCGGCCTGGACTGGTTTTTGTGGAAGATCGTGCCCGACAGCTACACGCTGGTAGGTGGTGCCATCATCATCACCAGCGGCCTGTATCTGTTGCGCAAGGAAAGGGTCAAGATCGTCACGATTGCGCCTTGATCCCGCAGATCGCCATCAGGGTGCCAGCATCGTGGCCGCCTGCACAGCAGCCGGGTCGCGTTCGGAGAAATGCAATGACACGCCGCCTTCCTGCAGGATCGCGCGCGACGGCACGAACGATGCGCCCCACACCGGATCCTGCAGGTCGGGTGGCAGCGTATGCAGGTGCCGGATGCCGGCCTGCACGATCGCGCGGGCGCAGTCCAGGCACGGAAACAGGGTGCTGGCCAGGCTCGCACCGTCGGTGGAAGTGCCGGCCCGTGCGGCGGCGTAGATGGCGTTGCGCTCCGCGTGCTCCATCCAGATCAGCCGGCCGTCACCCTGGTGCCGCTCCTCGGTCTCGTGCACACCGCTGGGCCAGGTATTGCAGGCCGCCAGCGCAGCGGAGCCGTCGCGCGGCAGCAGCACCGCACCCACCTTGCGTACCCGGTTCGGGCTTTGGCGCGCCACTGCGATGGCGGCATCCAGCAAGTCGTCGGTGTCCATGGTGTGCCCTTTTCCGTGTGGGTTGGTGGATCAGCTGAAATGGTCGAACGCGGCCCAAGCACCGCTGATCGCAGCACCTGCGGCATCGAGCACGCGCAGTCCGGGGCCGTCATCGATCTGGCCGATCCGTGTGACGGGCGTTCCGCTGTCCCTTGCAGCGGCCAGCACGTCGGCACGGCGCTCGGCCGGTGCGGTGAACGCGAGCTCGTAGTCGTCGCCACCGGCCAGCACGCAGTCGCGTTGGTGCTGCGCCGGCACGGCCGCGTCCAGCTCCGTGCCGCGGCAGGCGAGCAGGTCGCGCAGCGCCGTGGCCTCGATGCGGGCGCCAACGCCCGAGGCGCGCAGTACATGAGCGAGGTCGCCGAGCAGTCCGTCGCTGACATCGATCGCTGCGCTGGCCAGGCCGCGCAAGCTGCGGCCCAATGCCAGTCTGGGCGTGGGTTGCTCCAGGCGCTGGCGGGCGCGTTTGAGCAACGCGGGAGCCAGCTTCCACTGACCGCGCAGCGTCTCCAGAGCCAGACGGGCGTCGCCCAGCGAACCACTGACGTACAGGTCGTCGCCGCTCCGGGCGCCCGAGCGCAACAAGGCCTGGGTCGCTCCGCCGACCGCCGGCACCTCGCCAAACACGGTGATGCAGATGTTGAGCGGTCCGCGTGTGGTGTCGCCACCCACCAGTTCGCAGTCGTGTTCGTCGGCCAGCGCCAGCAAGCCGCGCGAGAACGGCTCCAGCCACGCTGCATCGACGTCGGGCAGGGCCAGCGCCAGTGTGAAGCCCAGCGGCTGCGCGCCGCAGGCTGCCAGGTCACTGAGGTTCACGGCCAGCGCCTTGTGGCCCAGCCGGTACGGATCGGTGTCGGCAAGAAAATGGCGCCCCTGCACCAGCATGTCGCTGGAGATGGCAAGCAGGCAACCCGCCGCCGGTTGCAGCAATGCACAGTCGTCTCCCACCCCCAGCACAGCGCGACGCACCGGACGTTTGAAATACCGTGCTATCAGGTCGAATTCGCCCATGGGAAGGTCGGTCTCACGCGTGTCCCGGAAGGTCCGGCGCCACTGCGATACGCTAATGCAGCGTCGGTCTGTCGCCGCTCGCGCTCAGTGCGTCGAGCACGAACATCGGGATGTCGGTGTCGAAGCGCTCACCGTCTTCGGCAACGCAAAAATAGCTGCCGTGCATGGTTCCTGTGGGCGTACGCAAGCGGGTGCCGCTGGTGTATTCGAACTTCTCGCCCGGCTGCAGCAGCGGCTGCTGTCCAACGACGCCCAGGCCCCGGACCTTTTCGGTGTGCCCGCTCGCGTCATTGACGTTCCAGCTGCGCGAAATCAGTTGTGCAGCAACCTTGCCGGTGTTGGAAATCGTGATGGTGTAGGCAAATACATAATGCCCCTGTGCGGGCGCGGATTGCTCGGGAAGGTAGCGGGGCAGGACTTCCACCTGAAACTGGTATTTGGCCATGGCGCTATGCTAACTGTGAAAATGATCCGTCGTCTCGCTCCATTCCAATTGACCCGCTGCATCTTCATGAACTACCGTATCGCCCCATCCATCCTGTCGGCAGATTTCGCGCGTCTGGGAGCTGAGGTTTCCGATGTGATCGCAGCAGGCGCCGACTGGATCCATTTTGACGTGATGGACAACCATTACGTGCCCAACCTGACGTTTGGTCCGATGGTCTGCGCCGCGCTCAAGTCGTATGCCTGCACGGCCCAGGGCGCGGCGGTTCCGATCGACGTGCACTTGATGGTTCAGCCGGTCGATGCGCTGGCTGCTGCGTTTGCGCAGGCCGGAGCCGACTTCATCAGTTTTCACCCCGACGCCAGTGGACACGTACACCGCAGCATCCAGGCCATCGCCGGCGCCGGCTGCAAGGTCGGTCTGGTTTTCAATCCGGCCGAGCCGCTCGAGGTGCTGGACTGGGTGATCGACGATATCGATCTGGTGCTGATCATGAGCGTCAACCCCGGTTTTGGCGGCCAGAGCTTCATCGACTCGGCCCTGCGCAAGATTGAAGCCGCGCGCAGGCGCATCGACGCCTCAGGCAAGGACATCCGGCTCGAAGTCGATGGTGGCATCAAGAGCGGCAACATCCGCCGCGCGGCCGACGCGGGTGCCGACACGTTTGTCGCCGGCAGCGCCATTTTCGGCCAGCCGGACTACCGCGCCGTGATCGACACGATGCGCAGCGCCCTGGCCTGATCGCAATCCGATGTCCGATGCCAATCGGACCGGCATGGAGGCGCTGGTCCGCTGGAATCACCCGCAGCGCGGGCTGGGCGCGCCGGTGGAGTTCATCCCGACGACCGAGGTGGTGGGCCTGATCGGCAACCTGGCTTGCGCTGGATCGACGATCCCGCGCCTTTGATACACTGCCGTCCTATGTTCATTCACCGCATCAGCATCACAGGTTGCAGCGACCGGGGAGCCTGGCCCTGGCGGTCCACGACCGATCTGCCTGCCTGGCTGTTGCAGCGCGCCATCTGATTTTCAGGGCCCGCTCCGCGTCGGGCCTCTGGTGTACAGGGCAGGGGTTCCTCCGCAACCCACATCGTGCATCGCACCTCACCCGATTTGTCGGGTCAACGAATACCTGCATGCGACCGCCCCATGGCGTGCTTCGCGTGCCGTATCTGAAAGGTCAATTGCGTGATTACCGAACTTGAATTCAAGAGCCTCACGGCGCAGGGCTACAACCGCATTCCGCTGATGGTGGAGGCGTTTGCAGACCTGGAAACACCCTTGTCCCTGTACCTGAAGCTCGCGTTCTCCAAAGGCGCTGGCGCATGCAGCTTTCTGCTGGAATCGGTCGTCGGAGGTGAGCGCTTCGGTCGCTACAGCTTCATCGGACTGCCCGCACATACCTTGTTGCGGTCCACCGGTTTCGGGGCCGATGCCAAGACCGAGGTCGTCACCGATGGTGTGGTGACCGAGACCGACCACGGCAATCCGCTGGACTTCATCGCCAGCTACCAGAAACGCTTCAAAGTGGCGCTGCGCCCCGGGCTGCCACGGTTCTGCGGTGGGCTGGCGGGCTATTTCGGTTACGACACCGTGCGCCATATCGAGAAGAAGCTGCAGGCCACCTGCCCGCCGGACACGCTGGGCTGCCCCGACATCTTGCTGCTGCAGTGTGAAGAACTCGCCGTGATCGACAACCTGTCGGGCAAGTTGTACCTGATCGTCTATGCCGACCCCGGTCAGAGCGAAGCCTATGCCAACGCGCGGCGCCGGCTGCGCGATCTGAAGGATCAGCTCAAATATTCGGTCAGCGCACCGGTGGTCAAGCCGACGCAGTCGTATCCGGCCGAGCGCGAGTTTGCCAAGGCCGACTACCTGCGCGCAGTGGAGAAGGCCAAGGGCATGATTGAAGCGGGCGACTTCATGCAGGTGCAGGTCGGCCAACGCATCCGCAAGCGTTACACCGAGTCGCCGCTGTCGCTGTACCGCGCCTTGCGCTCACTCAATCCCAGCCCCTATATGTATTACTACCATTTCGGGGACTTCCACGTGGTGGGCGCCAGTCCGGAGATCCTGGTGCGCCAGGAACAGGTGGACGGCGGGCAGAAGATCACGATTCGTCCGCTGGCGGGCACCCGGCCGCGCGGCGCCACGCCGCAGCGCGACCAGGCGATCGAGATCGAGCTGGTCAACGACCCCAAGGAGCGGGCCGAACATGTGATGCTGATCGACCTGGCGCGCAACGACATCGGGCGCATCGCCAAGACCGGAACGGTCAAGGTGACGGAGGCGTTTTCGGTCGAACGCTACAGCCACGTGATGCACATCGTCAGCAATGTCGAGGGTGTGCTGAACGACGGCATGACCAGCATGGACGTGCTCAGGGCCAGTTTTCCCGCCGGTACCCTGACCGGTGCGCCCAAGGTGCATGCGATGGAGATCATTGACCGGCTCGAGCCAAGCAAACGTGGCATCTACGGCGGCGCCTGCGGGTACCTCAGTTATGCGGGCGACATGGATGTGGCGATTGCGATTCGCACCGGCATCGTCAAGGACGGCCATTTGTACGTCCAGGCCGCGGCCGGTGTGGTGGCGGACTCCGTGCCCGAGATGGAGTGGAGGGAGACCGAGGCCAAGGCGCGTGCGCTGCTGCGCGCCTCCGAACTGGTCGAGGAGGGGTTGGAATGAGTGCGCTGCGAACGATCAAACACCTCGAAACGATCTGCGAGTAGTCGAACAACTCGCGGGCCAAAGGCATTAGGCCGACATCGCGATCGGGACGGGCCATGATGGGCTTCCTGGCGACGTGGCGCGCGATGTCGATCATCTCCGGGATCGTGCGTCCTTGCACGACGGGACTTTGCAGCGCGTTGGTGGCGTCGCACGTTCATTGACAATGAGAGCGAATCTGTCCTTTTTTTAGATATCGAATGGTAATATTCGATATCTTTACTTAGGACAGATTCATTCAGCCAGCGCCATGTCCCTGCACCCCGTCCTGCTCGAAAAACTCAACGCCGCGTTGCTGCCCATAGCGGTAACCGGGATGACCGTGCGCGATGCGCGGCTGCCGCCTGTGCCCGGCAAGGTGCATGCGGTGATCGGCATGCGCCGCGCTGGCAAGACCACTTATTTGCGTCAGCTGCAGGCCGAGCGGCGCAATAGCGTGCCACCGCAGCGTGCGCTTTACTTGAGTTTTGACGACGACCGGTTGGCTGGGCTGGGAGCGGACCAGCTCGCGCTGCTGCTGGAGGAATACTACCGCCGCTATCCCGAGCTGCGCGGGCGCAAAACGGTGACATGGCTACTGGACGAAATCCAGCTGGTACCGGGCTGGGACCGCTTTGTGCGCCGCGTCATGGATTCGGAAAAAGTGGAAATCGTGGTCTCGGGTTCTTCGGCGCGTATGTTGTCGCGCGAGGTGCACTCCTCGCTGCGCGGGCGTGGCATGGAGACCGTCATCCGGCCGTTTGGCTTCGGTGAGTTTCTACGCCACCGTGGCGTTGCGCCGAAACAAGAGCCGACGCGCTGGACGGCGCGTGAGCGTTCGGGGGTGGAAAAGCGCTTTGGCGAATATGTGGTCGAAGGCGGTTTTCCAGAAACCCAGGGCCTTGCTGCGGCCTTGCGCGTGGAATTGCTGCAGGGATATGTGGACACGGTGCTGTTTCGCGATGTAGTGGAGCGCTACGGTGTGTCGCAAGTGGCCGCGCTGCGCTGGCTGATTCGCCAATGCCTGCGCAATCCGGCCGGCGCCTTTAGCGTGCACCGCCTGCACCTTGACCTCAAGGCCCAGGGGCATGGCATGGCCAAGGACGCGGTGCATACTCTGTTTGGGTATTTGCAGGATGCGTTCTTGATCGATGCCGTGCCGCTGGCGACGGATTCGGAGCGGCGCCGCAACTCGAATCCGCGCAAGGTTTATCCGGTGGATACCGGCATGATCGGCGCCTTTGACAACAGCGGTCGCGCCAATCTGGGCCATGCGCTGGAATGCGTGGTGTATCACGAGCTGGCGCGGCGCGGCGGCGAGGTCGGTTATGTACGCACCAGCCGGGGTTTTGAGGTCGACTACACAAACTCCATCACCCCGTCATTGATCCGCCCGTATCGCAGCGCCACCAAGTCGCTCACGTAGTTCTGATGCACACGCCACGGCGTCTGTAAACCCTGGCTCGGCACCCGATCAGCCGCGCGCTGCACGTACCCCGAAGTAAATCGCAGCGGCGGCTCAGTCTTCATCAATGGGTCTCGCTGCCGCGGCGTGAACTGCCGGAAGCCGTGTTTGTCCGCGTGCGCGATTAATCGACACGTGTACTCTGCGGTCAAATCACACTTGAGGGTCCAGGAGGCATTCGTGTAACCAAATGCCGAGACAAAGTTCGGGATGTCGCTCAACATCATGCCTTTGTACACGACCCGATCGCGTATTGGCATTGGTTGTCCGTCGACAATCACCTCAATACCGGCCAGCAGCCGCAGGTTAAGGCCCGTCGCTGTCACCACAATGTCCGCGCCTAATTCTGCACCCGACGTGAGGCGAATTCCCCATTCGGTGAACGTTTCAATCTCGCCAGTGACGACGCTGGCTTTCCCCGATTTGATGGCCAGGAACAAATCGGAATCGGGCACCAGACACATGCGCTGGTCCCACGGCTTGTATCGCGGAGTAAAGTGCGTGGCCACGTCGTAATGGTCTCCGACTTCGCGCCGCACGCGCGCGAGCAGCAGGTTCTTCATGGCCTGCGGATACCGCTGCGAAATTCCGTACGTGAGAATGGTGAGCGCAATGTTCTTCCACCGCACGGCCGCATACGCGGCGCCTTCCGGCAACCACTGGCGGGCAAGGCGCGAGAAGGAGTCGCGTGATGGTTGCGAAACGACGTAGGTGGGCGAGCGCTGCAGCATGATGACGTGTGCGGCCTGTTGCGCCATTGCCGGAACCAGCGTGACGGCGGTAGCCCCGCTCCCGATCACCACAACGCGTTTGTCCCGATAGTCGAGCTGTTCCGGCCACGCCTGCGGATGCACCATCGGCCCACGAAACAGC
>ENA-ORBV01009889-ORBV01009889.1-microbial-mat-metagenome-genome-assembly--contig:-NODE-9889-length-15452-cov-18.151220_pt1 | contig 15452 bp, 21 predicted proteins | sample MGYA00237777_ERZ505514 | MGnify/ENA primary metagenome ERZ505514 (study PRJEB26160, sample SAMN06269048) | microbial mat metagenome | isolation source: Oligotrophic lake microbial mat | place... | reverse complement strand
CATGAACAACCCCTAGCGCAAACCCGTCGTTACACGTTGTCGCAGCCCCCCACCGTTTGGTTGGGGGGCTTTTTTGGCTAGGCTCCTTCCCGTTGCTAACGGCGAGTTTCACCATCGATCGCGTCCGATACGTCGCCTACGGTGTTGCTGATATCGAGTGCCTTTTGCTTGTCCTTTCCCTTGAGAAACAGAGAGGCTAACATCCCGCCTAGTCGTGCGAAGAAGCCGATTTTAGAAGCGCTCATCATCAACCTAATACAGTGCCCGCTTAGTGTGCCCAAGCGCGGCGCATTGTTTTCGCGTTGATTTGCGTTCGGGTGAGGGGCGATCCGCTCGTGTTTGGATGGATGCTTAGTGGCGCTTAGCTTTGCCTGAAAGTTTTAATAAGAGTTACACAATTCCAACGCTTTGTTACCGTGCTTCAGGATCAAGAATGATCGCCTTAAAACGGGAGATCGTCATTGGAAGGACTTAAGGGCTTCTCTTTCTTTCGTCTCCAGCGATCGACTAGTTGCCCCAATCGATCTCTGAGGGTGGAACTATAAGGGTCGTCACAGCGCTTGCACTGAGTCTGGATGCCTCCATCGCGCGGATAGAAGGCGAGATCGTGGTCAGACAGAAAACATTGCAGCCGCCGCCAAATATACAAAATCATGATTGATCTCGTGACATACTCCTACGCTGATCTTTCAGATACAGCGTAGGCATCTCCAGCCCGATGAAGGGTATGAAGAATTTCCTTCGTGGTACTGTGACCCATAGTTCCAACTACAGAAAGCTTCCCACTACGGCGTTTTATACTGGGGAAAATGTCCAACCCCAGTCTTTTTAGGTTGATTGCGGCATTAATATCGCGGTCAACCATCAAAGATTCCTGCTCATCCCAATAGCCTCGGATACTGCAATCGGTGAAAATCACTTCATCCCGATAGCTTAGAACCATTGAGGAATAAGCAGGGTTTTTTGAGATGACAACTGATCCAGCTTTTGCGGCTATGTATTCCAGCGTCTTGAAAAAATTACCAAACGCCGCATCCATCCAAGATTTATTCAATCCCGACTTTGCAGCCTGACCATTGGGCAGAAAAGTCCCATCGTCAGCTTGTTTTGTTTTGGCTCGTTTGGTTAAGCCTCTGAGGTTCAAGTCCTCATGAAAGAAGACTTTCTTTCCAGTCCTGACCAGCTTGTGAGCGGTTTTGTACTGAAAGTCTTTGCGAGATCTGGCAATCTTTTGATGCTGTCTGCCTTCACGTTTTGCCAGTTTGCGACGTGCTTTAGAACCCCGTTTACGCTTGTTTCGCTTGATTGAAATGCGATCTAGTTTTGCTTGGTTGCTACGCAGTGGCTTGAGGGAAGGAAGTTTTTCACCTTCTGAAGTTGCCAAGTAGACATTCTCGTGCAACACAGCATCCAGCCCCATCGAATTATCCCAGGTAGGGATCACTTCTTCAGGAGCGGATTCAGGCACAGCGCTGTCTTCCAGCATCATTTGGATGAACCAGCCATCAGCCTTTTTAGTGATACTGACCTGTTTTAAGTTGAATCCTGCTGGCATTTCGCGGTGCATCCGAACTTTGATAGCACCAATTTTAGGCAGGCGCAGATAAAACCAATTCTTCCGAACCAATTTGATCCAATCGCTGCTTGCCGTTGCGAACGTCATTGTTTTGAAGTTGGCTTCAGACTTGAATCTAGGCTTGCCAGATTTGCCGCCTTTGCTATCTCCCACAATGAGCCGCTCAAACGCCTTATCAACTCGCTTTGAGACTTCTTGAAGAATGGTTGAATCCACCCGCTTGAAGTCCAACAACTCGCCACTATGCCACACCTTAACCAAGTCTTTTTTGATGACTGGTAGCTGTGCCTTTTGGCTGTAAAAATTGGGCTTATCACGCAATGAAGCGATGCTACTTACCAGTGGGCAAGCATTGACGTAAGTACGATTCATCTCCCACCAATCAAACCTATCTCCCAATTGGCGGTTATACCAATAGCGAGAGATTCTGAGCCATTCGTTTAGCTCTAGTTTTTGCTTAGTGTTCGGATAGAATTCATACTGATACGTCGTCTTCACGGGAGTTTCGACCTTTTTGGTTCTCTTAGTGTTATCATAACATGAGGAGAGCAATTAGTGTAGCTGATATGAATAAAGACTTTATCCATAAAGCGCGGGGTGTTTCGGACTTGAAGTGTCATTTAGTGTTGACTCCCAAGTATCGGCGCAAAATCTTTGACAACACGATGCTGTTAAGGATGGAAGAAGTCTTCAAAACCCTGATGGAGAAGTGGGAAGGACGGTTAATTGAGTTTAATGGGGAAGCGGATCATGTTCATCTGTTGATTCAGTACACCCCACAAACCCAGATGAGCAAGCTGATTAACAACCTTAAAACAGTCTCAAGCCGGTATTTGAGGAAGGAGTTTGAATCAAGGGTGAACGAGTTTTACTACAAGGACGTTCTGTGGAATAGCGGGTATGGAGTCTTTTCGTGTGGAGGCGTGACGGTTGAACAATTGAAGCAGTATATTGAGACTCAAGACCGTCCCGATAAATAGTATGTTCGTTTCGGCGCTGTAGCCTTCCCTGTCCTACGGAATCGGTCAGGCTACGCACCTCAACTCACGCGCTTTTCATCCCACCCCAAATCAAATTATGGGGTGGGGATTCCCACCCCAAATCAAATTATGGGGTGGGGATTCCCACCGACTTAGCTAAATCGACTGGCTGAATTACCCGTCTGTCTTTGCTTTCAATCGTCGTAAGAATAAGAATCGGGATTCTCGTAGTAATCGGTATCACTCTCATAGGCATGAGAGTGCCAATCCAGGAACCCATCTGATGATGGTTTACCTGCTGTGTTGCCCGCCCAGGGTGAAGCGCTAGAACATTTTCTAGCGCTTCTATTGCTTTGTATGATTGGCAGGGGGGCATCAGATATCTTACCTTTAACAATAGCTTTGAGAATTTTGTAAAGATCAATTTTCATTTTTTTGTCCGTTTTGGTAATCTGCGCGATCGCACTCATTGATTTGCTTCTAGGAGGGGTTTTTCTATCAATCAGAAACGCTCTTTATCTTGCTCTAGGCGGTACAACGCATCACAAGCATCCTGAATCAAGCCGATTCCTTTTTTGGAGCTAAAGGCTGATTTATCCCCATTGAATTTCTCGCCCAAAACATGGAATATCATGAAGCGAGAGAATTCGACAATTGCTTGCCTTTCTTCAGCGCGATCGCTGATTACCCATCTTCCCTTAGCAGACCCGGCTCTAACCTGCTTCATGTGAGCAGAGATTCTGCCTAGTACTTCTTGTGCCAGTTCTTCACCTTTCGATGAGCTTTTTGAAATTACTTCTTTTGTGAGCAGTAATGGCTTGAGTACGTTGGTCGTTTCGGGTCCAGCCGCACGGTAAAACTCCCGATATAACTGCACAATTCTTTGAGGAATTGCGATAGGGCTAGGGTGTGTGGCTACGGTGGTTTCGTGTTGTTCTTTCGCTACAATAAATTCTGCTTCCGCTTGGCAGAAGGAAAGCGTTTGCATCGGATCGTCAATCCCTGCTTCTTCTAAATCCTTTGCCCATTCCGCCGCTTCGTCGATCTGCTTCTGAATCACTGCCTTTTGATGCTCCCCAAATCGAGAGTATTTCAATGCAATGCGATCGCGTTCCGGGATCGGAATTACTTCGTGGTGCTGTATATTCAGCTTGCGTTCCCATAAAAAGTACAGCGCATCAAAAGCAAATTGGAAATTGTCCGCATTTGGCGCTTGATTAAGCATTGGAGCAACTTTTATAATCAGTCGCTCAAAATCTGCTGCACTTCGGAGCGCCGGAGTAGCGTCTGCTAAAAACGATTCTTTGATTGTGTCAAAATTCACGAGTTTAATCCTCTAAATGCCGGGGCGCTAATCCGGCTGTGCGCGGGTCTTAAAGCTTGGCTGAATGTTGGAGAGGGCAACCGGGGATTTTGGCGTAATCTTCAATCATTCAAATTTCAGCGGTAATTTAGATTTAATCGTCAGCTTCATGATGCAATTGCCGTCTCCATGAAGCTTGTAATAATCTGGTGATGCGCTTGACTCATATTTGAGTTTCAATCCGTTTAAAATTACATATCCTGCCCTGGTGCGATTTTCTGCAAAATCCCACTCTTCACGCCAATTAAGCCTTTTTTCATCTGGCAATACGATCCAATCAGGCAAGGGGCGGCGGCTTGCTGCAATCCCGAGCTCTTGCTCAGCGGTGAGGTTCCGGTGGCTTGTGTAACTGGCATATCCATCAAGTTCGTATGTGTACATGGTTTTGGGGTAATTTACTTGTTTTAATGTCGATCAAGAGTAATTTGAAATTATCCAAAATTCTTCACTTCTCGGCGTGTGACACTTAGCTCTAAGTCTGCTCCCACTGCCTTTGTCAGCCTGATTAAAGTTTCTAAAGTAGGGTTGCCTTCCTCCAGCGATCGCATTAGCTGCGATCTCCGGGCTACAGGCTTAATTAGCCTTCCTTCGGCTGATTCAATTTCGCAGTAGGCGCGAACTAGACAGGCTTGCCAATCTTCACCCCATTTAGCCTGTGCCTCTTCAATGATCGCCTGAATGATCGCCTTCGCCTGCATCTCCGTCATGGCTTTTATAGCTGAGGTACAGGCTAAACATAACCTAAAATCCCTCACTATGAGTGTCTACTTCGATCAAAAATCCATCAAACATTTTTCAATCCTCTTGAATATCGACGCTGTACCATTCCGAACTTCCATCCTTGAATTCGACTAGGATTCGGATTCGGCTAGCTTCGACGACTTTTTTCTTGATAACCCCTTTTTTATCTCCATTTGCATTTCTTACTGAAATGCGCTTGCTCAATTGCATAACTTCAATCCTCTGATACCGGGGCGCTAATCCGGTGGTGCGCGGGTGGTTAATTGATGATCACTAAAAACTTTGGCTGATTCCAGGTTCGATTCTTGCTCCACTGAACTCGACATCGCCCGGTATCTGGGTCGATCTCGCAGATTGTGCCGTGCTTTTCCGGTGACTCCCTGCGGTAAACTTTGTTGCCAATCTCAAACTTCACGAGTTTAATCCTCTGAATGCCGGGGCGCTAATCCGGCTGTGCGCTGTGTTTAATTGATGATGCAAGCGACGGCATATATACCGTGTGTATAGTGAGATTTATTTAGCTTCTTTGCCGTAAATGCTGCGGTAAACTCGCAGTCAAATACCCATGCCGGGGGGCAGTAACGCTTTTGCGCTGTGAGTACGCGGTTCGGACAATTGCGTTTGGCGGAAATCAAGTTTTGGACTATCTCAAATTGCATAACTTCAATCCTCTGATACCGGGGCGTAGTGGGGGGTTGTCAAACTGGCAAAAGACGGTGTGTAAGGTACACAATTTATTTGCCCTGCGGCTTGCCACATGACAGATAGTGTTTGATCATCGTGGACTTGTACCCAAAACCTGATCACTTCCCGATTGCCTAAGATGCTGCTGATAGGATTGAATGGGACATCTCGAAAGTAAACTTCTACGGTAGAAGTACCCTCATCCGTCCATTCGAGATATGTTTCAAACAAAATCTTCGCCTCTTGAGCCAAGTCAGACCCTGAAAATTTGTGCAGCGTCCATTCCTGCCCAGCTTGGGCGATCGCTAGCGCTGTGAGTAGTTGGCGATCAATTTTATTTTCTGGGGCTAGGCACTTGCCGCCATTCTGAGCGTCTAAGATTTTCATTTTGGTTTTCTCAGTTGGTGAATACCGGGGCGCTACTCCCGGCTGTGCCCTGGTCGGCTATCGGTTGTTCTGATTCTGAAGTCTTTCTGCTTCGGCGTGATCGATCAGATAAGGATTGACTTCCTCCGTGATTTCTTCTTGATCGCCACCATTGAGATAGTGAATCCGTCTTGCGGCGTTATCTCTATCTGAGTGGTCTGATTCTGATATCCATTCGCCGCTGGGGGTGTAGAAACCTACAGTCCATAAGCCTTTTTCTGATTCGATATAAACGTACATACAATCCTCTGGAGTGTGAATACCGGGGCGCTACTCCGGCGGTGCGCTTTGTCTTAGCGACTAAGACCCACTAGGGGCACACAACACACCCGAAAACCGATAACGTCGTCGCGGCTGTCACGCGCAGCGGCAGTCCGGACTGCCGAACGGCAATACTGCGGAAAGGCGTGCCAAGAACCGCCGCGCAGCAGCCGATAAGTTTCTTCGCGATTAGACTCAACCCAGGCACTCCCATTATCAGGAGCGCCGTCGTAGCCATCGTGCCAATCGTCTTCACACCATTCCCATACGTTTCCGTGCATATCATGCAAGCCCCAGTCATTCGCCGGATAGCTGCCCACCACTGTGGTTTTATCGCGGGATGGTCCATCGGGACCATTCGCAACCCCGCGACTAATCGTCTCGCCAAAGTGATATGGAGTGGTCGTTCCAGCCCGACAGGCATACTCCCACTGCGCTTCACTCGGCAACCGATAGTCTTTACCCGTTGCAACAGACAGCCGTTTGCAAAATTCTTGGGCATCCTTCCAACTCACATTCTCCACGGGGCGGCGATCGTGTCCCGTGTGATTTGATGGGTCGGGGTCAAGGTCTTGCTCAATTCGGTCGTAGCCTGCAACAACACGCCACTGTGCCTGGGTGATAGGGTAGCGTCCCAGACAGAACGGCTGGAGTGTGACTTTGTGTTGGGGGCGTTCATCGTAGCAACTTCCCGATTCGCGTTGCGAGGCACCCATTGTAAAAGTACCACCGTCGATCTCGATCAGCTCTATCTGGTCAAATTTCATGACTTTTCCTCTGAATACCGGGGCGCTACTCCAGGCTGTGCGCTTTGTATGGGTGCAGGTCAATAAATGACTCTAGATCTGTCCGTATACGTCGCGAACCGTTTCCAGAAGTCCACGAACTGTGCATAACAATGTGGAGTTCTCTCTACAGAAACCCAATTTGCATCCGCTCTCATGAAGCGGATGTCGTCGTCGCTTTCAATTTCAGCAGCCTTGAACTGTGCATAACAATGTGGGGTTCTGTAGAGAGAACTCCAATTTGCATCCGCTCTCATGAAGCGGATGTCGTCGTCGCTTTCAATTCCAGCAGCGTTTTTTGGGATAAACCTTAGATCGCCGTGCGGCGACTCAATGATTAGTGCATCACCATCTAACCTGGCAGGGCAATCTACTAGCCCTGTTTTGGCACTCGGATAGATGCTCCAGTCATCCGCCTCTAACGGACTTCCCTGATCAGGAAGGATAAGCCGGGGGCTGATGTAGGCACTCGAATAGATGCTCCAGTCATCCGCCTCTAACGGACTTCCCTGACCAGGGAGAACAAGCCGGGGGCTAATGTAAGTCCCCCCCAAGTTGGTGTAGTACGTTACTACACCAAATTTCGCCGCTAACGTTCCACCGTTTGAGCTTTTGAAGATTTTCATCACTCGTGTTAGAATTGGTCTGTCACTTAATTGTATATTGGTCTGCACGAAATGACAACCCAATTCCGCAAAGAGAGGCATAGTGTTACAGACCTTGAGATTCATTTGGTTTGTGTGACTAAGTACCGTCGGTCTATATTCACTGCCGAAAGCCTTGATCTGATTGAGAAATCGTTTCGGGAAGTTGCAGAAAAAATGGACTTTCAGATTCTTGAATTCAATGGTGAAGGGAACCATGCACACGCGCTGATAGAGTATCCACCAAAACTGTCGGTTTCTCAGATGGTTAACGCGCTGAAAGGGGTATCTAGCCGTCGTTATGGGCAAGCTGGACTACCAAAGCCACATAAAGAAGCGCTTTGGAGTCCTAGCTATTTCGCGCTATCGGTTGGTGGAGCGCCATTAGAGGTTTTAAAGGAGTACATCAGAAATCAAGAAAAGCCGTCCTAAAGGGGCGGGGCTTGAATCCCATTTTCCCAGTAAGCAAAGAAAAGGATTTTCCCACCATGCAGACACTCGACCTAAAGGGAAACACAACACCCAAATCTGGTTACTACGTTTTCAACCGCCATTATATGGATTCCTTCAGACTTCAAGGGTTAACACCCGAACATTTAATAACACTCGCTAATGACTACAAGGAAAAAGGATTCGATGCTATCGGGTTATGGGAAGACGAGGGTGTTACATATGTGGACGCTCTCTCCTATACCGACACATATGAGTCAATCTCTGGTTATTACGCTTACGACATTACAACAGGCAAGCACTTTACAATTACAACCAACTGAAAACAATGACGCAATTAGGATATTGCTAAGTCGGCGTTGCTGGCAATCAGACCGCGCGATCGAATCAAGCATCGACATATATTAGGAAGCTTTTTGAGGGCGCTCAAAGAAAAAGCCCCAAACTCTCAGGAGCCGGGGCACTAGCGATATTTTGAAGGCTTGCGAGCCTTGCGATCGGGTCTTTGCTCTACGTGTAGTTTGCAGTAGCCACTTTTGTTCTGTTTCGGAAGTGGCTTGCTGCAAACTACACAGCTAAAGGGATCTCAGCCGTCCACTCCACAAAAGGCACCTGCCACCGACCCATCATCGCCACATCAAGACGATCGTTGCTGATGTAAACAGTGGACTCATTGCCAACTACAAACAACTCGCCAGGGTCGAACTCGGTGAACTGATCTTGAAGCCATTCACCATTAAACTCGACCCCATTGTTAGGGTTGGCGCAGTGCGCGATCGCCTCTGCTGCATGAGCGTAGAAGCCGTTGAAGGTGCCACTGGTATAAGTGGCGTAAACAGAATTAGAATTGACACTGACCTCGACTTTTCCGCCCTCACGGAAACGATCGATCGCGGTTTTGATAAGTTCTTTAGGCATTGCTGACTCCTTGTTGGCTTGTTACCCCAACTTTACCCCAACTTATAGAGAAGCGTCAAGTGAAGGTCGCTTCGCGTGTTTAGAGGCTGGGGGGCGATCGCGTTTGGAGTCGCTGTTATCGGCAGTTTTTAACCGCAAAAAGAGAAGACCGCTCGCCGCGTGGCATATTCCAGTGGGATGCTATAAAACCCCTGTGAGTTCTAAATCGTGGTGCACCCCTGGAATAGCCCAAGAGTGTAGCGTTCCACCTACCCATCAACCCTCTCCGCTACGCTCCGACCCTCTCCGCTAACCACTCTCTGTTTTCACCGGACGGTTACCACTTCTAAAGTTTTCTGAATTTCAAATAGATGCCAAGGCTGCGCGACGATCGCGCTTAAGGGTTCCCCAGTTTCAGCGTGTTTTAGCTGCATTTCTGGCACGGCGTAGATGGAAAAACTTTCTTCTAGGGCAGTGGCAAGCGTGGCGCTAAAGTTGGGGTCGCCCCAAATGCCATAGGGTGGATTTACCTTGGCAGCGATCGCGGTTGCCACAATATCAAACACATCCCGTTCTGCCACGCTAGGGATGACCTTCACGGTAATGGTGCCATCAATCGGAATCAGTTCTGCCGATCTCACATCAAATCGGCGAGGCTCCACCGTCATTCCAACCATGCTGTTGAAGACCAGTTCTTGCAGCGTCGAGGGATAAACCACCAGTGTGGTTAAATCGGCAAACACGCCATTGGTCACACCATATTGAATCGCGCTTAACACGTTCACCTTGTCGCAGCCTAACCGCTTTGCCCAGTATGCAAAATCCGCATCCGTAATACATCGCGCTTGGAAGCGATCGTTGGTAGGATCAAAATTGCCATCAATCGGATCTTGTGCCAACGAGCCAGACCGCAGCCCATCTCGCACCCGCATCATTGCCTGCACGAGGGTTTCGGGATCTTTGCCCGGAGACACCACCGAGCCATCATTTTGTACTCCACCCACAAAGCTCAAGAAGCGGGGTAGCTCAGCCATCTCGCCGATTCGCAAGTTAGGTAAAGTGCCTAGTACATTTATTCTGGCGGGAATCGTGACGGTTTGCTGATCGCCATAAATACCATCTTCGTAGAGCGTATAGGCGGCGATATTAGGATCGCGCGTACTGCGGATTTCGGTGTTGGCGGGAATGGTGGCAGTGACGCGGCTAAAGACTGCTTCGGGCGATCGCTCAAACACGAGATTGATTACGGGATACTCTGCCTGCTGCATTTCAGCACCCAGCGCCCGAAACCATTCAATCCACCACACATCAGGCACCAAGTTGAATTCGTGGGCATGGGCACGTTGCAGGTGCGTAACTACTGCCATCAGCACGCCATGCCCACTACCCGGTTCTTTGGAAGAAAACGGGGATGGCTCTCCATTTGGTAATGGCTGCGCCAACATATCCATGTGGGCAGCATAGGTTGCGCCATCCTCAAAGTTGTAGAGAGGAGGCTTAGGAATCAGCAGCGGTGTCGCTTCAATCTGTTGCCGCAGATCGTAATATTGGACGTATTCGTTCATCGCTCTAGCCCAAAGAAGGGTTGTCCGTTTAGGTTCACGTCTTGGAGAAATCGGTCATACTCACCCTCCCAAGCAGCGCCCTGATAGGCGTAGTAGTTCCAAGTGAGCGTGTTCAAATCTGGCTCAGTCATGGGGATAAACTGAATCTCGGCAAATAGTTGGTTTTCGGTGGCATTATGTTTCGTTACATCCACATGCAGCTTTTCAATCCCTGGCACCCACTGCAAAATAATCTTTTCAGCGTGATACACCCAAAGCTGTGGCGTATAGTTACTTAAAGGTTCAAAGAGGTCAGGTGCCATGCCATAGCTCGGATGAATCGGATCTTCCCCTTGCTGGATTAAGCACACTGCTAGGATTCCAGCCGTAATCCGCCTAGTGCCATCGACATAGTTCAACCCAGCGCGATCGCTGTCAGGGGGGAATAGCGACCAAGCGCTGCCGACAAATTCGTAGGCTGAGTTAGGCAGGATAACGGTCATAGGTATTTAAAGAGAAAAGGAGCCGCAGTTGCCCTTGATCAATGGCGAACGTTACCTTTTTTTCAATCTTAGCTGACCTGCAAAGAATCACCGGTCCTTTAGGACGGTGAGTATATCAAAATTTGGAAACGTAAAACGTGCCCTACCCTAACCCTTACTCCACCGATTTCTTTGAAAATATGCCGCTGTATGCACAGATGGCAGACGAAAAAGATGTCTTAAAGCATGTGGCAGGGGCACCCCAACCTACCTTCAACGCGATCGTGCGACGACTGGAGCAATTGCGCTATCAGTTAAATCCCAGTCATCCAGCCTCTGCCGATTTCCTTGATTATGTGGGGCAATGGGTGGGGTTGGCGATCGTGGAAGGGAAGTGGCTGGGCTATGGACTAAACCCTGATTGGACACCCACCGAGAAGCGGCGCGTGTTGCTCAGGGCTTGGCAGTATTGGCAGATGAAGGGGACGGAGTGGGGCATCCGAGAGGCGATGTTGATGTGGCTGGGCTGGGAGCTTTCTCACGATCGCGATCGCCAGCAAATTATCCACCCGTTTAGCAAGCGCCCCACGAATGCGCCCCATAGCTGGTGGACGTATGACACGGGCTATGACGCTCACCTATATCAAACCTATCCAGAGCGGCAGCATCTTGGTAGTGGGGACTACTCGCCCGGTGTGGATTATCAGGCTCAGCATTGGTATAGCCTTCGGCAACCTGCCTATCAGTGGGACTATGAGGCAACCTGGAGCGATCGCGTCTTAGAGTCAAGCCCACCGGGAGTTGTGCCAAACTCCACGTCGCATCTCGGCATGAATCGCCCGTGGCAGCATTTATTTATCGAAACTGAGGCGGAGTGGCAGCAATTATTTCCCAATCTGTATGACCTAACTCCAGAGATTTGGTCAAGTCAGGCAATTCCGACTATTTTTGCTTGGTGGGTGGCGAAACTGCCCACGCTGATCTTAGAAGAGAATCGGCAGGCTCCAAAAACGCAAACCGTTGTTGAATTTGACGTGGATGGGATTCACTACGGCGATTGGTATCCCTACGACTGCGCTCCAGAACGGCAAGAGCAGCGGACAACAACCATTGAAGAAGAGTTTGGAGAGGTGGGCTGCGATTATTTTGATCAATGGGCTGGGTTAGAAGGTCATCCCATTTTTGTAGGCGATCGCTTGGTGGCAGAAGAAATCATCGGCATCTATCCAGGGTGCGAGTATGAACGCGATTGGTATTCTGCACTGAGATCGACCCCGACTGCTGTGGTGAGCCTTGTCGAGATTGATGGTAATTTTCAAGGGCTTAACTGGACAGGGTGGCAATCGGAACAATGGTATTTCCCGCCCTATTCCCTGAGTTTAACGACGGTTAATCCAGTTGCGGCGATCGCCTCTGGCACTGCGCCTTACTACTGCCCAACCCAAACTATTGAGCGCATAATCACCGGAGAGTTTGTGCCTTCTGAACCCTATCCCGGTATTTGGTGGACCGCCTTCCCCCGCTCCTTAACCCGCCAGGAAACGGAAACCTTTACCATTCCGGCGATTCCCTGCACTCCTGGAATGTTGGCAGACATCATTGTGGGTACTCAAGAGTGGACGATTGTGCATGACGCGGTGCCAGCGGCTCAGCTACTTGAAATTACGCCTAGCCATACGGAGGTAACTTCAGCCGCACAGCCCGGAGCGGTGGTAGGTTTTCAATGGATGGATTGGTGGCTAGGGTTTGATGGGACGTTGCCGCCAACGGTTGTTGATATATTTGCCTCAGATGATTTTAGCGATCGCTGGTATTCTGCGCGGTTCCCTGAAGTGTCACCCACTATCATTGAAACGCGATCGCGGTGGGCGTTGGAGCAACCCACTCGCATTGCTGATAACTTCTATGGCTACGAGGCAACCTGCCCTTGGTATGCCATGGGGACCGCGCAAGAACTGGAGCAAGTTGAACTCCCGGCATGGCGTAGGGTGCAACTGTGCAACGTCGTGGATAACTGGACGCTGCGGCAAATTATTTACTGGAGAGAATATCAAGTGCTGATTCCAGAAAGCGATCTCTATTCAATCGTCGATATTTATCCAATGCTGCGACGTTTACTCAATGGTAATGAGTGGCAACTTTTCCTGGAAACCACCAGCCAGATTGTGGTTGTCAGCCCCTCCACGGTAATTTGGACAAAGCCCGCCGACGACACAATGCGCTCTTCGCAATACTCCCAGGCTCAAGGCTTCACTCGAATGCTACTGGAGTTTGCGATTCAGCCAACCTTCTCCGATTATTTGCGATCGCTCACCTTAAAAGTAGATGGAATTGTTATCTATCAAAAGAGCGTAGACAACCTTGACTTTCAGCCCAAAGGCACCTTTGGCTTCCGCTTCTTCCTGCCTACGGAGCCTGAACCCTCGCCGCTTCTTCCTCCGAGTGGTGGGCTGCCGGTGGCATAGCTTTCCCGAATTTGGGCTAGCCGTTGAGAAGGTATAGATGTTGGAATATTTTTCCAATTGCCTCCCGGAGGAATATGAATAGCCATTGCCAAATCAAGTTCGCTGAGTCGTGCTGAGTAATGATTTGGAATCATGATTCTCTCCACATCTGATGCTCAAGCAAGCTTTGGCTCTCTTCTTGCGTTATTTTTGGAAAGGACTGCATCATCTCAGCTAAGTCATTACTAGTCAAACCATAGGCTTGAGCAACAATAACCTCAATTTTTTGTTCTGCAACTAAATCACCAGCTAGTCTCAGTTCAGCTAACGGCACTAACTTCTCAGTCAATTCAGGAGTGATTTCTGGTATTCGAGTTTTACGTAATACTCCTACGGATATATGAGCGGTTGAAAGCATCGAACGAACCTGAAACTCAAAAGGTATCGATGACATGATACAGAGCAAGATGTACAGTTTTGAAATATTATTTGTTCGGAAGTGAGCTACGCCAAGAGAGTTACCCGTGACCCAGTTTGCAGGAATAATTGTGGCTTGAACTCTTCTTTTCTGAGTAGGACGACTGACATCTCGCCAAACAATTCGTGGATACTTCACTGAAGGAGGGATATTTGGACTTCTCTCTGGATTAATGAAAACAAGAGGCTGAGTAACACAAGTTAATCGCTCAATCATTTTGCCCTTGAGAAATGGATGATATCCTTGTAGAGATAAATAACTGGTGTGACCTGTCTCATCTAATTCTCGACCTGTCCACAATTGACCTTCATAGTCACCTTGTAAATCACCAAGAGTTGTTAGTGCTGAAAATCTCAGCAAGTGATCGAGTTGAGACTTATTACAAGATATAGGAATAACATAACCATTGGACTTCAAGAAATCTTCAGGTAATTTCAGTTCTTGATGATATTCAATACAGTGTAAGTCTTTATCAAATTTGTAAATAAAAGTTTTTTGTCCTGGTTTATCGACTTGAATTGTGAGATTAATGCAAGTTTGATCAACTCCCTCGAAAAGCCTAGCTTCCGCAGGAAAATGATCAATATATTTAATTGTATGATTTGTCAGCAGGGATCTTCGTAGTACTTCAGAATTTTGATCACCAAGAAGAGATGCTGGCGAAACAATACCTACAATTCCATGCTCTTTAGTCAAATGGATGGCAACCTCTAATCCAACACGAGCAAGATTAATTCCCCATCCTGAGTACATTTTCCGAGGCATTGATATTGGGAAATTCTTTTGCAGCTTTGTTGTGAATTCTCGCAATGAATCGATATAGATTGCTTGTGTTTTCTTATCTAATGCTTTGATGTCTCGGCGATCAGGCTTTATAATCTCCCAAGGAGGATTTGTGATTGTAATGTCAAACTGAGGTTCAATACAAGACGGTCGGCATCTAAATTGAGATATAGCATAAGTGAAACTATCATGAACAGATGTGCTGATCGTGAAGTTTATTCCGACATGATTGGCGATTCGTTGAATATTCCGTTTTGCTTTAATAACTGCTTGCTCGTCACAGTCCCATATTTCAATTCGCCATAATCGCTCTGTAAGACCAGGGAAAATTGAAATCCGCTCCAGAAGCCATGCGATCAATCTTCCATCACCACAAAATGGATCGATGATAGATAGTTCTCCAGCGTCTTCTGTTTGAGAGGCAACAGTTAAGACAGCATCGACCAAACGTTCTCCAATGAATTTTGGTGTATAAAACTTACCTGTTGTCTTGATTAAGAGGTTCTCCCTACCAGTTCCTATTTGAGCCGTCGGCGTAGATTGAAGAATTTCGAGGTGATTCACTGTTGACTTTGGGTTCTCACAGAACTGTTGCTGTAATTATGTTCCAAATGGAATACAAGTCAATCATCCAATTTATCAGATTTGGGACCCGGCTTAGGGTTGCCATCCATATAGTTGTTTAGGCTGGAAGCCTCAATTAACCAGATGCCACCTGCACGACGAGCGCTTATAAGTCCTTGACGAATAAGGAGCCTAACGTGTTGACGTGTATATCCGGATACCTCCGACAAGCGCATTTGACTCATTGGGATCTATGTGGCTGCTTGTTCTGCAACTAGAATCAATAAGTTATACCCAGATAGACCAAGCTACACAATTATTGTAGGTTCAGATAAGGGAGGTGGTAAAGG
>ENA-ORBV01009886-ORBV01009886.1-microbial-mat-metagenome-genome-assembly--contig:-NODE-9886-length-15456-cov-93.596918_pt1 | contig 15456 bp, 13 predicted proteins | sample MGYA00237777_ERZ505514 | MGnify/ENA primary metagenome ERZ505514 (study PRJEB26160, sample SAMN06269048) | microbial mat metagenome | isolation source: Oligotrophic lake microbial mat | place... | reverse complement strand
TCGCGTCGCGCTCCGACCTTGGAACCGTCGCGCACGAGGAGCACGACGAGGCGACCCGACGCGGCGTCCGAGCGAATCGCCGGATCGAGTCGGACGGCGAACGTGGTGCTCGGCGTTGCGGTAGGCGCTTGAAGGAGCAGCAGGGGCGCGGTCAGAAAGAGGTTCATCGGAGGCTCTTTACCACGTTCCGCCATCGTCGGTCCGTTGCGCCCGTACCCGCGCGCCTTCGACGAGAGAACCAGCGCGCCGAATGTGGGCCAAATCGACACGATCGCACTCCGGCGAGTAGCCTGTCGGCCCATGCACACGAAGACGCTGTCTCTCTTCGACCTCATTCCCGGCAAAGTCCTCGGCGATCGCTACAAGATCGTGCGCGCGAATCGCCGGGACGGCATGTCGACGACGTTCGTGGTCGAGGACCTCGATGCGAAGGCCGAGCGCGAGTTGCAGGTGTTCCCCTCGTCGCTCTTCGAGGGGAGCGAGCAGTCGCGCGACTTCGCACGAGCCATGCGCGAGTGGACGAAGGTCGAGTCGCGCGCCGTGCTCACGGCGCACAGCGTGAGCGAAGTCGAAGACGGCACGATCTTCGTCGTGACGGACGTCCCTCACGCGAAGTCGCTGCGCGATCACGCCAAGGAAAAGGCGCCGCTCCCGGCCGCCGAGGTCGTCAAGATCGGCATGGAACTCCTCGACGGGCTCGGCGCGATCCACGCCGCAGGGCTCGTGCATGGTGACGTGAAGCCGAACACGATTCGCGTGCGTGATGCGAAGGGCCATGTCGAGCTGATCGACGGCGGCATCACGGCGTGCCTGTGGAGCGCGAAGCACCTGGGCGACAAGACGGCACTCATCGGGACGCCTTTTTACGCGCCGATCGAGCAGTTCGGCGGTGAGTCGCCCGACGTGCAGTCGGACATCTACAACCTCGCCTGCGTGCTCTTCGAAATCACCACCGGAGTCCTGCCGTGGAAGGGCAAGAGCTTCCTCGACGTGTTCCAGGAGAAGCTGCAGAAGGCGCCGCCGCCGATGAGGGTGCGCGCTCCGAAGGTGTCCGTGCCGCCCGCGCTGGAGTCCGCCATCCTCGGTGGATTGATGGCCGATCGCAGCGAGCGCTACGAATCCGTCGCGCCGTTCCGCGCGGCGCTCGCGGCCGTGAAAGCCTGAGAGCCCGTGAAGAAAGCGAGCCTACGGGCTCAGAGAATCATGTGGCGACGCCTCGCGCGAGAGGCCGCGATGGCTTCACTGCCTCTGCACGTCAAGGACGGAACGAAGGCGGGCCGACCTCTTGGAGGACGGCCCGCTTTCGTTCTCGGTCTGGATCAGTAGGTCAGGATCCCGCTGTTCCCGCCGCCCCAGATCGGCGGCGAGTAGCCGTCGCTGTCACCGGTCACACTGGTGGGGTAGAGGTCGCCGTTGCTCTGCAGTCCGCGGCCGAAGGGCAGGGACGCGCTCGAGTGGATCGCCGGTTCGACGAGGACCGCGAGCAGCGCCGGGTCGCTGATGGTCCGCGCCGTCGAGTACGCGACTTGGCCGTCGACCCAGAACCAACCGGCTTCGCGGCCCAGGACCGACTCGTACGGATTCTGGCCCGTCCCGAGCAGGAAGGAGTTCTGGAAGACGCCGTTGACGTTCACGAGCGGGGTGCGCGCGAAGCAGCGGAACTGGTACTGGGCGGAGTAGACGTCGCCGTCGTCGTTGCGGATCAAGAAGTTCGCGATCGCGGTGAAGGCGGCCCCACCGGTCAAGTTCACGAGAACCAGGTGGCTCACGAAGGTCGAGGATTGCCCGAGGAATCGTGGGAAGAGGAGCTCATCCGCGACCTTCGCGTACTCGCTCCCGTTCAGATCCCGGTTCCCATCACCATCGAGGTCGGTGAGCGCGCCATCGGAGAGCGGCGAGGCGAAGGACACCGCGGGAACTTGGAACTCGAGACCCGCAGCGCCGTCGAGGATCAACATCGAGCCGACGAGGTGGTTCGCGGAGACGGGGCGGTACATCGCGTCGAGCGCGTGCGCGCGCACGAAGCCCTGGCCGGATGCCGGGAAGGCGTGGAACATCGGGACCGAGAGCGTGTCGCCGCTCGCCAGCGAGTACATCCGGTTCGTTTCGAGGCAGTCCACGTGGAAGGCGACTTCCACGTAGAGGGCCACGTTCCCCGACGGGCGGACATTCGTGAGGGTCAGGATCGAGGTCGTGGTGGCTCGCGCATCGGCGAGCGGGAAGACGAGCACGCTGCCCGGGGTTTGGAGTTCCGCGTGGGCGGACCCGGAGAGGAGTGCGGGGAGGACCAGCGCGGCAACGAGAGGGGAGAGTCGCATGGGGGTGTTCCGGTGAAGGGTCTTTCGGCGCACCGGAAGACCCCGCGCGTTGCACCTCGAACGCCGGATGGCCGAAAAAAAGCCGCTCGATCCGATGACGAACGGGCGCGGATGCGACGTCGTGTACGACTCGATCGGCAAGGACACGTTCGACGGCTCGCTCGAGTGCCTCGCTCCGCGCGGGATGCTCGTGACGTTCGGGCAGTCGTCGGGCATCGTGCCGCCGTTCGACCTCCTGCGATTGTCGAAGACAGCGGGCTTCGTCACGTGACCATCACTGTTCGCCTACACGTCCACGCGGCCTGAGCTCGAGTCGGCGGCGAGCGAGTTGTTCACCCTGCTTTCCTCGGGCGATCTGCGCTGTCCGGTCGAGGCTCGCCATCCGCTGCGCGACGCGCGGATCGCTCACGAGGATCCCGAGGCGCGGCGCACGGTCGGGGCGACGACTCTCGTGCCCTGAACGATTGCGCGCCGTCCGGACCGGGCGGCGCGCTTCACGAAGATCTCGGTGGCTCAGCCTCCGAAGATGCCGCCGTGGGTCGGGATGACCGGACCGTTGTTGCCCGGGAATCCGTTGCCGTCGCCGTTCACGCCGGTCGGGTAGATGTCGCCGTTGTCCTGCGTCCCGCGGCCGAAGGGCAGGCTTGCGCTCGAGTAGCTCGCGGGTTCGATCAGCGCGCCGAGCAGCGCGGGGTCCGCGATCGTCCTCGCGCTCGAGTACGCGACATGGCCGTCGACGTGGAACCACCCGTTCTCCCGGCCCAGGACGGACTCGCTCGGGTTGTGACCGGTCGAGAGGAGGAAGGAGTTCGAGAACGCTCCGCTGGCGTCCGCGAGGCGCACGCGCGACCAGCAGCGAAAGGTGTGCTGCGCGACGAACACGTCGCGGTCGTCGTTCCAGATCGTGAGGTTCGCGACCGCGGTGAAGGCCCGGCCGCCGGTCAAGTTGACGAGCACGAGTTCGCTGCGAAACGTCGTCGACTGGCCGACGAAGCGCGGGAACAGGAGCTCGTCCGGCGCGCGCGCGTACTCGGCGCCGTTCAGGTCGCGCAGATCGTCGCCGTCGATGTCGGTCGGCGCGCCTTCCGCCAGGGGCGATGCGAACGCGACGGCGGGGATCTGGAACTCGAGGCCCAGGTTACCGTCGAGGACGAGCACCGATCCGATCAGGTGATTCGCGGACACCGCGCGGCCGAACGCGTCCTTCGCGACTGCGCACAGGAAGCCCTGGCCGGGCGCGGGGAACGCCTGAGACATGGTGAAGGAGAGCGTGTCGTTCGACGGCAATGGGTAGGTGCGGTTGGTCTCGAGGCAGTCGACGAAGCTGCGCACCTCGACGGCCAGCGTCTGGCCCGCGGCGGGGTTGACGTTGGTCAGGGTCACGACGCAGGTCGTGCCGGGGCGGGCGTCGGCGAAGGGGAAGACGAGCAGGCTGCCGGGGGACTGGAGCTCGGCCCGCGCGCTGGACGCGAGGAGGAGGGGGAGGACGAGGAGGAGGGGTCGCATGGCGATGTGTCGGTGAGGGGTGACCGGGACGCCAAGGAAGACCCGGTGGGGAGCGCGCTGAACGCGGGGGTTCGAGGAAAATCGCCGGATGCCGGGACGTACGCGAGGCTTCGGGCCGGGGCGCGCAGGACTAGCTCGACATTCGAAGCTCGCGAAGGCCGGACGGGATCCGCGTGTCCTCCGCGGTCCGCACGGTCAGTCGCCCGCGACGAGTTCCGGCAGTCCCGCTGCGAACGACTGCGCCGTGACGAACACGGCTTCGTGCGCGCGCGGATGCGCCGCGTGGAACTCGTCCACGGCCTTGCGGTGGCGCTCCGTCGGCGCATCCCAGCTCACCTGGACGGGCACGGGCTCACCGCCCTTCACGACGACGAAATCGACCTCGCCCTGGTCGCGCCAGTACGAGACCGAGCCGAAGCGCCGGCGCAGGAGCAGGAACGTGGCGCACTCGAGCATCTTCCCGTGGTCCTCGCCGGTCTTCGTGACCGAGACGCGGCGGAGCCCGGTGTCGATCGGGTAGTGCTTCTTTTGACGCACCGCGCGTTTGCGCTCCGACCATGCGAAGTAGGGCACTGCGAAGGCGAGGTACGCGTCCGCGATCGCGGCGAGGTAGAGCGCGACCGTATCTTCCGCCATGCCGAGGGCTGCGGCCGCGCGACGCACGCTGAGCTCGGAGCCGGCGGACTCGAACAGCATCTGCGCGAGCTGGCGCAGCGGCTGGCTCGAGCGCGCCCCGACGCGCTCGCGCACGTCGCGTTCGACGATGTCGTCGAAGTAGGCGCGTCGCAGGCGATCGCCGTCGAGCGACGTCAGCGGCGCCGGAAAGCCTCCGTCGTTCAGGTACTGGAGCACGGTCCCTTTGGGACGCACGACGCGGTACTCGTCGTAGTCGAAGGGGAAGAGCTCGACCGTGAGGTGACGGCCCGTGAGGCTCGATGCGAGCTCGCCGGACAGGAGGTGCGCGTTCGATCCCGTCACGACGAAGCGTCGTCCGCGCGGACGATCGAGTTCGCTGCGCAACCACCGCTCCCAGCCCTCGACGTTCTGGATCTCGTCGAGGAAGTACGTGCAGTCGCCGCCGCGCTCGGACTCGAACGCGTCGACGAGGCCCTGCAGGGTCTGCGCGTCGAGGACCGGCGCGAGCCGTGGATCCTCGAAGTTGACGAAGAGGCAGCGATCGAGCGCGAGCCCATACCGCGCGGGGAGCTGGGAGAGCAGCGTCGACTTGCCCGAGCGGCGCACGCCCTGGACGACGAGCGCGAGGCGGGGGGAGAGCTCGTCGGGCAGAACGACGGTCCGCGGGACCGACGGCGTAGGCAGGCGGTCCCAGAAGCTCCAATCCCGGGAGATGGCGAGGAGTTCGGAGGGATCCATCGGGTGACCAGTTTACTGGTCACTCTCTTGATCGGCCAGTTTACTGGTCACCGTGGAGGTGAAAATGGCGTTTCAAGCGTCCTGGGCGGGGGGGGAAGGTCGGGGTGCGCCGTTCGAAATGCCGCAGGCGTCGAGTACGTGCGCGACTTCATCCCTCGAGGCCGCCGAACGGCGCGAGCGCGCGTTCGACTTCGCTGATCTCTTTCGCCGTGACGAGGCCGCCCCGCACGCCGCGTTCTGGCCTTGGGACTCGTCCGTAACCTGACTCGCCCACACGGTCTACCGCGACGCAGTCCCGCCCTTCCCGAGCGCTTCGACCTCTGCGAAGACTTCCTCGATCTCAATCTGCGCGAAGGCCGCGGCGCAAAGGTGGAGCACTGCGAGGGGTGGCAGGTCTAGCGCCGAAGCCTCGGTGATCCTTCAACCCGCGCGCGCCGTGGCGAAGGTCTGCCGCGTTCCCGTTCGGCCCGGTCACCTGCTTCGACGGCCGCACGCGTGAAGCTCGCAGACCTCGGCCTGTTCCTCCCGAGCGCGCGTGCGGCGCCGCGAAAGTCCGAGCGGACAGAGTCGCGCGCCGCGACGCAGATCGCGCGCGCGAGCCGATCAGCCGCGCGTCATGGATTCCACGTGACGGTGAGTCCGTTCGACAGATTGAACGTCGACGGCGTGCAGAACGAGGCCGCGTTGCGCTACCAGACCTGATAGAAGCGCTGACCCGGCGTCGTCACCGCCCCACGCAAGCTGACCGCGGGATCTCCGGGCGCGGGGTACTGCGAAGTGCCCGCAACGTTGAACTTGGTTCCCAGACGAAGGATCGCTCCGCCAACACAGCGCAGTCCGTCGCCGAAGACGCTGCCTGCACCGCCGTTGACCATGGCGGTGCCCTGGAAGTAGAGCGCGGCGCTGTTGGGCATTTGCGCTCCCTCGAGGACGAGCTGATCGGAGGAGAGACTGGCCGAGCCGGAGCCTCGCAGGGTCGCTGCCAGACCGAGCGAACTCGAGCACCCCGCATTCGCGCCGAGAGGGCTGAAGTTTCCGCAGGGGCAAGCCGTCGCGCTACCGTCGCCCGCGCAGAACGGAATGCTGCTCGTCTGGCAGTTGCGGAGCACCGACACCGTGTACGAGTACGGGCCGAAGTTCTGGCTGAAGTTCGTGCAGACCAGATCCTGGTCGCCGTCGCCGTCAGGTCCGCGCTCGTTACCGAGTCCCCGTCGGCCCCGACGCTGTACTGCACGAGCGACGCGAATGTGCCGTTGCCCTGGTTGAGCAGCACGGACACCGTCGAGCCTCGGTTCGCGCTGGCCAGATCTTGGTCGCCGTCGCCGTCCAGGTCCGCGCTCGTCAGCGAGTTCGGACGGACCCCGACGACGTACGGCACGTGCGTCGCGAACGTGCCGTTGCCCTGGTTGATCAACACCGACGCCGTGTTCGAGTTTTGATTCGCGGTGACGAGATCCTGGTCGCCGTCGCCGTCCAGGTCCGCGCTGGTCACGGAGGTTGGAAGGGTGCCGACGCCGTATTGCACGTGCGTCGCGAAGGTGCCGTTTCCCTGGTTGAGGAGCACCGACACTGTGTTCGAGTCCAAGTTCGCGCTGACGAGATCCTTGTCGCCGTCGCCGTCCAGATCCGCGCTCGTCATAGAGCGGGGCTGCAAGCCGACGCCGGACTGCACATGGATGGGGAAAGTTCCGTTGCCCTGGTTGAGGAGCACGGACACCGTGTTCGAGTTGATGTTCGCGCTGGCCAGATCCTGGTCGCCGTCGCCATCCAGGTCCGCACTCGTCACCGAGATCGGCAACGCCCCGACGCCGAATGCTTGGCTCGCTTCGAAACACACCTGCGCGTAGCCAGCCGACGAAAGCGTGACGGCCAACGCCACGGTTGCCAGCCAGCTGACGACGGTCCGCTGGCGCAGTTGAGTGTTGATCATGGGAAGCATGAGGACCTGATTCGGGGGAAGAGGAGCTGCGTGTCGTTGTCGACGTCGGGGCGCGGCGGGGACGCAGTGCGTGCGAGGCCCGAGCTTGCCTCCGCGCTGCGAATCTCTCGCGCGAACTGCCTGGGTGTCGGCCGGACACGAACGTGGAGCCGCGCGACCACCAACTGCTCCACGTTGTGATATCCGCGCTGAGATGGCGAAGAGCCGGTCAGGGACATCCGCCACTCCAACGCTTCGATCGCGAAGGAGTGCTCGTCGGTACGTGTCTCCTGGAAGCCATCGATCGCGGTCGCGCGAGACACCCGTCCCTGCGGCCAGGACGAGACCGCTGGAGGTCGCGCCACGAGACCGACCTCGATCACGCGCACTTCCCGAGCGCGCGAGTGGCGTCGCGAACGTCACTCCTCCGCGCGGACGGCGTCGCGCTCTGCGACGCGAATCGATCGCCGAGACGCCGCAGGCTTCGAGTGCGTGCGCGACTTCATCGTGCGAGACCGCCGAGCGGCGCGAGCGCGCGTTGGGCTTCGCTGACCTCTTTCGTCGTGGCGAGGCCGCCTCGCACGCTGCGTGCGGGCCTTGGGACTGGTCTGTCACCTGACCCGCCCCCGATGGTCTACCGCGACGCCGTCCCGCCCGTCCCCGAGCGCTTCAACCTCTGCGACGACTCCCTCGACTGCAATCTGCGCGAATGGCGCGGCGCGAAGCTCGAGCTCTGAAGGGATAGGAACCCCAAGCGGATGACCCCTGACAGTGGGTCGCGGTTCGGGGCGATTCCCGGTCGGTCTCGAGCCCGCGGACGAGTGGATCCGGTCGCTCGGACGCACGTCATGCAGTTCTGCAGAGCCTCGGGAGCCGCCTCGAGTCGGCCCGAGGCGCTGGGCTTGCGGCGCGGGGCACGGCGCCGCCAGACCGCGCCCCATTGGAGTTGCGCAGGTCGCTCGCGTCTCGGACTACCAGACGAAGTCGGGCTCTGGCGGCGCTCGGGCGGGAGCGATCGCCGGGACTGTGCTGGGCAGCTCGAGGTGGTCGAGGATCCTGCGCACGACGAGAACGTCGGTGATCGTCGCGATCAGCGTGCGCGCACCGCCCCACTCAAGACACGTGAGAACGTCGACGGCGAACACTCGGTCGCTGTGAGATCGGCCCAACGAAGCTTGCGGGTTCGGGCTGGGTTCGAGACCGGCGCGGGGGAGTCGGGAGAGCTCGAGCCCGAGCGGACCTATTGGGTGGTACGAAATTCCATCCGCTTTGACGTAGCCACTCAGGGCCGACGTCGCCGCCTCACAGTGCCCCGCTCGGGCTGAAGGAAGTCGATGTCGAGGGAAGTACCGGAGTCAGGCGCTGGGCGAGCTACGCCCGGCTTGCCGGGCGTAGCTCGCCCAGCGCCTGCGCGCTCGAGGAGCGCGCGGCGCTATGGCGTTGCGGAGCGTCCCGCATTGCTCGAGGGCCTACGAGCTGAGCGGTCTGAGCATGGACGGGTTCTGCGCGCAGCACGGGGTCAGCACGGCCAGGCTGTGCCAGTGGCGTCGTGCGGTGAGGTGCGGACGTACCGGGTGCGCGAAACCAGCGGCGACGCGGAGATCAGGGCCTGAAGCTAACTCGCGCGACGTCGGGCGTCGGCGATCTAGATCGCCGCGCTCAGTAGACCGAGTCCAGGACGGTGACCGTGGCGAAGCTCCCGAGCGTGACTTGCCCTGTGGAGCTGCGGCGCAGCACTTGAAGGAAACGCGTCGAGGCGCTGAATCCAGGGCCTTGATCGGGAATGCTCAAAGTCACGTTCAGGATGCCCGACGGGGGGACGGATCCGAGGATCATGATCCGCGGGCTGGTCACCTGGTTGGCGAGCAAGACGCCGCTCCACGACGGCATGACATCGAAGACGGTTTCGCGCGAGGACGAAAGGAAGACCTCGTCTCCGGGTTGAGCGCGGATCGTGAGCGGCAAGTTCGTGCCCTCGCGCGCCACGCTCGGCACCTGCATCTCGATGCGCGACGCGGAGTACGTGTAGTACGGCGAACCGGCGAACGGCACGCCGTCGGGTGCTGCGTACTCGCCGCCGAGCCCGAGTTGTCCCGTGCAGTCGATCAACTGCACCGCCGCGCCGCTCCCGACGAACACGCCATGCCCCCCGCTGCCGCCGATCACGGTGAAGTCCAGACCGTCTCCGCCATGTTGGCCGGCGAAGTTCGAGTTCGACGCCATCAACCCCAGACCGCCGACGCAGTACGCTCCCGACCCGCCGTTCCCGCCGTGGAGCCCGCCGTCCGCGCCGAGTCCGCCGAGGAACGAGCAATCGTAGACGGCGACGCGGGATCCCGTCGAGTGCAGGCCATGACCTCCGTGACCACCGGGCGTTTCGTAGCAGAGATAGGGATGCGCGATTCCCCGTCCGCCCTCGAAAACGCACGCGGCGAATGCGACGCCGCCGCCGTTCGATTGGAGAATGGCACCTTCCCAGCCGCTGTCGTGCGAGCCGGGCATGCACGAGGTCGGATTGCCGTTCCCGTTGGCGCCGCGAAAGGTGCAGCGCGTGATGCGTACGAATCCGGCATTCGAGTTCATCTGCAGCGCACTGGTCCCGACCCCGGTGCACGAGAAGCCCGAAAGGATCACGGTCTTGCCCAGAGCGACGTTTCGCACGGTGATCTGGCCCGTGAGGCTCGACATCGAGTTGGGCGCGTCGTTGACGACGGCCAGCGCCTTGTTGTCGATGACGAAGCTCGAATACGTTCCCAAGCGCGCCAGGATCGTGTCTCCGTCGACTGCGGCGTTGATCGCCGCCTGAATCGTCGTGTACTGGCCGCCTGAGCCGACGACGCGCACCTCGGCCCGCGCGAGCGACATCGAGCACGGCAGGGCGATGGCGATGGCGATGGCGGTGCGAGCCGCTTGCGACCGATGGGAGAGCTGGGACATGTGTTTCTCCGAGCAACGAAGACCGGGCGAGTTCTTCCACTATGTTGCCGACGGACCGAAATCGTGGCCGGCAATTCGGAGTTTTCCGCGCGCGCCGTCCTCCGTCCCACTCCGCTGCTCGTGCGCCGGCTACGTGGTTCCGCGGCTCTCTGAACGCTGCGTAGCCGACGCGAGCGGATCTCGCGATATCGTCGCCATCGGCGCGGCGTCGAAATAGCGGCGCTCGCCGTCGATCGGGTACACGGAACGCATGACCAAGATCCTCGCGTTCGCCGGCCGTCTCCCCCGTGAGTTGTTCAACAAGCAAGGCCGTTTAGCAGGAAGCTCCTCATCGGGAATCTCCAGCGCGAGCCGCGAGTGGTGTTGGTTCCTCGACGCGGAGAGAACCGCGCCGAGGTGACCCGGGCGCGCAAGCCGCGGATCGCTGTCAGGCCACGCGCCCGGGTGGAGGTTGGCTCAGGGCGTGAAGTCGACCCGGAGACCGTTCGTCAGGTTGAAGAACGTGCTGGACCTCCCCCGGTTCAGTGGACACGGGGTTTAGTGACAGCAGCAGTAGGCGGGGATGCGCATCCGCGACGCGCGGGACGAAACCTGCCCATCGAAGGACTCCGCGCGCGAATTGGTCGCGTGGTTGCTGACGTGCGATCCGGACTGGTGTCCGTCGTCGAGTCGCTCCTCGTTCCACTGACCGCATCTCGATTGGTGCCCCTCACAGGGTGAGGGCACCTGTCGAATTGCGCTCGAGGCCCGGACCCGCGTGAGCGAGACCGAGACTCGAAACACGATCAACGAACGAACCCGTCAACGGGGGTTGACCGGTCCATCCATGTCAGGGATTCCACGTGACGGCGAGTCCGTTCGACAGATTGAAAGTCGACGGCGTGCAGAACGAGGCCGCGTTGCGATACCACACCTGATAGAAGCGCTGACCCGGCGTCGTCATGGCGCCGCGTACGCTGACCGCGAGATCGCCGGGCGCCGGGCGCCGGGAACTGCGAAGTGCCGGCTACGTTGAGCTTGATTCCAAGCCGAACGATCGTTCCGCCAGCGCAGCGCAGTCCGTCGCCGAAGACGCTTCCCGCACCGCCGTTGGCCATGACGGTGCCCTGGAAGTAGAGCGCGGCGCTGTCGGGCATTTGGGCTCCCTCGAGGACGAGCTGATCGGAAGAGAGCTTGGCCGAGCCGGAGCCGCGCAGGGTCGCTGCGAGGCCGAGCGAACTCGAGCACCCCGCATCCGCGCCGAGAGGGCTGGAGTTCCCGCAGGGGCAAGCCGTGGCGCTACCGTCGCCCGCGCAGAACGGAATGCCGCTCGTCTGGCAGTTGCGGAGCACCGAGACCGTGCTCGAGTAGTTGTTCGCGCTGGCCAGATCCTGGTCGCCGTCGCCGTCCAGGTCCGCGCTCGTCACCGAGGCGGGTAGCAAGCCGACCGCGTACAGCACGTGCATCGCGAACGTGCCGTTCCCCTGGTTGAGCAGCACGGACACCGAGTTCGAGCCGAGGCTGTTGTTCGCGCTGACGAGATCCTGGTCGCCGTCGCCGTCCAGGTCCGCGCTGGTCAAGGAGTAGGGACCGACGCCGACGCCGAAGGCCTGGTTCGCTTCGAAACACACCTGCGCGTACCCGGCCGAAGAAAGCGTGACGGCCAACGCGACCGTGGCCAACGAGCTGAAGACGGCCAGACGGCGCACCCGAGTGTTGATCATGCGAAGCATGAGGACCTGATTCGGAGAAAGGCGAGACGCGAGCACTTGTCGAGGTCGGAGAGCGGCGGGGACGCCGTGCGTGCTGGGCCCGAGACTACCGCCTCGTCGCGAATCCCGCGCGCCAGCTTCCTGGGTGCCGGCTGGCCACGTGAATGGATGCGTTCCGGAAAGTCAGGATTGAGAGTGCGCCAGTCCGGCGCGAAGCAGATCCGCGGCCTGAGCCCGGTGCTCTCGTGCGGTCTGGCACTCGCAGTTGCGAACTTGCAGGCGGACGCGGTCGGCCGCGCATCGGACCTGATCACCACCGAAGGGATCGCGTCCCTCGAACTCTCAGGCTACGAGCGCGGTGCTCTCGGCCTGCGACACGAACGTACTGCGAGTGCCTGCGACGCTGCCCTCACTTCGTGCGCCACATCTGCTCATGCGCGTCCCACCGACCGCCGCGACCCACGCCGAGCACCGGATCGAGAAATCGAGCCGCCGCTCCGGCAACCTGATCGAGCGTCGTCCACGGCAACTCGTCCTCCCGAGCCAACGCGGTGTACGGCGCTCGCCACGTCGGCGGCGGAGCAGGCAGCGAGCTCGGGATCGCGTGTGTCGCGCGGAATCCGAACGTCTGTTCGAGCGCCGCGCGCACGTCGCGCGCTCGCAGGTCGCGAGTGAGCGACAGCAGTGCGAGGTCCGGCAGGTCCTTGACGCGCGAGTTCGGACGCCGGCGCGGCAACGTGTACGCATGCAGTTTCTCCGCGATGTGCGTCTCGACCGGATAGAGGCGTAGCGCCGGCGGTGCGATCCCGGCGAAGCCGAGCACGTCCTCCGCGACGTGGAGATCGGGCTCGCCGTGGATCGGATCTCCGAAGCCCACGTCGACACCGAACGGCTGGCCGTAGACCTTGCCCGACAGCTTGCATTCGGCGCGAAATCGGCGGCCAGCGTAGATCATGCCTTCGCCCTGGATCTCGGGGTGGTCCGCATCCGCGCCGACTTCGAACGTCATGAAATCGCCGAGGTCGCGGCGCGCCGCATCCTGGAGACGGCTCAGGATGTCGTCCGTCGACCCGGTGACGCGCAGGTCGATGTCACGCGTGGTTCGCGCGCGCTCGAGCCGCAGTTCGAGGGCCAGACCGCCCTTGAGCACGGCGGTCGGGCCGAATACGACCACGATGCGCGCGAGGAAGCGCTCGAACACGACGAGCTGACGGTGGCGGGGGAAATCGGCGTCTGCACGTCCGCTCTGCCGCAGGCGCGCTTCGAGCGCGGTTCGAAATGCCGCAGGCGTCGAGTACGTGCGCGACTTCATCCCTCGAGGCCGCCGAACGGCGCGAGCGCGCGTTCGACTTCGCTGATCTCTCTCGCCGTGACGAGGCCGCGCCGCAGTGCCTGCTGGGTCCCTTGCCGGAGCAGATCGGGTGCGACGTCTGCTCGCGCGCAGTCGGCCAGAGTGCGACGGGCATTCGTAACAGGGACGGAGCCGAACCACGTGCGCTCGCCCGGCGGCACGTCGGCGTGATGGAGCACGACGCGATCCGGCACGCGCAGTCGACGACGTTGCCACGCGCAGGGCAGCGTGAGGTGCGTCTGCACCGGCAGCGCGTCGGTCAGGCCGTGTAGAGAGAGCGCGGTCAGGTGCGAGAACACGCCGGCTTGTTCCGACCACAGCCACAGGACGGCGAGCGCTTCGTGGTCGGCGGTGGGAAAGTGGACGACGCGGTACACGCCGCGCCGGACGCGCGCGACGCGGCCGTTCACCATGTACTTGCAGAGCAGCGCCGGCGAGTAGCCTGCGTCCGCGGCTTCGCGTGTCGTGAAGTGGCCGTCGTGGCTCTCCGCCGCTCGGAAGAGGCGGTCCCAGTCAGGCTTGGCGGGGCGGTTGGAGGTCACGCACGAAACTATACCTTGGGTGAAGTTTTGTGTGAACTGCCTGACGGTTAGGTCACGGAGGGGGGCAGGGTTGCGCGCAGCCAACCCGCTGCGGTTTTGGCCGCTGACCCGTTCGGCCGAGCCGAGCCGATCGCGGCGCTCGATCTCTTGAATGGCCAACTCGCGGGGCTCTCCGCCTGCGACACGCCCGTCGGTGATCGTTGCGCGGGCCAGCGTGTCGCGAGCTTGCAGAAGGCGTTGCAGCTGACCTGTGTGCGCTCGGTGATCACGAGCTCGTGGAAACTCCCCGACGAAGCGACGGGCGAGCTGGTGGTCGACTTCCAACGGGGCATGTGGCCGCGAAGAGGCCCAAGCACCAGGCGCTATGGGAAGCGAAGATGCGCATCCGCGACGCGAAGGACGAAGCCGGCCGATCGAAGGACTCCGTGCGCGAATTGGCGGCGTGATTGCTGACGTGCGATCAGGACCGGGGTCCCGAGACGAACGCGGGTCGGGGGGCGGCCGCGTGCAGGCCTTGGGACTCGTCCGTAACCTGACCAGCCCTCATGGCCCACCGCGACGCACTGGCTCCGTTCCCCGAGCGCTTCAATCTCTGCGACGAGTTCCTCGATCGCAACCTGCGCGCAGGTCGAGGCGCGAAGATCGCTTTGCGCGAAGGAGAGCGGACGCGGACCTACGCCGAGGTCAGCGAGCGCGCACGTCGTGTCGCCGCGGCGTTGCGACGCGCGGGAGTTCGGCCGGAAGAGCGCGTCCTCATCGTGTTGCCCGACGTGCTCGAGTTCGCGGACGCGTGGTTCGGAACTCTGCGCGCGGGCGGTGTGTTCGCCATGGTCAACCCGCTGCTGCATCGCGATGCGTACGCGGAGTACCTCGACTACACGAAGGCGCGCGTCGTGATCACGCACACGGACGTGCTGCCGGAAATCGGGCCCGCGATCCGCGCGTCGCGGCTGTGCAAGGAAGCGTTCGTCGTCGGACCGGACGCGGGCGGATTCGCTGCCTTCGAGGACGTTCTGCGCGCCGAGGATCCGAACTCGACGCTCGCGGAGATGGAACCGACCGGGCCCGACGACTTGGCCGGTTGGCTCTTCACGTCGGGATCGACCGGCGCGCCGAAGGCTTGCGTGCACGTCCACGCCGACTTCGCGTTCAACGCGGCGGTGTACGCCGACGAGGTCGTCGGTTATCGCGCCGACGACGTGTGCTTGTCCGTGCCGAAGCTCTTCTTCGGGTACGCGACCGGCACGAACCTGATGTTCCCGTTCCGCTTCGGCGGCAGCGCGGTGCTCTTCCCGGAACGCGCGACGGCGGACGTCTTGTTCGACCTCATCGCGAAGCACCGTCCGACGCTCTTGACGAGCGTGCCGACGATGATCAACGCGATGCTGCGTTCGCCGCGCATGGAGAGCACCGACTTGTCGTCGTTGCGCGTGTGCCTCTCGGCCGGCGAAGCGCTGCCGCCGGCGCTCTACAGCGAGTGGAAACAACGCACGAACGTCGAAATCCTCGACGGAATCGGCTCGGCGGAGATGTTCCACATCTACGTGACGAGTCGTTTCGGCGACGTCACGCCCGGCAGCCTCGGTCGCCTCGTGCGCGGTTACGAAGCCGACATCGTGGACCCGAGCGGCGCGCTCGTGCCGGACGGCGAACCCGGCCGCATGCGCATCCGCGGCGGCTCGACGGCGATCGGCTACTGGGGCGATCGCGCGAAGTCGGTCGCGACGTTCCAAGGCGACACGTGCACGACGGCCGACATCTTCCGGCGCGATGCCGACGGTCGCTTCTGGTACGAAGGCCGCGACGACGATCTGTTGAA
>ENA-ORBV01009885-ORBV01009885.1-microbial-mat-metagenome-genome-assembly--contig:-NODE-9885-length-15457-cov-6.164694_pt1 | contig 15457 bp, 17 predicted proteins | sample MGYA00237777_ERZ505514 | MGnify/ENA primary metagenome ERZ505514 (study PRJEB26160, sample SAMN06269048) | microbial mat metagenome | isolation source: Oligotrophic lake microbial mat | place... | reverse complement strand
GCGTCAGCCATCCCCACCAACGCCAGCGCGCGCGAAATTTTATCGTTGATCGCCGACAAACCGGCCAGTTGCGCCAGCGCCTCGGTTTGGCGCAAGCGGTGTTGGGGGAACCAGCGGTGGTGCTTCTCGACGAACCGGCCTCGGGATTGGACCCGCGCGCAACGGAACAGTTGGGTGCGGCGATTCGGCAACTGCGCGCGCAGGGCCGGACGGTGTTGCTGACGTCGCATTTTCTGCCGCAGGCCGAGGAGTGGTGCGATCAGTTGATTTTAATGGAGGGTGGTCGGGTGATTTTCACTGGGAGCCATACCGAAGTGGCGGTCTCGGGTGGCTTGCAACACCTGTACTTGCAGTCGACGCAGCTATGAAATTCCCGGCCACCCGTCGGATGTGGTGGTTGATCCAACAGGCGTTGCGCGAGGTTGTGCATCTGCGGTTTGTTTGGATCATGGGGTTCATTGCGCTGGTGATGATCGCGGGAGTATCGGTTTTGCGGGAGTTTAACTTCGGCACGGAGGAAGGGCGGTTTTTGCGGAATTATGTCGAAGCGACGCTGGCGTTGTGGGGCACCGTGATTGCGGTGATTTTAAACGTGGCGATGGTGCAAGGCGGCGTGGAGCGGGGCGCACTCGTGCTGACTTTGGTTCGCGGCGTGCAACGGCATGAATGGCTGCTGTCCCGCTGGGTGGCGGTCGCCGTCGCGCTGGCGTGGCTGACGTTGCTGGGCTATGTGACGCTGGGCGTTTTGCTGGTCAGGCATGGGCATGTCGCCCCGGTGAGCGAGCTCACGCTGGCGGGTGGGCGGATGTTTTTGCGGCTGATGTTGGTGGCGAGTTTTGCGCTGACAGCTTGCGTGGTGGCGCGGGGATTTTTGATGGCGACGGGATTGGCGTTGGGGCTGACACTCGCGGCGCAGCTCTCGTCGATCCTCGAATGGGCGGGCCGGCATGGGGGGACGAACACGAACTGGGGTTGGCAGATACTGAGTTGGGTGGTGCCGGCTTTTCATGTGCTCGATGGCAGCACGAAGGCACTGGATACTTTGCTCTATGCATCGGGCTACGCGGCGCTCTATGCGTTGCTGGCGTGTGCGATTTTTTCCCGCCGTGAAATTTAGGCGCTATACTATTGGGTTGGGTGTTCTCGCATTGCTGGCCGGGGGCGCGGCTTTGCATCCGATGACCGGGGCGGCTGGGCGGTTGATGAGCGGGTCGGAACGATCAACCCTGCTGGGTGGCTACGGGACGATCATCGCGGATTATCTCTGGTTGGAAACGAATCTTGCGTGGGAGAGCAGGGATGTGACCAAAGTTCGTCAACTGATCGATCTTACGATAAAGTCTGATCCGCAGACGGCGTATTATTGGCTGAACGGCGCGCGGATTCTCGCGTATGATTTTCCCGCCTGGCGGTGTGAAGCGGCGAGTTTGGCGCCGCTGGCGGTGCAGGCGAATTGGCGGATGACCGGGGCGAATGAAGCGCTCTTGTTGCTTGAACGTGGACAACGCTGGCACCGCAAGTCGGCCGTGCTCCATCTGGAAATGGCGAATATTTGTCTCTACGGGTTGGGTGATCGGCATCGGGCGGCGGAGTATTATCGCTTGGCCTCCGAGCAAGGTGATGCGCCCGAATATGCGGTGCGGATTTATACCCGGCTGCACGACGAGGAAGTTGCCGGGATGCTTTTGACAAGGTAGCGAAGCTCGACTGGATAGGGCTGCACTTGCCCTCACTATGTCCGTGAATCCAAAAATCTGGCTCGAAGCCGCGCGGCCGAAAACCCTGCCGGCCGCGGTCGTCCCCGTGATGGTCGGCACGGCGTTGGCGGCGGCGCATCACATGGCGGATTTCACGCGCGCCGCGATCTGTCTGGCCTTTGCGCTGCTCGTGCAAATCGGCACCAATTTTGCGAATGATTACTACGACTTCGTGCAAGGCGCGGATACGGTGGCGCGCGTCGGGCCGCGCCGGGCCGTGGCGGCGGGATTGGTCACCCCGCGCCAGATGCTGATAGCCACGTGGCTCGTGCTGGGCGTGGCTTTCGCGGTCGGATTGTTGCTGGTGCATGAAGTGGGTTGGCTGCTGTTGCCGATCGGGGTGATCAGTATTGTTTGCGCGATCGCTTACACCGGCGGACCATTCCCACTCGGCTATAACGGGCTCGGCGACATTTTCGTATTCGTGTTCTTCGGCTTGGTGGCGGTGTGCACGACGTTCTATGTGCAGGCGGGCCACGTCGCGCCGGACGCGATTTTTTGCGCGGCAGCGATTGGGTTGCTGGCCGCAAATATTCTGGTGGCGAACAATTATCGTGACGTCGAAACCGATGAGCTTGCGGGCAAAAAAACTTTAGTCGTTCGTTTTGGCCGGAAGTTTGCGCTGTGGCAGTACGCACTTTCCAATTTGGTAGCGTTGCTCTGTCCACTGGCGTTGCTGGGGCTCACGCGATATCGCTGGCCGGTGTTGTTGCCGTTGGTGCTCACGCCGTTGGCCGTCTCACTGACGCACCGCTTGGGCGTTTCGGTTGAGCCGCAGGAGCGGATTGCGCTACTCGGAGCGACCGCGCGCTTACTGGCCGCGTACGGGGTTTTGCTGAGTGTTGGCGTGATGTTGGGATAGGAAAAGGTGGTCGCCGATTTCCCTATCGGCGATATGCGTCGGTGTGAAAACCGACGCCCACCCCTCAATCCGCTCTCCCACGGTGCTTTTTCCCTCCCGAAATTCCTTGAGAAAAAGTCCTTGCATTCCCTCCGTAAAAACGAATTTTAGGCCCCTTGAAAGTTTAGCAATGGGCTCTTAGCTCAGTTGGTAGAGCGCCTCAATGGCATTGAGGAGGTCAGGAGTTCGAGCCTCCTAGGGTCCACCATTTTAAAAGCCGTCCGCAAGGGCGGCTTTTTTGCGTCTAATTGGGGCCGTGAAGTATCCGCGGGGGTGCGATGGGAGGTTCGTCGTCGTCCGATGACTGCACCGGGACGGCCACTCGTTTGGCCATCTCGGCCCAATAGGCGGACTCCTGCTCGCGGCGCAGGAGGTTTTTGTATTCGGCGCCGGCCACGCTATAGATAAACGCAAAGAGCACCGCCATCATTGGGCGGTGCCAATAAAAGGCCGCAATACACGCTAATGCGATTGCCAGAGTCTGCCCAATGCGGGCAGCCCAGAAGGTAGCACGCAGATAAGAAAGCCTTGTCGCGAGAATGGCCCGGAGTATTCGACCTCCATCCATGGGAAAAACGGGCAGGAGGTTAAAACTTCCCATAATCAAATTTCCGTAGAGGAGTACTTGTGCCAGTCCTTTAATCGAATCTTCAAATTGTGGATTCCATGGCAGCCCCCGGGGCAAGCCGACTGCGGCCCACAGAATCAGCACGATGGCAAAATTCACCAACGGGCCATTGATCGTGATGATAAATTCAGCGGATGGCTGGCGTGGTATCCGATCAAATTCGGCCATGCCACCGATGGGCATGAGCAGGATTCGCGGCACTTTCACGCCATAACGGCGCGCGGTGAGGGAGTGGCCCAGTTCGTGCAACACCACACAAATGAAGAATAAAACGGTAAGGAGAATGTTCAGCAGCATACCGGGCCAGCCACCGCCATCCGACCAGCCTTCCCAGCCGGCATACGCCAGCAACAACACAAAACTCGCGTGAACCGCGAGTTGGATGCCAAAGATACGAAAAAGGTTAATTGACCAGCCCATCATAGAATCTAAGTAGAACCAGCTTACGCCAAGACGCTAACCATTTTTATCCATGTCCACCGAAATCACCGCGCCGACTATCCTCGTTATCGATGACGACAAGGAGGTGCGCTATTCGCTGAACCGCGTCCTGAGCTCCAAACACTACATCGTGCAGGAAGCGGCGAGCGGTGAAGAGGGCGTAGCGGCGGTGAAAAAACAACTGCCCGATGTCATTTTGCTCGATAACCGGATGACCGGGATGTCGGGCGTGGAGACGCTGCAGCACCTCCGCTCGGTGAATCCGAAGCAGTTGGTGATTTTCATGACCGCGTTTGGTACCGCCCAAACCGCCATCGAGGCCATGAAGTATGGCGCCTACGATTATGTGATGAAGCCGTTTGATCCGGCCAAACTGATCGCGCTCGTCGAGAGCGCGCTCCGGACACAGGCGGATAGCAAATCGGCCGCCGGCTACAAACCGGTCATCAACACCGATGAACACAAGGAAGGCATCGTCGGTGCCTCGGGTGCCATGCAACAGGTTTTTAAAGTCATCGGACAATTCGCCGCCAGCGACGCCTCGGTGATGATCACCGGCGAGAGCGGTACGGGCAAGGAACTGGTCGCCCGCAGTCTGCATCGGCACAGTCACCGCTCGGCCAAAGCATTTGTAGCGGTGAATTGCGCGGCTATTCCGGAGAACCTGATCGAGAGCGAACTCTTCGGGCACGAACGCGGCTCGTTTACCGGTGCCACGGCGCAACGGCTCGGCAAATTCGAACTCTGCGATGGGGGCACGATTTTTCTCGATGAAATCGGCGATATGACGCCGACAACCCAAACCAAGATTCTGCGCGTTCTCCAAGAAGGCGAAATTCAACGCGTCGGTGGCGTGGAGACGATCAAGGTCAATGTCCGCGTGATCGCCGCGACCAACAAGGATCTCGAGGACTTGGTGCGCGGAAAGAAGTTTCGCGAGGATTTATACTACCGGCTCAACGTGGTGCGTGTGAAGTTGCCGCCGTTGCGCGAGCGCGGGGAGGATGTGCCGCAGATTATTGATTTCTTCGTGCAGAATTTGGCGAAGGCCAAGAAAGTGAAGGCCCGGAAAGTGTCCCCGGAAGCACTCGAATTATTTTGCCGCTACACGTGGCCAGGCAACGTCCGCGAGCTGGAGAACGTCGTGTATCGCAGTGCGGTGGCCGCCACCGGCGATACCATTTTGCCGAAGGATTTGCCTGAGGAGGTTCGCGAAACTTCGACCGCCATGTCAGGCGGCGAACCGTTGGAGCAACTCTACGATCGCTTGGCCAAGGCCCTGCGGGCTCGTCATCCGGGAGAGGAGATGAGTACGTTGCAGGTCGCGATGCTGACGCGTCTGCCCGAGAGTGAGACGAAGCCTGCAGCCAAAAAGAAGGCGAAGAAGTAATCTGCTTTTATCGGTCAAATGGAGGCGGGGTGCACTCACCCCGTTTCCCCTGGTTTCGCCACACATGCTTCGCGGGATGAGGGCACTTTGTTTTTATTGATGGGTTTCCCCCGACTTGATTTCGGGCGCGAGTCGTGTCCTAGTTTGGCCGCCGATGAAGCCTATCCTTGCCCTCTCTTCCTGCTGGTGCTCGCACCGACATCAGGACGGCTATGAAATGCTGAAGGAAATGGCCGGCCTCGGTTTTGAGTGGGTGGAACTCAGTCACGGCATTCGAATCACGCTGGTGCCGGGAATTCTGCGCGGGGTGGAGGAGGGCATAATCAAGGTCGCTTCCTGCCATAATTTTTGCCCGTTGCCGAATGGCGTGATGCATGCGGCACCCAATCTCTACATGCCGACTTCGCGCGATCACAAGGAGCGCGATCAGTGGCTGCGGCACAGCAAGCGCTCGGTGGATTTTGCGGCGCAGGTTGGAGCGAAAAATCTCGTCATGCACCTCGGCTGCGTGGAATTTCTCTGGTTCAACCCGGCGCCGCAGCTTGATCGTTATCTCGACGCGCATCCCGGCATCGTTCCGCGCAACGATCTCGGCTACCAAAAACTCCTGGCGCGCGCGTTGGCGAAGCTCCGGGACAAGCAAACCGATTTCTGGAAAAACATGCGCGCGGGAATTGACGAACTGCTGCCTTACGCCGGGGCGAAGCAGGTGGCGCTCGGCTTCGAGAACCGCGAAAAATTTGATGAACTGCCGATCGACGCCGATTACGCCGACTTCCTCGCCACGATTCCGCCGACCGCGTTGGCCGGTTATTGGCACGACACCGGGCACGCGCATATCAAGGAGGGCATGGGCCTGCTCCAGCATCGCGATCATCTGGTGAAAAACGCCCCGCGGGCCCTCGGTTTTCATCTGCACGATGTCAGCGCCGAAGGCCGAGATCATCAACCAGTCGGTTCAGGCAAAATAGATTTTCAAATGATCAGCGAATTCTGGCGACCGGAGCAGGAGCTCGTCATTGAACTCAGTCCGCGCGTCACCGTGGAAGGTGTCTTGGAGTCAAAGCGGCGGATTGAGGCGTTGATCGCCCAGCGATTTGTTTCCGCCTGATAAGCTGGGTCTTATTAGGCTATCGTTTGGCTTGTCACTTTAAGGTGCGATGATGGTTCTATCGTTCACATTTTTCACCCTAGGAAAACCCTGAGTCTGCACTACGCCACGAACCGAAAACACGAAGGCAATGATCGATGGATGCGACTGGCTACGGCGCTGATTTCAGTTCTCCGGGGATGGAAAATTTTCGCTTCGGTTATCTGGAACTCGATGTCGATGAAACCGTGATTTTTGCGCGCTTTAGAAGTAAACCGGCTTTGGCCGTAGTCGTGATAATCAATTGCGGAGTCGCTCACGCCGTTGTTTAAAAATGGCGGGGCGCGGATCGAGGCTTTCCCTGAGGGCCCGACGACAACGTATTGGAGGACGGACAGCCGCTTGGCTCCGTGCACGAGTTCGCCGAGAACGTGACGGTTTATTCCAACAAGGGCGACGTGGCTGTGTTTATTTCCCACTACAGCAAAGGGCATCCCGAGCGGCTCGGGCACAACGGCCCGGCCCATCCCGCACTGTTGCTCAACAAGGTTCACTCTGTCAGATGCACGGCAATTGGCACCGGGTTCATCGAGTACTGCTATTAGCACGACGGCAAAGTGAATCAGGACATCCGGCTCAGCCTCGCCAGTGTCCCCTTCGATTCCCCCCTACGTCAACCTGTCCGCGATCGCGATCTGCCGAATGTGTGGTCGATGACGTGAGCGGAATACTCGCGCAACCGAAGCGGCAAGGCAGCAATCAGCCGGTAGACTTATTCTGGATTCTTACCAAACGACGCTAAAACGCGTTCTGGGTTCGACTTGGTCTGCGAGCGTACGGAGGTCGAGCAACACATCATAAGTTCCGGGAGCCGGGTGATCTGATTCTGTTGCGCTCACCTGTAAGGCGGCAATGATACGGGACTTTTCCGGATAGTGTTCATGCATTAGCAACAACAGCATTTCTTTCGCGCACCAGACCGAATCAGTGGAAAGCGAGCCGTATTCATCGAGGTATCGCAGCGATGCCGGCGAATTTTCCGGATGAGGCAGCAGGAGAGTGACGCGCGTTGCTTTTATCTGGATCGATCTTGCTCGCGGCGGCTTCGAGGCGGGGTCAACTCGGATTCCTGTTCCTCGGCGATAAATTTATGACTTTCATGGTGGGCGAGGAGCGCGGTGAAACAGACAACGGCACAGAAAATCCATCGACCGGCGCGCTGATGTGGGCGAAATGCAGCGGTGGCCGCATGCACGAAAAATACAACGACCACCCCGGAGAGAGGGAGCAGTGGGCGATAGGTTGCCCAACGTTCCGCCGCAACCAAGCTCTCCGCGTAGGCCAGCAGGGCGCACCCCAAAAACCAACCCGCCAATTCAATGCCGCCGACCAGCCATGCTTCCCTCGGATGGCTAAACCAAGGCGATGATAATTGCCCCGGTGACGGCGGCGGCGGCCACTTTATGCCACGGCTCTGATCTGCCGGTATCATCGGCCAGTACGTCCAGCGCCAGGGCGTTTTGCAGGGGTTGCTCTGCACTCCACGCGAGTTTGTCCTACCACTGGGTCTCGACCGAAAAACGGGGTGAGCGCTCGACATTCGAAAGGGCGAACATGCTATGGCTCGTGAAAAAGGCCGTCGTTAAGGCCAGTGCCACCAGCCCGAGGTGCCAGCCCGTCCACCGCACTTTGGATTTGTTTGGCTCAGTCAGGCGAGTGATCCAGCCGGCCGCGATAAGCACCACATAAAGCAACGCATTGGGCTGATAGTCGAGCAGCGCCAACAGTAATAAACTGAAAGTCCCCAGCGCTCCCAGTATCCGTTTTATATTGGTGGATGCTCCATAACCCCATTCTGCGACTATGAAAGCGGTCACGCCCAATACGGCAGCCAGTGCGATCGGCCAGCAAATGGCCCAGTGAATATATCTTTGGGTCGTCGGCAGGAGTGTTAGTGATGCTCCGACGAGGCATGCCGGCATTTTGGGCCAGCGCAAATGCGCTTCGAGCGCCCACGCAGTCAGCACCGCCAGCAGGCCGATCAGCAGGGCGGAAGCGAGGCGAGCCCAAGGCAACGAATTTATCCCATCAAGCCTTCCAAACGAATATTCCAGCAACCAACCATAGATTGGGCGTCCATGAGAGGCATTGACTTGAAAAATGACATCGCCCTCTTCGTGGGCCTCACGGAGTGTGGAATAGTCATCACTGAAGCCATAGCGCCCCACGATTCCACTGGCATAAAACGACCAAAGGCAGCAAGAGCAGCAGGAGAAAACTCCATCTCATGCGTGACAGGAAAAGCGGGAAGAATTTCATTCGTAATCAGGAGGAAGGAAATACCGCAGGGAAAAAATCGGATGACCCGGGATGGGGAGGTGATCCAATTCAAGAGTTGTTGTTAGGAAAGGCTCAAAGGACTTCGAGTTTTAGTGATCTGCTGGGCAAAGATAGAGACTAAAAGTGCAGGGGATAAAATTTCGTCTAGGCGAGGTCTGCTCAGCCATTTTAGTTTGGCTGCTTTTCATGTTGTGCTGAGAGGATATTGCCCACCCACCGCCGATGAGGTCCTGAGAGAGTCAGATTGGCTAATTTATGCAGAGGAACCCATTCGAGGTCGGTATAAACAACGCTTTTCTTAAGCAGGTGTTTGGTTGGCTTCACCCGGTAGATGGATTCGGTGATAGAATATCGCGTGATGGCTCGGCGGTTCGTGGTCAGGAGTGATTTTGGCGTAGGCTTGAGACCGAGCGCAGTCGCTTCGGGGAGTTCGTACAGGCCGGCTAGTCTTTGGGCATTGGCGGGGACGCGGTGCAGGAGAAGTTGGCCTTGATGTTCACACCAGATCCGCGTGACGGTGCGTTGCTCGATTTGTTTGGGCTTAAAACGAGGCAGTGTTTCGGGCGCGCCACTGCGGCGTCCGGCACAAAATTTTGCAACCGGGCAGATTTCGCACTTTGGGTTTTGGCGGAGACAGACGGTGGCACCGAGCTCCATCATCGCCTGATTGTGTGTGCCGGGATGTGAAGCAATTACGAGGGCGTCGGCGAGCGGGGTGAAATATTTGACGGCTTCGGTGCCATCACGAAACAGACGGGATTCATTGGTGAGCCGGGCGAGGATGCGGACGACGTTGCCGTCCACGACCGCAGCCGGTTCGTCGAAGGAGATGCTGGTGATCGCGGCGGCGGTGTACGGGCCGATGCCGGGAAGATCGCGCCACTCCGCCGGGGTGCGCGGTGAGGTGGGCCGGGAGGTGAAGATCTGGGCGAGTTTGTGGAGATTGCGGGCCCGCGAGTAATAGCCGAGGCCTTCCCAGAGTTTCATGACTTTCGCTTCCGGGGCGGCAGCGAGCGCGGCGAAGTTGGGCAGTTCGATCAGCCACCGAGCGAAGTAAGGGAGCACGGTGACAACCTGAGTCTGCTGCAGCATGAATTCCGATATGACTGTTTTGTAGAGTGACGGAGCTTCGCGCCAGGGTAGGGTGCGGGCGTGGGTACGATACCAAGCGTGAAGCGCTTTTTGAAACTGTTCTTTTAAAGAGACGAGGGTTGCTGCGGAGGTTTTGGCCACAAAGAGGCACTAGATGACACGAAAAACAGGGCAATGAAATCCTCCGAACTTTTTTGTGTGGTTTTGGGCGATTTTGTGGCCATCTCTCAGGTATGGCAAACAAGGGAGACCCCGATTCCGACGGACCGAAGAAGGTCACCAGCTACACCATCAAACTCGATGAGGCGCAGATGGAGAAGCTGCGCGTGGCGTGTGCGGCCAAAAATTGGGAGACGGCCGAGGTGGCGTATGCGCGTTTTGCCTTTAAAGGTCCGAAAGTGAACGTGACCGCCTACACGAGTGGCAAGGTGGTGGTGGCGGGCAAGGAGACCGAGGATTTTGTGCAGAACGTGATTGAGGCCGAGGTGACCGGTGCGCCCAAACTCGGCTACGATGCGGTGCTGCATCCGGATTGGTTCGAGGCGCACGCCGGGCTCGATGAAAGCGGCAAGGGCGATCTTTTCGGACCGGTGGTGGCCGCGACTGTCATTGCCGAAAAAGAGGCCATTGAAGCCTGGCAACAGGCCGGGGTGCGCGACAGCAAGACGATCGCCGATGCCCAGATTCTCAAACTCGACGAGCTCATTCGCGATACGCCCGGGGTGGTGGTGGAAACGCGGCACATGACGATGGCGGATTACAATCACGTGATGGCCCGGCCCTTTGCCAGTCTCAACCGATTGCTGGCGGAGCATCACGCGGATGCCTTGGCTGCGGCGTTGAAAAAGAAATGGGTGCCGCGCGGCTTACTCGATCAATTTTCCAAGGAGCCGCTCGTGCAGCGGGAGATGAAGAAAAAAGGGCTGGAGCGTTTCAAATTGGAGATGCGGACCAAGGCGGAAGAAGATCCCGTGGTCGCGGCGGCTTCGGTGGTGGCGCGAGCGGAATTTGTGCGGGTGATGCGGAATCTTTCACGGGAATACGGCGACAAATTGCTCTTCGGGGCCGGGGCGCAGGCCAAGGCGCAGGCCGCGGTGCTTATCGAGAAATTTGGCGCGCGCGCGCTTGGCCATTTCGCCAAACTTCATTTTCGCACGTGCTACGAAGTGGTGGAAGCCGCCGGCAAGTTGGACGAATTGCCTTTGCCCGTGCCGAAGGAAAAAACCGAATGGAAACGGTAGGGTTGCTTCGTTGCGCGCAGTTTTCTCGGTTGCGCGCAGTTTTCTCGGATTGAAATATTTAGATGATACCGGGGGCTTTGCCTTATTTTTAGCTTATAGTGATTCATCGTGAAACTAGGGGGGAATTCACGGCGTCCTAGCAGACTTAAACAGCTATGATCACACAATATATCGAATCGTTTATCGCGGCAATTGCAGTGGTGGCGGCCTTGGCGGTCGGCATGGTTTGCTTGGTGGGCTTGCTCGTGTGGGTCAGCGCTTGGCATGCGAAAGCTCCCCGGTAGGCCAAGTAACATCGGTCCACGCTTGGCGAAGCTTCACAATTGAGGTACAACTGAACGATGGATGTAAATGAACAGCTCGCTCGCCATCTGACTAAAACCCCGGACACGGCCCAAGCCGCATTCGTCGCCGCCAACGCCACGGTATTGGGTGATGTGCGATTAGGTGCCAATAGCAGTGTGTGGTATGGCTGCGTGTTGCGCGGTGATATCAACACCATCGAGATCGGGGAGGGCAGCAATATCCAGGATCTGACCATGGTGCATCTCGCCGATGATTACGGCGTGAAGATTGGAAAATATTGCACCATCGGCCACACGGCGATCATTCACGCGTGCGAGATCGGCGATGAATGCCTGATTGGCATGGGTGCGACGATTCTCGATGGCGCTAAAATTGGCGATCATTGCATCGTGGGCGCCAATGCGCTGGTGACGCAGCGTTTCGTGGCCCCGCCCGGATCGATGATTTTGGGTTCACCCGCCAAGGTGACCCGCGCGTTGACCGAAAAGGAAATCAACGGGCTGCGGCCATGGGCGGAGAAATATATCAAGGTCGCCAAGGCCCACGCTTCACTCGGGCAGTGAGATGCTTCTATGAACCGGGGTCATGAAGGAAACCCATTCGTTACATGTGCATTGGCAACTGAAAGGTGGTCGCCGATTTCCACATCGACGATTGAGCGTCGGTATGGAAACCGACGCCCACCCCCCATTTATGATACTTTGCCGGGCAGTTCGCAACGACCTCAGCTCGTCGTAGGTGGCTCGATGGCTTTAGCGGCGCTACGACCGCGGATCCACTCGATGAATTTCTTGATACCGGCGAAGAGGGCGATGACGCCGATGATGAGAAACTTTTTGAGCGCGAGGAGGGCGACAAACAGGCCTTTGAATAAGCCGGCTTTGGCGGCGACGCCACCGGCGACGAGCGCGGCGAGGCCGTAGGTGGCGGTTTTGTCGGAGCTGGAATTGAAATCCGCGTAGCGGTGACCTTCCTGAAAATTAACCATGCTGAGAATTGTGGGGGTGGCAGCCTCGACATGGGGGAGTTGGGACATCGAAGCGACGGCGTTGAGCACGAGCACGCCGCGGCGGCCGAGCATGCGGATATTGTAATTGAGCGTGTTTTCCTGATTCGTGCCGAATTTGATTTCCTTCGCCCAGTAAAGCTTGTGCGCGGTCGCGTCGTAATGTGGTGGCTTGGCCCAGCCGACCAACTCGATGGCGCCGTAGCCTTCTTTCACCCGCGCCTTGCTGGATTCACGGGTGCTCTCCTTCATTTCGGCGAGTTTTTGGGTGTAATCGATTTTGGCGGCGTCATCGTCTTTGACGTAGCCGTCCTCATCAAAGTTGATCACGACGATCCAGCTCTCATCGCCCATCGGATCAAAGCCGGCCGGTACGAGCGCGCCGAGGGTGTTGGAATTTTTGGGGTTTCCCCAGAGATCGGTCAACACGACACCGGTGTCTTTGGCGTCAAGATAACGAAATTGCTCGGGGACGGCGATCTTGGCCAAACCATCGCCGATGAGGGTTTCACCTTGGCGATAGGTAATGCTGGCGACTATATTTTTGATGGCCGCGATGCGCGCTTCGGTGGCGGCGTCGATAGCGGGAGCAGGCGTTGCTGGTGTGGGCGTCGGCGCGGGATCGGCGGCGATTAAGGCGCATGCGGTGAGAAGCAGGGAGGCGAACAAGCGGGATTTCATGGGGTTCAGTGGTAATTACTTTGGGGATGGAGGAAATTCGCGACGAAGCGGAGTATCGGCGGGAAGAATGGACCGAGGAATTGTGAGGCCACCAATATGCCGACGAGGCGCAACCAGGGAGCTTGGAGCAATTCTGCGTAACGCGCGGCAGCGGCGGGCGGCAATAAAAGCAGCGGGGCGTTACTGCCGTCGAGTGGCGGCAACGGGATCAGATTGAAAACGAAGAGGAGAAGATTGAGCGAGAGGATGACACTCAGGCCCGTCGCCGCGAGTTCCGACCAGCCTGATTGAACGGCGACGACCAGCCGCGAGGAGTTGATGCTGTGGGGGGCGTTGAACCAATGCCATTCGACTCCGATGCGAATCGTCCACGCGGCGCAGATGACGAGCAGGAGATTCGCGGCGGGCCCCGCCAAGGCCATGAGTGCGGCGTGGCGCGGATTTTGCCGAGCCCATTCGCGATTGAACGGAGCGCTGGCCCAGCCCAGCAGCCAGCCGCCGGCGACCCAGGAGAGAATGGGGACGATGACCATGCCAAACGGTTCGCGCCGGATGTGCGGCCAGGGATTCAGTGAGACCTGGCCACCGCGTGCAGCGGTGTCATCGCCGAGTTTCAGGGCGGTCCAAGCGTGCGCCGCTTCGTGCAGCACAGTTGAAAAGACGAACACGCCATACCAGAGAATTCCCAGCTCCCAGCCAGATTGCATTGGCAGAACATAGCGTTCGGTGCGGAGTGGGAAAGATAAATCTGGGCTGCAGGAATATTCTGCGCTTTTCGTCGGGATGAACTTCGGGCTAGCGGAAACGGGCACGCTGGGTCAAGGTGCTGGGATGTTCGATCCCATTGAGAAACTTAAAGAGTATGTGCGGCACGCCAGCGTGTCCGCTGATCCGAAATTCAAAGAGGGTATGGTTGGCGCGCAGAATTTTCTGACCGCTTTGCTGAAGGAAATCGGTTTCACCGTCGAGGTGGTGCCGACCGCGCTGCATCCGGTGATCGTGGCGAAACGCATCGGTGAGCCGCATTGGCCGCAGGTGATCATCTATGGACATTACGACGTGCAGCCGCCCGATCCACTGGCGTTGTGGAAGACGCCGCCCTTCGAGGCGACGATCAAGGGCGGGCGCATTTATGGACGCGGCACCGCCGATAATAAAGGTCCGCTGCTCGTGCACATCACCGCTGTAGCCCGTTTGCTGGAGAGCAATCCGCAGTTGCCCCTCAACATCACATTTGTGGTCGAGGGCGAAGAGGAGATCGGCAGCAAGAATTTCAAAACCTTTCTTAAGGCGAACAAGCACCGGCTCGACGGCGACTTTGTGTTTTTGTCGGATACGGGAATTCCGTCACCCGATCAACTGGTCGTGACGGTGGGGTTGAGAGGCATGTTGGCCTTCGAAATCGAGCTGACGGGCCCGCAGAGTGATTTGCACTCGGGGATGCATGGCGGTGTGCTGATGAATCCGTTGCAGGCGCTGGCGGAGTTGTGCGCTTCGTTGCACACGGCGGACGGGCGCGTGAATATTCCAAACTTCTACCAAGCCGTGATCGAGCCGGAGGCGTGGGAACGCGCCCAGTTGAAAAAGGCGAAACTCAGCAAGGCGCAGTACGCGAAATTTCTTGGCATTGATCAATTCCACACGCCGCCCGGTTTCACCCCGTTTGAAGCGATCAGGTTTCTGCCGACGCTGGAATTCAACGGCATGAGCGGTGGCTATCAGGGCGAGGGCACCAAGACGGTGATCCCCAGCAAGGCCAGCGTGAAGGTGACTTGCCGGCTGGTTCCCCAGCAAACTCCGGCAAAAATGCAGGCGCTGGTTTTCAAGGCCATCCGGGCGCGTTGTCCGCAGGGCGTGAAAATGAAAATCACCGGGCAACACGCGGCGACGCCGTATGTGGTGGTGCCGCCGGATCGCTCCAATACGCCGAAGAACCAATCACCCGTATTGGCGAAATGTTTCCGCGCGTTGGACAAGGCGGGCAAGGACGTGTGGGGCAAGGCACCGCTCTATTTGCGCGAAGGGGGCAGCGTGGGGCTGATTGCCGATCTGAAGAAAGAACTCGGCTTGGATGCCGTGATGATGGGACTTTTCCTCCCCGAGGATAATCTGCACGCCCCGAATGAAAGTTTTCATCTTGGCGTCATGAAGAAAGGGATCGAGACCAGCCAGCGTGTGCTGGCGGCGCTGGCGGCAGAGTAGTCGGATCGAAATTTCCGTGTTTGGCCAGTCGTGGGGCTGCTGGAATCTGAGCGGAATAGCGCTAAGTTAAGCGGCATGATCGTCGACTGTCTGACGTTTCGTCTGCGATGATTTGCTGCGGAATTTCGCAGGGCCGCCCCTGGTGGGCGAGCCGTTTCCGGTGCGCCCTCCGGCACGGCCACAAGGGCCGGCCCTACATTCCTCAATCAAAATAGTTGGCCTGATCACGCATGGTAGCATGACGACCAACCTCCTTAACTTGGCGGCATTCGAATCTGAGCTCAAGGAGCCGCTGCGGCTGGTGCGCTTGGCGCTGGTTGGGCTGCGGGTGGAACGGCGGAGTCTGTCTCTTATACACATCTGACGCTGCCGACGAATAGAG
>ENA-ORBV01009884-ORBV01009884.1-microbial-mat-metagenome-genome-assembly--contig:-NODE-9884-length-15458-cov-5.214420_pt1 | contig 15458 bp, 13 predicted proteins | sample MGYA00237777_ERZ505514 | MGnify/ENA primary metagenome ERZ505514 (study PRJEB26160, sample SAMN06269048) | microbial mat metagenome | isolation source: Oligotrophic lake microbial mat | place... | reverse complement strand
TTGGTCCGTCGTTCGTCCGTCGCGGAATCAGGTCGCGCCACAACAACAGATCCTGGCCAGCTAGCTACTCGATCGTAGTTAGTTAGCCAGCTCACGCAACAGCGCCATGGGCAAATGCCAGTTGCAATGCATGCAAAACCGGTAAAGGAAGGCATTGTTACGTATCCGGTTAACCAGTTACTACTGTATTAACAAGCTGCTGCTACTTATCTTTGATAGCTACTTGCTCTGATCTGGTTGCTATTGATTACTATTGTTTATCCTGTGGATTTGAGCTGGTTGCTAGTAAGATATCATAGTTAACAATCTACATCCGCCAAACATAGTATAGTCTCCCCAAAAGATCTCAAACCAACAAGGCCCACGATCCAAGACTTGAGCCGACCTACCTCTTACTAATTATATTATTCTACGAAACTCAGAAACAAAATGTCACACGATCTTTCCTTTGACGTGACAGCCAATGGTGTCATGCAACCACCTGCCCATGATCAACAACAAATGCAGTTTAGTGGTCAGATGGATGGTGGTGCCGGTATGGGCAGCATGAGTATGGCGGGCAGTAGCAGTGGCTCGTCCTATTTGGATCGACTTCGAGCGGAATCGGCGCATCCCGGAGTCTGCATTACGCACGTCATCTTCAAAGCCGTTGCTATCTTTTTGTATGTCTTTGGTGGTTGGTTTACGGGTAATGGTTCCGGCGGTACCAGTGGCGCCAAGTTCGTCACGGTGGCGGTTATTTGCATTCTCTTGTTGGCGGCCGATTTTTGGGTCGTCAAGAACATTACCGGTCGTTTGTTGGTAGGATTACGATGGTGGAATAAGGTGGAAGGAGACAATACGCAATGGATCTTTGAATGCGCGGATACTTTGCCCAACGGATCCACTATTGTACGAAACAAGTTTGATTCCAACATCTTTTGGACCGTCTTGTACGTTACTCCCGTCTTGTGGGCAGGATTGATGGTCATTGGAATCCTCAAGTTTGAATTGGGTTGGTTGATTATTGTCTTTATGGCGTTGGGATTGAATTGTGCCAACGTTTATGGTTATTATAAATGCAGTACCGATCAAAAAGCAAAATTCCAACTCATGATGCAGACGGGTGCGCAACAAGGTGCCATGGCGTTGGTAAAGTCCAGTGTTCTTGGGGCTTTGACAGGGACAAATACCGCTGCTGCCAATACTGGAAATCAAAACACTGGAAACAATACGTATGTGTAAAAACGAATTGAAAAATTGGTTGTGTTTCATGAGGGCGGAATAGCAGACGTCTGCCTACTCATTATAATGGAACAAAGTTTTTTATTACAATCACCGGTTTATTCTTTTTCAAAACCATAAATAAATAGGAAGTTGATGGATATTTATAGAATCGGTGCATTTTAGTATCGGCATTGCAAAATTGGAATTTCAGCCTTATTTTAAAAAGTTTCTAGATACTGGACCTGTGATGGCATCCTCGCATCGCCGTAGCTCGGATACGAAGCGAAGCTGCCAAGTCCCTTTGGCGCGCACCAGCGGTCTTCGGCTCCCTGCCACGGCCTCGTTACGGATGGAACGTTCTACTTCCACTTCCATCATGTAGCGCTTTCCCCCTCCGCAAACCTTCGAGGTTCCGGACACGATGTGATTGGAATTTTGTACTGCTCGCTGCTGTGGATCAGTGGATGATCGCCAGCAACAAATAATTCAGAAGGAAAAGATATACCGTTGGAATTGAGAAACAGTCGAATCACATTGTAAATTTCATCCACAGTGGAAGGTGAGGCATAATCACAGGCCACCACATGTTGATGTTCGCCTCGTGTCAAACAATACAATACTTTGTTGGCGGCATCTCCAAATTTCAAAAAGGTATTGGCCGTGACACCAAAATTAGCGACTGTATCGTTTGGATTCCCAATCATCAATGTAGGAATGGTTATGCTGGCATAATTGACAATTTCCAATTCATACAAAATATCGAGCAAGTGTAAAATGGCACCGGAGGAGTACGAGAGGACACAATACTTTGTATGATCGTCATTCATGGTAGGGATATTTCGGGCAGCCCCCACAGCAGCTTTAATCAGAAAGGTCCGCGCGACATCACGCATCATACGAGGCAAGACTCGTAATGCGGCAAAACTGTGTTTGAGGACGGGATAAAGGGGATGGCCCAGGGCATACGCAGGAGAAAAAAGCACCAAAGAAGCAAGCCGTTCCCTCAGTGGCAGTTGTTGCTTGGTAGTGGATGATGTGCTTGGAGACGCCGAATGGCCCTCATCGACGAGTGATTGGAAATCATCCGAAAGCATCAACGACGCCAACCAAGTTGCCAATGTTCCGCCCGTCGACATGCCCACGAGAACAACTCGATCCCCCAGTGACAAGCCTACTCGAAGAGAATCAAGGGCTGACAAGAATACCTGGTGAGGTAGTGCTTCTTCGAGGAGCGCTTGTCCACATGGTGACTTTATTGTTGTCTTTGGCGATGTGGGTGACGATGATTCTACATCTAGAGTGGTCATTGCTTGTCGACCATGTCCTGGCAGACGACCACAATACAAATTGGCATTGAGAGCTTTGGCCATACGACCGACGACCGGTCGACCTTCTTGCCGACAAGCACTCCATCCATGAAAAAATACCACACACAAGGGCGTTTTTCCTTTCTTGTTGGGGTCGGCCCATTGAATGTATTTTTCCGCACCCGGTACCACGGGTCGTACTGGGTCGACTTCCTGAATTTGCTCTTCTATTTCATGGATGGGAATGGGACTCGACAGAACTGCGGAAATTTCGGCATGCGAAGGCACCAAAGGATCCACAATGGAAATGAGTTTTCGAAGTGCCCTGCCAAAATAAAGTTTCAAATGCAATATAGCTTCCACGAGTCCAAATGCTGTCAGGGACACCAAAATGGCAAGGGTCAAGATATTCTGGGAAAACGGGACAGTGATGATGGGGAGATTCCACCACAGAAACTGTGCCGAAGAGTCTGCCTCACAGGATGACGATGACATGATAATTATACTACTGTGCTTTGCTTTCGATATCTCTTTCAACCAATGATGAAGGTCCAGTAAACTAAAAGATTGTTTGCATTTGTTAACGGTTAGTTGTAGTTGCTTATGTTTTATTTGCCCATTTGGTAGGTGGGACCTGCTTGATCGTTTTCTTCTGCTTCAACACAACGTTGACAACAAGAATTCAATTCCATCAATGACTCACTGGTGACTTCCTAAGCAAGTGCTGTCAGTCACGGGAACGACGAAAACAACGGCCGAAATCCTTTGCAACAACGGCCGAAATCCTTTTGCTTTTGCATTTGATTGATTGCCGTCCCCTGTGCTGACCCTCATGCTAATGAATAGCTAGCGACAGTCAGTAATGAGACTCCATAGTGCTAGTCTACAATTCATGCATCTTGTGTACGTCCTTTCTTTTAGCCCTATAGCAAGCAATATCTGTATCGATCATACATAATACTACATTTACAATAATCAATCATGTACAGTTATGGATCTTCGACTCGAGTGGGGGTTGGAAAACGTGGTCATGGTGGCCGCGAGTATCGTCCTCCACGAAAACGTCGGGATCCCAATGCGACGCCACCACCCCTCAAGGAATGCAATTGTTTGGTAGAAATCCATTTGGAGGAATATGCTCGTCCCGAACCATTAGGCAGGCAGCACTCTAGTTTTGGTGGACGAGGAGCCATGGAACAATGCGAAAAAGTGATGCGTTCCGATTATCAAGTACATTTCATGATACCCGGCAAAAAACAACAAGGACCCGTGAATATGGTGGCCAAGACGTATCGAGAAGCTATACCAGCGCTGACCTGCTTATTAGCACAACATTTGACGATTGTGGAGGAGTCTACTCGAATCATTAGGGGGCGTGTTCATCGCAACGTTAAGGATCACGGGGATCAGGTTTTGGATGGGAGCTTTTTTGTCCAACGAAGGAGGTCGGCTGAGAATGGTGACACACACAGTCAATCTTTGCCATTTTGGTTGTTTCAAAGTCCCGAGTGGTCCGTACTCGCCTGTAGCTTGCTGTCCAATAATGGCAGTGACCACAACGACACTAGTAATGACGTGCAGAATGCAAGCCAAAACCAACAGCTGGCTTCTAATGATTCAGCTGCTTCATCTGAGGAGGATGTCGTTCGGCAACAGGTAGAAGAGAGGGCCGTGGTGTTGCAGACTTGTCTTGACAATATCATCTTTCGACTTGGAAAAGAGGCGATTGGTCAACTGGACATCTTTTTCGATCCCTATCTGGAATACTCTTTTGCTGTGGGGAATCCGGGGCAAGCGGAGACATTGCACCAAGAAATTGCCATAGCATTTCAGCAGCCGTCACCAAGCGAGTGTGAGCAATAAATCAGTGAATGGCAGTAGGATCTTAACGTTTCTTCTATCTACCATGAGATCATAGCAAAATATTAATCAAAATAGAAGTTTTATGTTTTATAATGGTACACAAAAAAACTGACACGAATTCGATTCTATAAATAAGAACCAGGCCCTAACCCATCCACCTGGATGAGAAAATATTAGTATTGATAAAGGTCGCCCTCAGGCAGACTTTTGGGGGTTGGTATGTATCATCTATGAGCATCGTACGCCTGCATACATGCATCTTTTGTCGCTCTTGCGCGGACAGACTGGTTGGCTGGCTGGCTGCGATTAGTAGTAAGTTCGCCTCTTTCCTACTCGAACTTTTCGATCACGACCTCTCTTGTCATCGTCCTTCCTGTTCTTCTTGTCCTTCTTGCCAGGCCCCTTTTGATCGTCGCTTTGATCTTCGCGGCCCCACTCTTCGTCAATATCAAAGTCTCCATCATTATATAAATAAGAAAAGGACATGCCCACCATAGAGGGAGCGTCGGTCTCATCATCCGCAATCACATCTTGCACAGTTGGAGCAACAGTTGGCTCAAAGGTTGGAAGTGAAGTGGGAGGTTCGGTATCATCGCCATTGTCACCCTTGTCGCCCTTGCCTCCTTTGGGCGGCTTCGTCGTAACCGTCGTGCTCCCTGGAATTACCACACTTTCTGGTTCGTCTGGCTGAGGGGCCACTGTCGGCACTTGGGTAGGAGAAATGGTGGGGAGCATAGTTGGAGCTTCCGTGTCGGCTACTGTAGGCGCTGAGGTCTTCTTTGGACTCTTGGTCGGGCTGAAAGTAGGCTCCGTTGTTGTGGTGGCAGCCGTTGCCTCCGGGGTTGCCTCAGGCTCCTCTGTCGCCTCGGGCTCTTCTGTTGCCTCGGGCTGTGTCTGAGGATCCTGTGTTGTAGCCGGGAGTTCCTCAGGGGTGGTTCTTGGAGCAGCTGGGCAAACCTCATATCGAGGATCGCCAAGGGTGGTCTAAGCATTGTAGAACATCAAAAGTAAGAAAACACACATACACTGCAAATGGCAACCTCCGAAACGCACACGAGGAAAATAGTACTGCAGTTGAAACTTACAAACTCAGTCCAGCCAAAGGACTCGCCCGTATTCAAAACTGGAAAGACCTCACAGTCATTTGAGAATTTGATGGCCCATACTTGGACCAAAGATGAATTTGCCGCGTTTGTCCCTGTGATCGTCAGCTGAATAGATTGGGGTAGCGGAGACGACGAGTCTCCAAGTGCTGATACAGACGAGTATGTAAATGTAGATCCGCTGTCATAGTCCCCTTCAATAGCGCTTTGAGCAATAGGGACACGGTTTACATCGGCTTCAATAATGGAAATAGTTTGGACTGAGACTGGTACCAAGTCTGATACGTCTGCAGAAAAGGAAGTGATGAAACATGTAACTTCGGCAATCCCAGGGCCATAGTTACCTCCAGGACGGGGACACGCCAAACTAAAGTCAAATGTAAATTCATAAGTAGAAGGGGAACAAGCGCAAATACCACCCTCTCCTTGTGCATCGGCGCCCGATATAGCCATGAGAAAGAGAGAGCAAATGAAGGTGATTGCAGTTCTGGGAAAACCCTGCAACATGGAACTTCTTTTGCGCGTGTTCCTATGGACGTCGACGATTGGCGATGATACTGCTGTTTGAGAATATTCGGCATGCTCGTCGCTGTGATCAAGGCCGCCGCAAGTAGAAGAATGAAGGTATGTGTAGATATCCGCCATTGTTGCTGCTGTGATTTTATTCGACTCCGTTTTACTTTGTTGCAATGTCATCAATCACTTGGTCTTCCTAATTTGCTGCAGAAATGTGGGCTTTGCTTTTAGTATCCGACAGGCAGCCCTAATAGAAGTGCACGTACCGTATATACCAGCAGTTAGAGGGAAAGTTGTATGTGACTGCTACGTTTGTGCTCTCTTCCAAGGTTGTGTTTCAAAAAGCTCTTGGCCAAAATTTTCAATAGATAAGGAAAGAGGTGGGCGCCACCTATTGGGTACTTTCAAACTAGCTAGTAGCAACCAAGGGTATTCCCGGTCTCGTTATCCTGCTATTAGATAGAGATACTTCCATCCGATTGCCGCCAAGAAGAAATACGGATCTTGGGGGAGAGCGCCGGCTAAAAGCTCTGTAACGTCCAGAGTCGAGCTCCTGTGAGGGAACCAACATGTTGTTCCCTGTCCGTTGTGCATGCCAATTAAACGAATGCAAAATGAATTTAGCTCCGATCACGTTTCCCCCCATCATTCAACCACCCTGAAAATCGTAAGTATTGGGCGGCAAAGGATCTAGCCTCGTATGTGACATCAAATCTCTAAACGACTCGACAAACTTAAAAGGGAGCATTCAGATTTTCCCCTAATTTGAATTAAGAATTATGGTACTTAACGACTACAGTACATAAGACTGCGCACGCGAGTCGTTTTGGTTACATAGAATCGGCAGGAGTTGAGAGCCAGGCGGTACCATTTCAACGGCAATGTGAGAAAGTTCTTGGCAACTGTGCGACGTGCTTTAAAGATTTGGTTCGCACCTATCTAAAACAAAGCTACGTCAACCACCCGGGCAACTAGGTACAAGCTAGCTTCCCCTTCAGACTACTGTAGCTAGCTGGGACACCTGATGCACATGCCAGCTCCAGTAAAAAAGTAGCAGGGTCGCCGCAAATTGAAGAACAAGAGGGCAAAGACGTAGTGATACTCTAGCTAGGCACCCGACTCAAAAGTTCAGTCAATAGGGTCCATCGTCGTGGGACAGGCAAGCCCAAAAATCTCTCGCCAGGCTTGCGACAAAATGGAGGACACTGACTGCGCACGTCTAGTTCTTTTTTGGTTTCAATATAAAACTTGCCATGTCAGAACCTGCGTTATCATGCGTTTATAGTATTGTCAAATTGGCTGACATCAAGTGTTCAGGTTGGAAAGCCAACTCAGTCTCCTTCCACGCTGACGACGGAGAAACCGGACCACCCATTTGATGCTGCCCCCAACATTTCCGGCCCAGAACCACAGTAACGTCGCTGCGCTCTTCTTCAGTGGGCTTTTCGAACCCCACGTGCAGCAACCGACGGGGCCGCAATCTCAAAATGCGCCATCATTAGCCACCGTCTGCGAGTACGCCAGCTAGCTAGAGTTTCCAAGTTTGGCGGCAAGCTTAATTGAAGCCCCAGACCACTCCCTACAAGGTATGCCAGACAAATTAGTTTTTCTAAAAAAAGAGCATAAAATGGGTTTGAAACTGAATTTATGAAACCAATTCTTTATGATGTATGCCCAACTACTGTAGGATAGTCGTGGGGTTTATGTACATTTTATGATCGCCTACATTTGTCGTTGTTGTTGTGGCGTTTCGTGCTGTTTTTCTTGCTCATTCGTATGGCAATGGTCATAATACTCGCCCTCCTTATAGCTCATCCGGGCCAATGTTCAAAGCTCCAAGTCCCACCAAATATTGGGAAATAGGGTGTTGTGCCGTCAATTCTTCTATTGCCAAGGCCAAAGGTGTGCTTCCTTGTCCGTGGTGGGTACGCTCATTCTTGTCAGCACCTTCCTTAATCAAAAACTTTACAGCATCCGTATGACCAATTCGGACGGCCTCGTGCAGTGGGGTCCAACCATTGCGATCCTTCTTGAGCAATGCCTTAGGGTTGGTCTTTTTCAAATCCTCGAGTCCCTTCAGATCTCCCTGCTGAGCATAAAAGTGACCTTCGGGGGTGTCCACTTGGGCTGCAGAAGGTGAAGGTTTGTGCCATCCATGGGGATTTTGCTGGGCCCAGTTTTCAAGTTCTGGAGAGTCCGCGAGAATGTAGGGGGGGTAAAAATCATCCTCTTCGTCGGCTCCACCGGCGGGGATTTCTCGGCCAAGGGAACGGCCAGTGGGTTCAAAATGGATAAAGATGTTGGCATAAAAGCGACCCTTGAGGGCGAATGGGCGTCCGTGCATAAGACTTCCACTTTCGTACAAGACCATGTCACCGGGCTCCATGGTAACGTTGACGGCGCGATCATGTCTGTCGTAAATCTCCAAAGGCCATGGTTCATCAACATCTTGAGCCACATTGACAATGGCGGAACTGACCAAAGGCAATCTATCCACATGAGGATTGAGAACGGCTCCTTCGGTATACACGCGGATGCCGTACATGGAGGTGGGTTTGAGCTCCATGCCCGTCCACCCTTCAATGGTTGTTTTCGCGGCATCCCAAATTTGGTTCTTCAATCGCATGCCTCCAGTCCCGCGCAAGTTTTGATCTTCCACGCTGACCATGTAGGTTGGTGCAGACCAGTGATTGACATAGGTGTTGCCCATGGGCCAAGATTCCTGCTTTTGTTTATCCTTATTGTTCTCCCAATGCTCGCGCAGCAACTTCATGACGGCTTCCGGCGCCTTGATTTTTTTGAAGCCAGTGTCGGTGTAGTTGACCTGTTGAAAAAACAATTTTTTGTTGCCAATGAGAATTGTTAGCAATGGATATTTTTCTGGTGGGAACAGATGGATCAAAAAGACAAATCATTACATACCATCGACTGTGGTTGACGTTTACTCATGATGAGACGTTCTCGCTCAGTAAGATCACAGCGAGTGCCCTTGGCTCCATAATACTGTCGGCAACCGTCCATAAAGTTGTCGTAGAAGGCTTTGCGATCTCCGAGCAGATCACCGCAACTGAGCTCCATGTTATGGATGGGAAAGGAGCAGTCAAGTCCATAGTCCTCGCCGAGGACGGCAGAAGCCGCCATCATAAAGAGAGTGAATCGAAGAAACATTTTGTTTGTTTGCTTGATTGCTTGAATTATTGGCTGGCTAGCGCGTGAAAATTGATGGCCGGTATCTGCGGTTGAGATTTGATTTTATGATTGGTTTTTGTGATGTTTTTTTAGTTGCTTGGAGACTTTTGCCAGGTGCTACCTACAATACTTGATCGCTTGTTGTTCGCTTTCGTCGTGTTCTCATTAGCGCGTTGTCGGGATGTTTCTTGAGGCCAGGTGCCGCTTGTTGGTCGTTGTTATCATGACTGTTCTCATTGGCACTCTAAAATTTGAAAATGGTTCGGATTACAAGCAAACTGATCGTGGTAGACTCGCGTTTTGTGGTTCTCATCGCGCCACGAAAAGACCTACAATGTACCCAGCGAAATTGGCACAATCACGATACAGTGTGCGCTTTGTTTTCAACTTCGATTCATTTCGGAAAGCACACATGATCGCGCGATCTTCCTAAAGCATCATGCCATAATTATTAATTGATTCATTCACTGGCGCCATGGTGAACTCCACTACTGCACTAACCACGCAAATGAAATAAAAATGAGCCAGTTGAGTATCCTAGCTAGCTAGTAGCTGGCAGTAGCACTACAGTACTGTAGTGGCCATCCTTGGCTTCCTCATTCGTTTGATGGACCAACACGGCACAGGCAAGCATCTGCTCCCTCTTGTTTTGAGTTGACGAAAGGGGCAAAAAAGCGACAAACAGAAAAGCCGGGAAACTTTTTGATGGACAAAAAGGCGCTTATCCATCGATCGCGTCATTGATTCCAGGTCTCTATATGACATAAAGATAAATGACGACGATGCTAGTACAAAATAATGCTATCAACGAAGATGACACAACCACCACCATCAATAAAAGCCTGGATCTCTTGGGCATCAGTGTCCATCATTTACAAACTGTGTTGATCAATGAAGTGTGTTCTGTTGGATTCACGGAACAGTCCAAAATATTTGAAATCGAAAATCTGCAAGGTCCACCCGGTTGGATTCGGAAAAAGAGTGCTACTGTCGTCTCACCTGTCGATGGAAAAGTAGGCGCTTCCTATGTGCATTGCTTGGAGGGTGAAGATCATGTTGGGCTTGCGAATTACATGCTCAGTTATTCTTGGAGGTATGCATTAAAAAAATGTTGAGTGCTACAGCATTTTTTGAACTGAGTAATGCCCCCTGCTCACTCTACAATCGCTTTTCCCGCAACGTACGTTCCAGCTACTCGATAGGAGACATTGTGGAGACCCTTGTGGATTTTTGCAGATCGCATGCTCTAGATCCAAAGCGGACGTATATTTGGATCTGTTGCCTATGTGTCAATCAGCATCGAGTTGTAGAACAAGGCGAACAAGAACGGTCCGGCATGTTGGTGGAACCCTTTGATTTCTTTGCCGAGTTCGGAGAACGCGTCGCGGGAATTGGACATATTTTAGCCATGATGGCACCCTGGAACGACCCAATCTATTTGAAACGTGTGTGGTGTATTTTTGAATTGTATACGGCTCATAACATGGAGTGTCAAGTATCCATCATTATGCCACCACAAGAAAACCAATCGTTGCAGCAGGATATCATGCGCGATACAGACGATGAATTGAAGATTGATACTCTCTTTGGTGTTTTGGCAAAGACGAGGGTCCAAGCCGCTCAAGCGTCCGTCGAAAAAGACCGAGTCGCTATCTTGGAGCTCGTCGAGAAATCGCCTGGATTTCCTGTATTAAACAATCACGTGAATGAGTTGCTTCGAGGTTGGGTTCGTCACAATGTCGTGAATACCGTGCCCATGGAAGAAGATGACAACAATTTGCCGAATGCTCTCTTGTGCAAGAAAGTGGGTGACCTACTCTTCTATAGAGGCGAATATGAAGGCGCACTTTCTCTGTATACGCGGGCACTGGAGATTCGTGAATCTATCTTGGGCAGTGGTGATGACCTGGATGTTGCTACTTCCTACAACAATTTAGGCTCTGCGCTCTACGAAATGGGGCAATACGACGAAGCCCTAGTAAAGCTCGAAAAGGGGCTAGCCATGCGTGAATCGCTGTACAAAGGAGGAAACCACCAAGACACTGCTACCTCACTCTATTGCATCGGGCTAGTTCTCCATCAGCAGGGGAAAGCTGCTGACGCATTGACGAGATTCCATCGTGCCCTTGAAATGCGCAACTCTATACTTGGAATGAATCACCCCGACACTGCGGATGTATGTAACAACATTGGAAATGTGTTTCTCAGTAGTGGTGATTATGAAAATGCATTGACACAATACCGTAGGGCACTTGTCATCCGAGAAACGGTACTTGGAACGGATCATCCTGCAACGGCAACATCCTACAGCAATGTCGGTTTAGCACTCTTTGAGGGGAAAGTTGACTCCAAAATGGCCCTAGAATCATATATAAAGGCCCTCGCAATTCGACAGAAAGCACTAGGTTCTGATCACCCAGATACAGCGCTATTGAATAGAAAGATTGGGAATATCTTATTGAGCCTTGGCAATGTTGATGAAGCCGTTGAGGAGTACCGAATGGCAATCTCAATTCAAGAGTCCGTGCTAGGGGCGAATCATCCGGATACGGCATTGTCCTACAATCTCATGGGTGTGGCCCTAAAGAACAAAGGCGTTTATGAGGAAGCCTTGTTAATGCTTCAAAAAGCACATGCTATCCACAAGTCAGTTCTCGGACTTCAACACTCTCGCACAGCAGACTCCCACACCAACCTTGGCAATGTGCTCTACAAACAAGGCCATTATGATCAAGCACTAGAGCATCACCGTAAAGCTCTTGCGATTCGCCGATCTGTGCTTGGGATATGCCATGCGGATACATTGGATTCCTACTCCAATATTGCTCTGCTCCTTGTAGAAAAAGAAGACCTATTTGGAGCTTTGACCATGGCGGGCAAGATGTATATTATAAAATTATTCGTATCTCTTACCAAGAGAGGCAGGAAATAAATCAATGGCTGCCTGGGCCTATGTGTGTAGTAAAACTGATAGCATCTATTCAGGCGTGCAGTTTGACATTTCATAGTAGGTATTACTTACTTTTGACTGCTTCAATGCCTCTGTGGGCATAGAAGCCATGGAGTTTTGGCAATAAGATAGTCCTGGAACACAGATGCAAGGAGCATGGAGTTGTATTGAACAATGTCAGCATACTGTACAGTATTATGGGTGTGGAATCCCTCAGCTATTTGTGACTGCATGCTATGAGGAACCCACTGAACACAGCTTTTTAACTCCATTGCACGGATCCTTATGGTTCCCATTTCTATGACCAAAAGCACACCCTTTTTGCGCTGCGCCGTTACGACCTATGGGGCAATTCTAGATATCGTACTACGAAGTACCATTTGATTAACTTTACATCTCACAACAACGCAGTTAGATGGGCCAATGCATAATAATTCTTGACCACTACAACTACAATGACATTGACACCAGATACTACTAAACCAGCTGTCGGCGGCTATGTCCTGTACGTGGATCATCAAGGACACCCAGCACCACTCTCCGAGTGCTTTCATGCGACGGCATCTCGTCGACTTTCCTCCACCGTCGATCGCCAGCATCGACCCTCCACCGTGACATTGGTGGATTCGGCGTATTGTCCTCAATGTTTGAGTTTCCACGATGCATCCTCAGCCGCACAATTGGGATACTGTCCCAAACCGACCTGTGTCCAATGTCCTTTGTGTACTTCTGTCGTAACATGCCTCAAACTTTTGGACGAACACAATAACCATCAACCAGTGTTTGTCTATTCCTGTGGTCGATGCTCTTGGAATTCCTCGCACTGCAATCTCTCTGTAGCTGCTGCTGCCGGTGACGAAGTCACCAAGGAACAGATCATTAGTGCCGTGGCCGAATTGGCGGAGCAATTAAAGGCGCGACGAGAAGGCTCTGGAGGAAAGGCCGCCGAAGAGTATTACAAGCAAATGATTGGAGCCTGGGAAAATATCGTCAAACCCATGCCTCGATCTTCCTCAAATTCGACCGTCAATATTCTCTTTCGTCCCCCCAAAATAGTGGAGGAGGAGTATTGGTCCGTTGAGAGTTTGGAAGCGTCCACCAAAAAGAAACAAGACGCCCTCAGTGCAGCGGCGAGTGAAAATATTTTGTCGACGGTGCCTTTGCAACACATTTCACTCGAAGAAGAACCAGCGTTGGATCCAGCCTTGCAGGATCAACCAGTAAATTCTTTTTTCTTGCAAGGACTTCACAATACCGCGGGCGTCAAAAGTATGACCGATTTGTTGCCCTTGGCCGTGCCATTGCGATCCCGAAAAAGTCGACGATGTCGGGCCGAACTTGCCGAAGGCAAACCTGGTATTTTGCTCAAACCCAAATTAAATCCCTTGGAAGGCGATTCAAGCCTGAGAACGGGTCATGGGCAATGGTGGAAAAAGGTACGTGGGGGGAGAATTTTTGAAACACACAAAAATCTACTTGTCAATTTTGAATAAATGATGTTTTTCATTATCTTTCTTACACAATATTTTTTGGGCTACAACCTCCCTCCCTTCCTTCTTGACAGGACTCGAGTGCTGTCCATGTCATGCCACGAGTACGAGTGATGCGTCATGGGTCTCTTATTATGGCAGCAGCGGACAACACCACGCAACAACACGCATTCTTGTTACAGGTCACAAATCCTACCCTTGGAATGACCCGTCTTCAAATGGGTGTCTCCGCCTACGAAGGAGAGTCCTTTTGGGAAGAAGGCCAAACCACCAAAAATCCCTACATGGAAAACCTCTTGGTGGATTCCTTGAGCAACCGACATGTCGATGTCTTGTTACTTCAACCCAGCAACAACACCAACAATTATCTACTCAAGAGTGAGCTCGTGGAACTAGAATCTGCCGAAGATACCCTTGTCGATATTGGAAAAGTGCGGGAAATTCCCGAAGCGGTCACCCATTGGAATGCGGAAACTGCCATCCAGGCAGCTTCCTCCAGCGATGCCGCAACCGGGCTAGAAGGGAATCAGTATGCCTTTTCTGGATTAAAATTGATTGATAAAAAGTCTGGGTCGGCCTGGTTTGAACTGGTCTGTGCCGTGGTAGCCAAGCCAGCGGAAAGAGCAGTGCATTTGTTCCCAGCGATTCCCATCTCTCTCCAGATTCAAGTCGGAAACGGATCCTGGGAATCATCCCTCATCAAAGCAAGTGGTGCAGCTGGAGAAGAGGGCAAAGAAGTGGACACGGTGTCCTTTGATTTGGTTCTTACGTGGCCTGAAAGTTCGGAGTAAATAACAAATAAATACTATCATTATTACTTTAATTTTACTTTTGAATACCAGTCCTTTTTCCCTGATTTGTTCTGGGTAGCACTCCGTGACTGAAGGCCAGGACAGGGGATAAACGCTGTAATTTTTCATCAGTCAAATATCTCGGCACATACAATACTACATTCACATATTTCTTTCGACCTTTCCAAGTTTTGGAACTCTTTATTGTCGTGTCATCTGTCCACAGCACGTTCATTCACATTGTTCATTTCCTTCAAGCTAGAAAAGTCACTTTCGTCAAATTGCCACCTATGATCCATAGCGTAGGTCCTCATTTTGGTTTCCAAAAAGTTGACAATGCAGCCAAAAATCCTAGGATCATCTGCTGGGAATTGTCCTTTTTCGTAGAGGCTTTCCAAAGTGGCTCGCATGTGCTCCATCCAGCGCTTGGCGCCCTTGGCGTTCATGATTTCGTGAGCATTGTGGGAATGATGAAATTGGAGGCGATAATCTCCTCCATGGTAGCACCTTCCTCCTCCAAAGGCATCGACCCAATACGCCACTTGGGCATTGATATGATGCCTTAAAGGAGCTGCTCCCACAAAAACATCACGAAACCATGGGTTTGCCGTGTCAGCAAAAACGCGCTGGTAGAAATCCGTGACAATCTCCACCACCAAAGTGTGACCAATCAGAGAATAAAGTTGCCAAAAATACAACGGGTCGGCGGCATCGGTACTTGCCACCATGGACTTGGTGGGGAGATTCATCTTACTGTTTGTTTCTTCATCATCATTATCGTCGTCAATGTTGTGGAAATGGTAAAGGTACTCGGACCTGGCGTCGACATATCCACGACGAGGTGTAAAAGGACACTTGTTCACCATTCTCTCAAATAAATATACTTCTTGTATGAATTCGACTTGTTTTCTCTTCTCTGTCTTTTCTTCTTCTTTTTGCTAGATTACTAACACTATGTTGATATTGTAGCTCTCTTTTTGTCAAATAATGAGCACAAAGGAATCGGCAAGGATTTAGGAAATGTCCTTTATGCAGTATTGATG
>ENA-ORBV01009883-ORBV01009883.1-microbial-mat-metagenome-genome-assembly--contig:-NODE-9883-length-15460-cov-5.229604_pt1 | contig 15460 bp, 14 predicted proteins | sample MGYA00237777_ERZ505514 | MGnify/ENA primary metagenome ERZ505514 (study PRJEB26160, sample SAMN06269048) | microbial mat metagenome | isolation source: Oligotrophic lake microbial mat | place... | reverse complement strand
CTCTTTCTGAATGGTCAGTGCGATGGATCTTAAGCGCGGTGCGAGAATTCGGGAGCACCCCATGCGGCCGGACTATTCGCTGATCGCCCGAATGATCGCCTCCACCCTGTGCCAGACCGGGGCCGAGTTCCCCTGCCCTTATGTCCGCGGCCGCGCGGCACGCTTCTCCGGATTCGACTGCGACCGCCCGCTACCCGAGGGACTGTACGACTCGCTGATGCAGGTGAACTTCAGACGCAACGGTTCGGTCGTCTACCGGCCGAACTGCCGGAGTTGCTCGGACTGCCGGATGACCCGAATTCCCGCCCGGGACCTCGAACTGAACCGCGCGCAAAGGCGCTGTCTCGCTCGTAACCGCGACGTGACCATTTGCTTCGAACCGGCCCGGCCCTCGGACGAAAAGCACGCGCTGTACGCGCGTTATCTGGCCGCACGACACTCGTCGGGACAAGGCGATGAAGACGCAATGGATGGATCGCGCGACGAGTTCGAGAGTTTTCTCTACACCTCCTGCGTCAACACGGAAGACCTGGTGTTTCGCGACTCCACGGGCAAGCTCCTGGCCGTTTCGGTGGTCGATCGCGAGCCGAGATCGTTCTCCGCGGTCTACTGCTACTACGACCCCGAGGAATCGGTGAGACGGTCGCTCGGCATCCTCAACATCCTCACCCTGGTGTCCGAGGCGCGCCGCCTTCAACTTGATTTCGTCTATCTCGGATACTGGCTGGGCGACTCCCGCAAGATGAACTACAAATCGTCATTTCAGCCCGCGGAGGTCTGGAGCCCGGCCCTTGGGTTTGTTCCTTTACAAACTCAGGGTGCCGCGGGGACCGTGGAGCCCTTCAAAAGGGAATAGGCTGCGCTATCTCCGACCGGCCAGAGCGTTCCTCCGTCTCAGGGTGTAACGAGATAAAGCTGCGGTGAGTCTGCAACGACGACGAGAGGGCGACATGCGCTTAAGAAATGTTCTTCCGATTCTCTTCTGGGGGATCGCCCAAACGGCGCCCGCGGCCGAACTCACCGGTCGGGTACTGAGCGACCAAAAGGGTGTCGTCGGCGCCACCATCTCCGCGATCCCCTACGAAACCCGGTACACCGCCGCTTTGCGCGAGTCCCGAGGCGAGGTGCCCCCCGCGGCCCTGGCCACGGCCACCACCAACGCGGAGGGACGGTTCAAGCTCAGCGTCCCGCCGACCGCACCGCCGTTCGTAGTGAAAACGGCCTTCGGCGGTCTGGCCGGCCGGACCCTGGAGGGCGTCTTCGAGAAAGCGGACGCAGAGGATCTGGGCGAGATCACCCTGACCCGGGGCGAAACCGTCGCGGGGCGCGTGGTGGATCCGGGCGGCAAACCGGTAGCCGGTGCGACGGTCCGCCTCGGCTGGGACGCTACTCCAATCACCTCCAACAAGGACGGCCTTTTTCGATTCAATGACGTCGGGGGCCGGGGCGGCCAGAACGTCATGCCTGGTCCTGGTCTCAGCATCCACGCTCCGGGCTTCGAAGTGGAAGTGGCCCCGGTCCGTGTTTCGGGTTCACCGGTGACGGTTCGGCTAAAGGCCTCGAACAGACGATTCTCCGGTGTCTTGAAGGACTGGAACGGCAAACCCGCCATCGACGCGGTGGTCCGCATCACCTCCCTGGCCGTGACCCCCTGGGTCCGTACCGACGCCACCGGACGTTTTGAGATCACCGGACCTCCGTCCGGATCGGGACGACTGCAAGCCCTGGGGAAAGATGGTTCCTCGCTCGAGGTCATGCTGCCGGCCGGGAAGGCCGCGACCACCTTCACGCTGGCCAGGGCGGCGACCCTCGAAGGCCGCATCATCCGGATCGACAACGGGAAGCTGGTGCCGGCGGTCAAGGTCAGCGCGCGGACCCCGGGCGCCACTCGAGTGGTGCGAAGCGGGGTGGATGGGCGGTATCGAATCACCGGCCTCACCCAGGGTTCGTATCGGGTCACGTTCGACGAGAAGAATTTCGTGCTGACCGAACGCCGCGCCGTCGAGGTGGCCGCGGGCGAGGTCAAGGCTCTCGATATCGCGCTGACTCCGGCGGTGACCCTGGTCGGCCGGGTGAGCAATGAAAAGGGGCAGCCCGTAGCCGGAGCCCGCGGGAGCCTCTCCGCCGGTACAGAGTCACGCCTGGGCATGATTATGGCGCGGATGGCGCGGCCTTCGGAGAGCGGCGCCTTCATCTCCGGAACCGACGGAACGTTCAAGGCCACACGCCTCGCCCCGGGGGTGAATCAGAAGCTGAGCGTGGTTCATCCGGAATTCGAACGACGGGTCATCCCGGGCGTGGATCTGATCCCGGACTCCCCGAAGCCGGTGTCTCTGGACGTGGTGCTTTCCTCGGGTTACGCGCTGTCCGGGGTGGTGAAGGACAAGGAGGGACGGCCCGTGGAGGGGGCTTCTGTCTCGCTCAATCGGTCGGTGCAGCTCACCGGCGGGCGCGCGGGGGATGTGATGTCCTTCAGCACCATTGAGTCCGTGCGGCCCCAGGCGGAGACAGACTTTGAAGGCAAATTCGGGTTCCGCGGACTCTCGTCCGGTGAGTACGACATGACGATTTCGAAATCGGGCTTCACTCGAAATATTTCAAACGGCATCAAGGCCGGCGAAGGCACCTCGTCGCTCGAGGTGGTGCTGAGCCCGGGAGCTTCCATCGCGGGCCGACTGGTTCAGCCGAGCGGACTTCCCGTGAGTGGATATTCCGTGAGCGCCCGGCCTTCGTCGCCCACACCAGGCGCCTCGGCAATGTTGGGTCGAGGCAACAGCTTCACCCCAACCGACCCTGATGGGGCGTTCCTCATTGAGGGCCTCATCCCCGGCACCGCCTATGACATCAGCATCTTCGGGGCCGGCGAGTTCCGGGGAGACGCCAAGAAGAAGGGTGTCGTCGCTCCGATTTCCGACGTCGAAATTGAAGTGGCGGGCCGTGGGCGCATCGCCGGCCGCGTGCTCGACGCCGCGACCGGTACGCCGATCACCGACTTCGAGGCCGCCTACTCACCGGCGAGAGCGGGAGGAATGCAGGTGGTCGTCCGCATGGGGGTGGGCGAGGGTGACCGCCGAACCCCATTTTCCTCCCCGGAAGGGACGTTCGCGTTCGAGGGTGTACCGCCTGGGAACTGGGACGTTACGGTGTGGGCCAAGACCTATCAAGAGGCGCGCACCGGCGGCGTGACCGTGGCCGCGGGCGAGGCCAAGGCCATTGAGGTGAAGGCGGCCCGGGGGCTGGTGATTCGCGGGAGAGTGGTGGACGCGCGGGGAGGCGGCCCGGTCCAGGACGCGAGCGTCAGCGCTCGCGACGGTGGCGCTCCCGGAGGAGGGGTCTTCCTCCTCGACCCTTCCGGAGGAGGAGCCGGCATCCTCACCGACGCCGACGGCCGTTTCGAGATTACGGGCCAGGCGCCGGGCGCATATCAATTGACGGCGCGGCATTCCCAGTTCTCCGAGGGCACCGGACGGGTCACGATGGAGGACAAGGACGGTTTCGTCGAGATTCCCCTTCAAACCGGGGCCTCGATCAGCGGTCTGGTGATGTCCTCTCAAGGCGGGCCGCTCTCGGGTGTGGAAGTTTCGCTGCAAGGCGGCGATGGCATGCGCATGGGTGGAATGGATGGACAGGGCACGCTCACCGACGGAGCCGGACGTTTCCGCTTCGATCATCTGGCCGCGGGTCGGTACAAAGTCAGTGCGGCCTTAAGGACGGAGGCGAGTCCTGTAGTCGACGTCGCGTTGGGCCTTGGTGAATCCCGCTCGGACATTCGGCTGGCTCTCAACGCGGGGGCCACGGTCCGCGGGGTGGTCACTGGCCTTAGCGAGATGGAACGGGGCGGTGTGATGGTGGGAGCCCAGGGGCAGGACTATTTCGCCAACGCACGGACCAATGCAGAGGGCTCCTTTGAATTCGCCGGCGTTCCGAAGGGCAACCTCATCCTCAGGGCCACCGCGGGAGACCTGGTGCTCGGTTCGACTCGCACGGCCGTGAAAGAAGTCACGATCGCCGAAGGCCAGACCGAAGTTTCGACGGAAGTCGTCTTCAGCGAAGGCCTGTCCATCTCCGGCACGGTAACGCGAGGTAGCGCTCCCCTTTCCGGCGCGCGCGTCATGGCTTTCTCCACCGCGACCGGCCGCCAATCGAGTGCACGCGCTGACGAAAACGGCGCTTTCCGCATCGTCGGGCTCGAAGCGGGCCGGGTCAACGTCAACGCCTTCGCGGAGAACTTCGGATCGCAGGCAAGCCAGGTCGTGGAACTTACAGCGGACACCACCATCGAACTCGTGATTCCCACCGCGAGGCTCACCGGCACAGTGCTGGACGCCGCCACCGGCCTTCCTATCGAATCGGCGGTCGAGGCCCAGCGCGCCGCTCCGGTTTCGCCCGGAAACCCCGGAGGCCGGTTGATGATGTCCACGGACAGTTCAGGAAGGTATGCCTTCGAGGATCTCGAGCCGGTCGACTATCGCGTCACCGCGCGGCGCTCGGGCTACGAGTCGGTGACCCGCACGGTGAGGCCGTCCGAGTCAGGAGAGGATGTGCGGATGGAGCTGAAACGCGGATCGGGCCTGGCGATCGAAGCGCGGGATGCCCAGATGGGATTTGGCCTCAGAAGCCTGTTCGTCCGGGTCCAGGGGGGCGGTGTCGACGCCTTCCTCGGAAGCGTGTCTCTCGACAGTGATGGCAAGGGAGAGATTCCCGGCGTCCCTCCGGGAAGTTATTCGGTTACGGCCCAGGCCTCTGGTTATGCCCCGGTGCGCATTCCGAACATCGTGGCCCCGGCCACGGTGCTGCGCCTGGCCTTTACGCCTGGAGGTGCGGTTGAGTTCCGAAGCACCGAAGAGTTCCTGGCCGGCGGTTCGAAATCAGGGCAACTGATCTCACTCACCGGCGCTCCGGTCGGGATGGGCCAGGGCGGCCCCAACTCGTTCCGCCTTTCGAGGCTCAGCCAACGGATGGAGAATCTGACCCCGGGAAGTTATCGCCTGAGTCTTGAAGGTGGGGTCGAGAAGACGTTCGAGATCACAGAAGGCGGCCTCGCAATTGTGAATCTCCCCTAGAAGCGAGGGGCACCCCTTCCGGGTTGAAGCGTAGGGGCACCCCTTGTGGGTGCCCGGCCCGGGTTGAAGCGTAGGGGCACCTTGTGGGTGCCCGGCCCGGGTTGAAGCGTAGGGGCACCCCTTGTGGGTGCCCGGCCCGGGTTGAAGCGTAGGGGCACCCCTTGTGGGTGCCCGGCCCGTTTTGATGTTCAATGGGCCGGCCTGCGAGCCGGGGAACGGGACCTCAGGGCTTCCGGCGGTAGCGCCTCAGAACGCCCACCACCGCGCCTTGCACGCGAACACGGTCGGCGTTGAGCACCAGGGGCTTGAGCGATTCGTTCCGAGGCTCGAGACGGATGCGGCCATCCGCCTCCGTCCTGAAGACCTTGAGGGTCGTCTCCGTCTCGTCGATGAGCGCCACCACGGTCTCGCCGTCTCGGGCCTGTTCCCTTCTCTCGATCACCACCACATCACCGTCTTCGATGTGGGCATCGATCATCGAATGGCCGCGGACGCGGAGAGCGAAGGTTTCACCGCGACCGAGCCAGTCGGCGGGAACCGAGATTGTGTCGGGATTTGAGATCGCTTCGATGGGCACCCCGGCGGCCACCCGGCCGAGCAGAGGGATTTCGGCCACTTCGGAGGCGCTCGCGCTCGGAATCTCCAGCGCGCGCGAGCGGTTGGATTCGCGGTTCAAAAGGCCCCGAGCCGCAAGATTCTTGAGGTGCTTGTGCACCGTCGCCGTGGAGGCGAGATCAAAGTGGTCGCAAATCTCCTGGATGGAGGGGGCAAAACCACGTCGATCGATCGATCGGGTGACGAAGTCGAGTATCTGTTTTTGACGGGGCGTTGGATTCACGGACCGGAATTATAGGCGAAAGAAAAGCGAATATCGCAAACGCCCTCGCAGTGAGACGCGACACAGAACGCTTCGACCCGCGTATCGGCCTTCGGTGTACTCTCCGGCCATGGCCCTTTCGCCCGGCAGCAATATTGGCCCCTATCGGATCATCGAGCCCGTCGGGCGGGGTGGAATGGCGAGCGTCTTCAAAGCTTATGAGGCCTCGCTCGACCGCTACGTGGCGCTCAAGATTCTGCCTCCGGAGTTTCTGCACGACCCTTCGTTCGCCGAACGGTTTCGGCGCGAGGCCCAGACCATCGCGAAGCTCGAGCATCCGCAGATCATCCCGATCTTCGCCTACGACATCGACGCCGCGACGGGCACGCCGTGGATGGCCATGCGCCTCATTTCCGGCGGCTCTCTATCTCAGCGAATCAAACGGGTCCGTCTCGCCCCCACGGAATGTGCGCGCGTCCTCAAAGACGTGGCGGAAGCCCTGGACTACGCACATGGCGCCTGGGTCATCCACCGCGACGTGAAGCCACAAAACGTATTGCTCGATGACGCGGGTCGGGTGTACCTCGCCGATTTCGGCATCGCCAAAATGGTCGAATCGACCGCACAGCTCGACGAGGCTGGCCCTCGAGGGAGAAGAAACGAACCTCTCGGTCGCCGTCCGCTTTTACAACCAGTTCGACAAGTCCGTCCGGTTTCGCTAGTTGCTAGAAGGTAGGGGCGGCCCTTGTGGCCGCCCTTGTGTCCCAAGCATGGCGATCTAGGGTTTCGGTTCGAGGGCGAGGCGGACGATGCGGTCGAGGATGTCGCCAAAACGTAGACCTGCGGCGGCGGCCTTTAGGCAACAGCGAGTTCATCGTCATACCCGGCAAGGTATTGACCTCCAGGACGACCGGTCCCGACGGACCCAGGACCACGAGCGGACCCTTGTAGGCCCACGCCGCTTCGGTCGCCATCAGGGTCTGCTCGGGGGCATTGAGCGATGCGAGGCGCGCCACCACCGCCTTTCGAGAAAGAGACCGGCGAGGGCCGCCGGCGCCATCGGCCCGAGAGCGCGAAGCCTGCCCTTGGGGCAGCGCGTTTGGCGCGTCGGACGCCCCTCGGACGTAGCTCCGGACGCCCCCGGTCATACGAATCGGCCGGCAAAACGGCGCTTGCTTCACTTACGCTCCCCGCCGCAGAATCACGGTCCGGCAGGTCCGTGCGACCCTGTCAGCCAGCGTCGAAGACCGCGTCGATGTCGCGGCCTCCATGCAAGACTCGGACGAGATCGATGCCACCGTCGATCGGTTCATAGAAGATAACGTATCGCCCGAACGGGAGGCTGCGTATGCCGCGCCCAAGCTCACCACGAGCCCGGCCGATCGAGGGCTGCGACGCGAGCAGCCCCAGTTCATGATCCAGACGATCAACCCAACTGTCGGCAGCCGCCAAACTGTCTTCGGCAATGTAATCCCAGATTTCGATGATGTCGGCCGCGGCAAGCGGCCTGCGCGTCACGAGCGCCATCTAGGATTTCACTGGCCTGCGGGACCCTCGGGCGCGACCTTGCCGCTTGATCGCCTCGGCATCCCAGGGCTCGCTCGGCCCGCTATCCTGCCCTTGGCGGACTTCACTTCGAAGCTGCGCCAGCTTCGCCTCGCGGAAGCTGTCCTGCTCCTCAAGCAGCCGCAACGCCTCGCGCATGACTTCGCTGGCCGACGTGTACCGGCCGGACGCAACCCTCGATCGGACAAGCTCCTCCAGTTGGGGACTCAGGCTGACATTCATGCCCATCGTAATGGCTACCTTTCCTTGACCTTGGTCAGCACAGAGACTATCAGGAAATGGCAAAGATGGACATGCTGCGGCGCTCGCGGCAACCGGCAGCGCCTGGTGATGCGCAGCGCGCAGGAAGTCCTTGGGCCAGCGCGCAGCCTGGCCTTGGGCCAGCGCGCAGCCTGGCCTTGGGCCACTGCGGCTTGTCGTACGCGAGTGCGTACAGCTTGGACGGTCGAAGGCCACTCGACCGGAGCCAATGTCGGGAGAATAGAGGGCTCGACGAGGCTGTCCCTCGAGGGAGAGGAAACGAACCTCTCGGTCGCCGTCCGGTTTCGCTAGTTGCTAGAAGGTAGGGGCGGCCCTTGTGGCCGCCCTTGTGTCCCAAGCATGGCGATCTAGGGTTTCGGTTCGAGGGCGAGGCGGACGATGCGGTCGAGGATGTCGCCAAAACGTAGACCTGCGGCGGCGGCCTTTAGGCAACAGCGAGTTCATCGTCATACCCGGCAAGGTGTTGACCTCCAGGACGACCGGTCCCGACGGGGGCAACCGCGTCACTCGGCCAGCATGTAGCACGTCGTGCTACACTTTTCCCGTGGCCCAAACAATCACCCAACGTGAGCTACGCAACGAGAGCGGTCAGATCATGCGTCGACTCGACCAGGGAGAGACGTTCATCGTAACGCGCAACGGCGCGCCCGTTGGGGAACTCACGCCGCTGCGACGCCATCGCTTCGTTGCCGCCGACACCGTCATCGCCATGTTCCGCAATGCCCCGACCGTCAACGCCAAACGCTTCCGCAAAGACCTTGATGCCAAAGCCTCTCAGGACGCCAGGCCTCGTGGCTGACCTTCGCCGCGCCCGAGGCCTCCTCGACACTTCGATCATCATCGACCTCGATCGACTTGACTCGGCACGACTACCAATCGAAGCGGCGATCAGCGCAATCACCATGGCCGAGTTGGCCGCGGGACCACATGCCACGGCCGACCCCGACGAGCGAGCGCGAAGGCAGGACCGCCTGCAACGCGCCGAAGCAGCGTTCGATCCGCTGCCGTTTGACGGAGAAGCCTCCCGCGCTTACGGCCGGGTCTATGCCGCGGTCGTCGCCAGCGGGCGCAAGGCGAGAGGCGCACGGGCCGTTGACCTGCTCATCGCAGCGGCCGCATGCGCGGCGGGGCTGCCGCTCTATACGCGAAATCCCGGCGACTTCGACTTCAAGGCACTTCACGGGCTCATCGAAATCATCAGCGTCTAAGCTGCGGCGGTCGGGATACCGTCTTGAAGCCTCGAACGCGAGGCGCAAATGCCAACCCTGACCGCGATCGAGCATTGAGCATTGAGCGACTCGGTGAGTTCATCGACCATTTCTCTTTTGAGATGGGGGGCCGCAAACAGGAACACGAAGGTAGGGGCCCTTGTGGCCGCCCTTGTGTCCCAAACACCGGGGTGGATCTAGGGTTTCGGTTCGAGGGCGAGGCGGACGATGCGGTCGAGGAGGTCGCCAAAACGTAGACCGGCGGCGGCGGCGGCCTTGGGCAACAGCGAGTTCATCGTCATACCCGGCAAGGTGTTGACCTCCAGGACGACCGGTCCCGACGGACCCAGCATCAGGTCCGTACGCGAATAGCCGCGACAGCCGAGGGCCCGGTGCGCCCGTACCGCGAGGTCCTGCGCGAGCCGGGAGACGTCGTCCGAGATTCTGGCCGGACAAATTTCCTCACACTGATCCGGGTCGTATTTCGCCTGATAGTCGAAGAACGCGCGTTTGGGCACAATCTCGACCACCGGCAGAGCCTCCACGCGCGACCCTCCCGGAATGCCCACGACCCCCACGGTGATCTCGGTTCCGAAAATCCGTTCTTCGACCAGAGTTTCGTCGTCGTGCTCCAGGGCGATTCGCAAAGCGCCCGCCAGGGCGTCCGCAGTGTCCACCAGGGACATCCCCACACTCGACCCCTGCTTCGATGGCTTCACCACCGCCGGCAGCAGAGCGGCAGAGCGGGACAGACTCGCGGCGAGGTCTTGAGCAAAATCCTCACGCGAAACATGGACGCCTCGAGGAACCGGAATTCCCTCGGCCAGGAGCACCCTTTTGGCCATGACCTTGTCCATGGCCAGGGCCGAGGCCAGCACTCCCGACCCGGTGTAGGGGATACCGGTCAATTCCAGAAGGCCCTGAATCGTCCCATCCTCGCCATACTTCCCGTGGAGGGCCAGGAAAGCCACGTCGATGCCGTTCTCCCGGCTTTCGAGCACCTGGGTCGCCGACTGAGCCAGGCCTTCGGCACGTTCCACGGTTTCGCGCATGGCTTGAGAAAGCTCGCGAGACGGCAAGGTGCTATGCGGTGTGGACGAGCGAAGATCCAGAGCTTTTCTTCGAAGCTCGTCAGAAAGTCGCGGATGGCGCGCCATCAGGGACAGCGGATCCAGAAGAGAGACCTCGTAGCGGTCCTTGGGCAGGTTCTCCGCAATCATGAGCCCGGAGGCGAGCGAGATCTCGCGCTCCTCGGAAGCCCCGCCCAAAAGAACGCCCACGCGAATCCGCCGGCTCATACGTTCGGCGATCCGTCGGGGCGAATCGGCGTGGGCTGGCCGTTTCGATCGACGGCCACCAGCACCACTTCGGCCTCCGTCACCTGAACCCGCTCGCCTTCCCCAGCACCCCATCGCTCGGCTTCAACGCTCACTTTCACGGTGATCGAAGTCCGGCCGATCTTTGTGGTTTCCGTGAAGAAGTTCACGATGTCGCCCAGGAACACGGGGGCGTGAAACTCCACCGCGTGCATCGCTTTCGTCACATAGCGATGGGGGCCCGCCTTTCTCGCCTCGACCGCCGAGGCCAGGTCGATGTGCGAAAGAATCACCCCTCCGAAGATCGTGCCGAGAGCGTTTGTGTCCTTCGGCAACAGAAGGACCTTGATCGCGGGAATGCGCTGGCTCATCAAGACCTCCAGATACTGTAAGTTGGGCAAGTTGGAGCCCGGAGCTTCCAGGGCGTTGAGCAGCAATCCCGTCCGCTTATGCAGCAGCCTTGGCGACGGCCTTGAGCGCTTCGATCGCCTTGTCCAGCACCGGGTCTTGGCCGGGTGTGCCAATCGAATCCGGCGACTCGGGATTCCGAACCAGAGTCTTCGGAGTGAGACCCTTTCCGTTGAGGGCCTGGCCCTTGGGGCTCAAGTAACGAGAGACGGTCAGAACCAGACCTCCCCCGGTATTCAGGGGAATCTGTTTCTGAACGCCGGCCCGACCAAAGGTGTTCTCGCCGATGAGACTCGCCCGATCCGAATCGAGCAGACAGGCGGCGGCGATCTCGGCCGCCCCCGCGGTTCCACGATCGACCAGGACCACGAGCGGACCCTTGTAGGCCCTCGCCGCTTCGGTCGCCATCAGGGTCTGCTCGGGGGCATTGCGCGATGCGAGGCGCGCCACCACCGCCTTTTCGAGAAAGAGACCGGCGAGGGCCGCCGAGTTCGGGAGCGCACCCGTGGCGGAACTTCGCAGATCGAGGATCAGAGAACTGGCACCTTGGGCCTGCAGGTCGGCAAGCGCGGTCTTCACTGAGCCGAGAATCGGGTCGCTCAAATCCTGAACGGCCAGATAGCCGACTCCGCCCTCGAGCACGCGCGCGACTGGAAAAGAGGGCCGCAGTCTCTCGCGAATCAGTGAGGTATCGACTGCTTCCGTGCCGGACTTGAAGATCCCGACCTTCACCGGAGTACCGGGCTCGCCCGAGAGAAGGCGCTCTCCCTTCACCACCGTAATGCTGTGGGTGTGCTTGCCGTCGATCGTCTTGATGAAGTCGCCGGCCTTGAGACCCGCGAGGCGCGCCGGCGACCCGGGTCTTGTCGCGACCACAGTGAGGAAGCCGAAGCGCCGTCCAAGGACGATGCCCACTTCGGCCGGCCCGCGCTTGCCCGAGAGGAGTTCCTGAAAGTCGGCCTGGTCCAGATAACCGCTGTCGCCATCGAGCGCTTCGAGCAGACCGCTCTCGGCCGCGTCCAGGGTCCGGTCCATGTTGACCGGATCCACGTAGGTCTCGCGGATGAGGGAAACCACTTCGTGAAAGATGGAGAGATGGGTGTAGCCGGTGTCGCCAAGCGCCCGGCGCATCAGCGGACCGGAAGCGAGGTACAACACCACGGCGGTGGAGGCGAGCGAAAGGGCGAAGCGGCTTCGGGACGTCATGCCAGGATTATAGGGACCTCGACTCGTTCGGGCGGCAGCGGGCCAGGCGCTTACGGCTTCTTCAGCCAGTCCAAGGGGTCCTCGGGCTTTCCCTGGATCCGGACCTCGAAATGAAAACCGCTCCCCGTCACCCTGGTATTGGGAAGGATGCCGAGCAGGGCACCCTCGGCCACGTCCTCGCCGGCTTGAACCCGCAGTTCGCCGAGGCGCCCGTACAGAGTGTGCTCACGATATCCATGGTCGAGGATCACAAGCATTCCGTAGCCTACGAACTGGTCGGCGAAAACCACGCGGCCCGGGTGTACGGCGCGGACTCCCGTTTCGGCTACACCATCGATCTCGATGCCCTGCTGGATGGTACGGGTGCCGAACTTGGGATCGCGCTCGACCCCAAAACGACGCAGGAGGGCGCCGCTGAGCGGCCATGGGACATCGCCCCGCCGCGAGCGAAGGGTGATTTGGGGCTTTAAGGGGGTGGTCGGCGGAACCGGTTGAGCTTGAGGTGAGGCTTCGGCTCCTTCTCCCGATTCGCCCAGAATGCGCAGCAGTTCGGCTTCGCGTCTAAGGTAGTCGGCGGCCAGCTGTTCCTGCAGTCGTCGTTCCGCGGCGATCTGTTCGAGCCTCGACTCCTTGTCGGCTCGGCGGGCGGCAAGGGCCCCACGCGCCTGGCTAAGCCGGCGCCGCGTCTCGAGGTTCTGGGCGGTGCGGCGCTTGAGCTGGTCTTCAAGATCGCCAAGCCGCGCCAGATTAGTCTTGAAGGTCTTGATCTGGTCACCGTCCGCGCTCGCGATTCGCGAGACGTATCGATAGCCGCGAAGGATGTCGGCGGGATCGTCCAGCGAAAAAAGCAGGCGCGCGTAACTGAGTTCGCCAAGTTTGCTCAAGGCGGCGAGACTCTTCAGAACCCGCGGACGCGTCACTTCTATTTTCTGGCGGGTGGCCTGGACGTCCTTGATGGTGGCGTCGAGCCGTCGGGTCGTCTCCTTGAACTCGAGTTCCGCTTCATCAAACTGATGGCCGGCCAGACGGAGGTCGAGATCGATCGAGTCCAGATCACGCAGGGTCGACTCGGCCTGGCTCTCGAGTTTCTGAATCTCCTTCTCCACGGCCTGTCGTCGGGCGCGCACCCGCGCGAGCCGGGCTACGTCCGTTTCGGAAGGACCGGATTCGCTTAGAAGCGGCGCGGGTGTGGGGTTCGCCGTCGCCTTCGGCGAAGGTTTCGCGACCGGAGGCTTCCGCGGCCGGGCTTTAGACGGTGCCGGGCGCGGCTTTTTGCGAGACGGCGGGTTCTGCTGACGAGTGGCCTGGGCCGCTCGTACTTCGCTCAGCCAGGATGGGGGTGCCTGCCACGAGGCGATCGCCAGGATCGCCATCAGCAGAACGGCCCGCTTCCCCATCAGCGCAGAGGCTTCCCGTCGTAGTCCTTCGGGACTGGAACCCCGAGGAGTTCGAGAATGGTGGGAGCCAGATCCATGATGTGGGGCGCCTCATTCGCGACCTTCCGTGAAGAGAAGAAGACGCCACCGCTGATCTCGGTGGCGGTGGCGCAGTGGTCACCGCTCCACTTGCGGTTGTTGTTCTCGACCACCGTGCGTTGAACCCCACCCATCGTGTCCTGCCAGCCCACGCGATAGCCGTCGTTGAACCCCACCTGCAAGTCGGGAGCATTCTGAATGTACTGCCCCTTGTAAATGTCGTCGCGCTTGTAGATGGAGCGGAAGACCGCCGCGTTGTCGTCCGGGTCTTTGAGGGTCACGAGTTTGCTCGCAATCTCCTCTTGAAGGGCGGTGTATTCCGCACCAGGCGAAACGATTCCCCGGCCTTCACGGCCTTTGAGGTTGAAGTAGATCTGACCAAGGCCAACCGCGTAGGCACGGGTGCGCGACCAGTCGACGCCCTCCCAGAACAGTCCCTTGCCGAAGAGATCGTCGAGGCCTTTCTTCGGACTCTCCTGACCATCGAAGACCATGTATCCGTTCTGGACGAGCCAGGTGTTGAGGTTCACGCCGCGGCGGAAGGTGTGAAAACCATGATCGGACATGACGATCAAGGTGGTGTTCTTCGGAAGCTTCTCCTGAAGCTTGCCGACCAGAGCGTCGGCCCGCCGGTAGATCTTCTCGATGGCGTCGCCATAGCGGGCGGCGAGGTCCTTGTCGTACATCGGATGCTTGGGATCGATGAGGCGGAAGAACATGTGAGAGACGCGATCGGTGGTTTCGATGGCGGCTACAAAGAGATCCCAGTTGTCGTCCTTCAGGTTCTCGAAAATGATTTTCTCCCGATCCTCGAACGCCTTGTCGGCGTCATAGAGGAACGAGGCCTCGTCGGTACGAAGCTCCTGGAGCGACTTGTCCATCGACTCCGCCCAGCCGATGGTGCGGTAGAGGCCGATCTTCTTGGCCAGCGCCGGGGCAAAGGAATCAGGCTTGCTGATCGATGTGGGAGGATCGCGCGGATCCATGTTCGCGGGATGGGCGTAGATCTGAAGTTCGCTGTCCGCGCGCTGAATGAAGAACTGGGTCATCGCATGCAGCTTGATGAACATGTTCACGTTGAACGTGAGGGGCACCCAGGCGCTCCACTCGCCCTGCTTCAGCGAGAGTTTCGTACCCTGCACTTCGAGGTCGACCTTGCCCGAGTTTTCCACCCACTTGACGTCGATCGGGATGTTGACGTCCTTGGTGTCCTTGATCGTGGCCAGCCGGGCCTGCTCTTTTTCGGACAAAGGTCCGCTCTTCTGCTTCTCGCGCAGGGCCGCTTCTTCCTGCTTGAGCACCGGGCTTTCCGGACCACGGAGGAAGGTCCGGGAAGCGCCGTTGTCGAACAGCAGACGCTTCAAGTACCCACCGAACTCCGGGCTACCTTCCTCGAACGACGAGAGGTCGGTCGACCAGTAGTAGAAAGTGCCCACGGTGCCCCGAAGGTCGGGAACCGGCAGACCCGAGAGCAGCTCGCCGTGTTCGATCTCTTCGGGAGGAAACGTAACCGGCACCGTGAGGACCTTGGTCTTCACACCGTCGAGGCCGGCGGTGACCCAGAACGAAGTGCCGCCGCGGGTCGAAAGCGGGATCGGCCGGGCGATGGGAATGGTGCCCCAAAGAAGCTTCAGGGGATGCGTCTTGCGGTCGACCATGGCGAGGTCCGGCATGTAGGTGTCGAGATCGCGCACCAGAAAGTCGTAGATGTTGTGTTTTCCGGGGTTCACGCCGGTGGCAAAAGACGCCCAGGCCACGGGCGACTCCGAAGGCTGGGTGGTCCCCAGAGTTCGATACGTTCCGGAATTCGCGAGTTTCTGGAGATGGGGAAGTTTCCCCTCCGCCAGAAACTTGTTGGTGAGCGTCGGGTCCATGCCGTCGAAACCGATGACGAACACCCGTTCGGTGGTGCGGCGCACCGGCTTCGTGTTCTTGGGAGAAGAACAGGCGGTGGTCAGAGCCAGAACGACCCCGAACGCGAGGGCTGCTAGCCGGCGGCCCCGATCGGCGAAAAATCTCATAGCCGCCAGTTTAGGGCGGGGACCACGGCACTCGTGAGTTTGGGACGGGGGGGCCGGTCAGAATCGACTCACGCGTCTTTGAGAGCATTCGAAAGGTCGGACAGACCCTTCTTTCCATC
>ENA-ORBV01009882-ORBV01009882.1-microbial-mat-metagenome-genome-assembly--contig:-NODE-9882-length-15460-cov-5.385230_pt1 | contig 15460 bp, 19 predicted proteins | sample MGYA00237777_ERZ505514 | MGnify/ENA primary metagenome ERZ505514 (study PRJEB26160, sample SAMN06269048) | microbial mat metagenome | isolation source: Oligotrophic lake microbial mat | place... | reverse complement strand
GGGAGGGCGGGGTCGTACTTCACCTGCTCGAGTGGCTGCGCGCCTGGGGCGGCAATGATCACACCGGGGTTGAGAATGCCGTCGGGGTCGAAGGCCTGCTTGGTGGCGGCGAATCCCTTCAGCGCAACACTCGGCCAGATGCGATCCATCAGCGGCGCACGAAGCCGCCCATCGCCATGTTCGCCGGCGAGAGTGCCGCCGAGGCTCGCGACGAGGTTGGTGACGTCACGAATGAGGAGATCAGCGCGCGCGCGCCAGTCGGAATCGCGCACGTCGATCAGCGCGTTGACGTGCGCGTGTCCGTCGCCGGCGTGGCCGAAGATCACCCCTTGGAACCGGGCCGAACGCAGCGCGCGCCGCACGCCGCGCACATACTCAGCGAAGCGCGCGGGCGGAACGCAGCCGTCCTCGACCAGTTGCATCGACTGCAGCTTCGGGGCGAGTCGGTTCAGGATGGGGCTGGCGGCGTGCCGCAGCTTCCAGATACGGTCGGCGGTGATATGATCGCGCGCCTCCTTGAGGAAGAGCGCGCCGCCGGCCTCGCACCAACCGCTCAGTTCGCGGAGGCGATCAACGGCGGCTCCTTCACTGATGTCTTCGACCTCGACGATCAGCACCGCCTCCAATCCATAGGGGAGGGCCACGGGGAGTGGTTGTCCGGTGCTGGTGGCGATCTCCAAGAAGGTGCGGTCGAGCAACTCAACGGCACTCGCCCCGGCCGCGGTGAGGCGGCCAGCGGCGGCGGCGGCGCCTTCGAGATCGGGGAAACCGGCAATCAAGCTGGCGCGTCCTCCGGCGCGAGGCGCGAGCTTGAGCTCCACCCCCACGATGATCGCGAGTGTGCCCTCGGACCCGACGAGGAGATCCACGAGATCGTCCGTCTCACACCACTCCGCGAGCCCGTAGCCTGAGGACTGTTTGCGCACGCCTGCGAGGCGGAAGGCAGCGGCCCCTGCCTGCGTGATCGCCGGCGCTGCGTCATTGAGGAACCGCTCGACCGCGGGCACGCCGCTCGCGCGCTGCCCGCGCCGCACGAATGCGCGCGTGCCGTCAGCGAACACGCAGTCGAGTCCGATCACCCAGCGCCGCATCGCGCCGTGGCGCACGGTGGAGGCACCGGCGGCATTCGTGGCGCACATGCCACCGATCGTTGCGAAGGCCCCGCTGGACGGATCGACCGGAAAGCAGAGTCCCGCCGTGGCCGCTTCTGCGGCCGCGCGGTCGCGCATGACCGCGGGGCCCACACGCAACGTGCGGGTCGGGACGTCGACACGTCCGATCTCATTGAGCTCCGTGAGATCGACGATCACCCCGGCCCCGATGGCGCCATTGGCCATCGAGCTCCCGCTCCCACGCGGTGTGAGTGGGATGCGCTCCTGCGCGGCCCACTGCACGAGCGTCACGACGTCGGCGGCATCGGCGGGGACGGCGACGGCGCGCGGAATCATGCGTCCGACGCCCGCGGCCTCAGCGTACACAGCGCACGCCTCCGCATCGGTACGAAACACACCGCGGAATCCCGGAGGTGAGTCAGCAACGGGGGCCGGCGATGGCGCGAAGGGAGCGGTCGTCACGTGCGGGGGATCAGCGCCCGACGGCGACGAGCGTGAAGGGGCGCAACTTCACGCGACGCACCAGACGGCGGAGTGCGAAGTTGCTCACCAGCGAGAGCACTCCCGCGATCATCAGCGACTTCACCTCACGGCGCGAGATCTTCACGGTGCCACCCGAGGTGAGCATCGCCCGCGAGCGGGAGAGATCGCGCAACGTTGCGTAGGCAAAGAGCAGCGGCAGCACGCAGAACGCGCGAATCGCGAAGGCCCGACGCGGAATCAGCAGGATGTACTCAAGGGCGTCGTCGAGATCGGTGCGCGCGAGTTCAATGAACCGCACGACCGCCTTGTGATTGTGCTCCAGGTGCTGCGGTGAGAGCAACGTCTCGTGCGAGCTCCCCTCGGCCTTCAGGTCATTCGCTGGGATGTAGATCGAGTTCTCGTGCTGCGCATCCCACGCGATGTCCTTCAGGATGTTCACCGTCTGGAGTGCCTCGCCGAACGCTTGGCACTTGGCCCAGAGGCGATCGTACTCTCGCTTGCCCACGGCCGGCGCATGGAGATGCCAGAGTTCCGTGAGCAGACAGCCGACCGTGCCCGCGACGTAGTAGCAGTACTCCTTGTACTCCGCGAGCGTCTGGATGCGGATGCCCTCCGGATACGTGCGCACGAACTTCGCCATGCCGAGTCCCATTTCACGCACCCAGTGCGCGACGCGCTCCTGTGTGCGCGGGGGCAAGGTGCGAAAGAGCACGAGCACGAGGTCCGTGCGCTTCACGAGCGCGAGGTGGGCCGTGTCGCCTTGGAGCGTGGCGGCACGCTGCGGGAAGGCATCGGCGGCATCGCGGTCGGTGAGCGTGCGAAGAAACTCCTCGAGCATATCGGCGCGCGTCTCAGGCGCCGTGGAGTTGTCGTCCTCGATCGTGTCGGCGATGCGGCAGAGCAGATACGCGGTGCGCACCGCGCGGCCGAGGGTGCCCGGCAGGAAGCGGATGCTGATCGCGAAGGTACGCGAGACATCGGGGAGGATCGCCTGACCGAACTCCTCCGCCTCGCGAATGCGGGCGGCGGTGTCCACCGGAGGTACGTAGGCCAAGGGTGTGCTCATCCCCCTGAAAATAGCTCCCGTCGTTTCGGTTCGCCGAATTCCAGCCGATCCAGGGTCTGTTCGATCGCCAATTGGGTGAACCTGGCGTCCCGGATGTAGTTCTTCCGGGCGGTCCAGCCGGTGAGGAGGGCCAGCGCGGCCCCGATCCCCACGGCGACGGGAATCATGACATTCAGGGCGACCGCCACGGCGGCGATTCCCGCCCCGGAGATCAACCCCGCGGTCGTCGACCTGGCGGCCCCGGCGCGACGCCCGTGCAGCATGGCCTCGATCCGGACATGGACGCGCCCGGCGTCGGCGGGGACGGCGGTGGCGCTCACTTCGTCCGCGCGAGCGAGCGGGAAGCCGCGCCCATCGAGACGCGTCAGCTCACGGATCGCGCCGGCAAAGCCGCCGCGCGGTCCCCAGACGACGCGATCGGGAAATCGCCGCTGCTCCCGGAGATTCTCGCCCGAGACGAGGGCGTCGTGGAGCTTGGTCAGAATATCGCGGGGCGAGCCCTGCACCACGCGCGTCGCCACAAAGCTCGCCGGGCCGGTCGTGGAGGCCAGAAGGCCGCGCTCCTCAGGAATCACAATACGCATGCGCTCTTCGAGCAGCGCCTGCTTCAGCGTCTCTGCGCTCAGGCCGACTTCCGCGCCGAGTGCGACGAGCTCCGCTTCGGTCAGCGTCTCCGGCACTTCGGTACTGGCCGCCTGCAGCTCGGCGGCGCGCATCAGCACGCGCTCAAGGGCCGCCCGATGCAGAATGGGAGGGGTGGGTTCGTTCACAGCTCAGATTCCGCTGAAGGAGAGTTCGATCTGTCGCTTCATCGCGTCCACCATTTCCGTGGGCATCGGGAAGGCCTCGACGAGCATCGCCGCGGCGCCGCCCTCTGGCGCGGCCCGCCCCATCTGTGCGAGATACCACCGCGCGTAGCGCTCGCCACTGCCGGGGATCAATCGCTCGAGAATGAGCGCCCCGCCGCGGATGAGTCCGGCACTCCCGTATCTGTCGCCGAGTCCGGCCCGTTGCTGGGAGGGGGTGAGATTGTCGTCCACGGCGACCTTGGCGATGGCACCGGCCGCTTCGTGCGCGAAGGTGAAGAGCACCACCTCGGCCGAATCGGCGGTCGCGGGAAATGGCACCGCGAACTGGCTGGATGATTTCCCCGCCGGCAGCGCACGTCCTTCACCGCCGAGGACGAGCGAGAGGATGAGATCGCCACTGGGCTGCTGCGTGTGATTGAGATAGGGCTGCAGTGCAGGGCGCCAGGTGCTTTGCCAGAGCGAATCGGTCGCGGCGAGTGCAACGCTCCGCGCCCGGAATTCGTCGAGCCAGTATTGCTTGTAGAACTTCTCGCGCTCATTGGTGAGCGCGGCCATGAAGCGCGTGACCCAGGCGCGATCGTCGGTGCGCGGGAAGTTGCTCGCGAGGAAGGCGATGATGCCCGCGACCTCACGGTTCGAGGTCTTGCTAGGATTGCCTTCGGCCTTGATGAAGTAGTCGAAGGCTTGGACCATCTCTTCCCAGGTGCCGAAGTAGAGGGAGAGGAACTGCGCGTTGAGGAGCAGGCCCCGTTCGGCGCCGATGCGCGCGAGATCGTCGCGTGCGGAGTCGAGGGAGGTGTAGATGCCGCGCGAGTTCTTGAGGATCATCATGCGTTCGGCGTAGCCGCGCGCGAAGATCGGCACCGTGGCGGTGTCCTCTTGAAGCAGCGCGAAGGCATGGAGCCAGAGGTCCACATGTTCGCGTGTTTTCACCGGCCATTGGGGGCCGGGCGGTGGCGGGACGGGTTCGGCGCGACGACGTTGCGCGTCGGCCGGCGCGGCGCTGAGGGCGAGCGCGAAGCCGACGGCGAAGCCGAACGCGAGGGTCAGGCGGCCGAACGACCGCAGGTCACGCAGAACTTCCATGCTGATTCCATCTCCGTGCTGCATCCGGGGCAGCGGCGTATCTTGAGGTTGATGCCGCAGTTGGGGCAATAGCGCACGCTGCGATCGGTGGGCAACACCTGCGCACAATACGGGCAATCATGCGTGGGAGTTGCGGAAATCGGTGTCGCCTCTGGTGAGGCGGGAGCGAGCGGCACGGCAGGCGCTGCGGCTGCCGGCCTCGGCGCGGAGGCAGGGATGTTCTCCTGCGGGTCCGCGACGACCGGCTCCTCTTGTACCGTTGGAACGCCCAATGGTGTCGAGGGGCGGAGGTCAATGGTGGTGTCGCCGCTCAGGACGCGCTCGACCGCGGTGCTCGAGAGCCGCACGGTGGCGTTGAGGTAGGTGCGCAGCAACCCGAGATCGGGGTTGGCGGAGGCGAGCTCATTGCGAAGATCGTCCTGCATGAGATCGTCGGCGAAGACCAACTCCCGTTCGCCCGCGACGAGCTGCATCACCGCGTGGAGGTAGTCGTCGTTGGTCTCGAGGAGACCGTCGCGACGGGCGGCCTTGTAGGGGATGAACTTGTCCAGGAGCTCACCGATGTCGATCGGGCGCGCGAGCGCATCCGCGGTGCGTGCGGTGAGGACCAGACGACGAAAGAGGAGATCGAGAGCGTCCACGTTGGGCTATCCGACCCGGGGAAGAGTTGCCGATGCTTTGAAGCTATCGGCATCGGGGAAGGGTGCGATGGCCGTGGTGCGTCCGCCCTTGGCGCGATAGGTCGCGAGCCAGGGCTCGAACGTACTCTCAATCGCCCCCTCGGAGGTCGTGCGGTCGGCGGCGGCGCGCGTCGCGAGATGATTGGCGTACTCGTTCTGCGGGTGCCCGTTGTGTCCCTTCACCCAGCGCCACGAGACGAGATGCTCTCCGGCGGCGTCGAGGGCATCGTGCCAGAGCGGGAGATTCTCAATCGGGCCCGTCTTTCGCTTCCACCCGGCACGCGCCCAGCCATGCACCCACGACGTCATGCCATCGACGATGTACTTGGAGTCGGTGGTAAAGACGACGCGGAAACGCTGTCCCTTGGCGCCGAGGGCGGTGAAGGTGTCGATCACCGAACGGAGGGCCATGCGGTTGTTCGTGGTCGCGGGTTCGCTCACCCAGAGGTCGCGCCGCGTGATACGCCCATCACCGTGGCGATACTCGAGCAGGGTGCCGGCGCCGCCGGGATTCGCGCCTTCTTTCCCGTTGCCGAGGCACGATTCATCGGCGTAGACGGCGATCAGCGGGAGTGCGGTGGTCACTTCACGACCTGGATATCGTCGGTCTCGTCGAGGAAGAGCGTGAGCGCCGCCCCGGTGGAGGGATGGCGTGCGATGATCGCTTCGCGTCCCTTGATGAGGGTGAGTCGCTCGGGAATGACGAGGAACTCCGACCCGCGTCGCATCACCTTGATGCGGCGCTTGTCGATCACCGCTCGTTCGAGTGCATCGTACTGCTTGACGCTCAACTGCCCCACGCGGTCCCCCGGGGTCCGCTCCAGGCGCGGATAAAACTGGTGAGCACAGCAGTGGCCTGCGCGATCTCGGCGACGGGGACGAATTCTGTGTCCGCATGCGCGACGGCGATATCGCCTGGCCCATAGCAGATGGCTGGGATACCGGCGGCGGTGAGCAGCGCGGCATCGGTCCAGCAGGAGAGCCCTTCAATTGGCGCGGGTGATCCCTGTGACTGCTCGACCTGCGCCGTGGCGGCGAGCAGTCCCGTGACGAGGGGATGATCGTGCGGGACATCGTTCGGTCGCTGCACGAGTCCGAGCGTGACGTCGGCACGGATGTTTGACGCGTGCGTTGCGGCAGGTGTCGCGGGCCGTGCCGCCACGCGGGCGATGGCGTCGCGGATCTCGCGGACGAAATCCGCGCCGGTCTCGCCTGGTAGCGTGCGGCGCTCGAGTCCAACGGTGCACCAAGCGGGATACGCACTCAGGGCATTGGTGCTCTTGATGGAGCCCGCGTGGAACGAGCCGCGTCCGAGCAAGGGATGGGTGCGTGCGGAGAGCTCGCCCTGTTGATACGTCTCGAGTTCGGCGAGGATCAGGGCCGCATGCGTGATGGCGTCGATGCCGATGTCGTAGCGCGAGCCGTGCGCGGCGCGTCCGTGCACGTGGAGGTCGGCCCAGGCGAAACCACGATGCGCGGGACAAACGGCGAGTCGCGTGGGTTCGGTGACGATGGCGGCATGCGCGGAGAGGCCCATCTCGAGCAGGGCGCGAGTGCCAGCGCTCTCCCATTCTTCGTCGATGACCGCGGCGATGATGACTTCGCCGCCGAGGTCTTGTTGCGCGGCGCGCCAGGCGGCGGCACACATGGCGGCAACGCCGGCTTTCATGTCGGCGGAGCCGCGTCCGTAGAGGAGACCGTCGCGTTCGTCGGGGGTGAAGGGCGGGTGCACCATTCCCGCGACGCCCACGGTGTCGAGATGGCCGTTCAGGAGCAGGGAGCGTCCGCCATGTCCGCCGCCGATGCGGGCGAGGACGTTCGGGCGACCGGGGGCGACCTCAATGAGATCGACCGTGAATCCCCAGGCGTTGAGGGTGTCGGCGAGGAGTGCCGCCACCACGCCTTCGCCCGGTGCGTCCGAGGCGAAGGCGGGATTCCGCGAATCGATTGCGACGAGCGCTCGTGTGAGGGCGAGCGCGTCCCCTGGTGGTGCGGTCATCGCGCGCCGCACGGAACCCCCGCGATCACTTCTTCGGCGCGGGCTTCTTTGCGACGGCCGGCGCCGCCTTCTTGGCCGGCGCTGGCGCCGCCTTCTTGGCGGCCGGCGCCGCGGCAGCCTTTGCGACCGGGACCTTTGCGACCGGGACCTTTGCGGCCGGAGCCTTTGCCGCCGGAGCAGGTGCAGCCTTTGCCGCCGGAGCAGGTGCAGCCTTTGCGGCCGCGGGTGCAGCCTTCGGGGCTGCCGCGGGCGCAGCCTTTGCGGGCGCGGCCTTCGCCGCGGGGGCCACCTTTGCTGCAGGGGGCTTGGCGGCCGGGGCCACCGGCTTGGCCGGCGACGGGTCTGGCTTGGCCGGAGGGAGCTTGCCCTTGTTCTTCTTGAGCCAGGCGCCTTCGGCCTCGATGATCAGCTTGTCGGCCTCTTCCTGCGTCATCTGGCTACGACGGACCATGAACTGGACGAGGTCGCGGGAGGATTCGATGGAGAAGGCGGAGAGTCCGGCGGCGGCGCCGATGACATCCTTCATCGCGGCGGCCATCTTGCTACCAGCCTCCAGCGAGATCTCGTGAGCCTTGGCGGCCATTTCGGCAACAGTGTCGCGGACGTCCGCGCCACGGTGACCGGGGCTGCGCTTCGGCGGGATCGGCTTATCGGCGGCGGGGGCTTCAGCCGGATTTTCAGTGTCGGGCATGGTCGGGTCCAGAGATGCGAAGTGTTGCGTGAGACGAACGGCGGCAAGTATATGATTTTTCTCTATATATGCAAGTGAAGAATCGCGCTATTTTTCGCGCATTTTTCACTCTAAGAGAGGCTCTTTTCAAGGCCATTGATAGGCCATCTTCAAAACATCATCGTGACGCTACCGCTCAAAAACATCCGAATACTTGACCTTTCGCGCGTCCTGGCCGGGCCGCTCGCCAGCATGATTCTGGGCGATTTAGGTGCAGATGTGCTCAAAATCGAGCGCCCGGGAGGCGGCGACGACACGCGCGGCTGGGGTCCGCCCTTCGATGCCCGAGGCGAGTCGGCCTATTTTCTATCAGTTAATCGCAACAAACTGAGCGCCGCCGCCGACCTCTCGGACCCGCGGGATCGGGAGCTGCTGGCCAGCCTGATTGCCGACGCGGATGTCGTCCTCGAGAACTTTCGGCCGGGCACGATGGAACGACACGGACTGGGCCCGGCCACGATGCTGGCCGCGCATCCCCGATTGCTCTGGTGCACCATCACGGGCTTTGGGCCCGACAGCGCGCGTCCGGGCTACGACTTCGTGGTGCAGGCCGAGTCGGGGTGGATGGCGATTACGGGGGAGCCGAGTGGGGCGCCAATGAAAGTCGGCGTGGCGCTGGCGGATGTGCTGGCGGGGAAGGACGCGGCAATCCAGATCCTGGCGGCGTTGGTGGGGCGTGAGCGCGCTCAGGCGGAGCGGCACCTCTGGGTGTCGTTGCTCCACTCGGCCACGGCGGCGCTGGTGAATGTCGCACAGAACGCGTTGGTGACGGGGCAGGACGCGGTGCGGTGGGGGAATGCACATCCGAACTTGGTGCCATACCAAGTTTTTGAAGCGTCCGACCGGCCGCTTGTGATTGCCGTCGGGAACGATGCGCAGTTCGCGGCCTGTGCGAGTGCGCTGGAGTTGGGGGATCTCGCGGCGGACGCGGCTCTGGCGACGAACGCGGGGCGTGTGATGAATCGAGGGCGCGTGGTGGCGGCGATTGCGGCGCGGGTGCGGTCCGCGTCGGCGGCCACGTGGATGCAGGCGCTCGAGCGGGCCGGCGTGCCCTGCGGGGTGGTGAAGCCGGTGTTGGAGGCGTTGCGCGCTGTCGAGGGCTCGGCCCTCACTGGTGTTGCCCCGCAGGGACCGGCGGCGGTGCGATACCCCCCGCCGCGCCTCGATGCGCATGGCCAGTTGATCCGCGCGCAGGGGTGGGGCGCGTTCGCACGAGAGGACGCGGCGACCGATGTGTGACCAGACCGATGTGTGACCGGAATGTGACGCCTCTCCGGGGCGGTGCGTCCTTTCAATGCGACGGACCCTGCAGATGTGGGTCGGTCGGCGGAAGCAAGCCCTGTCCGCGACGCGAGGGATGGATTACACTAGCGTCGTGCCTTTGAACCAGACCGAGCCCGCGCCGCCGGACGACCTCATCGATGCCGATCAGGCGGTCATTGACCGCGTGTTGGCAGGGGATCGCAACGCTTTCGGCATCCTGATCGAGCGCTACAGCGACCCGCTGTATCGTCACGCCCACGGGATGACGGGAAGCGCTGACGTTGCCGAAGACATTCTGCAGGTCTCGTTCATCAAGGCGTTCCATCACCTGGGTGAGGTTCGAGGCCGGTTCGATGCCTGGGTGTTCCGGATCGTGGCCAACGGCTGCAAGGACTGGCTGAAGAACATCCGGCGCACGCATCTGAGTTACGAAGAGGACGATCAACCGTCTTCCTTTGAGACGCCAGAAGAAGAGTTGGATCGTGGGGAGATGCGGCGCGATCTGGATGCCGCATTAGCCGTCCTGCCCGACTCGTTGCGCGAAGCGTTCGTGATGAAGCACGTCGAGGGCCGCTCGTACGAAGAGATGGCCGTGTTACTCGACGCGACGGTCGGAGCCCTGAAAATGCGTGTCCACCGCGCCCGAGAGGCGCTACAGAAGTTGTTAGAGGAGCGATACTCGTGATGCACGATCCCCTTGATTCCCGTACTGCTGACGTGACCCCGGCCCCCGCGACCCGCGCCCGCCCTGAGGCGGAACCGCAGACGACGGACCGTGAGGTTCCCCTCGATGCCCGCGAGCTGCCGAGCGCGGTGCACGCCTGGCTCGATGGGGATCAGGTGCCGTCCGCCGCGCTGATCGGTGCGGAGCGCGAAGTGTCGCTCTGGAAGCGCATCGGTGCTGAGACCGGGCGTCGGAGCCGCATGGCGACGCCGGTGCATGTGCGGGCGCAGATTCTGGCGAAGCTCGCGGACGACTGAGTTCTTCGTTGGGTGGGTTCGGGGCCGGCTTCCTTGGGGAGTCGGCTCTTTTTTTCACCATGGAGCACGGGGAGACGTCTCCGCTCGCCGCGTCGGCCTTCGTGAGACCGCGCTTGGCGGGCCCGCGTCTGGCTCGTCGAACACGTGGCGCAGGAATCGCTCGGGTGCCGCAAGAGAATCACGAGTGACCCGGTAGTGATCGGTGTCCCGGTAGTCTCGAGATCTGTCGCGAAAGTGACCCGCGAGCTCTGCATGCAGCGGGTGTCAAGACATGCAGCCGGTGCTATCCCGTCAGGGACGCGCCCGGTAATACGCACTGCCGTCACAGCGCAGCGGGACAATGACGAGCGGCCGCACACGCGTCACGGCGGCAAGCCACCGGCGTCGCCGTTCGACGCGTCGCCGCGCGAGTATCCGTCGCGGCGGCCGGCGCTCGAGAACCCGGAGCACTGCGCGGTGAAGCGGGTCACGACGGTGTGGACGTTTCGCATCAAGACCAAGTTGCGCTTCATCGCGAACGCGCGGCGCGGCTACCGCATCGGCCTGGACGAGGAGGCTGATGGCGTGTGGTCCATCTCTCCCGGGCTTTTCGGCTCAGAAAAGCGGCTCTTCGCCAAGCCGACTCTGCTTCACGCCAAGCCGCGGATAGCCCGCGTCAGCGACAGCGCGTCCCACCGTTGGCAGAAAATCCGCGGGCGCGTCAGGCGCGACGAGAATCGTGTCCACTAGCTCACGCACGTCGACGTTGATCTCGACTCCGGCCGGCATGGGTCCGTCGGTCGGCGATCTGAAACGCGTATCCTGACTGACGATGGCGCGGAGCTCGCGTTCATGCTCGAAGCTCTGCCGCTTGTGCAACAGGGCGAAGTACTGGTTGCGCTCCGGAATCGGAGTGCGGTCGTAGTCGATGTAGCTCACGTTGCCGATGTACACCGGCGGATTGTCGGCGTGCAGGCTGCTGATGAGCCGGCGTGTTGTTGAGCGTATCGCGACTGCGTGATCCGAAGCGCCGTATAGCTTCCACATCGCCGCAGACTCCGATTCATTCACGTGCCAGCAGCTGACACACGATCTTTCCCGTAGTTGCCTCGTGTACGCACGGCCAACGATCGTCTCCTTGTTCTCCAGATTCGCGCGTGAGTAGGAGCCCTCAAATGGGTCGCCAAGACAATCTGCGCGCGCAAAGTAGAGCTCGCGGGTCTGAAGAATCGCGAGGAGCCGAGCGAGACGCATGTATCGCCAGATCGGCGTGTCAATGTTCGGCGGCAGGGAGAATGCGGGGTGCTCGGTGTACGGCAAGATTGTCTCGGGTTCGGCCTAACGCCGCGGTCTGCTGCAAAGGCTCCATGAAATTAGCTGTGAACGGAGCCGCGCGGCGCGCGGCTCCGTTACACAGCGCACCGCACTGCCATTGACGGCAGCAACGCTCGTTCGACGGCACCCGCGCCGGAACGCGATCATGACGCCGCCCCGATTGATCTCGCGCGGTCGGTGGTGGGACGTGTCAACGCGACGAGCAGACCAATGCCAGCGGCCGCATCGAAGCATCGAACGCCCCAGTCCCATGCGTACCAGATCGAGGCGCGGCGTTGCAATTCCGGGTTCACGGTATCGCTGTACCCGGTCGCGACGATATCTGCGAAGAGAGGCGCGAGAAACCCACCGGTTACGATCCCACTGAGCAGGAAAATGGCGAAGGCTCCGAGCAGCAGGCCCCGGCGACGAGTCTTCCAGTTTGCGATGGTCGCGAGCAGAAACAGCGCGGCGGTGATGGAAGGGACGATCTGCCAAAAGGCGCTGCTGTCGTAGCGGTACTCTCCCTGCAGAATTGCGAGCGAGCGAGGTGGAGCGGCACTCACCACACGGGCAACAATCGCGAGGGCAAAGAACCCGGCGCCAATTTGGATGAAGTAGCTCGCCGCTACCGCGATGAGCGTGAGGTTCGGCAGATGGATCCTTCGCACGGCAACGCCTCTTGGAGTCGGGGGATCGATTGAATAGCTCGGATGCCGATGACGTTCCAAGTGCCGAACGTCAGGCTGTGCAGTGGACGATCAAATAGAATGCGGCGCCGCAGGCGCCGCCACCGATCGGTGCTGCTGGCGACATTCGACGAACGCGACTGCATCAATCAGAGCGAGCCCACGTGTAAACGATGTTGCCGGACTAAAGTGTCAATCATGTCCCCGGCTGCACCGGCGCGCGGACGTTGCGTCGAAACGGTCCGTCGCGCAACGGAAGGGTGACGGACCGCGCCCGATTGAAATTCCTATTCCTCGGAAACCGCACCATGCCCGGCAGTCCACAGACTCCCGCATCGTCACTCGCGATGCGCCACGTGCCGCTGTCCGCAGCCCGTTACACCCAGGGCTCGACGGCCGGCGGCCCACCACGCTCAGAGCGGGCGAAGTTGCTCCGCCAACGAGCGTGTGTGCTCGTTGATCACGTCACCCGAGTGCAGCGTCGACTTCTTCTCGATGAGCATGACATGGCACTCCTGCGCGGCGACAGGATTGTGCCGCACGCCCTTCGGCACGACGTACATCTTGCCTTCGCTCAACTCAACCACGGCGTGCTCCATCTCGATGCGCAGGTGGCCCTTGAGCACGAGAAACAGTTCGTCTTCACCCTGATGCGCGTGCCAGCCGAAGACGCCGTGCAACTTGGCCACCTTGACGTAGACGTCATCGACCTCCGCCACGACCCGCGGCGACCACAACTCCGTGAGCTCTGCAGCGACTTCCCTCGGCGATCGAACGTCGGACATCGCTTCTCCTCGGTCTGACAGGTCTCGGGCCGCGATCTCGCGAAGATGCACGATGTTGCCTTCCGGGTCGCAGACATTGCGTACCCGCATGCCTGGAGCGGGCCAGATCGCGCCCAACACCGTGCCTCCGAATGCCTCGGCCACGCGCTCCGCCTCTGCAAGGTCTGCCACGGTAAAGAATGGCTTGATCGCCTGCTCTTCCCGAGCCACTGGCGGAACGGCGATGTCGATGGCGCTCGCGAACTGCGGAGGGATGGCGTGGATGATCAGTTGGGTGTCTGGCGACTGCAGCACCGCGTGCTCGGCATCGGCGTGCATCACCGTTGCACCCAGCACATGCTCGTAGAAGCACGAGACGACCTGCAAGTCTTTCGCATAGACAAGGACTCCGGTCCGAGCTGGGTCAGCCATTGAGCGCTCCAAGGCTTGCAGTGGTATCGACATCCGTCGCGCACAACCTCGGAATCACCAGCAACAGCCCCCACCGCTGCGCGGGCTGGTTCGTGAGCAGGCGGTGCACCTGCCAGCACGTATCCTCGACGAACGCGAGTGAAAGGACCACAGCCACGAACAGCAGGACCCAGCGAGACATCGCTCCTCCGTGGGGATGCAAGACAAACAGCCCGGTCCGTCCGTGCGGATCAGCTTCGAACGTTGCAATAAGAAGGCCCCCTCGCGCAATGAAGCCGCCCCCTCGCGTGCCCGCCGGCCATCGCCCGATCGAATGAGGAAGGGATGACAAGAAAGGATGAGTTGGCGTGAGCCCGGCGGGGTTCCCCGACGTCACCGCGATCGGCCCGCGTCTCCTCAGCTCCTCGAGCGTGGGCGAGGCACAGCACTCTGGCGTGAAGATCCCACCTGACTGCGCGCCGGTGTAACTTCAGCAATGCCTTCTCACGCTGCGACATCCATTAGTGAGATCGTCGATCCCCGTGATCCCGCACTGACGCCGGCATACCGTCTGCTCAGCAAGACTTTCGCGCCTGGCGAACGCGTGGATAAACGGGAATGGGTCGGCAGTCTTCGCGAGAATGCTGAAGGATTGCTGTCCGATGTCGCTTGGCACCTTTTGGTCGCCCAGGACGCGGACGGATCCGTGCTCGGTCTGGTGTCCGGGACGTACCTCGGCAACGTGAACGTCGGCGTGATCGGCTATCTGGCGATCGCACCCGCCGCGCGCTCGCGCGGACTCGGATCGCGCCTGCGTGCCCGTCTGCGCAGCGCATTCGCACGCGATGCGCTGCGCCTCGCTGGGAACCCACTGGACGCCGTCATCGGCGAGGTCTCCCCTTCCAACCGCTGGTTGCGAACCCTCGCGACGCGGGAAGGCGTGATTCTTCTTGACTTCCCGTATATGCAGCCGCGCCTGCGTACCGAGGATGAACCGTCGCCGTTCACGCTCTACTATGAGTCGCTGGGACGTCCACGCACGCGCCTGCCGACGAGCGAGTTGAGGAAGCTGCTGTATACGATCTGGCGGCGCATCTACCGCATTCCGCGGCCGCTCGAGCGACCCGCATTCCGCGCGATGATACGCGCGCTCGAGGGTCGTCGCACGATCGGTGCGGCGAAGCTCGCACCGAAGTCCACGCATACGCGCCGAGGAATGTCATGATCATCGATTGCCATGTCCATCTGAACAACTATCACGAGCAGGTCGCGGTCTCGCTCGACCAGAGTCTGGAGAAGTTGCAACAGGCGATGAGCGATGCGAAGATCGACTACTCGTTGGTGCTGACCAGCTATCTCGTCTCGCCGCACCGTCCGAGCACGGCGGCCGTGGTGGAGGCCGTCGCGAAGATCTCCAACGTCGGGGTCGTGGCGGGGATCAGCTACGAGAACTACCGGCAACGCGATCTGCGTGAACTCGCGGACTTCCTCGAGACCGGACTCGTGAAGGGGCTCAAGCTGTATCCGGGCTACGAGCCCTTCTTCCCCCACGACAAGCGCCTCAAGGTGGTGTACGATCTGGCCGAGGAGTTCGACGTGCCGGTGATGATCCATTCCGGCGACACCTACTCGGCCAAGGGCAAGCTCAAGTACTCGCATCCACTCGAGATCGACGAAGTCGCCGTGGATCATCCGAAGGTGAAGTTCGTCATCTGTCACCTCGGGAATCCGTGGCTGACGGATTGCATGGAGGTGGTCTACAAGAATACGAACGTCCACGCGGATATCTCCGGGCTCGTGCTCGGTGAGTTCACCGAAGCGTTCGAGGAATACATGGCCGACGAGATCCGCGACGCCATTCTCTATGCCGGTGATCACAAGTTCTTCTTGTTCGGCACGGATTGGCCGATCTGCTCCATGAAGTCGTACGTCAAGTTCGTGAACCAACTCGGTCTCTCGCCCGAGGCCTACAACGCGATCATGTACGAGAACGCCCGCACGCTCTTCAAGCTCCCCCTTCCGCCGCAGGCACCCTCGCCGGCATAGCGCCGGGCGCCCGTGGACCACGCCGCGAGCATCGTCCCCCGTGAGTAC
>ENA-ORBV01009881-ORBV01009881.1-microbial-mat-metagenome-genome-assembly--contig:-NODE-9881-length-15460-cov-6.350192_pt1 | contig 15460 bp, 11 predicted proteins | sample MGYA00237777_ERZ505514 | MGnify/ENA primary metagenome ERZ505514 (study PRJEB26160, sample SAMN06269048) | microbial mat metagenome | isolation source: Oligotrophic lake microbial mat | place... | reverse complement strand
TTGCTCACCTAGTAGTAATAGGCAACTAGTGAAGACTAGGAGTGAGTCAATACTCATTAGGCTGGCTTTTCAATACTTTAGCACAAAGCGAAAATGCAATTGCAGAACTCGTCTTCTGCTCCCTAGCTAGCTAGTAGTAGCGTTGCTTTCCCAAAGACATCTTACACCAGCCCTCTACGACGAACCGGCTATTTTCGGGGCGAGTTCGGGTCGGAATATTCGGCTGTGTCACACACTTTGGCGTGATTTTAATTATCTTCCTGTCGGCAAACGGTGGTGGGTCGTCACCAGCGACCCCATCATATCTGAGCGGCTGGTGGAGGCAGATTAGGTCATGGGTACCAGCAGTTACCCAGCAGAGGAGCAGGCAGAGAGAGCGGAACTCGAGCCACCCACTAGGTAACGACCAAATAAACAAACAAACAGAAAGACAACGGAGAACGCAGATTCTTTTTCTATCCACCATGGCGTAATTTTGGCATGGGCTTAGTTTATTTCTTAGATTTGATGAACTTGGAAAAAAATCCTTTTTTCTTCTTCACGACAGGAGCAGGCGCCGCATGGGGGTGGCCAATTATGGGAGCAGGCGCAAGGGGGAAACCTAGGGGCGAGTGACAGTCGCGTACGGGAGTTTTGGCTCGTATAGGAGATCTATCTCTTCCTTCTGTGCGACGATCCGGCGCCTCGGACCGACCGGCCCGAGGAAATGGCAATAGAGTCGGGCTCGCACGCGAAGCAGCTTCTACCACGACTTCGACGGGAGCTTTGTCTAGCGATGGATCATTATTGACCGCGTTCGTCTCTGCTGCATCGTCGTCCCCTTCTGACAATGCATTTGGACTAATTGACTTTTTCCGACCTCTCCGGCATATTTTCTTGTCTTTTGCTATGCAATCTTCATCTGACGACGACGTGACACTGACCGCCCCTGGTTTCTTCGCGTTTAGATTGGCAAACTTGCCGTCTTTAGAAGATGCCTTTGCATCACTGCCTGAAGGTGGCACTGATAATTGGACTTCCTCCGGTTGTTGACTCTGACCCAAACCCCGTCCTTTCGTTTTCTCCTTCCTAGCACGCGGGTCTTCAGTGTCATCTGCAGAAACACTCACTGCTCCTGGACGTTGGGCTGGAGCACCATGACGCATTTTCTTCTCGGTGCTAATTGTGCCTTGAGAATTTCTGCTGGTATCCAGCGCCGGGGTTGCAGCGGTTACAGAATCATTCATTGGTTCACTAGCTGCCATTCGCACAGCCCCTGGCATGGTCGCAGGAGTAACCCGACGCTTCTTCGAGTCGTCCTCGCTCTTGTTACTTGTGTCACGCATAGACGATGAAGAATTCTGCAGTGCTGAGTTAGAATTCTGCAGTGCTGAAACACCTGGCTCAGTGACATGAACAATGCCAGGTTGCGATGCCATAGGTGATCGGCGTCTGGCTTTGATGTCAACGTCGCTGTTGAGACTTGTGTCAGGCATCGACGATGTAGAATTCCGCAGTGAAGAAACGCCTGGCTCAGTGACATGAACAATGCCAGGTTGCGATGCCATAGGTGATCGGCGTCTGGCTTTGATGTCAACGTCATTGTTACCACGTGTGTCAGCAGGCATAGATGATGTAGAATTCTGGAGTGCAGAAACACCAACGTGAACAACTCCAGGTTTGGTTGCCAAAGGTGATCGGCGTCGGGATTTGATATCACTATTATTGAGCTCATTTGTTTGCATAGAAGCTGGACTCGGTCGCGATGGCTCTTTCGATTCCGTCGGAGACGAAACATTGACAACCCCTGGTTGTGTAGCTGGACTTCGTCTAATTTTGGAATTCGGCTCCATGAACGAAGACGATTCATTCATTCCCTCTTGTGCAACTTTCCGCATTGCATCTTGTCCACTGGTAGAACCCTTTTTCACTTGTTCTCCCGTCTTCTTTTGAGATTCTTCGCCCTCCGTGACCCGGACGACACCGGGTGCCTTGGCAGGGTCGCGCCGGACTTTGGAGTGTTTTTCGGACGATACCGTTGCTGCTTGCGTTGTTTCCGAAGTATCAAGCTTCCCGTCTCCCGTTTCAGAAAAGAAGGACTCATGACCAGGTTCACGGGCGGTCACGTTGCTGCAAACGGCACCTGGTTTCGTGGCAGGCGTGCGTTTGCCCTTTCCATATTTACTATCCTTGTCATTCCCACTACTCCTTTCTTCTGTCTTTTTAGGTGGAACTTTTTGATATATTTTTGGGAGCGACGGTGCCAAGTCTGGGACATACGGCGCTTCTTCTGCGTGTTCCTTTTGGTCTTCTCCTTCAAACAACCAAGGTGTGTTGACAGTTTCTCCTGGTGGATCTGGTTTGCTAGGCACAGGCGCCATTTTGGAGTCTTCTTCCTCCAAGGCTTGTTCATCGGAATCCATTAATGATTCTATTCTCTCCAAAGCCTGCATTCCACCATTCCCATAGTCGCCTCTTTCGTCGTCTTCAATGTCATTGTAATCACTAATTTCCGACAATAAACTGACCGTACTCATTCTCCGACAATCCAAATCCACATTGTTACTTGTGGTTCGACTCAGGCCTTCGAGACGACTTGTGGAAAGCTGCGTTGGACGATGGAGCGGACTGGATATACTTGGTTCGCGATAGTGTCTTGGATCATACGACATATTGGCAGGTGCACTGTTATGTTTGCTGTATCCTGGTTCTTGTGCTTGAGAATGATTCAAATTATTGCCACTGCCGCTATTATTGAAACTGCCGTTGTGGGACCCATAGGAAGAATTCAGACGTGTTCTAGTCACCAATCCAGTTTGGGTTGCAGTTTCATTATAGGCTCCCGGTACCATAAAGGCATCTTCCAAATTCATGGAGGCCATGCCTTGCTCAAAAAAGGGCGCAAATTCGGCCTTATGACTTCCTCCCAATAAATCGACATTATTGGCAAAACCTCGATCTCTTCGTGCCATGACCAATCCACCACCAGGCTCCATGACGGGTTCCATAGGATTGTTGCTGGCGGTACTCCGCCGAGATGAATTATTCGTCCTGGAAGAAGAAGACATCTTCCTCGTGCCATTTCCATTATTGGGGCTTATAGCAGCCGCCGCCATGAAATCTCCACTAAAACTCCCATTGTTATAACTACTGTTATAACTACTATTCATGAGGTGGTTTTGGCTATTGTGGCCGTTGTTGCTTTGATCCAAATCGGCAGGAATTTGTCCCACCGTGGCTCGGGCACGTCGTCTTCCTCCGGCACTGTTCGCGTGAGTAATGCCGGATGATGAAGAACTGGTGCCAGTGGTCGCACTCGAAGTACATGTCGTTCTAGGTCTTGGGGGTGCTGCATCACCACCACCCCCGCGGCTGCTGCCTACAGCTGCTGTTGCTCCTCCGCCCATTTGCTCCTTGTAAAGCATGGCAGCCATGTCGACATTGCCTTCACACATTTCTAGAAAGAAAATACCCGTCGACTCTTCGAGGTTGGGATCCGTGAGACTTCGCAATTGAACCAACAACTCATTGTTGGAAGAAGGAGTCATGGTGCAAGTGCAATCAATACTTCAAGTTTTTCAGTGTTTCTTTTCAGTCTATTCTCTTTCGTTTGCAACTTAACTAACCAGATGAAAACACGTAACTTCAGCAACAAAATCAATCTAGTAGCGTTTCTAATTGATGTCGTGTCCTCATCTCTGCTTCGAGAGGTATCTATAGTGTATTCTCTATTGAGATGGTTGTCGACGACAGTGCTTGCTGGTCAATTGAATGCTGGATCATTTATTTAAGTTAGACGTGTGTTTCCTGTTTGATGCTTCGTACTGTAAAACTTTTGCTGCGCCCCTATTGCTACAATGAATCTTCATTCGCATGAAGCTCTTATCTTTCTTTGCCACTTGCTGATCATACGATTGATTCACTTGGGAGGCATCGCCTTCTTCTTTGATTATAGCAATCTTGTGCTGGGCAAAGATCTCGTTGGCTGTATCGATAGTATGAGAGCTGAACCCATCACAAGTAAGCGTCAGCCACCAATCAGGGTGGTCTTTGACAACTTCAAGTTCTCGAATACCCTTGGCAAACCCAGGAACTAACTTCAACCAAGTGTCATCTGTCATGTAAGCTGATGGGGACATAATAACTTGGCTTCCCTTGGGGCACTGTTCTTTTAAAAGAGTGGAAATGGATTTACGATCCACACGTACACCCTTGGCTAGAAAAGTAAAGGGTCCTTGTGCACCGGACGCAAGGCCAATACGAAGACTTGTGATGGAGGCGCGGCTATCATCCGTATTCTTTTCTGTCTTCTTCTTGGAAGCTGAACCAATAACTCGGACAGTTCCATCTGCATTAGCCATCAAGCAGGTTTCATCGAGGTTTCCAAAGAAGTGGTCCTCTAATTCCAAATACTTGTTGGTCGGTTTGTTCACGCGGCGTTGAAAATCAAGCGCCTCTTGTGCTGTAGTATGCCAGCGCAGCTGCTGTTCTACTGTGATTTGGCCTCTCTTGCTTGTGGTGGCTTGGGCTTTGACTGTACGGCCAGAATTCTTGACGCCTTTGAGTCTGTCTTTTCGTACCAGATAATCGTAGTGACCTTCCGCAGCTGTCCGATTTGTCGTTTGAGACAGTTCCATGACAAGAGAAATGGCCTCGTTCCGTGACATGCCATTGTTTGCTTCATCCCGATATATAATGGTGTTGGATAGAAGTTCAACATCAGCATCTTGAAGTAGACCTTCTCCGCCTCCACGACTTTTTGGGAAGATCATTTGCATGGTTAAATGTTCAATGGGTATCTTCTTTTCCTTGGCTATGGCTTGGAATCGCAAAGCGTGTCGATTGAGAGTGGTCCTGGGTATGAGTGCCGGGAAAGCACCATTGGTAATAGTCAGAGCAGAATTCTCATTATCATCATCTGACGCTTCTGCTTTTTTAAGATGAGCAAGAACATAGTAGCGAAGTAGATTGAAATTCTCTGGCACTGCCCAATTCACATAGCTCGTCTTCTTGGCTGACTTGATGACAGCATTCTTCTTTTTGTTCATGGGCAAATCGCCATCCAATGATATTTTGGGAACCGTCTTCTTTCCGGCTGGACGTCCTGCTGTGACCTTTCCGAAGTACCCGTCAATTTGGCCACGCTTCTTCGCTGCTTGTTGCTGCTTCCGCGTTTTGAACGCTAACACCTTGGTAGTGCCCATCTTGATAGCTGAATCTGATTATCAATTTGTCAAGTGTAAGTATACTGATCAACTGACTGTAAGAGTAAGCCTATCTGTAAGCGAGTTTTGGATTAATAATGATGTTGCTTATTTACTCAGCAATGCTAGAAGCATTCTCATTATTCTGAACACAACATGCACGAAAGATCGGATCCGTTCAAAGGCAAGCGTGCATCGCTCAACGCTTATTATTGGCTTAAATGATAGATAAGAGTGAGACCTTTTGAATGCGCCAACTCGCAATATTTTATGTTGTGTAACCATTGAGGTAGAAAATATATAACCTGGCACGCGACAGCTCCGTGTTAAATAGACCAAATCACGGATATCCAATTAGTCAGAGACCAATAAGGTTCAGGTTCACTCTACATGTAGTAGAGTAGTAGCATCTGTTCGTTGGATGAAAAATGCGAAGTACTCCGAGTAGGTAGGTAAAGGCAATGTCACAGCGGTAAACACAGAAAAGAACTCTTTCGGCTACTACGTCGTAGAACTTGTAGTACTGTAGATGACATTATTTTGATCACAACTTCCGCGTAAGTAGCGGAAGTCAATAGATAGACAGTGCGTATCGCGAACTCGCACGACGTTTGACACGATTGGCAGTAACATGCACTTCTATCCTCGGAAAGGACAAAGCCTACAGGCTCAACACCCAATGGGAAGGACGCACACCTTCGAAGGACTGCTACCCTTATTCTTAGTTTGTTGTTTCATACTAGAGTAGTAGATTGCAAAAGGAGCTGCCCACATTATGTTGTAGACGCCGCGGAGCACTCTGCCAATTCCTTGGCCTGGAATGCATTGACTTCCACCGCTAGGTTGTACAGCCGTGTCAAGGCAGCCAGGGGCGGACACTTGGCCAAAAGCTTGGCTTGAAAATCGGGATCCTGATAGAGTTGTTTACACCGCATTGCTTCGGGATCATTCGGCGTGCTATGCTTTTTCCCTTCCACCTCTGGATTCATAGATGTATTCATGTAGGCGACTCGCTGTGTGACCATGTCATAAAAGTCGTTCGTTTTGTGCAGGAGTCCCACGACAGCAAAGGAATGACGCAAATTAAAAGCCGCTTGTCGCTCGAGATCCTCCAGTGAAATTTGTTTGGCGGCCCAGGCACTCATACAATGTTCCCCACACAAATAAAACATATATATCAGGGCCCGGTTGTGGGCCCATCCGTAGGCGGCTTCATCGAGATCGTCGCACTTGATCAAGGGTGGCATTGTCTTTCCTTTCTTTTCGTCTCGTTCTTTTCGATGTTTGGCTTTTTTCTCCCCCACCCAAGGTCCCACAAAGTGCGTTGTATTGCGAGAATAAAAATGTTCGTGCCAAAAGAATTTGCTGCTTAACCACGACCAAATTTCTCGAAGGACGGTGACACGCGTGACAGGTAGAGATGCAATCATTTGCGCATATTGAATGACAGGATCCATATTTTTATTATTCAAGTTGTTGTTGTACTCTGTGACAACATGATGGGCCATTTGATCCATAATGGCTTCTTTGGGCTGTGCGCATTTAGTATAGCTTCTTCTATATGGTCGAAATTGGAAGGTACCTGGACAAATAATGTGTGGCATCTTGTTGCCTTTTTGTCGGGTAATGGCTCGAATCTTGTCATGCACGATCCATTCTTCTCCTTTTCCTATGGGGGCATTTCGTGTGCCAATGGCATGCGAAATAAAATCATCCTTCTCCGAGACATAGTCGCGTCCCCATGGTGATGCTTTCCACCACTTGATGAGATATTCTTCCGGCAGCCAATGAAACTCACTGCCCAGCAAATTGTGTCCCATGTAGACCAAATCACATCGATCTACACTCGCATTGTCTTGGTCATGATCTTGACAATAATCATACCGTGGTCCTGGACACGCAATGGCTTGTCCCAGAGGTGTCGTGGCTCCACAAGGGAGAGGTCCCTCATAGGTAAAATCGGTATGCAAATGTGGCGCTGATTCGGGCAAGAAATTATTAATGAGCGACGACACAAATTTGCCCTTGTGCATCATCCTTTGGGACGACGTAGTGCTGGCCGTAGCCGCAAACCCCGTATCCGCGTCCATCATCATGGGATAATAATACGTCGCATCTTCATGGGTCCGATGCCATCCACTCCGATTGTACTCCAACGCAGCCGCCGCCATGCGTGATCGAACACCGCCTCCACCGGCTTTGCCAATGTGCACAAAAATAAAGGGCGCATCATTCACGTTGCACCCCCAACGACGAATGGCCAGTTCGTCTCCCATGAAATCATTGTCATTCTTATTATTTTTGTGTACTTGCATGTTGTTGGTGGAAAAAACGTGTGTTGGTTCTTGTGATGATGGTTCCGGATTTGTTTCGCGTCTTTGCACTGGTACAGATCCCTTGACCGTTTCTTCGTCCTTTTCGGGTGGTGGGTCGTGTGCGGCAGACGCTGACCCTGGGGAACCCACATATTGATTGACCTTAACAAAGGATGTCATGAGTTGTGTGGAGATACAAACTAACGCAATAAATACAAAGACCACGCGCATTTGATTGGTTCCTCCACTAGTCATCGAAGTCACAGCCATGGTGGGAGTGTTTGAAGAAGAGGGTGAAGAAGAAAGGCTCTGTTTGGGTATGTTGTTGATTGTTGATGAGTGGTTTTCTTGACAATTTTTGTGGACACAACCCTGGGTGGTTCCTGGTCGTAATAAACAGCTCGTTGGGGCGTGGTTTTGGGTGGATTCGATTCTGGCTAGCAGCTACTAGAATAATTATGAAGTGGAGACTGAAAGCAAGCCTTACAAAACAACGTGGAACGATCACCGTTGATGCAAATTTGAAACTAGTTTGTATGTAGTTTATCATACTGGCATGGCATGGTGTCCATTCTGTGGACTTCTGTGGTCATGGTCCGATGGGCAACCAGCATCATCACGTGAAAGTCCCGTTTCGACAACGCCGAGTTAGCGAAAAATGACCCGCGTTTTGTCGTTGTCAGTCACACAGACGGGACAGAAATAGGAGCAACGTGTGCGTCGTAAGCATTTTCAAGAAGAGGTGTGCGGCCTCTGAATCAAATCAAACTGATACTTTTGGGTTTTGTTCGACATACCAGTACCTCTTACTACTAGCTAGCTGGCTGTTCAATTGCATGTAGTAGTACTACAGTATTGTCTAGTTTCAATTCATTTAATTAATCTATTGTGATTGTCTAGCTTAGTTGATTTGACCAATTCATGTAGTATAATGAGCCTCTTTGGTTGGAAAAAATAATCATCGATGATGAGGTTGGTAAGTAACTTTGCTGGGTTCAATGAGTTACGATTTCAAGACATCATAATGAAGACATCCTCTATCAAGACATTGGTGATGACGAGCCGACCACATCGATCCACACCAGTTGACTACAATTAATCGTGTTGCATGATTTCTTTCTGCTGGTGCCAGTTGCAAGTCTTTCTGAGATATTAAGAAAACACGTGAACTGGTGCTGGTTAGAGGAAGGCCTTGCTTTCTAACAGATACTAGTAGACAAATAACGAAAGACTGGATTATAAATTCGTTCTTACGTTTACTCTTGTTGGATGCGCGCGTTCACTATCACACACAAACAAGTCAGTCCTACAAGTACTGGCCAGCCGTAATTCAGTGGCTCGCATCCACAATTTTTCACTTGTCACGTATATAGTTAGTTTCTTCTTTTTCTTTTGTGTGTTGGTGTGCCTTTTTTGTCTCTTCGCGGTACTTCTTCCTACATCATGGAGGGATGAGTTTTAGTTTAGGCCGGTGGCCGAAAGATGGATGGAATGGCCATGTCATTTTTTTGTCGTTGTTGCATCTCGTAGTAGCGTTGTCGATCAAAATCAATTGTATTGTTGTTGCCATCCTGTCCGTAGGGCAATGGCAAATCCTGACCACGCAAGCTGCCACTCATGCCATGACGTTGATGCGACTGTATATCGTGTCCATGAAAGGACGAGCCGGACAGGCTGTCGTTGAGTTGTTGTCGTTGTTGTGGTGCTTGCAGACTCATTGGACTGATACTGTGTCGTTGTTGAACTTGACGCGGTCGTGGTTGCTCTTGTTGTTGCGCCTGGAAACTATGCTGTTGTTGTTGCTGCTGTTGCAGACCCATTGGATTGAGACTGTGTCGTTGTTGAAGTTGTCGCTGTCGTTGCTGCTCTTCTTGTTGCGCCTGGAAATTACGTTCCTGCTGCTGGAAATTGTTATTGATGATGGAAGGAGGACAATAACTATGTCGCTGCTGATGGTGGGGTGGTGCACTGTTGTAATATCTTTGTTGGGGTGGGGAATGACTTCGGCCACTGGCATGTCGTGGTTGGTACCGCTGTTGTTGCTGTTGTAGCACATCGTCTGCTGTGGGCCCTGCAAAGATGGAAGGCAATCGATGCCGGCTGGTTCCATTATCGTTCCTATTAGAAGAAGGATCATAGGCAGTAGCAGGTGATAGTGTTGGAGTATTGACTGTGGTAGCCACAACGAGATCCGGAGGAGGATCCCCTACGATGGGTGTTGCCTGCACCACCACAGCGTTCATGAAGGATTGTCCTCGACTATTTTGTTGTGCACCATCCGTAGGGGATGCAGGAATAGCGGAAGCATAATACACATTATTGTCACCATCCCCAGGAGAGGAAGGAGCAGCCGTAGCAGTAGGAGGTCCCGTAGTCGTATGATTCTCACTTAAGTTGCTAGCAGAGGAGGAACGACCATTGTTCCGACCACCCCTGCGATTTTTGTGCCGCTCTTCCAACAATTCACAAGTAACCAAACTAAAAATAGGATTATGCACATCAAAGGCACCCGGAGTCCGACAGACTGGACATTGGACACCCGTCTCTGGAGGTTGAGCTGTAGTAACCATGCGTGCACTGGCACTGTCCCGATGGCGCCGAAAAAAACTAAATCCACCGCTGCTAGAATTGTTGTGGTTTTCTTGACTTCGATTTCTTCGAACGACTTGGGGACGCCGGAGTTGTAGGCGTTGTTCATCTCGATGTACAATCTCCATATTCAGCAAACAATTATAACAAAAGACATGGGCACATTTTGCACTTTGTACTGGCAGACCCCTGCGGTCTGCGGCAGCAGTATCCCAGGTATATCCTTCACAGCAAATGGGACAAGAAGACATGATGATATCGGTTTTGTTGTGTAGTTAACGTAGATATATATAGATAGATAATTGTGGGGTTGCGTGTTTGTAGATATCCTGCCCTATCAAAGTCTAATATATGGTAGGACGAGAAGAGCACCCCAACTCAAGAGTGCTTGTAACTCGGCTCAAGTGCAGAGAGTGAAACGCCTGGGTTCTCACTCAGTCTTGGATAATAGTGGTTCAAGTCTAGCCACCGGAGTCCAGTTCATGCAGGCGCTATGTCCAGTCTTGCTCGGTATCTTGATACCAAACCGGCTACTACTTGTATAGACAGACAGATTGGGTAGGTAGCAGCAACCAGAGGCCAAAAGGTGCCGTTAATCGGGTAGTAGTGGTGGTGGGCTATTCCTGTTGCAGTAAACGTGCATTTGATGGTTTGTGTTCGAGAAGAGGAGAAGAGAGCATAAACATGGCCGGAGCTCAATATAGCTACCAGTACTCTCGCTGGTCCCAGAAGCCTGAGTCCCATGTTGTCGCGCGTTGATTCTACTGTGTATGCTACTACGTACGTACCGGTACTAGCAGCTCTACTAGCTAGTACCAGCCAGAAACGTACCGGAAGTACCGCCACAAATACTTGCTCGAGTAGTCTACAGTCGAGCCTGCTGTGCATTGTGTGTCGCACCTGGTGCGTACGACTGTTATTGTAGAATGCACCCCTCATGTACGGTGGTCAATTATGAAATGTCTATGTAAAAGTCTAGGATGACCCAACCCGTCTATTCTGAAGACGCACACTTTCTTTTCAAAGGAGCAGTAGTTCAACACATACCGGTAGCGTCTGGCTAGCAGCAGTCTGGCTAGTCCCAGAATGCAACGCATCCATGATCATGGATTGACACAAAATGTGCTCCTTGGAGTAGCCAGTGGTAGTGACTATAACAAAGCAGAAGACTCCAGAAAAATTCATGACATCAAGTAGCAAAGCAGCTGCAGCACTCATGTTTCATGGTGAACTGATTTGCTGCAACATCACACCAGTGGATCTCTCCCTCCAACAGTTTCATTGTTTGTTGTGAGGCTGGTGTTTCCAAATGACAACAACCGTGTGTAATTCAATGTCACAAAAGAAGACAAAATGTTCTCGTTGGATGTGGAAACTTGTTGACTTTCCACATCCCGCAATCTCCATGCCCATGACATCAAAATCATCGTCAGTGCAAAGTGACGAGTTGCCCTGATTTGTTCAGCACTGCATCATCAAGAAAATTGTGGGAAGCCAATGATGTGCATTTCGACGGTCCGCATTGATGCTTTGCCACATTGTGGTTTTTGACGTGAAGTGGCACATCAAACATTTTCATTGTGATGCTAGCAGCAGCTGCAATGATGATCAAGTCTGCCCACCCCCCAAGGGGCAGGCAGTCCCGGTGGGGTCCTTGCACTCCACCTCCTGATCAAAAGGTGGAAGCAGGCAATGCAATGCCAATTACACATCACCACAAACTGAAGTTTTGATCTTGTCATGAAAGGGACTTCTTCACTGTGCAGGTTTGATCCAGCTCTAAGATGTTTAACAACAAAGAAGAGAGGAAGAGAGCCAGCAACTCTTCCATGCTACATGAACACAGCTGACATCCTCCGCACGGTTCTTTCTCCGCAGTCTTTTCGTGACTGGTTTGTTGAGAATTGGGGGTGTCACCAAAGCTTTTGAGGACATGCATGCGAGTTATTCTCCAGTATGAATTGGAATTGAATGTGCCTGACAAATGCTGTAGAAAGCGATGAGAGATTTTTACCTAATGAGCCACCATGTGGAGGAGAAGCAACTTGAATCCACCAAAGCGAATCCAACCAAACTAACTTTATTGTGATTATAGTTTGCAACCAACCGTCATATTATTGGCTTTCATATTACGATGTTTCAGTTGACAAAGATAAACGTTTGATTTAGATATCAGCTCTCTCCACTTCTTAATGCTGCAGATTGAAATTCTAAATGTGTGCGATTACTCCCAATTCTGTATCTGTCCGTGATCTAGAATCTATTCTTGTTTGCATCTACATTTTGAATCCTCTAGTCTACTTTCATACCGCCCCTTGGTAGCATTGACAATCGCTACCTCCAGGAGCATAATGGGCACTTCCACAAGGACTCCAACCACAGTTACCAACACGGCGCCAGAACCAGGACCATAGACTGCCAAAGCCACTGCCACGGCAAGTTCGAAAAAGTTGGAAGATCCAATAAAGGCCGCAGGTCCAGCCGTAGCATGGGGAAGACAAAAGTACCAGGCCATGCCGTAGGTCAGTACAAATATAAGTAGAGTTTGTAGTAGCAGAGGAACAGCCGTCAAGAATACGTCTGCCGGACTGTCCGTGATGACTTCCGCTTGAGAGATAAAGATGAAAATTACCAGTAGGACCAGAGAGAAAGAGGAGATGGGAGCAAAACGTGCATCAATGCGCTGCATGGTTTCTTCGCTGTTTTCCTTTTTCGAGGCTATAACATGAGTCAGAGTGCCGAGTGCAAAGGGCACTACAACAAAGAGTATGACAGATAGATAGACTGTATCCCACGGCAAAGCGATATTGGATGCATTCAACAAGAGCTTGGCGGTAGGAACATAGAGCAAGAGCAAGAGAATATCGTTGAGGACAACCTGCACTAAAGTGTAGCTGGGGTCTCCGTTGGCCAGACTAGACCAGACAAACACCATGGCCGTGCAAGGGGAACCTCCAAGAATGACAGCACCGGCAATGTACTCGGACTGCTTTTCGTCGCTCAAAATACCGCTGTAGAAAATGTTAAAGAACAGCAGGGCCAATCCATACATGACAAAGGGCTGAACGGCCCAATTGATAAAGGTTGTCAAGAACAATCCTCCCGGATGTTCGTGAGCACTTCGAATGGCAGTCCAGCGGACCTTGAGCATCATGGGGTAGACCATAAGCCACACCAGCACAGCCCCTGGAATCCATATATTGGCTACCGTGGCCTTTTCGAGTGCTTTGGGGACTGAAGGTGCCAGGGCGCCAATCGCCGTCCCCAAAATCATGGCCATGCCCACCCAAACCGTCAAGTACTTGGCAAAAAAACCTATCGTGTCTTTAGGACGCTCGTTGTCCTCGTGGCACGTTCCATTCTCCAAAACGTCGGGGGTGCAGCAGGCTGATCCATCATCCTCTTTTCGATCTGGTACAATGCCTTCCGTAATTTCTACACTTTGGTCTTTTGCAGTCGGTAGACTGTGCGTGACCGTGGCCGTTGTCGTTGTTGTTGTCGACATTTTTGTTTGGCCTGATGCTTGTGCTTTACCGGTACTAGTATCTGTTGTGTGGGATTGCTTGTATTATCTACTACTAGCTAGCTACCTAGTAGCTAGCTAGTCTCCCTGTTTTGTCTTGCACACTGACTACTAGCTAGCAAGCTAGTACACTAGCTAGCTAGTAAAGCAATGCGTCCCTTCTGCAGCAAAATAATGAGAACCAAATAAGCTCCTTCTTTCGATTGTCGTCTTCGCGCCGCGGTTGTGGGATCCGTAATGATTATGACGAGCGACTTTTGTGGGATTGAAGGGATAGCCATCATTGTTAAGGTTCAGGGAGTGCCATAACCGGTTGGAACGTGTGCGTCTTTGATGTGCGACCAAACATAAAAATCTTAGCTTTTAGAAATATGTTTTAGTGAGCTTGCACATCGAAATAGACGTCATCAGTGCGGACGCACGCTTTTGCTTAGGCGATCGCACCGGGTGGTCCCACAAATTCATTGTGACTCAGAACGTCAACATTGATTCATTGTGTTTCTGTGGCACATGGCGTGAACAGCATGTCGGATGCAGCTAGAAGCAACAACAGCAGGAACAGAAAGCAGCAATGGGCACCAAATGATCGAGTTGAAAGTCAAAGATTTCATCTGAATCTGACTTCAATCAGCTGGCGGTGACAGTCAATGGGAGCAGCGAAATGGGAGCAAAAGAACGTTTCTGGAAAGACAGCAATCCACAGATGTCAATGACATGTTGATTGTTCTAACACCAATGGCCGTGAATTGCTTATGGGCCATTTGGCTTTGTTTCTGTTGACATTGACTTTCATCAATGAAAGGTTGTGACAATCTGCAGCATTTGCGAGTCATCATGGAGTGTGCTGCTGTCCGCAACTTGATGGAAAAAAACATTGTTTGTCGAAAAAAGTGCAGTTTGAGTTTCATTTCCAACATGCTTCATTGCTTCTGGTATGAAAGTGTTGTGCACCGGAGAGTTTTGCACATGGAGATCGGCTGGCGCAGAAACTCAGTCATCTGAAAACGCTGGCTCTGCTTTGATTGATAGAAACACTGATTGTGCATTGAACATTCTGCATGTGACAGGGCTTTTGACAAGCGGTGATGGTTGTGCCAAAGCATCAAGGTTGCTTGGGCTAATTGGGCCACCATCATTGACAACTGTGTGTTCTTCGTCATCCCACAACATTGAACAAACATCATCCCCCGAGTTTGTCTCCACCGCAAATGACATTGTGTGTACCAACATTTTGCAGGAAGACGGAAGCGCGGTTAACGTTCGGTGATGAATGTGATGGCAATGGCATTCTGTTGCATGACTTGTGACTTGAAAAGAAACTCCAAGTCAAACATTGACCAAGATTGCTTGCGTCAACAGACATGGGATGGCAAGGACGATCAAGCAGTGTTGGATGTAACAGTTTGTCTAGCCTTACGATCTTGGAAAGATGAACCCACTGGAAAACTTAGTGTGACTCTCATCATGCAACCATGCAATGGCGGGAAGTTCAAAGAAAATTACCATGCTACATGCTCCAGGTGGGCTAGCAGCACCTGGAATCAAATTTGATGAATCTTGCTTGAACAGACCAAAGCTGCGCCATCTTGAAGTATGAAAGAATCGCACACAACACATCTAGTGCTGCTAATGTTATGATCCAATTTACTTAGGTTCTTGTGATTGCCTAGCTAACTTGATTTGAACAAAACTGTGGCAATGAAAAGGAAACTCTGAATCAGAAGTGTTGGTTGTGAAGACGATAGAGACCCTCTTCATCCCAAAGGAAGCGGCGATTGTCGAGTGAGTGATTTTTCATGCGCGCCGCGGAAACAAAGGTTGGTGACACGGACAACAGTGATGCTCAAGTG
>ENA-ORBV01009878-ORBV01009878.1-microbial-mat-metagenome-genome-assembly--contig:-NODE-9878-length-15463-cov-3.694333_pt1 | contig 15463 bp, 21 predicted proteins | sample MGYA00237777_ERZ505514 | MGnify/ENA primary metagenome ERZ505514 (study PRJEB26160, sample SAMN06269048) | microbial mat metagenome | isolation source: Oligotrophic lake microbial mat | place... | reverse complement strand
GCAAATTAGCACCAACAAGTAAAGCAATCGTGAGCACTTACAATGGCCAGCCCGCTATCCGAAAGCAGAGCTCCTCCCGTTACGGGACGCGCGGAACCGAACAGCACCGGGACTGACGGAAGCGGGTTCGTCATGTATGGCGGCAGCGGATGATCAATAGGGAAGTCCTTCAACCACTCTGCGGGCAGGGTGGGGTCCACTGGAAACGGAGGCGGTACGGGTACCCCGCGTACGAAACCGGCTGCTTGCGAGTAAGGATACGGGACCGGAATGGCGGGAAGCACTGGCGCGATGGCCGGATCTGCAAAGTTGGACACTCCAAACGCATCCGTGTTGGACAGTGCTGGGTGCAAGGGTGAAACGAACGGTGAGAACATGTCCGCCACAGTCTTGGCGCTCCCGCTCGATTCACTGCTTCCACTACGACTGCTGCTGCTACTGCTACCGGATCGCGATGACAGTGATGGCGGAAGCCCTTTGAGTAATGCAGCACCAGCAGATTGATCACCGCCGATCGCAACAATGTCCATCAGGGGCGGGAGCATGCCGTCTCCACCTCTAAAGCCGGTTAGCGGCAAATCAGAGCCCAGCGATGCAGACACGAGAGAGCTTGCTGTGGGCAAGCGGGCAGCATCTGTGTAGAGTTGATCACCCGGCAGCGGGTTGGGGTTGGCCAAAGGTCCAAAGCCATCACCGTCCAGTCCGTCGTGCGGAGCCTGATGCAGAGTCGATCAATTGAGCATGGGCACGAACAAACCACAACAGGGAGACGATCTGACGTTACCATTGATGGTAATTGCTCGAATGGAGACAGTTTGGATGCACCAATCTGCTTGGAAGTGGCAGAAACCTCCACCAGAGACTGTCGTGTGTGTGCCAGCTGCAATGAGGATCAACCTGCGCTCCACGCACAAAACTGAGAGATCACGTACCGAAGGGGACGACTCCGTGTTAGATGCTGTATTCGATGCCTTGGTTGTCCTTCTGTCCATCGGAGTCTCGATCACTGGTTTCAGATGCTCTCCAGCGTTGGTCAAGAATGTGGTCATGTCGAATTCCGCCTTGCAATTACATTACACAACAACAGCAGCGTCAGCGAAGAACGCGTACAACAGCATACGCGACACCCACAAAATTGAAGAGTTGATATGTAAGCAAGGCCAATATACATACAGAGAGATGATGCTCCGGCTCCACTCTCGCGCGCTGAGTCGTGGCAGCAGTGACGAGGGGCACCAGCAGCAGCAACACTGCTGCTAACCGAAGCGCACTCATAGTGGCAGCAGGAGATCAGCGACGCAAACGGCCTTCTCCGACTTACAAGGGTACACGATGACCCCTGGCTTCCACCCTGACGCGACAACTGCACTCGGCAGCACGCACACCACGCGTTACGCTGCCAGATAGCAGAGATGACAAAAAAATAATACGACCCCGTGAAAACTCCGACGGGAACATGCACGTGCAGCTGTTTTGGTGCACACCGACATGTCTTCCAATCCAAACGACGTAGCACTGCTACGAGCTGGCCCTCAAGATGGTACGTAAGATCGCTTGTTTCGATATGTGTGTAGTTATCCATCAACCGGCGTGCAATCGATCACTCTTTAATTCGAATATGTAGCGCCAGCTCCGCCGCGCCCGCCGGTGCCATCTGGCGCACCACCGCCCTTGACACCAGAGCAAGAAGAAGAGGAACGAGCATTGGATCTGGGCTTCGCTGCACGAGCGTTGATGGCTCTGGTGTATCCTGTGTCTCTGACGATGGTGCTGACTGCTCTATGCTGTGTGTACCTCACATCGCCGAATGATTCGAGACAATCTGGATTGAGGTATGTCCCAAGTGCATCGTCTACCTGAATGCAATGGCGGCGACACGCAACATTTTCACGTTCTTGTGTAGTTCTTCTTTGGTATCCAACGAAGAAGACAACTCTACTAGCGGAGACAAGCTGGGATCCGCTGTGATCAACGCGTTGGTGTTCGTGGCCGCCGTTATCGGTACGCACCTCAATCTTGCTCAGTCATCCTTTCCAGTTGACACAGGACGCTCATTGACATGGATATCTTCAGGTGCCACGTTTCTACTCGTCTGTCTGTACTATTTCAAGTGCATCAAGGTACGCACTTCGCATGCAGCACTGCAAGATCGCACTCCCTCATTGGCCCCCATCGCGCAATACAGATCATCATCGGATGGCTCGTTTTATCCGTGATCGCGCTGCTCTTCGGCTCCGGTGGCTTTGTGGCCATTCGCGCTCTCAAAGTGAGCGGGGCACTCGTGGACTCCATCTCATTCTACTGGATCATGTACAACTTCTCCATCATCGGCGTGCTGTCCGTGTTCTGGAAAGGTCCGCCCACGCTGAAGCAGGCGTATCTCATCGTCGTAAGCGTGATCATGGCATTCATCATCACCCTGCTGCCCGACTGGACGGCTTGGGTGTTCATCTGTGCACTGGCCATCTATGGTAAGTGTGGCGTTCAGCATCATCTTGTGGTATGTGACTATTTGGGACACCCTTTGTGTGAACTGTAACGATGCAGATCTGTGCGCGGTGCTCTCTCCGTGCGGGCCCTTGAAGTGGCTGATTAATCTGGCACAAGAGCGTGAAGAGCCTATCCCGGCTTTGTTATATGAAGGTATTTCGCAAACACAGCCTGCTCCAGCTTCATTTGCACATTGTACCGACTGGTGTGATTCTCACCGCAACACGGGCCGTATTGGTTGCTATGTCTATGATGCGCTGCGTAGCTCGGGCTGGTCCCTCCAGAGCGACTTTACAGGCCCAGCAGGTACAGGCGAACGCGAACGCGAACGCGAATCCCGGTGCGAATGCCCCAGTCGCGCCAGTAAGACCTGCTGCTGCTGCAGGAAGTCAGGCTCAGCTATCTCAGGTCAGAAACCATATGATCTGTTCATGACTTCCCCTGTTGTGTGCTCATGGTGTTGAGGCGCTGGCTCTTGTGATGATCCCGTCGCAGGTGGTAGTGCAAATGGAATCAGCACCAACGCGGAATGGCGATGACTCCCGTACGTATTTTCTGCTGCTTGTCGCTCAGTGCTGCGTGACCGAATCTGCTTAGTTTCTTATCGAATCGATATCGGTATTTGTTGAACTGCGCCGGTTTTAGCGATGCCCTCTGTGCGTGAACCTTCGGTCAACACAGATGAGAGACAACCGCTCATCACGGACTCCTCGTCACCACCGATTCCTGCATACCAGTCCCTTCCTGATGCCCCCGCGGGCGCTACTGCCGCTGGCACAGTTGCAAGCGTGCCCTCAGCGAAGCAGCCTGCGATGCCATCATCGCAGCAGCGACCTCAGCAACCAGCCAATCCCTTGCAAAATCAAATGCCTCGACCTCCGGCTGGTGCTGTTGTGGCAGTTCCGCCCGGCAATGAGATGGAGTATGATGATGAAGAAAGCGATGAAGGTACCATGTCGTCTGGTTTGGTACATCTGCCTCTAGTTTCTGAAGCAGCATACAATCGTATGTGCGCAGAACGCACCATCAAGCTTGGGTTAGGAGATTTCGTCATGTACAGCGTGTTAGTCGGCAAGGCAGCTCTATTCGGCTTTCCGACCTTCGTCACCTGCTTCATCGCAGTGCTCTGCGGTCTGGCTGCCACGCTCGCCATCTTGGCGGTGTTCCGCAAGGCCTTGCCCGCCTTGCCGATCTCGGTCGCGTTTGGCGTCGTGTTCTATTTTCTGACTCGATTAGTTATCTGGCCCTTCATGGATGAGTTCTTGGTGGTGCCATTGTGGATTTAGAATTGCGCGCATCGTTGCTTGTTGATAGCTTTTCGTTCGCTCGATCTCGAGCTTCACAATGTTTCTAGGAGCTCCCATGAGCTGCTCCCTTGATCGCTTTCCAGCTGACGTTCCACCTACCGCGGTTTCCACCTGTATGTATGCGAAACTGACTTAACAACAGTTCCCTTGTACTATTTTGTGATTCGCCAATTACAAGCATCCCTGTACACCATTCTGCATCATGTCGATCTAGCACTGAGCTGGGCCAAATCCGAGAAGCACTTCACCGTCCACCTCGCATTTGCTGAGAAGTGGCAGGCTGGACTGGCAGCAGCAATTGCATTTGAGCGTATTATCGCAGAGTGAGATGAAGATAGCGTGTCTTGCTATCATTTGGGAAGGAGGTATGTGTGCCATTACGCCTCAGTTTCGTGCGCTCGGTTCTCGCCAACCCGGCCGTTCGTTCCGTTGACGCCGTGCGCGCGTGTGGTATATGAGGACAGAACGAGCCGCTGTTCATCCAAACGTTTCTGGAAAGTAAGGAAGATGGTGGTCTGAAGTACCACTACCACGCTCACACAGCCCTAGATGTGATCGAAGAAAAGCGTAAGTGTTGCTGGTTCGCCCTTTGGCGTGCGTCGTCAAACGGTTTAATGCGAAGCTGCTTCCTGTGCTGTCAACAGTAAGCGCTGCGCGCAAGTTTGGTACACCGGTAGCGTCGCGTGAGCTATACCTCGGTCTATTATACAGCGTGGACGATATCAGGGTGTAAGTAGGCTGTTTTTCCTCGCCTGGACTTCTTCGGTTTGCGATTGTCGAACTGATATTGCTTTGTGGTTGGACACATGAAGTTTCGGATACACTACCAACACCAAGGTCAAATTCGTAGCCATTGTACAGAAGCCGCCAAACAGCGATGCAGTTCTGCGAACGGTATGGGTGTGCCAGTGCTTGTAGCGCCTTTGGTATTGAGCGTACAAAGTTGTATTGTTGATGGTGCTCACAGCTGTTTCGAGAGTTGCACGACCTGTACATTGACGTCACCACCAACCCTTTCGCAACATGTAACGGCAAGATTGAGGCGCCTACGTTTCCAGACAAGCTGACGTCGCTAGCGAAAGCAGCGGAGCATCGATCGCTGTTCTCGGTTTGACATATGCCTAACAATATCGGCATCGACTGAAAGCTACAGGGAACCAGGCAGGCTGCGTCGGCTGCCTCATCTCGGATCTTGCTAAACTCCCCCGCAGACGAAGTGGCGACACATAACTCAGTCCACTCCAGCAGCGACCTCGGATTTGACTATGCATCGAGTCGCAGACTCATTTTCTAGCTCGAGGACCGAAGTAGTTCATCATCAAACCCATCACGGCGAACCTATCAAGCAAGAGACGAGCGCCATGAACAGCACAGCAGCAAGATGAGCAGGCCAGCATCGCAAAATTAGGACTCATCTGCCCTTGGCGCTGCACAAGTCGTGCACGCCACCAACAGCGATCACGTACAATGCTGATGACGATACAGATTTCATATCCATCTCGGATTTCTTCATGTTGGCAATAGATCCCATGACCTGATTCCAGCCATCATATTGTGTTGCGCGTGAAAAAAAGTCAGCAACAGAGCACCGCGAGCGTCAACGCCACCAGCGAAGCAATCTTACCGAGAATAGCGCGAGCCACGCGAAGGTTTTATACTAAGTCGGGAAAATTGTCACATGATGGTTGAACAGAAAAAAATGAGCAATGAGAAACAATATGCATTGGTCTCGATACAACACCGCACAACAGAGCCATACGAAATGAACCTCCTACCCTCATCATAAGCCCGATCACCTGTGTCGTGCCAGCATGCGCAAACATTGACCATATCAGCAACGCATGAACAATGCCTATCTCATTGATGCTATGACCGCGAACAGACATGACTCGGCACACTCACCCCGAAAATGAGGCTGAATAGCGCAAGCCAATCAGCGGGCAACTCATCTGGATTGGTCTTCGTTTCAAACAGGTGCACACGGTGCGGTTGACGTGGATCATTAGCTAGCACGCGCGGCGCGGATGGAGGATGGGGGCCATCTGCATCCATAGTGTGATAAAGAGGATTGGCTGCCACAGTACAAGCGCACAATCAGACAGCACACGATCGGCTTGAGCGGAGTGACAGGAGGTAACTTTCCCAAGTTGTAGCGTTGGGCAGAGCGACATGAGCACAATCAAGGCAGTCAATAACTTGTCGAACAGGAGCAAGGCGTACATGGAAACTGCACCGGCGCACACGAGCAGACGCGGCCGTCAAAATCGCTCAGGATTTGCGCTAACTGCGTCTAGCAGGAATCCAAGGGTTACACGGCGACAATTGGCCCTTGCATTTTGAACGACAGCCAGAGATTTCTACATTCCACCGCTAATCCATGGCCAGTCGACCGAAATTAGACGAGCCGGAGGTGCATGTGCTTGGACAGATTCATGGTGCTACCGGTCTGCCTGCAGATTGCGCGTTTTGTGCGTTTACCATCGAGACGGGCGATCAGTGGGAGTGCGTTGGGGGTGCAGATCGCGGTCAAACTCAAGTTGACTACCCTGAGGTAAATCTCGTTTGCTCCTCCAATTTTTCTCGCATGATCTGATGTGCAGTGTACGGTACACTTCCGGTATCAAACACGTGTCTGATGTTTGGATGCAATATATCAGGACGGCCAATCCGTGATCTGGAACCATCCAATTGACGTGCATTATTTTACGAAAGCGCTACAAGGCTGGCCTCGAATCGTCCTTCAAGTTCACTCAATGGACTCTGCTGGAATCCGGGAACTGGGTACTGTGCAGCCTATCCGTTTGTGTCTTGGATACACGCTCACGAAGCCAGTCCGTGTCATTCGTGCGATGTCAGTCGGTTATTCGTTCGCGTTCGTACCCGCAACCCCTGGATATCATGAAGTGGAATGTGCGCTGTGGCGGCCTGTGGGTACGCCAACTGAGGAGGTTCAAGGTGGGTACCCGGACTGTCTGGAAGTTGCTGCTTGCGGGAGTGATTGAAGCTGATCCATCCCATGGTTCGCAGCTCACTTTCTTGGATCCGCACCTGAGCTGGTGACCCTAGATGCGATCAGTCAGAACGCTAAGGTTTGGCCGGTTGTTGTAACATGACTGGTCTATCTGCTTACATCTGGGTACCACATCGGTTCTCGCGTTCGTGCTCGGTCGTACATCACAGGACTCTCGATGTAGACTTTACACCAAAAGCACGGGCACAGTGCATCTTCAGCTGGAAGTAATCACTCGCAACTTGGCTTCAGCGTTCTCCGTCACATGAGCAGCATGAAACGCACGCTTTGGATTCTTTAGTTTCTCCCAATCTCGCTTTCTTATCGCGATGGTGTTGCCGTGCAACTTTTCGTGAGCGTCCTTCTACCTTTGCATGTTATGGCGCGATGCTTGTGATGAGCGTCATTCTATTTTTGCATGCTATCGCGCCATGGTTTGTCACGTCCTGATTTCAGCGAGCTCAAGGAGTTTGCCGGAATCCAGCTCACGATTCTGTAGAGTGGACACCTCAAGCATCGCAGAAGCCACCTGTTCAATGCGGGAGCCAGATGATACCGGTCAATGCGGACTGATGTTGCACACGCTATCGATTTTTTTTGTTTTTTGTTGGCTGTATTCCCGCATTTCTTGCTGCACGACCATCGAACATGTCTCAAGATCAGATATGCATTTCCGACGAAACTTTGTCCAACAGGCACATTGTGAATAGGCGTCAGCTAGAGCGTTGGAGCCCAGGGCCATCGAAATGTCGTGTGCTCTGCACCAGTCACCTGACTGATGGACAAGTTTCAGCGATTTTGCTGCGCCGCGCAACGATCTGCCATCTGATCATCTACCCATATACTAGAGACTGTATCGTCGAACATATTCTGCGTCGATTTCGCCCCATCTCGAGATGATCTTAGGTGTACAGAAACCAGTGCCCGAAGCTCTGCCTGTGACCGTTAAAGTGGTGCGTGTGGAATTACCACAAACTCACTCATCGTCACTGGGTGCCACAGTCCTCACGTTGGAGGCCAAGCGCTTGAATTCCATGTGGCTGGTCCGAAAAACTCTTCAAAGGTCTGCTGTGTACTTAGAACCTTGGCTCGTGATCCACATCTCTCACTCGCGTCGTGTTGGCGTGAACAGCATCGAGAAGTTTGCGAGCATTTGTGGCATCAAGTACGCTGGAACTCCTCAGATGCATGCTTTCCCGCCGCAAGCGCCCGGCGTCGACCTCATTTCGGGTACGCTCATCGCTCATATCTTGCAGGCTCTTGAAGGCACTCGTAACGTTGATCATTGCACTGGTTTCGATGACAGCGGTGGGCAACATATCGCAAGCTTGGTTCACTGAAGTGTCAAGGCACCCCTTGCTGTGTGGATGTGGCGAGCTACGCGACTTCCTGTCGCATTCCGATCCCGTGGTACGATGATTTTGCTTCCGCCGCGCCGCCTGTTGCACGAGCTGATCTTTGTGCTGTGCTCACATTGGTCGCCTCTTCTTGATTGGACCGGCCTTCGGTTCGATGGCTTTCCTCACAGCCGTTGGAAGTGCAGCCAGCCGCGATGGACATAGATTTGAGCACATTCTCCAGCAGCATGCGTATCGATGATGGCGACGCCAAGTTCGATGCCTCCGGGCAGTATGTGGCCGATGCCACGATGCAGACCGTGCCAGCAGCGCATCACGAACGCGAGCCGAGTAATTTCGATGCGGGCAATCTGGATGGACACACTGTGAGTGCGGGTGATGACGATATGGAACCCAGCCATCGCCCTCAGCGCGCTCAGGCCAACGCGGACGCTGCTGCAGCTCCACCACTGCAGTTACAACAGCAACAGCAGCAGCAACAACTGCGCGTGGTGCGATTAGACGATTTCTCGTTGCTGAAAGTCATTGGCAAAGGCAGTTTCGGCAAAGTCATGTTGGTGCGGAAGCTGGACAACAACAAAATTTATGCGATGAAAGTGCTGGCGAAGGAGAATATCATCAAGCGTAATCAGGTGAGCCCTCTATGCATCCTGACTACCTACGCATTGCTCAACCTCTACATGGTGTCATCATCGCACACAGGTTGAGCATACGCGAACGGAGCGTAACGTGCTAGAGTACATTCGTCACCCGTTCATCGTCACGCTGCGCTATGCGTTCCAGGTACTAGACTCGTCGAGCCGAAATGCTAAATTCGATCATCGCGGCTTACGCTGTGCTGTGTTGGTGGACTTCATTATCTAACTCGTTTGTGTGTACAGACCAAGAGTAAGCTGTTCTTCGTCATGGATTACTGCCCGGGCGGGGAACTGTTTTTCCACCTCGGCCGTTGTGGTCGGTTCCCGGAGTCGCGCGCCAAGTTCTACGCGGCACAGATCGCATTAGCGCTCGAGTACCTGCACGCAAGGGGAGTGATATATCGGGACCTGAAGCCGGAAAACGTGCTCTTGGACGCTGACGGGTACGACTTCAGCGACGAACGTCTGCTTGCTACGCCAAGACTGGGGTGTTGGTCTCTGACCATTCTGTTGTGCGTGCTGTGTGATTGCAGAAATATTGCCCTGACCGATTTCGGCCTATCCAAAGAAGGAATCAATGACAACTTCTCCGCGCAAAGTTTCTGTGGCACCCCTGAGTACCTAGCTCCGGGTAAGAGAGAGTGGATATCGCTCTTGTTTAGTATTGATGTGCTTCGGTGCGGCCTGAACGCTCCCTCGATGACGTCACATCCCTTCGTGACTGACACATTTTGCACGCGTGTGTCCTTTCAGAAATACTGATGCGATCCGGTCACGGTCGAGCGGCGGACTGGTGGAGCCTGGGCGCTTTGCTCTACGAAATGATGACAGGTGCGCTGCACCCCATTCTTTTTCGGTGCCACTTGACCCTGTCGCCCTGGCGTTCGTGCAGCAGTTGTTGATCCATGGCACAGCTTATGCGTGTCTGTGGGCTCATTACTGCTGTGTTCCATCGCAGGCATGCCACCCTTCTATTCCCGGAACCGTGACAGACTGTTTCAGAAGATTCTCCAAGCCGAGTTGCGCATTCCGCGGTATTTCTCGGTCGAAGCCACATCTTTGCTCATGGTAGGTGTATCATCTGGTGATCATTTCCTCATTTCGATCTGGCTAGATTACACAGACCCGCTTGCTCTCGTTCAGGGCTTACTCAATCGAGACCCGGCAGCGCGCCTCGGCAGCGAAGATGATGGCGCGGCCGTGCGAGCTCATCCGTTCTTCAGAGATGTGGACTGGGGTGCATTACTGCGCAAGCAGATCACGCCACCGTTCCAGCCAGCGGTGAAAGATCTTAGGGACACTCAGAATTTCGATGCGGAGTTCACAGCGATGCCTGTTGAATCCCTGGACTCGAAGCCGAAACACGACGGCATGGACAGCCCGAGCGTGTCGGGTGGACGATTTTACGGGTTCACTTTTGTAAACGCGGACGTGTCCGCCTCCTTGTCGACCCGTGGCAGCCAACAAAGCACAGTCGCTGCGATGTGAAACGACCGAGATTTTTGTTTGTTTTTTCGTTCCATTTTGTGCTGGGCGTGGCTGCGTAGAGCATAAGCGTCCTTGTCCCCTCTTCCTGGCGCCGTATTGGAAGTGAACAGTGTTTGTGCGAAAGAGGTTGCATCATCGCATTGTTTCGTTGCTACTGAGCAAAGGTGCGCGCTAGAAGTGCACGAACCCTGGCCGTTGATTGTACAAATACATAGGTTCCCATCAGGATGAAACAGACACGAGCGGCTCTTAGGACACCGCTTGAATGCGATCTGCTAAGGACAGCTGCAGTCTTGCCAGGTTGGAAAGGTACATGATCATGAGCAGATCTTGCACGTTGCTGTTGAAGATGCGCTCGAACGTCTCCGCATCCATGGTGGGAATGGCAGACAGGGCGTGCGCAATGGCGCGTCCAATGTTCTCGTCGCCGGGAATCTTCTTCTCCTGCAATACCAACCGACATGGCAACATCGTATTTATCAACAAATGATTTGCAACTAGGGTGAGCAAGCAAGTGAAACTGCACGCAGTGGCAAACCCACAAGGACTGAATGTTCTATGGGCATACCGTGACTTTGTGGACATATTCACTGACAATCTCCAGACTGGTCAGCAGATTGTTGAGCGCCAACTCCAGATTATCAAAATCTGACAGGATTGTGGCCGGAGCGTCGAGTTTCTCATCATCCGGAACGCTGTTGATGAGCGCGTCCACTGGAGATGACAATGAAATGACACGTCGTTTGAGATGCACCGCACTCAAGATGACGAGAACGACCGATTCCACAAGCAAACGCGCACAGTAGAAACATACCTCCAATCTTTTCGGCCTCGTAAGCTTCTAGTTCGAGCTCAGCGTCTTCGAAGCGGTAGATGACACCCTTGTCCCCGATGCCAAACTGCTTGCCTCGATACGCCTTCACGCCCATGCGAGCATTCTTCATAGCCACATCGATCGTCAGGAGCACAGGGTTGGGCAGCTTCTCCTTGAAGATCTGATGGACGAGTGATGAAGCGTACGAGATCTCTGTGCCCGTCGAATACCAACCCACGATCACCTCCTTGGGGTTGACTCGCTTGTGCAGGTCCAATGCTGTGTTAAAATATTCCATGTCCAAAGTAACCTGAATGATGGAAAATCAAGGCCATGAAGGCATGTTGCATAGAAGGCGCGTCTTGAGCAAGCTAAGCGCATTACCGAATCCTCTCGTTCTGAATGCGGAACAGGGAACGAGTTGGTGATGACCACCTCATTTTGGGTTGTTTTCTCTCCTAGCAGCGCTCCAACCACGCGCTTTTGCTCATCTGTTCTGCGCCTGTAGTGGTCCAGTATACTGAACACCACGACAGGGTGCACCTTGTACACCGGCCGCACGGGCACGTTTAGATGCAGCGATCCGCTCATCGTGTGGTGACCAGGTGCGCAGAGAATGCGAGACTAATGGCCTGCAAAGCCACGAATTCGGCTAACTGATGACTAGAGCTTTTCTGCCCTTGTGGCGGATCGTAGTACGGCTTCCGTCTGTTCATTTTCTCCATATTTCCCTCGTATGTCGCTTGTAGATGCTGCCAGCGGAAGCGAATCCAAATGCTATGAGCATTGGGGTGGGTTAGCAGCAGCTGCGAGCAGCTTGGATGGGTTTGAAGGCGCCCTGCAATCAGATCCAGAGCTGTTGTCACTGTTCCACAAGCTGAACCAGCTGGATGCCTGTGGTGATGGTGTGGTCAACATAATCAATGCCTTCAGAGCTGCTGCTTTTACAGCGCAGGAGATCGCCCGCTTGAATTCACCTCTCCTAGACGGACTCGTGAAAGCTGTCACCGGACTTGCGGTTACCGCTGATTTTGATACGTCTAGTGAGCTGTGGTTGGACGAGCACGCGGACATGTTCACGCTGATCCAGAGGACCATGTTCCCGGTCCCTAACTTGATGGCGCTGAGGTTCCTGCTAGACCGAGGTGGATCTTTGCGGAATTATCGGTACGAGGCCGTGCACCGGGAGTTGCTACAATCTTCTGCGGCTGCAGGTCACGTTCAGCTGTGCGAGTTCCTGTTGTTGCGAGAGCCATCGTTCAACAGGATGGCGGCTGCGGAGGCCGCGGCGGAGAACGGTCATTTGAATATTGTTCAGTTTCTGCTGTATCCCTATCTGAAATCACTCACGGAGACCGAATCTAAACAGTCGGCAGAAACGAGGTCCGTACGCAGTGTGAACACGCAGCAAGTTCGCGTTTTGTTCTGGCAGGCTGCGACTTACGGGCATGATCACGTTGTTACCTGGTTGCTGATGCAATTCGACACGATTTCTTCTCGAGAGCTGTATGAAGCTGTCGTAATGGCATGTGCGGGTGGATATCTGTGCGTCCTGCACGCATTGTCGTCACATCTTGAGCGAGCAGACAGGAGTTGGAGTAGGCTACAGGATGAGGCACTTGCAGCGGCCGCATCAGGCGATCACGTGGACTGCCTTGAATTCTTGCTGAAGGGCGGCGAGTTCACCTCAGAAAGCGTGGCTTCCGCTGTGTCTGACGCGATCACGCACAATCGAGGCGCAGCGCTGAAAGCTTTGCTGGCATACGCTCGACGATTTGAACGTGAACAGTTCCTGTCACCGCATGTGCTCATTCAAGGCTACATCCACGGCAGCTCCGCAGCCTTGGGGGTACTTCTATCTCCGGAGCATGTTCACGTGCTACGCCCCTTCTCCGCGGACTATGAAGGTCAAGCAGATTTGCTCAGGCTGGCGGTGTGCAATACAGATGCTGATGCTGTGAGGCTGTTTTCGACAGTCGTTGCCACTCGGTTAATCCGTAACAATAATCCATCTGCATATCCATTCGAACGAATGGTCTTCCTGGCAGCTGCACGTGATCACCGGGAAGTGCTGTGTCTCATGTTGGACGAGCTGAGCAAAGTTGACCCCGACAGCGCAGTCGTTCACCGTGCTGCCATGCAGGCTTCTCTTGCCGATGTACTGCGGCCGTTGTGTGGCTCATCGGATCTTGATGTGTGGAGCGAGTGTTTGCTGCGAGCATGCAGCCGTGGTCACGTTGCCGCAGTGAGGCAACTGCTGACACGACCGCTCTCCGCGGCAACCCTCGTACATATTCACCTGGGCTTTCGAGAATCCGTGATCGGGGACCATGCGGACATAGTGAAGCTTCTCGCACCTCTCGCTTACTCGCAGTCCGAGCCTATACATGAGGATGACAAGCCTATCTTATGGTTGCATACTCGTACTCGCTGTTGTGACGATGTGGTGTTGACTCTACTGCAGTTCGAGAAGGACGTGCCCAATCTGCTGCCGCTGATGCACTTCGCTGCAGTGGCGGGATCCCTCCCAGTCTGCCGACTTGTGTGTGAGCGTCTGCAGCAACATGATCATGGTTTGGATGCCGCCCAGCTAGCGCGCATCGCTCACGCACTGGATATGGCGCCCACACACGGCTTCGAACTGTTGTTGTCAGTGATCGAGCCCCATCTTTCAATCGCTGACGCGTCCACTGACGATGCCTCATTAGTACTGGCTGCAGCGCACGGGCAGCTGCCTATGGTCAAGTTACTGTTGTCCAGAGGGGCAAATGCTCGAGCAGACCACCACGTCGCATTGAGTGTCGCGCTGGAGCACGGTCATGCGGCGGTCGTGGCTTTGTTGACTGATGCTGGCGCGAGCTCAGCTGTGTGCTTTTGAGCTCGCGTGTTTGCGAGTAGATTTGAGCTGATTCGAAGATGTGGGTGTTGCTTCTTCGCATAATGTCGATGGAGAACCATGTAGCATTGGCAGGCTACATCGGCAGACTGCCCGGCAGGCTCGCAGCACGCTCACCGGATCATCAGTCCGGATTTACAGTGGTCTTGTTGAATGCATGTTTCAATGCTGTGGAGTGGCGGTAGAACTTGTCGAACTTCAAGGTTATGGAAATGTCGTATTTGATCTGAGTGTGCGCAAAGTCGTCAACACGACATTAATTTTACTGGTTCTAGCTCACGGCGCGCCGGGTTCAAGCCGCTCCATCGGTTGTCGATCACAGTCATCAGACGGCCATCATCACCCGTTGTTCGCCAATGACTGCTGCAAGACGCCTAGAAGATCAGTCCGCCACAAACCGAACCTTGTTTCACAGTGCTCGACCGCTTTCAACCGATATGTCCAACTTGGCAGCAGACTACGAGCTCACACGGCGTATGCGGCAGCTGGCTGAACTTGATCGCATCATCCCTTCGATTTCTGCGCGCGCACGCTCTACGCTGTCGAATCTTGCACCTTCACCTGCACGGCGAGTGTCGGATGAAAAGATTAGCAAGACGCGCCAGCCGATATTGCCTTTGATCGATCACATGTCAGACCGCTGTACTTGGATATAAACCAGATTCCCGTGTGAGCGTTGGTTCATTCTTCCCACTTTGTTCAGAATGAACATCATCGAAGCTGAAGTGGCTCTGAAGGAACTGTTCACATCTCGGCGAGCTCGAGCTGATGCAAACAAAGTAAACCCATGCAACCATAGATGGAAATGAAATCTGAACAACCACCGTCCCCAAAGGCATTGGCCGTGCAAGACAGCATGCCGAGCTCTCGAAAGTGTTGGCTCAAGCTTCAACTACTTCCATGTCGACGTCTTCATCGTTCCGGGGGATCGAAGGTAAGTCACGGGTGCAATCTGGAAGCTCACGCCACAGGTCGCGACAAGCAGCCAGCTTCTCGGGCGAAAAATACTGGAGAACGGACGAACCCGCGGGATATTCTACATACAGGAGGCGATGCATCCGTTCGAGCCATACACGAAAACACTGAAAGCGTGAAGACATTGCCGAATTTTGGTACAAAACAGCCACGAACTTCGGGTCGGTGACGTACACAAACTTAATCTCCCAGCTGAAAGATGTTGACCCAAGGGGGATAGACACATGTAGTTCCAGGTCGCTCCTGCGAAATCACAAGTTCCATGGGACAGCAGTTCTACACGATGCGCAGAAAGTGCAGGTGCCAGATAGGTAAGTATGTCACGCTCTCGGGTATCGTGGTCCGGAGCAAGCTTGACGATAATATCCTTGCCATGTCGTTTTGCAATGAACAGAAGCGCCTGCCGCCGGTCAAAGTTGGGACGAACGCACGAAAGGGGCCGTACAATCTTGCCAGAAGAATCCTTAAATTGCGACAAAACTTGAAG
>ENA-ORBV01009877-ORBV01009877.1-microbial-mat-metagenome-genome-assembly--contig:-NODE-9877-length-15464-cov-4.783714_pt1 | contig 15464 bp, 13 predicted proteins | sample MGYA00237777_ERZ505514 | MGnify/ENA primary metagenome ERZ505514 (study PRJEB26160, sample SAMN06269048) | microbial mat metagenome | isolation source: Oligotrophic lake microbial mat | place... | reverse complement strand
AATGATACGGCGACCACCGAGATCTACACCTCTCTATTCGTCGGCAGCGTCAGATGTGTATAAGAGACAGCTCTCAGCTTGCGGTTCGAATGACGATCAGTTTCCTTTTTGGGGCCGTCTGCTCGCTCGCTGCCGGGTTCAGTGGCATGTGGGTTTCGATTCGTGCCAACATTCGCGTGGCTGCCGCCGCTCGTTCGAGCCTTGGCGAAGCTATGCAGATTGCTCTTAGGGGTGGTGCAGTTACCGGTATTGCCGTCACTGCGCTTTCAATGTTTGGCGTGGGGTTACTGTTTGCGTTTTTTGACGGGCTGAATCAACCACAGGATGTACCTCGACAAATTGTCGCCTTTGGTTTTGGAGCCAGCTTCGTCGCTCTTTTTGCACAGCTTGGCGGTGGCATCTATACGAAGGCTGCCGACGTTGGTGCTGACCTCGTTGGCAAAGTAGAAGCGGGTATTCCGGAAGACGACCCTCGCAACCCTGCCGTGATCGCAGACCTCGTTGGCGACAACGTTGGAGACTGCGCTGGCCGCGGTGCTGACATCTTTGAATCTTCTGCCGCTGAAAATATTGGCGCAATGATTCTTGGTGTGACGCTGTATAAGGTTTTCGGGCTTTCCGGTATTCTCTTTCCTCTCTACACCTGCGCGCTGGGGCTTCTTGCCAGTATTATTGGCGTGTTTACAGTAAAGCTCAAGGGCGAGGAAGATCCGATGCGGGCCTTGAACCGTGGCTTCTACGTGGCGAGCATTATCTCGATCGGTGGCTTTTATGTCGCAATTCAGCAATTGCTGGGCGGCAACATGTGGCTCTTTGGTGCGGGCGTTATTGGTATCGCCACGAGCTTCCTATTCGTTTTCCTGACTCAGTACTACACAGATCACAGATACCGGCCGGTTCGATTTATTGCAGAATCGTGCACCACTGGCCCTGCTACGACGATCATTTCCGGCCTTGCGATCGGAATGGAATGCACTGGTCTGGTGGTGTTGACGATCAGCGTTGCGATCTTTAGTTCTTATTGGATGGGGATTCAAGCGGCTCTTCCTGGAGTTAGCTCCCTATCGAGCGGCCTCTATGGGACGGCCGTTGCGACCATGGGTGTTCTCTCGACGGCCGCCTACGTTCTTGCCATGGATACCTTTGGCCCGATCACGGACAACGCTGGTGGCATCGTGGAAATGTCCAAACAGCCTCCTGAGGTACGGCATCGAACCGACTTGCTTGATGCCGCCGGAAATACGACAAAGGCGCTTACCAAGGGTTATGCGATTGGCAGCGCGGCTCTGGCAGCCTTCCTGCTCTTCAGCGCTTACATTGACGAAGTAAAAATGGTTCTGGCCAAGCGATTGTCCAAGCCATTTGAAGAAATTGCATTTAGCGTCGATATCGGTCAAGTGCCCGTGTTTATTGGTGCCTTGCTTGGTGGAATGCTTGTGTTCCTCTTCAGTTCACTGGCGATCCAGGCTGTTGGTAAAGTAGCGCAGACCGTGATCAAGGAAGTTCGTCGTCAGTTCCAGGCAGACCCGGGAATCATGAAGGGTACTAGTGATCCGGACTACGGGCAGTGCGTCGATATCGTTACTGCGGGTGCTCTCAAGGCCATGATTCTTCCCGGGTTGTTGCCGGTTCTCGCCCCTGTTGCCGTTGGCCTGCTATTCAAGAATCTTCCTCCGGCTACCGACGGTACGCCTATGGGTGCTTGTGCAGTGGCTGCGATGCTGATGGTGGGAACGATTACCGGTATTCTGATGGCCACCTTCATGAACAATGGCGGTGGGGCCTGGGATAACGCCAAGAAGTACATCGAACTGGGTCACCACGGTGGCAAGGGTTCCGATGCGCACAAGGCTTCTGTAGTCGGCGATACCGTTGGCGATCCATTCAAGGATACCGCTGGCCCTTCGTTACACGTGCTGATCAAATTGTTGAGTACGATTACCCTAGTGGCAGCTCCGCTGTTTCTGTAATCGATCAAAGTTGGATCGAAGTCAAGAGCCACATGCCGAAGCTGTGAGCGTCTTTATGTTGACGGCTGGGGGCCGATAACGGGATTCGTACCTTTCGACCTGGTGCTGATTCGCCACCGCTTGCCAGTGAGGAACCTCCCTTCCACCTGTTGGCCCCATAAAGCGTCGAGTTCAGACTTGGATCGTAAGCCCCATAAGGGTCATGAGCGATCAATGTAAAATCCATGCTGGACATGAAATCGCGTTCATTCTCGTAGCCCACAACGAGAATGATGTGGCCAGAGTTATTGTTGGCATGCGTTACGCTGCATAGGATGGGTTGACCGCCATCGATCTGGCGAACGAAGAAGTCTTTTGCTTCATGAACGACGGACGTTGAGAGCTTGGTTGTTTTGATGGTCGGAAAGGTGGTTTCCAACCACTATCTCAGATTCTCGTGAGAATTTACTTGTGTTGTATTGGGACGTTTGGGGTCGCTATTGATTGTCTGCTTGATTTCAGTTGGAGCGAGCATCGAGGCGTCTACGCTTTGGCCCAGCTTTCTCTCTAGCCAGCTAGCCATCATTTTGAGCACCGTGCCCTGACACGACGTGCCTGTGGGCTGCGCATAGTAGGGCACTTCCAAGATTCGAGAACGGGCGTTTCCAATACTATTTCCCTGGAAAGCCTGTAGTCGCTTTTACTTCGTTGATCTGGTCGGTATGCCTTTGAGCATGTGCGGCCAGGAGCAGGAACATCTGGTAGGCGTCCATTTTGAAGTCGGGGACGATCTTGAGGCGAAGATCCTGATCTTGTGTTTTTTCGACGTAAGCGATTGTGTTGTCGCGGCGCTCTTTGAAGGCTGCCAGGGCCGCTGCGGTGTTTGCAAAGGACTTTTGGGGTGTTGCCTGATCTGGGGCTTTCACCTTTTGGTCGCGACTGCGGATCGATTTGAGGAAGTCTTCGTCTTTTTGGATGGCCTTGGCTGCCGGATCGGCCGGGCCTGCCGCAACCTGTTTGTAGAAGCCAAAGAGGAAAGTTTCGGTGATGGCCAGATGTTCCACTACCTCTGCAATGGACCATTTATCTTGAGCGGCTTTCCAGTTCAGTTGCTTTTCGCTCACGCCTGAGATGGCGTCGATTACAATCTTGCGGGAGGCGTGGAGTTCGCTCATTGCCCGGTCCCGTTCTCCCTGGGTTAGGGGAGCGGCGTGTAAAGCCAATGAAATCAATACGAAGCTTGCAATATTTCGAGTCATACCTCCTACATCCTAGTACTTTTTCTACCTATATTTCCTAATGAACCGCTTCATGTTGGCCGATTCAGTTCTTAGCAATGGCGAGTCTTATTACTACCGCGCCCTTAGCCGCTATCGGCGAACATGTTGAACTATTCACAGTGCTCGATAAGGAGCCTCGTATTCTGCTAGTGGATGGGGTGGAACTGAACCGACGGGTTGTCAAGGCCACGCTGAATGCTATTGGTGCCAGGTTTATCGAGGCCAGGCGGCCTAGCGAGGCTTATCAGATCCTGAAGAATGAGCGAGTGGATCTTGTGATCTGCGATATGTTCCTTCCTGAGCAGAACGGGATGGAGTTTTGTCGTGCGCTGAAGTCGGATCGCGCGACGCAATTATTGCCCGTTTTGATGTTGACGAGCGTTCAAGGGAGCGAGCACGAAGTAGAAGGCCTTACCAGTGGCGCGGATGAGTATTTGTTGCAGCCAGCACACCCTAGCGTGCTGAAGGCCCGGGTTCTATCGATGCTTCGCCACAAGGCGGCTCTGGATTCACTGGATGAGGTTGAGAGCATTTTGTTCACGCTGGCTCAGGCTGTGGAGGAGCGCGACAAATGTACTTCGGATCATTGCCGGCGGCTATCCTACTTCAGCGTGGAGCTAGGCATCAGGTTGGGTTTGGGGCGTAACGATTTGTTGGCATTGCATCGCGGTGGGTACCTGCATGACATTGGGAAAATCGGGATCCCCGATTCGATTCTGAACAAGGCCGGAGAGTTAACTGATGATGAATGGCGGATCATGCGGAGTCATGTGACTCGCGGGGAAGAGATCTGCCGGCCGATGAAGAGTCTTGAGAACGTGCTGCCGATCATTCGGCATCACCATGAAAAGTGGGATGGCACGGGTTATCCAGATCGACTCAAGGGCGAGAAGATTCCGCTGCTGGCTAGAATCCTACAGATTGCCGATGTCTTTGATGCATTAAGCAGCGAACGCTCCTATAAGAAGGCGCTGACGATGGATCAGGCTTGCCGTCAATTGGAAAAGGAAGCGCTGGCCGGTTGGCGCGATCCTGAACTGGTTCCTCTATTTGTGAACATGCTTGAGCATGACGATGACGAATCCCGCATGTCGCGGAATTTGAGAGCTATTGCTGGCGCAGTGAACGAAGCCTAAGCTTTAAGCCCAGAATGTCAGGTAGGGTTTGCCTTTGGCCATGCGTTCCACCAAAAGGGCGAGTTCGCGCAGATGGTAGTCTCCCCACATGCAGCTTTCACCGCACGGCACTTTGCGGCCAGCAGGAATGTGATCCCACCCGTTGGGGCGGTGATAGACGGAGTGCAGTAGGAGGCCTTCGTGCTTTGGATCTGTCGAGAGGTAGGGCTCTTCGAGCAAGGTTTTGAGGACGGTGAGGCCGGCTTGCATGTAGCGGTCCTCTTTGAGGTAAATGCCGAGCCGGATCAGCCCCTGTGCGCCGATGGCGGCTGCTGAGGAATCCACTGGCTCCCAATCATTGAATGGTTCGGCGGGGCGGTCCATGTAGTTGCCGAGGCGGTGGAGGTTGGGGGCTCCAGTATCCCAGTAGGGGACGCCACAGGTGGGAGTGTGTTCGAGGTAGAAGTCGCAGGTGGCTTGGGCGGCTTTGCGCATTGTGGCTTTGATTGCGTCGAGGTTGGGTTCGGAAAGCGTTTCGAAGAACTCGAGTAATTCGGCGAAGCCGCACATGGCCCAGGCGAGGCCGCGGGTCCAGGTGGAGAAGGGAGAGTAGCCTTGCTGGCTGCTGGGACAACGGAAATTGCCGTCGTTGCGATTAAAGATGGCTTCGTGGACGGCACGGCCTCTGAGGTCGTAGGCGTCGCGACCTTCGCCGTAGTAGACGCTGTATTTTGCGGTGGCTTCGGCGTGTTCGATCAGGCGGCTTAACAGGGAGATTCGCTTGTCGTTCTCTGCGGTAAGAACATGGCCGAGGCGGTGGCCAACGGCCAAGGCGCGCAGTGAGCGGATGGTGTCGACGAACAATGAATGCGGGCCGTTGAAGGAATAGATGTAGCCGCCACCTCCCGCAATTGTGGACCAGCGTGAGGCTTGCACTGCGCCTGAGGCTTTGAGGGCGAACTCGTAGAAGTTCTTTTCCCATTCGTTGGCAGGAGTTCGGCCTTCGACCATGAGGCGGAGCAGGTTGCCGTAGGTGCTGACGTTATTGAAGCCGTGATCATGAACGCCGATGTGGGTTACGTGAGTGGCCATCAGTTCGAGAGTTCGCTTGCGGCCCATCTCGAGGAATTGGTGATCGCCGGTTGCGTCAAACTGCAGGATGGCGGCTCCGAACTGGAAGCCCTGGGTCCATTCTGTCCAGCCACGGTACGTGTATTTGCCTTCGATTGTGAAGACCGGAGAGCCCTTTTCGGGGGTCCAGGATGACTCGAGACTGAGGATCTTTTCGGCCGAAGCCTGCCACATACGTTCTATTGCGGGAATTAGGGTTGACGGCGTGATTGCCGGATCGACTTTGACCATTAACCTTATAGAATAAACGATCCTGAACTTCCCAACCCTGGATCACGTTATATTGTCAGCCATGAAATACACAGTAGTGATTGCTTGCCTCACGTTGCTGTTTTCTTGCGGAGATCGCCGTGAGGCTGGCCCTCCCATCACTGATACCAAAAAAGCCAACACGAGCAAGGCTGAAATGCTTCAAGCCGAAATTACCATGGCGGCTGGTGAATTGAATATCGAGGGTGGAGGCAAGCAAGAAGTGAATGCCGAGCTGCGATACAGTAGTGGCGGGCTTGTGCCTGGTTTCCGTTTTGACGATTCCAGCTTTCGAGCGCGGCTGGTTGTAGATCAGCCGCAGAATCAGAGCGGCAACTTGAAGTTTGAGGAGGACAAGTGGCGGATTCAACTTCCTGATGGTCTGGCAACGGATCTGGAAGTGGCGATGGGTGCGGGGGAAGCCCGGCTTAAGTTGGGAAGTCTCGATCTACGAAAGGTTAATCTAAAAATGGGGGCAGGGAAGGTAGTTGCCGATTTTACTGGCGAGCCGAAGCGTGATTTTGAGGTGAGAATTCAAGGCGGGGTTGGTGAATGCGAAGTGACGTTGCCGAAGTCTGCCGGGATTCATGCCGAGGCTACAGGCGGGCTTGGGAGTGTCGATGTGGATGGCCTTGAGAAGAAAGGGTCTTATTATGAGAATGCCGCTTTCTCTCAAGCGGGGCCGAAGATTCGGTTGAGCGTTCAAGGCGGCGTTGGGTCGATCAAAATTTTTGTTCGTTAGGGTTGTCGAGTTTTGGACCTTTGGTTCGCCCGAATCATGCTTTTTTGACTGTGCCGGCCGTGGCATGCCGCTCGTGCCGCTTTTGAATCTGCTATCGGTCTGAGCAGGAATTCTTCTGAACGTGAGTATCTGATTCGTGTCCAGGCAACTGCAAATCCTTCATAACGAAATCGTTGGTTGTACGGCTTGTCCCCGGCTGGTTGAGCATTGCAGGAACGTTGCCGTGATCAAGCGGCGTGCCTATCGGGATCATGAGTATTGGGGGCGGCCTGTGCCGGGTTTTGGAGACCCGGAGGCGAGCTTGTTGATTGTGGGTCTTGCTCCTGGTGCGCATGGGGCCAATCGAACGGGACGCATGTTTACGGGAGACAGGAGCGGCGATTTTCTATTTGCTGCATTGTATGCTTGCGGGTTCGCCAATCAACCCAACTGTATCGACCGCAACGATGGGCTGGAATTGATCGATGCATATATAACTGGGGCTGGCCGTTGTGCTCCTCCTGACAACAAGCCACTGCCTGAGGAGTTGGATCAATGTCGTCCGTTTTTGATCCGCGAAATTGAGCTGCTCAAAAACATAAAGATCGTTGTTTGTTTGGGACGCATTGCACTGGATGCATATGCGAAGGCTGCGGGGTTGAAGGTGCGGGACTTCGGGCACGGCCTTCGGATTGACGCGCCCTTGCCTATTCTTTGCTCTTATCACCCGAGCCAGCAGAATACGCAAACGGGGCGGCTGACGATGCCGATGCTTGAGGATATCTTTCGTCAGGCTCGCAAGTATAGCCAGGTGGCCAAGACGCCGGCTAGGAAGCCACCTGCGGCATAGAGCCAGGGCGATAGTGGTTTTCGCTCGACGGGCTGATCGATTTCTACTATTGGTTCGATATCGCGTTGCTTTGCTGTAACCGAGTAGCTGCCTTTGGGGACTTCGAGAATCCATGCGTCTTTTGCGCCAGCACCCAGATAGTATTCGGTTAGCTTCGAACGCAATCTGGAGCTTTGCACTCTCACGGTGGAATCCTGGCGGGGGTCGAAGCCTTCGGTTTTGTTGAAGACGGCAGAGGCGATTTGAGCCTCCTTAATCGGCTCACCAGGATTCTCAATAGTTTGTTTTACAAGGTAGGTAAGGAGGTTTCGAAGAGAGTCTGCGGTGGCAAAGGGAGGGCAGGAACTTATCTTTTCTAATGCATCCAGAACGGGCTGGCCATCAATCATCTCCATCGATTCTATTACCCTAGAGGGAGACATGTATCGTTTTTTGTTGATAGCGTTTTCTACGGTTGCTTGCGCCCAGTTTGTAAAGCCACAAGCTCCGGTGCGTTATGGCTACAAGGTTGTTAAAACTTTTGTGCATGACCCGGGGGCCTTTACCCAGGGGTTTGAGTATCGTGATGGTGTTTTCATTGAGGGTACGGGGCTGAAGGGGCAGTCCAGTTTGCGGCGGGTGAACTTGGAGACTGGTCAGGTATTGCAGAAGGTGGATTTGTCCGGGCAGTATTTTGGTGAAGGCATTACGGTGCTCAAAGACCGGATTCTGCAATTGACCTGGCAGACGGGTGTTGGCTTTATCTATGACCGGAAGACGTTGAAGCAGACGGGGCAGTTCAAGTATCCGGGGGAAGGCTGGGGGCTTGCCAATGATGGCAAACAGGTTTATATGAGTGATGGCACCAGTGAGATCCGCATCTGGGACGCGGTAACGCTGAAGGAGTTGCGGCGCATCACCGTGCATAACGGGAAGAGCCCGATTGATCAGATCAACGAGCTGGAAATTGTCGAAGGCGAGATCTATGCCAATGTTTGGCAGACCGACTATATTTTAAGGATTTCGCCCATTGATGGTCAGTTGTTGGGGATCATCGACATGCGTGGGTTGCTCGATACGGGACGTGCGGCTGATGTGCTGAACGGTATTGCCTATGACGCGGCTGGCAAGCGGCTTTTTATTACCGGCAAGCTTTGGCCCAAGATTTATCAGGTAGAAATTAAGCGTGTTCCTTGAGATTCGCAGGTGGGTGAAGAAGATCCCGAAGGGCAAGGTTGCGACCTATGGACAAGTGGCGATTGCGGCGGGATTTCCTCGTGGGGCGAGGCAGGTGGCATGGGCGCTTAAGACTTTTGACCCGACGCTGCCCTGGCAACGCGTGATTGGGCATGGAGGAAAGATTCTGTTGCGTGGTGCCAATGGTGTGGAACAGGTGCAGCGGCTTGAGGCTGAGGGAATTGTCGTACATGGGACTCGTGTCGATCTGAGGCGATTCGGATATGTTTATTGATTGTGTTAACTTGGTCATTAAGTCAAGATGAAGCATTTTTTAGCTCTAATCCTATGTTTTAGCCTTTTGCCAGCGGCTCCAAGGGTGGATCCGAAAGAAGAGGCGCTTGTAGCCAAACGTAGGAATTACTGGGCTTTTCAGGCTCCTGTGCGTGTTGAGATTCCGAGTGGCGTTCATCCGATTGATCACCTCGAACCGGCCAAGCGGCCGTTGCTTGAGAAGCGCAGTTTACTTCGACGTTTGACACTGGATCTGACTGGGCTTCCGCCGACTAGCCTTGAGGGGAATTATGAGCAGGTGCTCGACAGGTTGATGGCAAGCCCGCGCTATGGGGAGCGTTGGGGGCAGAAGTGGCTGGATGTGGTTCGCTACGCCGATACGAATGGCTTTGAGCTTGATGCCGAGCGGCCTCATGCCTGGCGCTATCGCGACTATGTGATTCGGTCATTCAATTCGAATAAACCTTACAATCAATTTCTTCGTGAGCAACTTGCCGGGGATGAGTTGTTTCCTGGCAATTCTGAATCTTTGATTGCCACGGGATTCTTGAGGGCCGGGCCGCGGCATGTGGTGGGTGGAAATCAGGATGAGGAGCAGAATAGACAAGAAGACCTGATCGAGATGACTCACGCCATCTCTGCCACTTTCATGGGCATGACGATGAATTGCGCCCGATGTCATAATCACAAGTTTGATCCGATTCTGCAGGCCGATTATTACCGGTTGCAGGCTATTCTTGCTTCGACAGAATTTCGAGAAGTGCAGATTGTGGATGGCGATTCGATGCTTTCTGCGGATACGCGGCAGTCGCGGCATGAGGCATTACTCAAGCCCTTCAAGGATCAGATCAAGGAGATTGAGAAGCCTTTCCGGGAACAGTTTCGTGCTGAGAAGTTGCCGACGCTTGAGCCGCAGTTCCGGGATGCTTTGAAGGTCGATAAAGAGAAGCGGACTGAGGATCAGAAGAGGTTCGCCAAGGAAGCAGAGCGTCAGTTGTCTCCTACCTGGGATGAAGTTGTGGCTCTGATTACGCCGGATCTTAAAGCGAAGCGTGCGGCTTTGCGGCAGAAGATGCATGTGATTGATCTTGATGAGCCGGATCCGGCTGAGCATGCGTATTCCGTGTTTACTGTGGATAAGGCGCAGCCGACTCATGTGTTGAAGGTTGGAGATCCGCGGATGAAGCAGCAGGCGGTGGAGGCTGGGCTTCCGCTTGTATTGGCCAAGGATCTTGGGGATCTGTCGCTGGATCCGCATGGGCGTCGTGCGGCGCTGGCGAACTGGCTGGTGAACCCGAGCCATCCGCTGATGGCGCGTGTGATGGTGAACCGAATTTGGCAGTTCCGGATGGGTAAGGGCATTGTCACGACGATGAATGATTTTGGTACGTTGGGGGCCAGGCCCAGCAATCTGAAATTGCTCGACTGGCTGGCGACGGAGTTTGTTCAGAGCGGTTGGGATATCAAGCATATCGACCGTCTGATTCTGACGAGCAAGGCCTATCAGCAGCAGGCGCTGCAGCGGCGGCGGGTGGATGCCGATACGATTCGGGATTCGATTTTGGCCGTGAGTGGGATGTTGAATCTCAAGATGTACGGCAAGCCGGTGAAGACTCCGATTGAGCCTGAGATCTACGACATCATCTTTACTGAAGGTGAGCCGGATAATTTGTGGCCTCTGCCGAAAGACCGGTCTGAGATGTATCGCCGGACTGTATATGTTCTGAACCGGCGGACGATTCGATTGCCGTTGTTGATGAATTTCGATCAGCCCGATACGATGTCGAGTTGCCCGGAGCGGCCTACTTCCGTTCATGCGCTACAGGGGCTTACGATGCTGAACAGCGATTTTATGCAGGAGCAAGCCAAGGCGTTTGCGGCGCGTGCGAAGGGGTCGGTGGATCAGTTTTATCAGTTGGCGTTGGGCCGGGTGCCGAGTACTCTCGAGCGAGAGCAGGCCAAGCAATTTTTCTTGAAAGGAGGCACGGCCGAGGACTTTGCCCTCGCCATGTTTAATCGCAATGACTTCATTTACCTCCCGTAGGAACGTGCTGCGAACAGCAGCGAATGGTTTTGGTGCCGTGGCGGCGGAATGGTTGCTGCAGCGCGATGCTACGGCTGCGATTGCGCCTAAAGCGAAGAGTGTCATTTTCCTGTTTATGGTGGGTGCGCCTTCGAGTATGGATTTGTTTGACCCCAAGCCCGCGCTCAAGAAGTATGAGGGGCAGGCCTTGCCGGCTAGCTTTGGCAAGGTGGGTGGGCAGTTTACCGACGGATCGAATCCGTTGCTTGCCTCGCCTTGGGAATTCAAGCGCTACGGCAAGAGTGGGTTGCCAGTGTCGAGCCTGATGCCTCATCTGGCTGAATGTGTAGATGACATCTGCTTTGTGAAGAGTTTCTATACGGAGAGTGTGGTTCATGCTCCGGCTATGTATCAGGTGCATACGGGGCGGATTTTGATGGGTTATCCGAGCATGGGTTCATGGGTGACTTATGGGCTTGGCAGTGCGGCTGATAATTTGCCGGCTTATGTTGTAATGCCTCAGCCGGAGGGCACTCCTGAGGGTGGAACACCTTGCTGGAATTCTGCGTTCTTGCCGGCAGTGAATCAGGGGACTTTGTTGCGGCCGGGACCGAGCCCGATTCTTCATTTGAGACCTCCAGAGGGGGTGAGTGCGGAGCGGCAGCGACGTACCATTGATCTGATTCAGCAGATGAACAAGATTGATACCGCTCCTGAAGACAATGAGATGTCCGCGCGGATTGCAAGCTATGAGCTGGCTTTCAAGATGCAGTCTGCTGCGCCTGAAGCTGTCGATTTGACCAAGGAGCCAGACCACATTCGCAAGATGTACGGGCTTGGGGAGAAGCGGACGCAGGACTTTGGAACGCGTTGTTTGCTGGCGCGAAGGATGGTGGAGCGCGGAGTTCGCTTTGTGCAGATCTATTCTGGTGGCGGGCCGGTGAGCATGCAGTGGGATGCGCATAGCCATTTGAAGGCCAATCACGAGAAGATGTGCGGGCTGACGGATCAGCCGGTGGCGGCACTGCTGAAGGATTTGAAGCAGCGTGGGTTGCTTGATACGACTCTGGTGATCTGGGGTAGTGAGTTTGGACGGCTGCCGACTTCTGAGAGTGGCAATGGGCGCGATCACAACATGCACGGCTACACGATGTGGTTTGCCGGTGGTGGCGTGAAGGGCGGCCAGTCGCTTGGTGAGACCGATGAATTTGGCTTGCGTGCTGTTGGGGATCGATATCACATGCGTGATTTTCATGCGACGATTCTGCAGTTATTAGGGCTGGATCAACACAAGCTTTGGTACTTGCATAATGGGCGCCATGAAAAGCTGACTGACTTTGGCGGGACGCCGATTGCGAAGGTGTTTAGCTAATGCTTGCCTTTTTGTTGATGGTGAGTTTGACCGACTCGATGTGGGAGACGGCCAAGCCCATCTACCAACGGACGATCGAGCATCCGTTCCTGAAAGAGCTTGCCGATGGCAGCTTGTCCAAGGAGCGTTTTGATCGTTACCTGATCGAGGACATTGCTTATTTGCGTGTATATGGTGAGGTGTTGACTACGTTGGCAGGGAAGGCTCCGAAGGCTGAATGGAAATCATTTTTGCTGAAGGGTGCGGCTGGATGTGACGAGGAAGTGAAGCACATTCACAAGACTTATCTTGGTGGGAATGTGAAGGAGAAGGCTCCGTCAATTGCAAATGCGGCTTATCTGAAGTTCTTGCGTGATCACGTCGCGAAGGGCAGTTTTGCGGAAGGGCTGGCGGCGGTGTTGCCTTGTTACTGGATTTACTGGGAAGTCGGGAAGACGCTCAAGCAGCGGGGGAGCAAGGATGCCCGGTATCAGCGGTGGATCGATTATTACTCAGACCCAGGTTATGGTTCACAGGTGACCGAAGTGCTGGCCATGATGAATGAAGCTGGGCGTGGGGTGGATGGCAAGAAGCTGGTTTCGATCTTTGCCGTTGGGGCGGAACATGAATACCAGTTTTGGCATTCGGCTTATCACTTGATGCGGTAGAGCTTGTTGTCGCGCCAGCCGAAGGACGCAAAGTCTTTCTCTTCTGGAAGGTCTTTGGTGTGTGAGTTATTGGGGCTAATGATCAGGATTGAAGGATCGTTGTAGAGGAGGCGCGTTGCGAAGGTGCTGGCCCAAGGGACGTCTTCATGAAAGGGTTCGTTGATGAATCGTACTTGAGCTCCTTTTGGCATGGTTGGTGAGAGAAGCTTTAAACTTTCATGGAATGCGCGGATGTCATGTTGTTCTCGATTCCATCCTTCCATTGAATAGGCTCCTGGCATCCAGAATGCGGTGACCAGGAAAAGAAGTGCGGCCCCTGCTGTGCGCCAAGTCTCTTTTGGGATGAGCAGCAATGTGGATGACAGTGCCAGAGGAAGGGCTGCGCAGGCAATGTAGACACCTTCGAGGCCTCTGTCTGGGACGAAGGCTAAGGGGAGAATTGCGATGGGGAACAAGAGGACCGAGTAGACGGCTTGCTTGTTTCGGAGGAGTAGGGGCAATGCCGCTATCGGCAATGCCCAATAGGGGATTTGTTTCCAGAGGATTAGCGGGCCGAAATAGCTGCGGAAGCGTTCGAGATAGCTGCCCAATGAGTAGACCGGTTGGTAGCTGCCAATTGTCGTGAGCCCTTCGGGCCCGTAGACGCGTCCGAAGATGAATGCAAGGCAGACAGAGCCAGCAAGGCCGCAGAAGACCCAGGGGGTGCGCTTGTTCCAAATCCATTCGTAGAGGACGACAAGGACTGGGAGAACAATGGCGCTTTCTTTGGAGTTCAGGCCGAGGATCAGAAGGACGGTGGTGAGGTAGGGGTCTCGGAATTGAACGTAGTAGGCTAGGCCCGCATAGACGAAGGTGTAGGCGAAGATCTCATAGACGGTTCCTGTATTGAGGTAGAGGTGTAAGCAGAGAGAGTGGAAGCTGGCGATGGCTGTGGCTGCCAGGCCGACGGCCATGCTGCCGCTGAGGCGGTTGGCCAGATGGCCCAGGATAAATGCATTGGCTATCAGTACTGCGCCAATGGCGAGGCGCCATGGAAGGGCAGTGAAGCCGAATTGCTCCCACATGAGCTTGTAGAAGATCTCGCCGATGGGACGGAAGAGATCGGAAGGCTTCCAGAACATGAGCGTATCGATCAGCATCTTGCGCCAGGGCGTTTCCATGGCGCGGTAGCAGTTCATCAGATCGTCGTGCGTCCAGTCTGCCTGCCAGATGACTGGCGCCTTGTAGCGGACATAGAAGATAACTACGATCGCCCAGATCGCAAAGAGCATATATTGGCGCTTATTGACCAAGATGACGCTCGAAGAAGTGGACCATTTCTTCGTTCAAGTGGAAGCGGGCCGGGCCACTTATTCCGTGAGACTTTTGCGGATAGATTTGCAGTTCGAAATGCTTGCCGGCTTTTTGGAGGGCGTCGGTCATCTGAAGCATGTTCTGGAATAAAACATTATCGTCGCCAATGTTGTGGACGAGCATGAGTTTACCTTCGAGGTTTTTGGCTTTGTGGACTGGGGAAGAGTCCCGGTAGCCCTTTTCGTTTTCTTGTGGGGTGCCGAGGTAGCGCTCGGTGTAGATCGTGTCGTAGAGGAGCCAGTTGGTGACGGGAGCTCCGCTGATGCCGGCCTTGATGAGCTTGGGTTCGCTGAGCATGGTGTTGAGGGTCATGTAGCCGCCGTAACTCCAGCCGGACATGCCGATGCGGGCTGGGTCGACGAAGCCTAGCGAGACTAGGTGTTCGACTCCGGCTTTTTGATCCTGCACTTCGATCTCGCCGAACTTGCGATAAAGCTTGGATTCCCAGAGGTGGCCACGGCCGCCTGATCCACGATTGTCGACCTGCCAGATGACGAAGCCTTTGTGGGCGAGGACCTGATCGAGGTTGGTGCCGCCATTCCACACGTTGCGGATGGTTTGAGTGTGGGGGCCTCCGTAGACCATGACAATCGCCGGGTACTTCTTAGATGGATCGAAGCCTTTGGGCTTGATGAGACGGGCGTAGAGGGTAGCTCCGTCTTTGACTTTGAAGCTGGTGAATTTGGTGGGGAGGATGTCGTTCTCATCGAGGGCGCGGCGGTCTGCGGCTTTGAGCTGCTCGAGCTGTTGGCCATCGGAGTTGTGGAGGGTTTGGCGGGTGGGGCTGTCAATGGCAGAGTAGTTGTCGGTATAGAACTCGGCAGTGGGGCTCATCGAGATGGAGTGAGTGCCAGATTCGGTGGTGAGCTTGCGCTTGTTTTTGCCGTCGAAGCCGATGACGTAGAGGTGGCGCTCGAGGGGGCTAACTTCGGTCGAGGTGTAGTAGACAAGCTTCTTGTCGAAGTTGACAGCGGCAACATCGTTTACTTCCCAATCGCCTTTGGTAATCTGGCCAAGGTCTTTGCCGTCGAAGCCGAGAAGGTAGAGGTGGCGGGTGCCGGAGCGCTCGCTGGCCCAGACAATTTGCTTGCGGGCGCTATCGATTTTGGTTAGGGAGTGGACGTTGATCCAGTAAGGATCGGATTCGCCGAAGACTTTGCGGATCTGGCGGGTTTCCCAATTGGCGGCGAAGAATTCGACTTTGTCCTGCACGCGGGACATGCGCTGGACGCTGACTTCGGAAGGGTTCAACCATGCGACTCGGGCGAGGAGGTAATCGCGAGTTTCGCCGAGATCCATCCAGCGGGTCTTGGTGGTTTCAAGAT
>ENA-ORBV01009874-ORBV01009874.1-microbial-mat-metagenome-genome-assembly--contig:-NODE-9874-length-15469-cov-5.966996_pt1 | contig 15469 bp, 10 predicted proteins | sample MGYA00237777_ERZ505514 | MGnify/ENA primary metagenome ERZ505514 (study PRJEB26160, sample SAMN06269048) | microbial mat metagenome | isolation source: Oligotrophic lake microbial mat | place... | reverse complement strand
GGAGATGTGTATAAGAGACAGAGAAATACATCAGGTGTCAAACCCACACAAACATACAATAAACGAATACCTAGCTCTGCAGTAAGACTTGAGCTAAGGAGAGACACCAAGTTGCCAGACCATCAGCGATGAAGTGGCAATGACCACTAGACTGCTTGTCAGACGGGTGGGATACTGAGGAGGAGCACCCGAAGCAGTGTTGCCTACCGCAATTTGTTCTCCACCGTCGCCTACGGCAGTTTGTTCTCCATTGTCGGAAACTTCAGCATCCGACGCAGTTGTCAACAACGGCGCTTCGGTTGGAGCATCTGTATCCGCATCAGCTTCAACATCAATCAAAGTTACCGGCGACAAGCTTGGTTCCATAAACATTGTGCCGAGATCCTCATCCCCTTCACCGACTGGCGGCGCGAAAGTAGCATTGGTAGTATTTGTAGCATTCAATACCATATCCTCACTGGGAGCAGAAACTTCTTGCAATTCGTCGAGCATGGTGGTGTCGTTGAAAGACAGAAAAGCCTCGTCCACCAGGGTGAATTCTATAGACTCAGACTCACTGGAAACAGACGACGGAGCTGCTGACTCCATGCTTTTTTCGTCACTGGGTGTAGCCGTCTCTTCACGGGGTGAAGCCGTCTCTTCTGGTACTTCAGTGTCACTGGGAGCGATACTCGCCAAAGTCGTCTCTTCTGGGATTTCAGTTTCACTGGGAGCGATACTCTCTAAAGTCATCTCCCCTGGGGCTAACGTGATACTCGCCACAGCAAGTGGCGTAGCTGGCGATGGAGTGTCGTGAAGTACGCCATCGATAAGGTGCAGGACTCCAGTCGATCCAAGGATGTCAGCTTTCAAGACAGTTGCCTTTGTCATCTCAGCGTATACTCCAACTCCGCGGAGCACTACTGAACCATTGACAACAGTGATCAGAAAGTCTTTATCATTCATCGACTTGATGGACTGGCCATCCATTTCTAGCAACATATCTGAGGAAAGTAGCCCCTCAAAGATGTGGTTTTCCGCCAGGCCTGCTGTGTCATTTCGCTGTTCGCCAACGTTGTATGTTGTCCAGGCAGTATTGGTGGCACCAAAGACAGTGACTGGGCTGATACGGTCAATAATGCTTCCCAACATTGCGATGTCTATCATTTTCAAAAAGTAAGACAAATCAGACTCCATTGTCACCCTTTCATAAACAGTTTGTTGAAATGATGGCGGCAAAAGGACTGTTCCTATAACTTGGATCAATCTGTGGGTTGATGAAACAACAGTTAGCTTTTGAATCGAAGAATCGTGTAAGGAACTACGATGACATTAAAGCGAAAAACTTACCCGTCAACTCCACGCATATTAGCTGGTTGAAAGAAACTTCCACCATCAATGGCCAGATCAATGTCACGGAAGTCAACCGCTTCAAAGAGGGTTCCACTATCCACGAATAAATCTCCACTAACCCCGTCGGCCACTACAGAAATTGTAGCACCATTAAGCATGGTCAATTTCAGAACGCCGTCTGGGGTTTCCTTCACCATATTCTTCAAGTCATCGTGTGTATATATGCCTTCGATCAGCCAAGTCTTCACCAGATCCTCGAGATGAGGCTGCCAGACAGGACTTGCCAGTCGTTCAATCTGATCAATAGGTAACTCTGCCAAGACATTGTCCACAGGAGCAAACATTGTAAATTTTGTTTCTGGTGCATATCCAAGAGAGACGGCGAGATCAGAAATATCCCAATTGTTGCTAGTAAAATATTCGTAGGCAGTGATGGTATTCAAGTTGCTGTAACGCCCAGTGATGCCAAGGAATTCGATGATCCCAGGTGGGATAAGTAGCTTGTCCGCAACATAGAAAATTCTGGATAGTTAAGTACAAGTTGAAACAAGGGTTGAGCCACAGGTCGATTTGGTAAGGTCAATCGACCAACTGGAGACAAATGACACAGAAATTGTCGCGGATAATAGGCTTTAAACTGCATGACTCATTCCTTGGCTTACCCATTCTCTGCAATATCTGTTTCCTCCACAACAGCATCATTGAAGCGAAGCTTGTTCGTCTCGTCCATGGTCACCCACATTTGGGCTTTTTCACTTCTCGGCGTGACCAGATATTGAATGCCATCGAAAATCTCTTGCGAGTAGAGATTCTCATCAATAACATTGTACAAAAGTATGTCGTAGGTCTCGTCTGTCGCCGACGCGTTTAGCAACGCCTGTAAAAGGTCGCCCCCCTGTTTCTTCTTAAAGACATCATCAGAAGCGGCAAGCAATGTTGTACCAAAGGGCGTCAATGTCTCCAATTCATTTATCCCGAATCCGCCAGAGGCAGCAACCATGCCCCAGACAGGAGCTGAGAAAGCTGCTTTGTCATTCAAACTAGCACCCCTCCAAACAGTGGGGAAGACACCACTAACCACATGGACAATGCCATTTGTTGCGACAATTGCTCCTTCGAACAGATTTTGCCCCGCCACTGTGTAGTTGCTGTCTCTGATTGACACTTCCACGGGTCCACCAAGGGTGTCCAATGTAGACGTCTCTCCATTGTTAAAGTTGAAGATGGACGCTAGCGGCAAGGCGGATCCTGCCACAATGTGCAAATCAATCAACTCTTTCAAATGGATATCCCAACCAGGATGGTCCGAATAATTCTTCAAGATTGCATAGTTTTCCACAGCAGCATTGCTGGGAACAAAGACGGTCAGATTTTGTGTCTCGTTCATCAAGATACTGCTTTCTGGATCATCATAGGAAGCAGCGGCAAGCGCATTGGCAAAGAGAGATAACTCTGGATTCAATGCAATCGCCTCGTAGACGGACTGAGCAGCGGTGCCTGTACTGCTACTCACGGAAAGGGCACATAGCCAGAACGATGCGGACGTGGTGATGAAACCTTTCATGGCGCCTCTTCAGTGCTACTCAAATGAGCATGTACTGTAGTATAGTATTAACTTCTCGTAGTATAGAGCTAATGAATCATTGAATGAATCCATGGATTCATTACAAAAATGCTAAAACAGCAGAGATGAAAGAAGTGGCCAATGTTTTCACATGATGGGGAAAACATGAAGGTTCTCGGCTTTTCCCTCCATTAGCCCCGCTCACTGTCACATTTTCAGTTCATTGACGCCCCTGCGCTCTTGAGAGGCTGAACGGATGCATTTCAGTCGTCCTTCACTTGTGTAGTGGTATTACTAGTACTAGTAGTACTAACTATTAGATAGCTAATAATGAAGGTCGCCGTCCTCCCAGGTAATAGCATGATATCGTAGTCATTACTATCTTGTACTGCCTACCTGCAGCAGATTGGGTACGTCGTATGTTTGTGAAGAAACTGCAGTGGAATAACAGGCACTAGCTAGCAGCCAGGATCTCAATTTCCCGGACCTAAGGTCGAGACCCTCTATCAATAACATGACACCTGGTCCTATCCAGCTAACTACATTCAAATGCGGTCGATCAAACGTTTTATCGGCAAGCAATCGACAGCCCAGCAACAAAATATAATCGTCAATTTTAACCCTGACGGATGTTATCGATAAACTTATTGGCATATGTAAAACGATTCGACATGACACATCGGCGGCACAAACCCAGAAAGCAGTGCATGCGGCACCGCGACGCAGCATTTCATCAAGTAAACACGACGGCTCCAAGAGCTGCGGCGGCTACCAGCATCTTCACTAGAAGCCATGTTTCTCCGGAGTTAGCCCTGGCGCCAGACGTAGCATCGGGGACAGCAGTGAAGACGGGAGCAGGAGTGTCGACTTGGGGCATGGATGTGAACGCCGCAAACGGGACCGGGCCGCCAGCTGTAGGTCCAAAGGTAAGAGGGGCAAAGGTCGGTGCAAGAGGATCCACCTTGGTGTAATTGAAGTCTAGGAAGAGACAGTCAATATGGTGAATCACACCTGTCCTAGCCAGAATGTTGGTCCTGTTGGGGCCTGGGATGAAGGAACAGTTGGTCAATCCCGGTGGTCCACCCACGTTGCTGAAATATATCTTCTTAGGTGACATCTTATCATCATAAAGAAATGGTGCACCTTCAGGGTCTTCGAATACCTGGATTAACCATTCCTTTTTGTTGGCAGATATCAGTATCTCGCCATCCATTTTAGCAAGGGTATCATCAAACCAAAGCAATTCAAACATCATGTTCTTCAAGACATCCTCGATCTCCAATGTTGGAACAATGATATCCCAGGCCGAGTTGACAGCAGAAAAGAATGTCATAGGCAATAAATTGTCAAGGAAAACTCCCAATTGAACTGTATCAATCAACCTTGTCACTGTAGACATATCAAGATTCTGTTGAGTCTGATCATAAACAGTGTACAGCACAGAAGGTGGAAGGGGGACTTGTTCCACAAGGTGAATTTGCCTGTTAGACATATGAAAACCCAGCCATGAAGGTTAGAATTAGCCACATCACAAACTGTTCCAAAGCAGCACATGAACATACCCATCAACTCCCTGGATATCATAGGGCTTGAGAAATCTAGCTCCGTCAATGGTGAGTTCACCATCTGCGTCAATTTCGAAGGTAGTATTAAAACCACTCAACATCTTGATCTGCATGTAACCACCAGCATCCTTTGTAAGTTGCTCCCACTCCGCAGTTGTACGTTGAGGTTCTACAGTCATGTGCAACAAAAAGTCCCAGAGATGGCGCCTCCACTCGAGGGTAGAAATACGCACAGCCACTTCAATATTGAATTCACCGTACCCATTTTGGAGGGGTGCAAATACATTGAACGAGCCATGCGCAGTACCGATGGATGTGGTAAGGTTTCGCAGGTTCCACTCGGATGACCTGTAGTACTGGGCCATATCCTTCAGGTTGATGGTTGTGAACAGAGCCATGAAATCCATGATCATGGCAAGACCTGGAGCCACCAATGGCTTTTTGACAATTTGGGTGACACTGCCGGTTGCAGTAAATACGAATTGCTGTTAGCATCCAAATAGGAAAGCCCAAAACACAATACTCATAAGTTACATACCCATTGTTAGCCAAGGCTTGCTTATCAAGTTCTGCATCGTTGAATCTCAGAATTCCCTTCTCCATGTCCTTTGTGACCCACATGTGTGCATTGCCACTTCGCGTCATGTACATCAATTGAAATCCTCGTTCAATATCCTGTTCGTAGATATTGAAATCAAGCAGGTTATAATAGTATGTAAAGTTCTGGAACTCTGAGTTGTTCGCCGATGTCAATTCCACCACAATTGGATAGAACCCGAGGGCGATTGAGTCGTTACCATAACCACGGTTTCGGCTTGCAACCCAGCTGGTGCCGCTTGGCACAAATTCGTCGAGAGGTTCATCAAAGCTAATCCTTGTCAAAATAGGTGATAGTCCTTCTTGCAACTCAGGGTGTTGGTCAACCTCTCTGAGTGTGTACTCTCTCCAGTAATTCTTGATCACACCTTCCATCATATGAACATATCCATTACTTCCTGCAATGTCTTTCTTTGCCACTTTGACTAAGTTAACTTGGGCAAATGCCTGAGAGATAGCCAGTGTCCCATTGATTGACTCCAACTCAGTTGCAAATCCATCAAAAACTTCGCTGTCCAGCAAGCCTTGGTTGGGAACAATCATAAGCTGGAGGTTAGTTCTCAAGTGGTGAAGCCAACCATCCACTGTCATGTAAGTGTTAAAGACTGGATCAAGAGCAATGGCTGCATTGGAAGGAGCAAACACTGTGAATTGTTTTGTTGTATCACTTAACAAGGCATCCAGGCCAGTCAAGGTAAGAGCTGTGGCGAAGCCACTCAGGTCCGGCTCGGCCTTGATCACTTCCAAGAGGGTTTCACTTGCGGCAAATGGGGCCGTGGCCAAAGCAAGCGCCGCAACCAAAGCAACTCGAAGACCAATCATGATGAATTGAATAGAGGAAGGTCAAAGAAAGTCTTCGTCAACGATCGTTATGGCGAAGCAGGAGAGAGAAGAAAAGAAATGCGGGAGGAAACTCAGTCGAAGGTACTTCTCGATCTTGTTGTTCAGCTAGGTTTCGCTAGACGTGCTTCGACGTGGACGAAACGATGCTGTCTCGTACGGAAGCTGGCTACTAGACACTACTCTCGGATGAGAAAAGATTAGTAGTGAGCAAGGACGTGAAGCTTTGTTACCAACTCGATGACTTGACCACAATCTTTAAAAAGTGCAGTATCCGGGTCGAGCTGAAAGAAGGATAGATGCATGAGACTCCACTAACCGGTAAACAGCATCCGTATCATGCTGGTTTATTACGTACGACCGGGTACTACTGTAGTACTATTTACTTTAGCACGAAGGCGCTGCTTTCTGGATCTTTTCTGTTGAGCGCGATATCCTGCTTTCCTGGGTGCTACGTACTGGTACATAGAGATAATTCACGCGAGCGATGACCTGTGCGAGCCAATGACTGATATGTCCCGCAAGACCGGATTTTCCGGCGAGTGAGCGATCTAAAGATAAAAATCGAACTGACAGTAGGGTCCAGGATACAAATGTCGGCCATCCACCATAATTATAATCTAATCTACAGTAGGGTCCAAGATATTAATGTTGACCACACGTGTGTTTAGTTGGGTGGCTGTTGTTGTTTGACAAGCAAGAAACAGGGGACGGCTGACTATCAGTGAGTACTAGCTAGTACAGTACGACGTACTGCTATCGATGTAATACTCGTAGCTAACTTCTTGTGTACATCGTCTCCCTTCTCCTCGACTACTAGCTAGCTAGTAACTATCCTGTCCTCGACTCACCTCTAGTCGACAATAAGCAAATGTCATTCCCAGGTAGAGCAGTTCAAAGAAGCTGGCATCTTGTGGATGCGTCGGAGCAAACTGTTGGACGCTTGGCAGCGCAAGTAGCGCCATTACTCAAGGGCAAACACAAACCAACCTTTCTGCCCAACAAGGATGTTGGTGACTACGTGGTAATTGTGAACGCTGAAAAGGTCAAATTCTCCGGAAAGAAATGGGATGATAAGCTCTACAGATGGCACACGGGTTATCCAGGAGGTCTCAAAGAGCGACCTGCCAAGCACATGTTGGAGCGAAATCCAACGAAAATATTGCGCAAAGCCATCACGGGGATGCTCTATCGAAACAATTTGCGGCAAGGCTTCATGGAGCCCCGGCTCAAGATTTATTCGGGGCCGGCGCATCCTCATACGGCACAGCTACCAGAAGGCACGGAGACTTTGCCGAAACACCCGCGCAAACGGTCGGGGCGGTATCATTTTGGACTGCAGCACTATGCGGCTCCTGGAACATATCAACCCAGTGTCAAGGAAGCTCCACCAAGACCAGAAAGATTCCCTTCTATTGAAGAGATTGACGACGATGATGAACTGGAAGAGCTGGAGGATTTTGAAGATGTGGAAGATATGGTCGTAGAGGTCGAAGGAAACAAAAAATCAGAGGCAAAGGATGACAAAAAGAGCAACTAGCCACAGTGTCACTTTTCTTGTTGCATCTCCTTCATCACATGGCAGCCTATCCCCACTTAGAACTTTATAAATTCAACTAGGGCAGTATTAATATTCTTTTTATTTTTTCCATTTCTTCTCATCTTCCTTCTTCTTAATTTCATTTGGAGTTTTCGACCCATACGTCAATCCTAGATCACCTCGTACAAACAAAGTCTCTTCATATCTGGCTCGTCCTGCCTTGTGCTCATTCCAAGCATGATATAATTCGCGAGATCGTTCCATGGCAGCATCGCTTCCACTCACACCCTCCGCCATGTCGCTTCCGTCCGACGATCCAGATCGGTACGGAATCTTGACCAATTTAAATCTATCCTCCTTCCGAATCCTCCAGGTTCGAATCGCTTCCATGCCAAGATCGCTGCCCGTGATGGCTCCACTGGGATCTGGAACCAGGTAATCCATCTCAACTCCATCCAAAAGGTAATCTCCGTATCGTCGGAAAAAGTCGATGCGTTCCGCGTCGCCCATGTATTCGTCAAACAGAGGTCGGGCGGCTCCCAAATTCACAAGCCTTTCTACTTGCTCGTCATACGGCAGGGACCAAAATGTTTTGCTGGTGGCCGGCAAGTCGGCGGGAGGCCCCTCTTGCAACAAATTTTGCAAGAAGATATCCGCCTTGGTTTCATCTTGCAAGGAATTCCAAAAGTTGCTAGAATCTTCTTCGGTCTGGGGCGTGCCGGACAACAAGGCTATGCGGGTTTGCTCCATGTCAATCATGGACCGATCTGCATGTGACATCAGCGTGTCAATATACCTTTCCAGCCATGCCTGTATGGTAAATATTTTATCCCAGTGCAAGGGACCAATGCATGAGAAGAACTGTGGACTGACAAGTTTTGCTTCAAAACAATAAGGACAAACCAGCAAAAAGACTAGAAAGAATCATACTTACAGAGAACCGATCCTTTTCACCGTCTGGCCATTGTTGATAAGGAGATTTTGCATTTTGGACACGCCACTGCTGTAGCTCTTCTGTCAACGTTCCGATTGCATCCTTGCGTTTCGGTTCGTCTGTAGACGTTCTTCCAGAGAAGGCAAAGCCAGATTTGTTTTCTTCTTCGGAATCATCGTGAACCCCGATGCGCAACGATTTCAGCAATTCTTCCACAGATTTGTTTCTGGCATCTGTGGATGGTTCGTATGCGGGGGGCTCACTGGTAGCAGCAGGGCTCGTTTCCTCGTCCACAGGTGTCCAATCATCGTCCTCTTCTGCATCGTCGTCGTCAATTAGTTCGTCAGTGCGTAAATCTAGCACTGTTTCCGGAAACAATGTTTCCCGAACCACCACAATGTCTTGACCTCTACTCAACAGGCTCGAGTCATTTCCTTCTAACAAAGCATCCCATGTCGCTTCGGAGAGGTCCAGTATATTACGAGCAATCCAGTGGTCCAGCGCCGTGGATGCTCCGATGGTCCAATCTTTGTATGGGATTCCAGAATTTTGTAACATACGACTCCATTGCATCATTCCTTCCACCACACGAGGTCTGTCATGCAAAATAGAAGGCAAGGCCATTTCAGTTGCAGCGGCTGATTCTTTGCTGCCGCCAGACAAATCTTTGATATCTTCCACGGTTTGTCGACTCTGTTTCCCTTCTTCTTTCTTTTCCTCGGCCAGCAATTTATCGACAATGTCCAAAGCTTCCTTTTCACTCACATCTTGTGTACGCATGACCTGATACTGCTTCATGGCATAGGCATACGCTTGGCTCAAGGCGGCGCTTTTTTGTCCCATGGCATAGTTCTCGGTAGGAGGTTGAATGCCCAACAACTTGCGATAATAATCTTCTGTTGTTGCCCTTGGTTTCCTTTGTCGTTGCAGATAATGTTGCACCAATTTTTCGGTGGGATGTTTCTTTTGTTCATGATGCATGCGACGTAGCAGTTTCTTGGGTGTCCTGGGTGGATCAGGAATGGGCGGGTGTTGGCAGAGAATGTGATATTCGGGAGGATAATCTTGAACCTCCGTTCCTCGCATGTGATCACGGCGCATGCGATCCACTGCTACACGAGGCTCCATGACACTACGATCACCAGAATGGCCCATTCGTAAGGCTTCCATGGCAGCATCCATCTCATCGCTGGTTCGATAAATGCCCGTTTCCACGGCCTTTTCAATAAACTCCTTGACCGGTGGAACCCGCTTCAAAATCCGTCTCATTCCGTGGCCAGTCGAAACCGACCGGCCACCTGACTTGGTCAATGCCAAGGTTCGATGCATCTTTTCAAGTAAGGATGGTTATATAGATGTATGTGTGTGAATGAAAGCCCTGATGTACTGCAACTATGGATAGCTGGTAGAAGTATGTATGAAGCATGACGGTAGGCTGCCGCCTGGTTTGATTCATAGCAGGGAGCCTATCGTTGTGTTGTTGTCGCGGGCGATGCATACCAGTACTCAAGTTTGAGGTAGACGACCAGACGGTTCCATTAATTGATTCGTGATTTGGAATTATTCCCGATTGGATCTTTTTTCTTCGTACGAACACAGCTGCCCACGTTCGTTCGAATGTATGTACGGAAATTTTGACGTTAAAGTTGTACTGGCTTGCATGCGCGTTTTACTTAGGGACGGGGTAACGAATTTCGTAACCGCAGTTCTTAAGACATGTCAAACCCATCGGTTGAATGACGCACTCCGAACGAATGGGATGGGATGAGTCTTGGATGGCGCTTGTTGAACGATTCATTGGCAAAAAACGAATTTTTACAAGGGTGGCTACCTTGGGACGCGTTTTCAGGGTAATGTTTAACCAGGTTTGTTTTTTAAAGTCACTATCAAAAAGCGTAAAGGGGTGAGTTTACCATCAGGTTAAACACAAAAAAAATGAATTTTGCAATTTTTGAAAAGTGATGTCTTCAATTAGTCGCACACGCTATGCACTGCACACAAACTGTATCTATTGTGACTGTTCCGATCACTTCAGTTAGATACGCTTGATACTGCATACGACATCGTGGATCCTACTACCACCGTTGAATTATTGCGCAGTTGTCATTATTCAAAGATGGTACTAGGGTGGATTGCCGTCGGCAATGGCGGCATCATCGGCGGTGTCGGCGTTGTTGATGTTGTTGTTGTTGTTGTTGTTGTTAACCGCCGTTAACGTTGCCGCCTCGGCCGCGATTTCCCTTTTTCTGTCATCAAGAGACAATGTCGACAACGAAGGAAACTCATCCGATATCTCCGGAAGCGACAACAACAAGAGTATTTGGCCATGGCGATCTGCCTGGGTGTTATCAATCGCAGCCGCAGGTCTCTTCTTGCCTCGTGTCTCTTTCACTTCGCCTTGGAGTGACACCATGGACGCCTTTTCCAGAGCATGTTGGAATTTCAAAGACGAATTTATTTGCTTCTCAATGGACGCAACGCATCGAAACATCAAGTCAACGCGACGTCCTACTTGGTGTGCCACTTCAATTTTACTCTCCGAATGATGTTTTAATCCACGCAATCGCTCCAAATCCTCAATGAGATGATGCCAAGCATGGACTTTGGGAGGCACGGTGCCCATCAATTTCCGATAAAGCCTATCCATCAAATCAATCAACTTGTGGACTTCGGCCATGTTGGCATCAGTCAAGGTGCCAAACGGTTGTTGACAGTAATGGATTAAGGCATCAAAGTACTGAAAGAGACGGTTGTAAGCTCTACAATGCTTTCGTATCTCATCATCATCCGCAGCTCGATCGTCTTGTGGCACGGCCAACAATGCGTCTTGTATGCTATCCATCACTCTGTCTGCGTGTCGGACCCACTTTCGACAGCAGTTTCCTTCGAAGTCGCCCCCATGGTAAGCCGAACGGATGATCTTATACACGTCTTCCAACATTTGTTCCATTCTTTGTCGAATTTCCTGTGACAGCGCACCATGCTCTTTCTTTTTCGTGATCATCTTAATCTTTCTTTCTGTTGCTTTGTTATCCTTCCTCAGGCCAACGCATGTGCCATGTGATTCCATTACATAATCCTTTGCCTCATCAAGAAGCTTCTTGTTGTCATGATAGTCCCTTTCGTGATCGGCATCACGGAATATGAGGGCCTTGGTTGTGCGGTGCTTTGTCGGCTTGAGCAATACACTCTCTGCTGCGAGTGTCTTTACAGTTTCTTTTGCGTCATTGAGTTGCGTGGCAACATCTTCCATCTCAATAATCAAGTCTAAATTTGACAGCCGAGCCTCGATCAATTCTAACGGAAGTTGTTCAATGCGGTGGTGTAGCCATTTCATCAGGCCTTCATTGATTGGCGTGTTGACGAACAATTCCACATTATGGAGAGATGGAACAAGGCAGTTTGTTGGTTCGACGCAATGCAAAGGTCGCGACTTCACTCCGCGCACTTGTTCCGCTTTGCTTCTGTCGACAGTGCCATCCTCCAACTTTGCAAGGTGTTCTTCAAGACTGGCGACTGTCCATTCTGTCCCAACCCGCGGATCGGTGTTATTGGTCCACTCTGCTTTTGATAATTGGCATCTCCAGCACCAATGTGGTGCCATACTCTCTTTACCAAGAACCATTGAATAGAAAGCCAAGTCGCCAACAACAAATAGCTCTACTGGCGCAGAAGCAAGCTCGACACCTTGTGTTGTATGGACATTACCAAAGCTCATTTCTACGGACCCATCCGGAGCACGGTACACCGTAACACAACCCTTGTGTTGTATTGACTTGAGTCGGTCATTAATAGGTGTGGCAATCGTGTCGTCAAGCACTTTGTAAGTAACCTTTTGACATTGTATGTGTCCACAGAGTCCGTCTACTTCTAATGCCAACTTCGTTCCAATATGTTCATTGTCAACAGCAGCACCACCGCGTCTTCTCCAATTGCCGCGTCTACGAATCGGCTTCGTGATCAACAACAGTGTTACAATCATTCGGAATGCGCCTTGGCCATGATCTCCGACGAGTACAATGTGAGCCTTGTCAAGGTTGTCAAAGTCAACAGCATCGGCTTTGAGTTTCTGTTTGACGTTCCAAGTAAGTAAGTCATCTGGCGGAATGTACCAAGAGACTCGCTTTCTATTGCCTTTGCCCTCCCGGAATTCAATCGGAATAGGTCTAACATACTCCTCGACCTGTAACTCCCTCATCACAGATTCCGGTTGCAATGTATCAAGGTTCGAGTAACAGAGACATGATTTAAGCTTTCGGAACTGCGACCAATTGACATTGGCATCGCACATCATCGCTTGTTGCAGTTCCGGGTCGAGTTTGTATTTTGATCGTGTGTCAAGATCCAATAAAGCTATTGCATCTTCAACCGCAAGCGGATCGATGGTATGTAGCACGCGAACAAGAACCTTTACGGCATCAGTCCTTCCTACTGTTGATACTGCATCACTCATAATCGATTCCATCCATTGCTTTGCGTTGTAGAAGAGTCTTTTCTTGTCGGATGATGGAACGACGACAATGAGTCGCTTTCCAGCTCCTTTGCTTCCACCACACTTCTGTAATTGCAATGCTTCTGGTGCGTCCGTGGATAGGTTCACTATTGCTGTTGCCACTTCTGTTATTGCTGGTACCGACATTGGTATTCGACACTTGCCATACAAGCACGGATCCGGTGCTAACATGGTTATGTCTTTGCACTCATGCTCTTTAGGGGGGTCGTAAAAGGACTCCAGATGCTGTACAAGACTTTCCGTGGATAAGCTTTTGCCCAGTGCCTCAATCTTGTCTCTCAAACTCTTGTCGGTTACTCCAGGACGGAATAAATCGGCTTTCGACACGCACTCCAGTGACAATGTGTCAAGAAAGAATTGTTGTAAGTCGCTATCGAGTGTAATGTGCATCTGCGGACTGTCGTTGGGAGTGATCGTTTGCTGCGGTGGGCTTGGCGTTGCTGTGGTTGGTTGCGGTGTTGGTAACGGAGCTTGTTCCGCGTCTAACTCATTGTTTGTGGATACATCATGTCGATTCCAGGAAGCAAGAAGCGTCTTTCCAAAAAGCTTCTTGTCAAAATTACCAGTGTAATTATTTGGATGTTCCGGGGAAGAGCAACAAATGAACCATTTGGTTCCGACATCCGGCAATTTCTTCTTGGTAATTTCAATCCGCAAGTGTCCGTGAGTGCTGTCTTCTATAGGTGCATTGTAATTGCCAGTTTGCTCTAATGCTTTGATGACTTTGCCATTGTCTAATCCCTGAATATCCATCTTTTGTATCCAATAAAACAAAGGGACCCACTTGCCATGCAAGCCAGGTCTTCGACGAAGATGACCGATCAACGAGTCCGATATGTCCTTGTTACTGTTGTGAGTCGCCATGGCGATGATGAATGCCTGTCAAACTGCGGTGTGATGTTCTTGGCACATAGACAGAGACGGATGACGATTATGACAGGCAAATGTTGACAATTGCCAGCAAAAACGAGGTCCGTGACTTCTTGTTCCGGCTTGTCGATGATCGCGTTTGTTTCACTTTCGAGCCAAAATTTTGATGGCTAACTATCTTCTTTCCGTGGCAAACTCTGGACCTCTATGGAAACACTTAGGGTTTCCGTTTTTTGCACGACTGAAAATTATTTTCTCTTAAATATCAAAAATTTCAAACTTCGTGTTTCGGTTCCATCGAAATCTTCTCTAGTCGTGGAAAATCTTCTCCTAAATGACATGAGAAAAAAAGTCATTTTCTCTAAATGTTACGAGATGACCGCGATCTTCTCTTAAATCCAGCTCGTCGCCTCACCACGTCATCATAGCCACTAGCACTCGACACAACGTGTTAGCTACAAGCTAGCTAGTCTAGCTAGTCTAGTGTTGTAATGCAGACGAAACATCACCGCAACATAACGACATGACTAATGCACTGCTAGGTTAATCATAGATAGCTGCTACTAGGTGTTGCTATTCTTCTTGCCGCTCCTCTTGTTTGGTTTGCCATACACTTCCAAGTAGTTGTAGAACTTTTTCGTGCGTATTTCTTGATAAATGTGGTCTCGAAAGACTTTCAGTGGAAAGTCATCATATTCTTCCCTCAAACACCACAGCTCGGCTGGTTCCATTGTGTTGTGAAGATCTAGCGCCATGTCCTTCCGCAATCGGGCCTGAGCCTCTGACCCTTCCCACTCTGGATAGCCATGGGCAGAATGCGTATGAGCGATGTTGTTTTTCTGGAAGTTTTGGAAGCGTTCCCAGTCTTTGTCTGCTCTCGCCAGGTCCCTTGTAAGTTGACCGCGTAGACTTGAAAGCCTAGAACCAAACAGTCTGTAACCATACAATGCACATTCCGGTCTGGACGTGAAGATCACATCTGTTGGCATGCTGGTGTCGGGTTTCCTCGGAACAACACCATCCACCATATCTTGTCGGAGCAATGCTTTTGCTTTGCTGTCTTTCCAAGGAATTTCCGGTTCGTCCTCATTTACAGGAAATCCCATTTCCGCCAGCAGCTCCTGTTCCTCTGTTACTTCATCTTTCTCTTCGTCATCGTCTCCTGTTTCCTTGGGCGCGGCCTTAGGCTTGCCCTTTGCTTGGGGTTTTCTTCCTCGTCGTTTTGGTGGCATGCCAAATGATTCTATGTTCGCGTTGCTTAACACCACACGCACAGAGGGTAATAACCTCTTTCGGTCATGATGACTGTTGACGTCGCCCTTTGACAAAATTCTCGAAGATTTGTGGCTGTTCTGTACACAACTTTGTGCGTAGGTTTCATACCAGAGCAGATGTTGACTGAATGGCTGCAATTGATACCGTAATAGCATGTTGCTGATCGGCACACAATGTCATCGAGGAGGTCGTCCAGAATTGCCTCCAGCGGTTTGGGCTCACCACCAAGGCCCACAAGAGCGGCGACAAGGCCAAACACCCCAGCAGCAAGAGCAGCAGCGCCCGCGAGCTCGAACAGCCCGGCTGGTAGCGTTGCAAGTTTAGGCAGTGACGCAAGCAGCACCACCACAAGTAGCAAGCGCCCGGGTCTCCCAGCCCACATCAAAAAGTCATTAATCAAAGACATCATTCGTGCTGGGGGCATAGACAAATTCAAGCG
>ENA-ORBV01009872-ORBV01009872.1-microbial-mat-metagenome-genome-assembly--contig:-NODE-9872-length-15471-cov-8.047096_pt1 | contig 15471 bp, 11 predicted proteins | sample MGYA00237777_ERZ505514 | MGnify/ENA primary metagenome ERZ505514 (study PRJEB26160, sample SAMN06269048) | microbial mat metagenome | isolation source: Oligotrophic lake microbial mat | place... | reverse complement strand
AGACGGCATACGAGATTCGCCTTAGTCTCGTGGGCTCGGAGATGTGTATAAGAGACAGCGCCCGCATCGACGCCGCCGGCCTCCAGCTGAACGTCGAGCAGGCCCAGGCCGATCTGCGCCAGGCCCAGGCCGACCTCGAGACACTTACCGGCGGCGCCACCGAGCAGGATCTCGCCGAGGCCCGCGCCCGCGTGGGGCAGGCCCGCAGCCAGTACACCCAGGCCCAGAGCAGCGTCAGCTCCGCCGATATCGCCGCCGCCCGCGCCGACCTGGAGAGCGCCCGCGCCCGCCTGGCGCGCCTGGAGGCCGGCCCCGCCAGCGACGAGCTCGCCAGCGGCGCGGAGCGCGTGCAGACGGCCCAGTCGAACCTTGACCAGGCCCGCACCACGCTCGCTGCCGACAAGGAGCGCGCCCGCCTCGACGTGGAGACCAGCGCCAACGCCTTGCGCAACGCCCAGGACGAGTTCAGCCGTATCTACTGGGATAACCGCCAGCTAGAGAGCCTGCCTGGCGATCTGCCCCGCGAGCGGCGCGACCAGGAGGCCGCCGCCGACCGCGCCGTGAAGGATGGCGAGGCCGCGCTTCAGAACGCCCAGATCGCCTACGACCAGTCGAAAGATGCCGAGCGCAACACGCTCGCCACACGCCAGGCCGAGCTCGACAGCGCCGTCGCCGCCCGCGACAAAGTTGTGGCCGGTAGCCAGAGCGAGGATCTTGCCAGCGCCCGCGCCGAGGTGCAGCGCGCCCAGGCCAAACTCACCCAGCTAACAGGCACCAACCGCTCCAGCGACCTCGCCACCCAGCAGGCCAACATCGAGATCGCCCAAGCCGCCCTCGACAAGCTTCTGGCCGACCCGTCCGCCAGCAATCTGGTGAGCCGCGAGGCGGCAGTGGCCCGCGCCGAGGTGGCGCTCAAGTTGGCCGAGCGCAACCTGGCCATGGCCACGCTCAAGGCGCCTTTCCCCGCCACCATCGCCGCGCTAAACATGCAGATCGGCGAGCCCGCCGACGCCACCGCAAACATCGCTGTGGTAGACTTAAGCAGCTTCCATGTGGACGTGCCAGTGGACGAGCTCGACATCGCCACGGTGCAGCCCGGCCAGCGCGTGACGATTACGCTAGACGCGCTGCCCAGCGCCGAGGTCGGCGGCGTGGTGACGCGCATCGCCCCCCAGGCCACGCGCAGCGAGCAGGGCACCACCACCTACGAGGTAACCGTGACGCTCGACGAGGGCAGCGCCGGTGTGCGCCCCGGCATGACCGCCGTGGTCGAGATTATCACCCAGGAGAAGCCCGACGTGGTGCTGGTGCCGCGCCGCGCCGTGCGCGCCGAGGGCGGCAAGAGCTACGTCTACGTGCCCAACCCGAGCCTCGCGCCGCAGCCCACCATCCCTGGCCAGACGGCGCCGCCCCCCGGCGACCGGCGCGAGGTGCAGATCGGCCTCAGCAACGCCGAGTTCGTCGAGATCCTTAGCGGCCTCAGCGTCGGCGACGAAGTGCTCGTCCAGGATGTCGTCAGCACCTTCAACCCGAGCGGCGGCCCGCCGAATTAGCAAGGGAACAGGGTACAGGGAACAGGGGCGCAAGCCCGCAGTCCGGCCCCCTGTACCCTGTACCCTGTACCCTGTACCCTAATTATGAGTGATCTCATCACCGTTACAGACCTCACCAAAGTCTACACGATGGGCGACATGGAGGTGCGCGCGCTCCAGGGCGTCTCGCTCACCATTCGCGAGGGCGAGATGGTCGCGATTATGGGGCCATCGGGCAGCGGCAAGAGCACCCTGATGAACGTGATCGGCTGCCTCGACCAGCCCTCCGGCGGCGAGTATCTGCTGGACGGCGTGAACGTCGCCGACCTCGACGACAACCAGCTGGCCGCGATCCGCAACGAGAAAATCGGCTTCGTGTTCCAGCAGTACATGCTGCTCCAGCGCACCTCGGCCCTGCGCAACGTGGAGCTGCCCATGCTCTACGGCGGCAAGGGCGGCAGCCGCAGCGAGCGCGCCAGGGCGGCCCTGGCGGCGGTGGGCATGGCCGACCGCACGCACCACAAGCCCAACGAGCTCTCCGGCGGCCAGCAGCAGCGCGTGGCGATCGCGCGCGCCCTCGTGAACGAGCCGCGCATCATTATGGCCGACGAGCCCACGGGCGCCTTGGACACTCGCACCGGCGAGGAGATCATGGCGATCTTCCAGCGCCTGAACCGCGAGCAGGGCATCACGGTGATCCTCGTCACCCACGAGCACGACGTGGCCCAGCACGCCCAGCGCATCATCAGCGTGCGCGACGGCGTGATCGCCGGCGACGAGCCGGTCAAGGATCGCATCATCGCCGACGCCGTGCCGGTCTAACGTTATCCGCAGATTACGCAGATTGCGCAGATTTCCGATGGGGTGCGGACGCTCGCTATCTGCGTAATCTGCGTAATCTGCGGACGATAAAGGCCCGTGATATGAACATCATCGAGTCGATCCGCATCGCCTTCCGCGCCCTGCTCAGCAACAAGCTGCGCGCCCTGCTCACCATGCTTGGCATCGTGATCGGCGTGGGCGCCGTGATCGGCATGCTCGCCATGGGCAACGGCTTCCAGAGTTTCCTCAACGGCCAGTTCGCCCAGCTCGGCGTCGGCAACTTCTACGTCGCGCCGTTTGTCGACAGCAACAAGCTCGACGCCGTGACTGCCGCCCGCCTCACCGCCAGCGACGCCACCGCCATCCTCGCCCCCGGCCGCGCCCCCGCCGTGGGCGGCGTGGCGATCGAGTGGAGCGGCGATGTCCAGGCCCAGGCGCGTGGCCAGCGCCTTACCTACTCGGTGCGCGCCGTGAACGCCGACTGGTTCAACGTGACGCCCCAGGACCCAGGGCCGGGCCGCTTATTCAGCGACCAGGAGGATCAGGAGCGCGCGCGCGTGGCTGTGATCGGGCGCTCCGTGGCCGAGCAGTTCTTCGATACGCCCGAGGCCGCCGTCGGCCAGCGCCTCAACCTCAACGGCGTCGGCTTCCAGGTGATCGGCGTGGTGCTCACCGCGCCCGGCTCGTTTAGCGTGGGCGCCGACCCCGCTGAAGCGATCTTTATCCCCTACAACACCGGCCTCGCCCGGCTCTTCCGCAACCAGACCGCCGACAGCATCGATGTCTCGATTATGACCGTCAAGGCCCGCAGTGTGGCCGAGGTCGACGAGGCGATCCGCCAGATCACCGCCGTGCTGCGCGACGAGCACCGCCTGACCTACCAGGACAACGACTTTACGATCATCAACCCCGAGCAGCTCGCCGCCCAGCTCAACGTAGTGATCGGCGGCTTCAACGCCTTCCTGGGCCTGGTGGCCGGCATCTCCCTGATCGTTGGCGGGATCGGCATCATGAACATTATGCTGGTGAGCGTCACCGAGCGCACCAGGGAGATCGGCCTGCGCAAGGCTGTGGGTGCCAAGCGCCGCGACATCCTGATGCAGTTCCTGATCGAGGCCCTAGTGCTCTGCCTCGTCGGCGGCCTGATCGGCATCGGCCTCGGCTACCTGCTCTCGTTTGCCAGCACCTTCATCCTCGTCACGCTCTTTCAGGCCGAGGGCGCTGTCGCTACGGTCAGCCTCTCCAACGTGCTACTCGCCACCGGCATCGCCGCCGCCATCGGCATCTTCTTCGGCTTCTTCCCCGCCATGCAGGCCTCGCGCCTCAACCCGATCGACGCGCTGCGCACGGAGTAGTGGAGCTTATGAGTATCACCGAAGCCTTCCGCGTCGCCTGGGGCGCCATGCTCACCCACAAAATGCGCGCCCTGCTCACCATGCTCGGCATCATTATTGGCGTGGGCGCCGTGGTGGGCATGCTCGCTATCGGCGAGGGCTACTCGCGCTGGATCGACTCCGAGTTCACCGAGCTGGGCGTCGGCAATTTCTACGTCAACCCGCAGGTGGATAGCGACGACCAAGACGAGACCCTGCTCCCCCGGCTTACCTCGGCCGATGCCGCCGCGATCCTGGCCCCTGGCCGCGCGCCCGCCGTCGAGTCGGTGGTGATCGAGCTCACCCGCAGCGGCGTCGTGAGCGCGGGCGGCGAGCGTTTCATCTTTGGCGTGAAGGGCGTCACCCCCGGCTACTTCAACATCGGCGACCAGGAGTTGGGCGATGGGCGCTTCTTCACCGACGACGAGGAGCAGTCCGGCGCGCGCGTCGCCGTGATCGGCCGCATCGTTGCCGAGACGCTGTTTGGCGGCATCGAGGGCGCCGTCGGCCAGCGCGTGAGTATCAACGGCGTTCCGTTCGATGTGATCGGCGTGTCGGTGGCCAAGCAGAGCCAGGTGGCCGGCGCCGTTGGCCGCTTCGGCGATCCTGGCGAGCAGCTCTATCTGCCCTACAGCAGCGCGCGCGACCGGCTCTTCCGCAACGAGATCGACACGCGCGTCGATCTCTCTAGCCTCACCGTGAAGGCCCGCGACCCGCAGCAGATCGACGAGGCCATCCGACAGGTGACGGAGCTGCTGCGCGAGGAGCACCGGCTGACGTATCAGCCCAACGACTTCTCGATCACCAACCCCTCGCAGCTGGCTAGCCAGTTTCGCGCCATCACGGTGGGCTTCAGCGCCTTCCTTGGCACGATTGGCGGGATCTCGCTGCTGGTGGGCGGGATCGGCATTATGAACATCATGCTGGTGAGCGTGGCCCAGCGCACCAGGGAGATCGGGCTGCGCAAGGCTGTGGGCGCCAAGCAGCGCGACATTATGTGGCAGTTCCTGATCGAGGCTGTCGTACTCTGCCTGCTTGGCGGCCTGATCGGGATCGGCCTCGGCTACCTGCTCTCGTTCGGCGGGACGTTTCTGCTCTACAGCATCTCACAGGACCCAAACATCCGCGCTAGCGTGTCGCTCTTCTCGATCATCTTAGCCACCTCGATCTCGGCGGGCGTGGGCATCTTCTTCGGGCTCTTCCCGGCCCTGCGCGCCGCCCGCCTCGACCCGATCCGGGCGCTGCGCAACGAGTAGGCGTCGCACCGCTTGACCGCAGCCGTATAATGCATCTCCCACGTCGCACCAGTGTGTCCAATCAGGAGGAAGCTATGGCGAGGCAACGACGACCCATTCGCTATCTGTTCGCGCCCGCCCTGCTCGGCTCTGCCATCGCGGGCATGCTCCTGGCGGGTCAGGCTCGGCCCGAGGCCAGCCGTGCTCAGGTAGGCGCGCCAACCCCGCCCAGCGCGCCACTTGTCCCCAACACGTTCGCGCAGGCGCAGCCGATTGAGGCAACGCCGGATCCATCCGCTGAGGCGGGGCCGCTCGCGCCTGTTGGCCCCTTGGTCAATACCCCTACGCGCACGCCCACGCCGATCAACATCGGCAACTTCGTCTGGGACGACCTGGACGCAGACGGGCGCCAGGACGTAGGCGAGCCGGGTTTGGCGGGTGTCACGGTGCAGCTCTGGAACAGCAGCAAAACCCTGCTGCTCGCCAGCGACACCAGCGACGCCAACGGAAGCTACACGGTGGTGGCGCCGCTGCCGGGCGACTACCGCATCCGCGTGCTTTTGCCAGCGCCAGCGGACCAGTTCTCGCCCAAGGATCAGGCGGGCGGCGACGATCTGAAGGATAGCGACATCAGCCCCGCCGACGGCTTCACCGACGTGTTCACGCTTGCCTCCAACGTGATCTCGACCACAATCTACGACGCCGGAATCATTGTATTTCGCCTGCCCACAGCCACACGCACGCCCACGCCGATCAACATCGGCAACTTCGTCTGGGTCGATCTCGACGCCGACGGCATCCAAGACGCGGGCGAGCCCGGCCTTGGCGGAGTAAGCGTGCAGCTTTGGAACAGCGACCGCACCGCCCTGATCGACCAGAGCACCACCACGCCCCTGGGCAGCTACACCGTTGTTGCGCCTGTCTCAGGCGACTACACGGTGCGGGTGCTGCTGCCGACGGGCGCGAGCTTCTCACCCAAGAACCAGGGCGCTGACGATCAGAAGGATAGCGACATCAATCGCCTACTCTTCGTGTCGAATTTCGGCTTCACCGACCCCTTCACCATCGCCTCCAACGTGATCTCGACCACGATCTACGACGCGGGCCTGATCAACGTGCCGCCTACGCTTACCCCCTCCAACACGCCAACCGGCGGGCCGCCTACCAACACGCCAACCGGCGGGCCGCCTACCAACACGCCCACCAGCACGCTGCCGGCTGGGACTGAGCTGCGACTCTTCTTGCCCCTCCTACGCAACTAGCGGGGCGTGCCCGCGAGCCCCGTGCCCGTGAGTCCGAAACACGGCGGGGCGTGCCTGCCGGATGGCGTGCGTCCTGCCATGCCCCCGGCCTTCTAACCAGGCGGTGCAGCGGACCCCGCTGGCGCGGCTCGTGGAACTGGGCGCGATTCATGTGCCCAGCGGGGCAGCTGACCGCTGTCCGTTAGGCAGCCAGGAGTATCGGAGAAAGCAACTCAGCTGCACAATATACTCAGCAGCACGCCATGCCAGACTTTACATGACAAGAAACCCCGTTTCTTGTCATACTATAGAGGCAAAACGTCTCTTTGTGTAAGTCATTTTTTCTGTGTGGAAAAGAGCTTTACAATATGGTATCCTCGTATTATCCGCGTACAGCATGCGGAAGAAGGGGTATTCTGAATGAACCAGCAACTCATTATGTCAGATCCGGCAATTATGATGGGTAAGCCCGTTATTACTGGCACGCGCCTTACGGTTGAGTCAATTCTTGACAGGTTCGCTGCTGGTGAAACGATCGATCACCTGCTCGAAGCCCATCCTCGACTGACCCGCGAAGCGATATTCGCTGCCTTTGCATTCGCTGCGAATACACTTCGATCTGATGTTGTCTATCCTATTGTAGATAAAGCGGCATGAATATCCTTGCTGACGAAGGAATCGACAAACAGATTGTTGACCAGCTTCGCCAAGATGGCCACGTTGTCGTGTATATCGCGGAAGAGGCGCCAAGTATTACCGACGCTGTAATTCTTGATATGGCAAACCAACAAGAGGCTATACTCTTGACAAGGGATAAGGATTTTGGGGAATTGGTGTACCGGTTGCATCGCGTGACTAACGGCGTTCTCCTTGTGCGGTTAGATGGAGTACATTCCGTTACAAAGGCAACATTGGTATCCGCCGCTGTCACAACCCATGGAGCAGAAATGGTTGGCGCATTTACCGTCATCAGCCCAGGTAATATACGAATACGAAAAAGAACATAATCTTATACGTGAGGGCGTAAGAAAGAGCATAGGCTACAGTATTCTCGGGAGTAACAGTTTATACTCGGATTGTTCGCTACCCTTCACGACGCTCTATTTCCCTGCAAGGCCGTCCAATCGCGCTGCGCAGCTGATCACGCTGGCGCGGTGTGTGGGCTAGGCGCGCTTCACCCGCCACACTGCTCCATCTTGCTGGCAGCACGACCAAGCGGAGCAACACCTGCGGTCGGTCTTGGTGCGCTTCGTGGCCTTCGTGGTTCAACCTGTGCGACTCTTCGCCAGGCTGCGCTAGAGCGTTGCTCGCGAACCCTCAATCTGCACCCTTGCCTTTGGATCTTCCTGTCCACCGTCCACCGTCCACCGTCCACCGTCCACCGTCCACCGTCCACCGTCCATCGTCCACCGTCCATCGTCCACCGTCCACCGTCCATCGTCCCATCGCGTGTGTTAAAATGCACCATCAGGCGCCCCCATTGTCTGTAGGTCGCACGCGCGCATGCTCAGATCGCTGCTTAATCAGCGCCTCGGACGCTACGAGATCAGGGAGCTCCTCGGACGAGGCGGCATGGCTGCGGTCTACCGCGCCACCGACACCGTGCTCCAGCGCGATGTGGCGCTCAAAATCCTTTACCCCCAGTTTAGCGACGACGCCGCGCTCGTGCAGCGCTTCCAGCGCGAGGCCGTCACCGCCGCCTCGCTGGAGCACCCCGGCATTGTGCCCGTCTACGACGTTGGTGAGCACGATGGCATGGCCTACATCGCCATGAAGCTGCTCAGCGGCCAGACCATGCAGGACTGGCTGCAGGCCTCCGGCGCCCTCGGCCTTGACGCGCTGCTCGCCGTGCTGACGCCCGTGGCCGCCGCCTTGGACTACGCCCACGTCCGTGGTGTGGTGCATCGTGACATCAAGCCCGGCAATATCTTCCTCAGCGAGACAGCCGACGGTCGCCGCGTGATGCTCACCGACTTCGGCATCGCCAAGCAGCTCGACACCCCCAGCCTTACCACCACGGGTGCGATGATCGGCACGCCGGATTACATGGCCCCCGAGCAGATCGCGGGCCGCCCGGTGGACGCCCGCACCGACATCTACGCCCTCGGCATGCTCGCCTACCGCGCCCTCACCGACCGCCGCGCCTTCGAGGGCAGCACCCAGGATGTGCTGCTCGGCCATGCTGCACATCGCTTTCCAGCTCTTAACAAGCTCAATTCGAGTCTACGTCGCTGATTGCCAGCAAAAGTGGCGCCAAACTGGCCGCCTCTGCCTGTTTATTGGTGGCTTTAAGGGCGATTATGTAATCTACTAATACTTTGCGCCGCTCTTCAATAGGAAATGCTTTGCCGCCCAGAGCCATTGTCCAGGCTGCCTGTAATAGTTTTACAGCTTGATCATTTTTTCCGCAGGCAATTTCAAAATGCGCCAGGTTTCGAATTTGCATCATCTGTTGTAGAGAGTTTACGCCGAATTTTTTCACTACTTGCGTTCGGCACGCTGCAAACACATCAAGCACAGCTTTTTTCTTCATTGGATCGACACAGCAGTTGGCCAGCTCATTTAAGGAGCGGTCGTTCAACCAGAGCACTCCAGCGGCTCCATCGCTAATTCGATCATCTTCGGTAACCGCTTTGTACAATGCCGCATCACATTTGGCTGTGAGCGCAATATCACCCATCTTATTATAATTATCGCGCAAAAGACTGATGGCATCGACGATATCGCTGGTGGTGCCATACTTTTTCGCCAGAGCGAGATTTAAATCAAGCAATGGTTTTAGTTTGTCTTGCAGATTTTCAACCTTGCACCATTCGATTAAATAGCTGAGCGACGGTGCGCAAAGATATGTTCCACCTTTGCCGAAGCGCCATATTATCCGTTCGGTAGTCTGTTGCCTAAGGTCTTCAGCAACAGCTTCGCTGCCAATTTTGTAAGCCTGTGCTCGCCATGAACTCTGATTGAGTTCGGCAGCCAACGCCGGACTGCGCTCGAAGAGTTTGGCGCGCCACCGGGGATATTTTTCAAGGCGCAAATAAAAATCTATGAGACAGGCCTGGTAAGCCGATTGCTCATAGGGTCGGAGTTTAGAGCCTTCCAGGGCGAAATCATATGCTTTAAACCACTGCCCATTATTTTTATACAGATCGTAAAGGCCATAAACGCGACCATTATCCCAGTCATGAAATCGCTGAGCAAATTCAAAAGCTTCAAGAGCCCTATTTTGAACACCTGTGGCTGACCAATACCTTCCACAAAGCATGGCATTTGTCGCTGTGGTGCATTCTGGTTCGCGCTGCATCTGTCTGTCGCAGGCAGCATCAGCGGCTAGCCGTTGCGATGGACTCAACTCGCCAAATAGCGCTTTAATACGAGCAATCTCAACCGCTAAACTGTCTGACGGCAGTTTTTCATTTTGTTTTTGCAAATCGAAGAGTTCTAACCGCAAGTATGTGAACATATCAATTTTGTTTCCCACTACTTCGGCCAGATCGGCGCGCCGGAAGTCAGCGGAACTGTGCTCGTTTTCAATTCTTGCATCAGGATTCTTCTTCAATTCTATGATGGCGGCAAGCAGAGCCTCATCGTGTTTAATTTGCCACACTCCATTATCGTCTCCACACATGAAGCGCTTTAGCGGGTGACGTTTGGCCAAATCAAACAGTTTTCCGGCCGCTGTGTAGTTTCCATAGACAATATTTTCGAATGCGCTCGCTCTTGCCCGAGGTAAAATCACTCCGCGGCTTGGCCAGTCTGGCTTTTTCTCAACATCTTTTTTCAAATCAGGATACTCTAAAAACAGCCTCGGCAAAACAGCCTCTGAAGCGGCATTGGGCTGGAGCACTTTTGGCTCAGCATAGAAATCTTGTTTCGGTAGAAGAACACTCAGATGCGGCTCGGCATCCACGACAGGCTCTGCAGCCGCAGCATCCACACTATTATCACTAACCAGATGAATAGCACCGTGGCTCAAATAATTAGTGCCGGCCACGGCACAGACAAGCGCCCCCCAGGCCGCCACCACCACACATAAGTTGCCAAATTCGCCCTTGACCATCAATGCTTGAAATCTCACCACTAAGCAAGCGTAACTGATTGCAAGCATCTCATAAACTCTGGCTACAGTCCTAATATAATGAGCAAAAGGCTGCCTTTAGTGCCGCAGGGCGCAAGCGTGGCCGTATTCATTGGAGACAAAAATGCTCAAGGCCGGTATCGTTGGTCTGCCAAACGTAGGCAAATCTACTCTTTTTAATGCTCTCACCGCTTCCTATCAGGCGGAGAGCGCTAATTATCCGTTCTGCACCATTGAGCCCAATACCGGGATAGTCAAGGTGCCTGACGAAAGGCTGGATAAGCTAAAACAGCTGGTCAATCCGCAACAAGTATTGCCGGGCGTTTTTGAGTTCGTAGACATTGCCGGTCTCGTTCGCGGTGCCAGTCGCGGAGAAGGTCTCGGTAACCAGTTTCTTTCGCACATTCGTGAAGTAGACGCCATTGTTCACGTGGTGCGGTGCTTTGAAGACGAAAATATTACCCACGTGGACGGTGCTATCGATCCGCTGCGCGACGTTGAGACCATTCACATTGAGCTGGCCATGGCCGATCAAGCCTCAATCGCCAAAAGAATGGAACGCCTGAAAAAGCAGAAAAACAATGTCGATAAACGCTCACAATTAGAAATGAGCATTTTCGAAAAGGTCTCGCCTTATATCGACAAAGTCGAAGCAGTTGATCTGTCAGTTTTGACCGACGAAGAAAAAGAAATTCTTCCGCAACTGCAACTTTTATCCACGAAGCCTTTGCTCTATGCCGCCAACGTCAAAGAAGACCAGCTGGCGGATCCTGACGCCAATCCACACTTGAAAGTTTTGAAGAAAAAAGCGGCCGAAGAAAACCGCCCGGTAGTATTGATTTCAGCTCAAATTGAAGCCGAGCTTTCGGCACTCGACGCCGAAGAACGTAACAGCTATCTAGAAAGCCTGGGAGTGACCGATTCTGGAGTCAACACCATGATTCGCTCCGCCTTTGCTTTACTTGGCCTGAAAACTTACTTCACTGCCGGTGAGAAAGAAGTGCGTGCCTGGCCATTTGAGCAAGGTTTCACCGCGCCTAAATGCGCCGGCATTATTCACACCGACTTCGAGCGGGGCTTCATTAAGGCCGAAGTAATAGGCTACAAAGACTATGTCGCTTGCGGCACAGAAAAAGTAGCCAAAGAGAAAGGCCTGATGCGCCTGGAAGGCAAAGACTACGTCATGGCCGACGGCGACGTTGTGCACTTCCGTTTCAACGTTTAAGCAAATTTTGCATTTTGGGAATTTCCCCATTTGCAGCGGCAGCCAAAATCCATAATATGAGTTCACTAAGGTGAATCATAACCATGCTGCACAAATTCAAATGCATTCAATCAGTTCTCTGCCTCATTATCGCCCTGGCAACGGCCCTGGGAAGTGCACCGCTGGTTATGGCTCAAAACTTAGGCTACACAACCGTTGGCGGCTCGCCCTATGTGCCCACCTATATACCTGGCCAAATTAACGGCGTCTCCGTGCCCGGTGTGGTCACTCCCAACTATATAGGCAGCTTCGGCCACAATGCCGTCTATGGCAATTACAACAATCCCGGCGTTGGCTACCAGGTCAACAATGTCACCGGTCAACCGCTAACCTACAGGCCCAACACCCAGACCTACAACGGCCGAAACAACTACGGCAACGGACGCAGCGGCCTCTCTCCCATGACCATGATTGTTGGGGGCGGCATGCTTGGTGTCGGTGCATTGGCCGTAGGCGCCAGGGTTATGTCCAATCGCAGGGCTAATGGTCCCGGTGGGGCCGGCTCGCCCAATCACAGTTATGAAAAAGACATGAAAAAGGCTAATGAGCGGCGCCACAAGCAAGAAGAAAAGATTCAACGAGAACTTAAACAAGCTCACGAAGCCGACCTCAAGCGCAAAGGCATTATGCCAACCTCGGCGCAAGGGTCTGGGCCCGCACCTCAAGACTTTAGCCAGGGCCGGCCAATGAACAGAGCCAAAGACTCCGAAAACTTAGAAGGCGACATTGTGCCTGCCAGCGCTACACAAAAATTGGATTTCTAGAGGCCCGGGGTACAACTAAACTAGTTGCTTGAGCTAGTTGCTTGAGCCAGTTGTTTAATCTGGGAGCTAAAATTTGGCTGAAGCTGAACTGACCATTCAGTACAAAAGCGAGCGAGCCACTCTCGTCAACATTGCCTGTTGGGTAACCTGGCCTGTCTCCTTTTTGGTCTGGTTCTGGTCAGCAATCGCGCTAGCCGGCCATATGGAAGTTCTCAGCCTTGGCGCCGTGTCAATTTTTCTCATTCTTAATGCACTACCGGCTGCGCTGCTCGGTTTAACTTTATTTTTGTCCTCCGACCAAACTATTTTCATTACCCGAGATGGCCTTTCGCTGCCGTTCTTCGTCAGCCCGGGTTTTGCCTTGCGGGCCAAGCGCAAATGGACCGATTTAAGAACCATTCAATTTGACCCTACATCTGGTGGCGGCCAGTTAACTTTGCTCTTTGAAAAATCGGCGCCGGTTACGCTCGCTCTCAAATACCTGCAGAAAGAACATCTCGACAGCCTGGTAATGGCTCTGGATGTCTGGGCCGGCGGTTCGGAAAACTTTAACGCCTTGCTTGACGCGCGCACATTTCTCTACGAGAAAGAAGGTGGTACGCTGCCGAAGCACGATCAACCGGGCTATACCGAATTATGGCAAGACGAGCTGGCCAGGCGCTTCGGGTCAACTACATTTGTGCCATTAGAACCGGGCGACAGTGTGCAAGCCGGGCGCTTTAAAATCGAAAAACAAATCGCCTTCGGAGGCCTCTCAGCAATATATCTGGCCCGCAATTCAGAAGGCGAGCGCATAATATTGAAGGAAGCAGTGGTGCCTGATGGCAGCGATATTGAGCTTAAAGAACAATCGTATAAACAGCTCAAACGCGAAGCCGAAATGCTTGCCCGACTCTCCCACGAACAGATTGCCAGAGTATTCGATCACTTCATTGACAATGAAAGACACTATCTTGTGGTGGAATATTTAAACGGCAGCGACTTAAGGCGATTGGTTAAAGAAGCTGGTGCCCAACCGCAGTTTACTGTAATTGAATGGGGTCTGCAGATGGCGCAGATGCTCGCTTATCTGCACAGTCAAGAAGAGCCTATTTTGCATCGAGACTTCACCCCGGACAACATGATTTTAAAGACTGACGGCACTTTAGCGATCATCGATTTTGGTGCCGCTAATTTCTTTCTAGGCACTGCTACTGGTACCATGATCGGCAAGCAAGCATATATCGCCCCTGAGCAGCTCAGAGGTAGAGCGAATCCGCGCAGCGACTTGTATGCCATGGGCGGCAGCTTGTTCTTCTTACTCACGGGTCAAGATCCAGAACCGCTGACAGTTTCACAACCACGCTCCGTCAATAAAGAGATAGACGCCGAACTCGATAAACTCGTGGCGGCACTCACCGCCATGGAAGACGAAGACCGTATGCAAACCGCTGAACAAGCCATTGAAGCTTTGAAAAAGTTGAAGGTGTCAGTGCATGCATGACCCGATATCAGACAATGCGCCGCAGCCCAGCACAACGCTTGATCTACCAGATCTGCGCGGCAATCTTGAAATAGCCAGCCAGACTCCCAATTTGCTCAACAGCAAAGACGTCATGGCATACATGCCTCGGGCCGACTTCTTTCTCTGGTTTACACCTATAGCCACAAGATTGCTTATTATCAGCATAGCTGCACCGTTTTTCTTGTATTTTCTCGGCGGCATAGGGGTTCTGCAATCTATCGTTTTCCCTCTTACTTTGCTCTATCTCAACAGCCTTAAACCATTTCTGCAAATGGGCATCAGCAGTGACTTTGCGCCCCTGCTGGCCGGTTTTCAAACGATCATTTCTTTCTTGCTGATTGTTTTCGGTGGCGCGGTTGCTTATTTGACTATCCGCATTTCAAATGCCGCCAACGCCCTTTGCCTGACAAAAAAGGGGTTGAGTTTTGGCACCTCATCTGGTGCTGCCAGAGAACAGGTAATTTATCAAGAAAGAGAAGAACTCGATTTCGATTCGGTCACAGCAGTAGATGTGGTGCGGCCTAAAACAACGCGCTCAAATCTCGATTATCTTTTCATTTTTCGTCGAGGGGCCAGAAAGCCAGTAAAGATCCGCTATGGCGACATACTTAAAACCAAGGATCGAAATGCTTTTGTCGAAGCCATAAAAAATCGATTTAATGAATTAATAGACGATGAGGTGCTCGAGCCTTTCGAAGTTTCGCATGAGAAGCAGAGCTATACGGCACTGTGGCTGAAAGAACTGTCGGCGCCACCCAAGCGTAATAAATTAACTCCACTAGAATTAGGGGCTCAATTGCATAACGGCCGCTACTCTGTGATCAGCAAAATCGGTATGGGTGGGCAGGGCACCGTCTATCTGGCGCAGGATAATCAAGCAAAAATAGAAAGCGAAAGAGAAATTGTTTTAAAAGAATTCTTGCTGCCTGTATTTCCCGATACCAGAGTTCGTAAAGCGGCGGCCATCAAGTTTCAAGAAGAAGCTGACTTACTGGGCAAACTCTCCCATCCGCAAATTGTCAAATTCTACGAGCTGTTTCTTGAAGACCATAGAGCCTACCTGGTTCTGGAAAAGCTTGACGGTGTCACTCTAAAAGAATACGTGGAGCGGCAAGGGGCATTTCCTGCCAAAACCGTAGAAGAACTCACGGCTCAAATGTGCACCATTCTGCAATACCTGCACAATCAATCACCACCAGTAGTGCACCGCGATTTTACTCCTGATAATTTAATTCTGGGTGAAGATGGAAAGATCAAATTGCTTGATTTTTCTGTTGCTCAATCGGTCACGTCCAATGTCACCGGCTCGGTGGTTGGCAAGCCTCATTACATTGCCCCCGAGCAGTTTCGTGGCAAAGCCACCTGGCAGAGCGACATCTATTCGCTGGGTGCTACGCTTTACTTTATGTGCATGGGCACACAACCAGAACCAATAACCAATCAAAAGCTGAGAGCGGGTGAGGCCAGCTCTAAGCTGGCTAAAATAATCGAAAAAGCAACCAAACTAGATACCGCCAACCGTTATAAAAAAGCTGAAGAGATTTTGCAGGATCTGGCCTGATGAGCGAGCAAGATGTAGATGATTCTAGGAGCCTGAGTCAAAACTCCAGCTGTCAGGTCTAGCGAGCATGTCCAATTGAGGCGTTATGCATATCGCAGGC
>ENA-ORBV01009868-ORBV01009868.1-microbial-mat-metagenome-genome-assembly--contig:-NODE-9868-length-15479-cov-6.168939_pt1 | contig 15479 bp, 14 predicted proteins | sample MGYA00237777_ERZ505514 | MGnify/ENA primary metagenome ERZ505514 (study PRJEB26160, sample SAMN06269048) | microbial mat metagenome | isolation source: Oligotrophic lake microbial mat | place... | reverse complement strand
TTTTCAAGCAGAAGACGGCATACGAGATTCGCCTTAGTCTCGTGGGCTCGGAGATGTGTATAAGAGACAGGTTACTGATGATGGTCGCGAGTTTGATAAACTAAGCCCGGGCTGGAAAACATCTGTTATTCTTGACATAATTTTGGGGTATGATAAAGACATTTCTCCGATTATAATTGACCAACCCGAAGACAATCTAGCAACAAATTATATCAACAAAGGTTTGGTAAGAGCTATCAAGAAAATAAAAGCAAAAAAACAAATTATTCTTGTTTCTCACAATGCAACAATTCCAATGCTTGCAGACGCCCAAAATATTGTTTTGTGTAGAAATGATAATAATAAACTAATTATAAAATCAAGTCCTTTAGAAGGCAAAATTGATGGCAAGGAAGTCGTTGACCACATTGCAGAAATTACTGACGGAGGAAAACCGTCAATTAAGAAAAGAGTAAAGAAATATAACCTAAAAAAATTCAGCGAATAAGATGAAGCTAATATTCACAAAAGACGCCAATAATGAAATTAACGTTCAACTTAAAAAAGGGACAGTAGTTGAGGAATTTTCATATACCGAAATGGTAAGTCAATTATTAACGCATAATGTATTTGATGACACAGATTTCACAAACCTAACTGAAGACGAACAAGCAAAAATTCAAAGTATGCTTGACAAAATCAGTGCGGTTTTTCAAGACGAAGAAGTGGAAGAAAATAGCGAATAAGAAGAAGATAATGAACCAGAATTTTAAAACACCAGCCACTAACAGGCGTTTGGTACTATTATAAAAAGACAACAATGACACACAATCAGACAATCATATTATTAATTTGGGGAGGAGGACTTCTGGGTGGACTCACAAATTTTTTCTTATTTTATAAACTTGACTTCCAGAAAAAGGAATGTTGGATAACGTTCTTTAAATCTATTTTATTGAGTTTGTGTGCCTCTGTGACGGTTCCTCTATTTCTTCAAATAATTTCAAACAACCTAATTGACATTCCCGAAAGCGGAAAATATCCTGACAAAAATTACTTCATCTTGGCTGGATTTTGTGTTCTAGCAGGTTTTTTTTCTAAGAGATTTCTAGAAGACCTGTATACAAAAGTGAAAAATTTGGAACAAAAATCGGAAGACACTAAAAAGGAACTAAAAGACAGAGCGAATAAGGATAAGGAAGTTGACAAAAAACTTAGTATCCTAGAAGAAACAATGGAAGACAATATTCCAACCGAGATTAAAGACATATTACTAAAAAATAGTAGCCTTTCCTTTAAAGACGGTGACGCAAAAAAAATAATTGATTCTTTATTATCAGCAAAATATTCTTTCAGAACAATACAAGGCATAGCTGATGCAACAAAAATACCTCAAGACAAAATTACAAAAGCATTAAACCATTTATTAGAAATGGGATTTGCCGAAAGAAAAGTAAGCTATAAGGGAGTTGATTTGTGGCGGTTATTAAAATACCCGATTCGAATTTATTCAGCTAGTTATGGGACACCTGGAAATTTAATTGATGTAACGGACAGAATTCAAGAAATGGTTTCAAACGGAATCTACGAAGGTACCGTAGACCCATCAACATTTAGAATCCCCGATCCCGCTTACGGCATTGTAAAGCAATTGTTTCTTCATTACAGAATTCGTGGTAAAGAGACAGAATTAATTATGCAAGACGGAAAGACATTTCGAATAATATAACTGTGCCTAACAGCTAAGCGTATGTTAACAATAATTATAGAACGACAATAACTAATTTAAAAATCGATGGCAAAAAGAGAAACTTCAGCGCAAAAACCTGAATCGGCAGAACAAGCGAAATTAATTTCAAAGAATCCTTTGGTTTTTATTAGCCACGACACAAGAGACGCTGAATTGGCCGAAGCGTTTAGTCAGTTATTGAGCAACTCAAGTATGGGAATTTTAGAGTCATTCCGTTCTTCTGATAAAAAGGGAACTCAAGGAATTGAATATGGTACTTTGTGGTACGAAGAAATATTTAAAAAATTAAATGACGCGTCTGATGTCGTTTGTCTGTTGACTCATCATAGCGTTGATAGACCTTGGATACTATATGAAGCAGGAATTGCAATTGGAAAATCTGGAACGCCATTAATTGGTATCGCACTAGGACTTCCATTAAATAAAGCTAACAATGGACCTTTTGCTCAATTCCAGAATTGTGCAGATGACATCGACTCATTAACAAAACTTGTAAGTGGACTTGTTCGAAAAATACCAAATGCAAAACCAATTGACGAAGTAATTAAAGGGCAAGTAACCCAGTTTCTTGAAAAGGTAAAACCTATTTTAGAAAAACAAAATGAACCAGTTGCAAATACTGAAGCCAATGCTTTAGTTGAAGATACTCCAGTAGCAAAACTCTTCGAAGAAATAAAAATTATGTTTCAAGACTTACCATCAAGAATTGAAAGAAATATTAATAACAATGGCTCAAGTAAACGATCTAGAAAGTTTCATCCAATGATGTTAGATGAAATGATGCATATGACAAAAGACGAGAATTTAGGTTTTCTAATGGCATTAAGTGTTTTCAAAAACGACCTACCTTGGATATATGACATTGGTGTTGAAACAATAAAGAAAATTAAAGAAGCTAAGACCACAAAAGAAAAGGAAATTGCCGTTATGGACTTTGAACGAATTCTGCAAATATCAATTCATAATCCATATTTCGAAGAGACTATGATGCGAAATAAAGAAGATCATAGAATATTTCGGGAATTACCACACATTTTGGAAAGAGCGTTACACAGAATGATCAAAAACAACTCTAAAGAATAACTGTAGCTAACAGGCGTTTGAAAAAAAGCGGGTTCAGTGCTTGAATGAAGCTTTGTGCTTCGTATCAAGTTCTGTGCAGTCAGACAGTTTAGCGCTTCGAAATCCGCTTCTTCGCCAAGCTACAACCGTTAGAGTGCATTTTAAAAGGCATTTCCTTACATCATAAAACTCACAATACACTTACTACTTTTACAAACCTGCGAGTATAGCCCTTCTGCTTTAAGCTTGAAATAATCACTTTCATCTCACTACTAGAAGATGCGTGAATAAAATCGCTATCCATTCCTTTTGGATTTGTTACTATTCCCACATGACCTATAACATTACTGCTTGGACTCAAAAACACAAGAATATCACCTTTTTTTACATTTTCAATCAGAATCTCTTTTCCAAAATGCTCAAATCCTGAAGAACTTCGCGGAACCTCAATTTTAAAATGTTGGAAAACAAAATAAACAAATCCAGAACAATCGAACGCTTTCTTGCCACAGGAAGCTTCAACATAAGGTGTTCCTAATAATTCCATCCCAAAACTCACAATACTGTCTCTTAAGGAAGTATTACTTATAATTGGTTCTATCTGTATGCCTTTCACAACATTCTCATTCCTTTGAGGCAATCCTATATCGCCTCTAAGTGAACCATAAGCGATGCATAAAACTATCAGGGATAAACCAATGAGTTTTGAAAATTTTAATAAATGTATTTTTTTGAATGCCATACTTAAAAATAAAATTAGAATCGATTATTTCTAAAACAAAAAAGCCACTCCTCTCAGAATGGCTTTTTAATTTCTACTTACTCAAATACAAATTTCTTTCTGAGTAAATCGTGTGAAAAAATTCATCTGTTAAATCATCAATAAAATAAATCGCTTCTCCAGTTGATTTCATTTCCGGTCCAAGCTCTTTTGTTACTTCAGGGAATTTCTCATACGAGAACACCGGAATTTTTATGGCGTATCCTTTTTTACGAGGAGTAAATTTAAAGTCTTTCACTTTTGCTCCCAACATTACTTTGGTTGCATAGTTTACATAAGGTTCGTCATACGCTTTTGCAATAAAAGGAACCGTACGTGATGCACGCGGGTTGGCTTCAATAATATAAACCACCTCATCTTTAATTGCAAATTGTATGTTTAACAATCCAACTGTTTTTAAAGCAATAGCAATTGTTTTAGTGTGTCGTTCCATTTGTTCAATCACATTGTCGCTCAAATCAAATGGAGGCAAAACTGCGTAAGAATCACCTGAGTGAATTCCGGCAGGCTCAATGTGTTCCATCATTCCAATAATGTAATTATCGGTTCCATCACAAATGGAATCAGACTCCGCCTCTATCGCATTTTCCAAAAAGTGATCTAGCAATACTTGGTTTCCCGGATGATCTTGCAATAATTTTACAACGTGTTGTTCTAACTCTTGCTCGTTAATTACAATCTTCATGTTTTGTCCACCCAACACATAACTCGGACGAACCAACAGTGGGAACCCTAATTCTTTTGATAATTCAACTGCTTGTTCAGCATCTTCAATCACTCCGAATTTAGGATATGGAATGCCATTGTCTTTTAACAAATTCGAGAAACTTCCTCTGTCTTCTGCCAAATCCAATGATTTATAATCGGTACCAATAATTTTAATTCCGTAGCGTTCTAATTTTTCTGCCAGCTTCAATGCTGTTTGTCCGCCCAACTGTACAATCACTCCTTCAGGTTTTTCATTTAAGATAATGTCATAAATGTGTTCCCAAAAAACCGGTTCGAAATACAATTTATCAGCTACGTTAAAATCGGTAGAAACCGTTTCTGGATTACAGTTAATCATAATGGTTTCGTAACCGCATTCTTTTGCAGCCAAAACTCCATGCACACAACTGTAATCAAATTCAATACCTTGTCCGATACGATTCGGACCGCTGCCTAACACAACAATTTTTTTCTTGTCGGTAGCGATGGATTCGTTTTCATCTTCAAATGTGCTGTAATAATAAGGTGTTTTCGCTTCAAACTCAGCCGCACAAGTATCTACTAATTTGTAAACACGATTTATTTTTAATTCTATTCTTCTGTTAAAAACTTCACTCTCTAAACATTTTAATAAGTGAGCGATCTGTCTGTCGGCATATCCTTTTTGTTTTGCTTCGTATAATAATTCGCGGGACAAATCTTTCAATTTATATTTAGAAATTTCATTTTCCAAAAGAATCATTTCTTCGATTTGATTTAAAAACCAAGGATCGATACGCGTTAATTTTTGGATTGTCTTGATAGAAATTCCTAATTTGAGAGCATCGTAAATATGAAACAAACGATTCCAACTTGGTCGCTCCAAACTTTTTAATAATTCTTCTTGATTGGTAACTTCTCTTCCGTCTGCACCTAAACCGTTACGTCTAATTTCCAGCGACTGACAAGCTTTTTGTAATGCTTCCTGAAAACAGCGACCAATACCCATTACTTCGCCCACCGATTTCATCTGAAATCCTAATTCACGATTTGCACCTTTGAATTTATCAAAGTTCCAACGCGGAATTTTCACGATAACATAATCGAGAGTCGGTTCAAAAAATGCAGAAGTGGATTTTGTAATTTGATTTTGCAATTCATCCAAGTTGAAACCAATCGCCAACTTCGCAGCAATTTTTGCAATAGGATAACCAGTTGCTTTACTAGCCAAAGCAGAAGAACGAGAAACACGAGGATTAATTTCAATCGCGATAATATCTTCTGAGTCATCCGGGTTCACCGCAAACTGAACATTACAGCCACCCGCAAAATTTCCAATACTGCGCATCATTTTGATGGCCATGGTGCGCATCTTCTGAAAAGTACTGTCCGACAATGTCATTGCGGGAGCAACAGTGATACTGTCTCCCGTGTGAACACCCATAGGATCAAAATTTTCGATCGAACAAATAATCACAACGTTATCGTTGCTATCACGCAAAAGTTCCAACTCATATTCTTTCCAGCCCAAAACAGCTTTATCAATTAAAACTTCGTGAATTGGAGAAGTGTGCAAACCTCTGTTGATGGCTTTATCAAATTCTTCTTTCACATAAACAACTGCGCCTCCACTTCCACCTAGTGTAAATGAAGGACGAATTACCAAAGGAAATCCGAATTCTTGTGCAATCTCTTTTCCTTCTAAAAAAGAACGACAAATTTTTGAAGGCGCCATCCCTACACCAATGGATTCCATCCGCATACGAAATTTATCTCTGTCTTCTGTTACTTCAATCGCTTCAATATCCACACCAATCATACGCACACCATACTTTTTCCAAATCCCCATTTCATCACACTTCATCGCCAAGTTCAATGCTGTTTGTCCGCCTACAGATGGCAACACCGCATCAATGTCGGGGTTCTCCTCTAATATTTTAATGATGGATTTTGCTTCTAAAGGAAGCAAATAAATATTTTCAGCAGTAACTTTATCCGTCATAATAGTAGCCGGATTAGAATTAATCAAAGTCACTTTCACACCTTCTTCACGTAACGAACGAGCAGCTTGTGAACCGGAATAATCAAATTCACATGCTTGTCCGATTACAATTGGACCACTTCCGATGATTAAAACTGATTTTATGGATTTATCTCTTGGCATAATTAAATTTTAGATATTAGATGTGAGATATTAGATCGTTGATATTGTTAGTCATTATTACTGAAAAGCCCTTTAGAACTGTCATCCCGTGCCACGACACGGGATCTGTCAATTATCAAAGACGTGTTTTTCGCCCTGGTTTACCGCTCACGAAAATACTTATAAAACAGGCTTTCATTTAAAAATTCTATTAACAAGTTTTCAAGAAAAAACAGTCTTCCGTAGCATGATTGCTGGGCAGAACGAATCACTCGAGAACCGTCATTGCGAGGCACGAAGCAATCTCATTTCGATGGTGAGAGATTGCCACATCCCGCAAAAGGCGCGACTCGCAATGACGCTACGTAAAATGACAGGCACAAAAAAAGCCTTTCCAATAACGGAAAGGCTTTTATATTGATAGAAATTATTCAATTCTATTTATGTGTTTTTTCGTCAGAAACAGTTAATTTTTTTCTTCCTTTAGCTCTACGAGAAGCTAATACTCTGCGACCATTTGCAGACGCCATTCTCTCACGGAAACCGTGTTTGTTTTTTCTCTTTTTTGTTGATGGCTGATACGTACGTAATGCTTTCATTATTTCTGTTATGTTATGCTCTTCTTATTTTTGAAGGGCTATTAATTATTGTTCTTTTCTTAAATTCGGACTGCAAAGATAGTAGTTTTTTCATTTTAACAAACTTTTTCTTTGATTATATCCTTCTTTTTTTAGAAATAACAGGATAAAAATGATGATTATCAGCATTAAAAAGCTACAGATATAGTACAAAAGAGTGAATTGATACATTTCTTCCGCTTTTAAGTAGGACCTGGCAATAGCAGCCAGCTCTGAAACAATTACAAACACTATCAAACCCGAGATTATCAACCATTTCTTAATGTAGTACTTTCTATAGCAAAAATAGAGAAAAACATAGATTGAAACTACGAAAATAAAGTACCTAAGACTAAGTGTTATTCCTGCTTCTCCCATTTAGTACAAAATTAAGGTATTTCGAGGACGAAAACATCTTAAACAAAGGGTATAATTAATCTGAATAATAGAATCAAAGAGGCAAAAAATCATACATTTGCACCACAATTTTCAATAAATGGCAAGAAAAGCTAAAGTATCAGACGATTTACCAAAGGCAAAAGTTAATAAAACCTCCTTAAAAAAGGCTTTACGCATATTCCATTATACAGGTAAACATAAGTGGAAATTATACTTAGGAATGTTTTTTTTGCTATTAACAGGTGGAACAGCCCTATTATTCCCGATGATGCTAGGGAATTTAATAAAAACGATTGAACAAAAAGACTTTTCAACCATCAATGATATTGGTATTTATCTAATCATTGTTTTGAGCTTACAATCCGTGTTTTCCTATTACCGAATTTATTTATTTGTGAATTATACCGAAAACACTTTGGCATCACTACGTCAGGCTGTTTATGCACATCTTATTAAATTGCCTATGAGTTATTTCGTTCAGCAAAGGGTTGGCGATTTAAACAGTCGTATGTCGGCCGATATTTCTCAAATTCAGGACACTTTAACTACAACCATAGCTGAATTTTTGCGTCAATTTATGCTAGTTATCGGTGGAATTATTCTACTTCTCTATATTTCCCCAAAACTTACTTTGATGATGTTGGCAATCGTTCCAGTTGTGGCAGTTGCTGCCGTAATTTTTGGTCGATTTATCCGAAAAACATCTAAAGAAGTACAAGAGCGAATTGCGGAATCCAATACTGTAATTGAGGAAACACTTCAAGGCATTGCCAATGTAAAAGCATTTGCCAACGAATTTTTTGAAAATGCACGTTATAGAAAAAGTACAGAAGCAATTGTAAAAAATGCAATTCAAGGAGGAATATATCGAGGAGGATTTGCCTCTTTCATCATTTTCTGTTTGTTCGGTTCTATTGTAGCAGTTATTTGGTATGGAGTATATTTAGCTTCACAAAATCAGCTTTTAATTGGTGATTTAATTTCGTTCATCCTCTACTCTGCCTTTGTTGGAGCATCTTTTGGAGGAATCGCAGAATTATATGCTCAAATTCAAAAAGCAATTGGATCAGTAGAACGTGTTTTTGAAATTTTGGATGAGCATCCTGAAGCACTTGATATTACTGACGAGCAAACCAATATTACTCGTGTTGAAGGAAATGTACGTTTCGAAAATGTTGCTTTCACCTACCCTTCCCGCAAAGAAATTCAAGTGCTAAAAAACATTACACTTACTGCTAAAAAGGGTGAAACAGTTGCTGTTGTTGGACCAAGTGGTTCTGGGAAATCTACCTTGATTAGTTTGTTGCTCCGTTTTTATGATCCAGAAAGTGGAACATTATTCATTGATGACAAAGATGCGAAGTCGTATTCATTAACATCTTTGCGCAACAATATGGCCATTGTTCCTCAGGATGTATTATTGTTTGGCGGCACTATCAAAGAAAATATTGCTTACGGAAAACCAAATGCAACAATTGCGGAAATAGTTGAAGCTGCACGTAAAGCAAACGCATTGGAATTCATTGATACTTTCCCTGAAAAATTTGAAACAATTGTTGGAGAGCGAGGAATAAAATTATCAGGTGGACAACGTCAACGTATCGCCATTGCACGTGCAGTATTAAAAGATCCAAGCATTTTAATTTTAGATGAAGCAACCAGTTCACTCGATTCGGAATCAGAAAGAGTGGTTCAAGAAGCTTTGGATAAACTAATGGTGGGACGAACTTCTTTTGTGATTGCTCACAGATTATCGACTATCCGCAAAGCAGATAAGATTGTTGTGATTGATAAAGGTGCTGTTAGAGAAGTTGGAACACACGAAGAGCTGATGATACTAGATAACGGAATGTATCGCAACTTGAGTAATTTGCAAATGCAGTTAGCTTAGTTCATCGGCAAAAACACAACCTTCTTCGTTTCAAAAAATTCTTCTTTGAAATAATAGTGTAGATTGTAATAAGTGATGCGCTTTTGAAATTCCTTCATTTCCTCCGTTAAATCACCGCCTTTTAAATAAAGGATTCCATTTGGTAAATTATTGAATTGATTTTTCGAAATTTTATTTTGCACCCAACGATAGAAAGTTGGAAACTCGGTAACAGCACGACTAACAACAAACTCGAATTTTTCTTTCACCTCTTCCGCACGTTTATGTTCTGCTCTCACATTTTTTAATCCGAGTGCTTGTGCAATTTCATTCACCACTTTTATTTTTTTACCAATAGAATCGACCAAATAAAAATTACACTCCGGAAATAAAATAGCGAGCGGAATTCCCGGAAAGCCACCTCCGCAACCAACATCCATCACATTCGTCTTTGGATTAAACTGCATCACTTTAGCAATCCCGAGAGAATGCAACACATGACGTTCATAAAGCAATTCAATATCTTTTCTGGAAATCACATTTATTTGAGCATTCCATTCTTCATAAAGGCCTTGCAACTGAGCGAATTGTTCCTTTTGCTTTTCGGTAATGTCGGGGAAGTATTTTAGGATGATGGAAATGTCGGACATAGTTTCAAGACTTCTGTTTGTTGGTTGTAATTTCGAGCTGAGTCGAGAAATCTAGCATAAATTGCAGACAAAGTATGGTTAGATTCCTCCGCTGCGGTCGGAATGATAGTTTTATACATCAACAACCCAATAACTTAGTTACCCAATCACCTAGTCACTTTTTTAAATCTTCCCTTCGCTATTCTTAAGAATATTTGCTAAAAACTCTCTTGCTCTAAACAACTGTGCTTTCACTGTTCCTAAAGGCAAATCTAATTTTGCTGCAATCTCTTCGTAGGATAACTCTTCGAAATAACGCATCTCCACTAAAATACGGTAACGCGGTTTTAACTTTTCTACCACTTCATGCATGTGCTTCACCTTTTGCTTCTTCACCATATTCTCCTCTGGGTTCAAGCCTTCTGCTTTTATATCCATGCTCATTTCTCCACCTTCATCGTTTTCGAATGTACGATCGATAGAAAAAGTAACCATCTTTTTTCTTCTGATAAAATCAATACAGTTGTTGGATGCAATCTTAAAAAGCCAAGTACTAAATGCGTAATTAGGTGTATACTGGCTCAATCTTTTAAATGCTTTTCCAAATGCTTCAATGGTCAAATCATCTGCATCGTCTTTATTATTAACCATCTTCAGTAACATAAAATAAACCGAATCGCGGTAACGTCCCATCAATTCAGCATAAGCTTTTTGATCACCTTTATCCAAGGCTGAACGAATCAAATGATAATCGTGTACAGCTTTTACAGAAAGATTCGGGTCAAATTCTAATTCATCCATATTGTACTCAGCAGTTTTTATTATTTTATTTCCACTTATTCTTTTTTATAAACATATTCGAAATCGTAATCATCGGATACATACACAAAAGTATTACTTCAATAAAAGGTGCTAACAACAACAAATCTTTTTCACCCAATTGTTTCATCGACTTGTTAAAGATAATCAATTGTATTAACAATCGCAAAGCAAAGAGTGACAATACGACAATGGGTTGAAATTGCAATACCAATGCGGCAACGAATGAGCTAAAGAACAAATATTGACTCATGCTTATCATCAGCAAGCGGAATTTACTTCCTCCGTTATAAAACTTAAACGTAGTAACATGTCTGCGTTTTTGACGGAACCAAGATTTAAAACTCTTCTTAACTCTTGATATGGTATGACTTTCAACACTTACTTCAATTTTCGAATTTTGTTTTGTAGCCGCTTCGTTCACAAACAAATCATCGTCACCTGATTCAATATGATAATGCGAAGCAAATCCTTTCATCTTAAAGAACAAAGATTTTTTGTACGCTAAATTCCTTCCCGTTCCCATATATGTTTTACCTGCCAATGCAAAAGATAAAAACTGAACGGCAATCATAAATGTATCGTAACGGATAATTTTATTTAAAAACCCTTTTTGTTTTTCGTATGCACCATAACCCAAAACAATTTCTGTTTCAGCTACAAAATGTTGCATCATATCCCTCAACCAATATTTAGTATTTGGCCTACAATCGGCATCAGTAAGCAACATGTGCTCATTATTTGCACCTTTTATTCCCATCATCAAAGCCACCTTTTTGCCATGCGAATAAGTATCATCTTCTTTGATGGTGACAATTTTCAAATTGGAATGTTTTGTTGCAAATTCCTTTAAAAAATCAGCGGTATTGTCCCAGGAACAATCATTTACTACCACCACTTCAAAATTAGGATATTCCTGTTCAAATATTAATGGCAAAAATTCAGCAAGATTATCATCTTCGTTTTTTGCACAAATAACGATAGATGCAGGTGGAGTATTGGAAGACAAATCCTTCTTTTTGTAAAAAGCCAATCGACTGAAAAATCCTAAATAATACCATAGTTGCACCAACAACGCGAATACAAATACTGCGAATACAAGCAACCCTAAAGAAAAAACTGTAAATACTGACCAATCCATGGTTACGAATAACGAATAAAAACGAATTTTACGAAACTGTATGCTAAGCTAATTTTAAGCAGAATATATTCCCCTCTTGATAGGGATGTGTAAACGCTACCAACCATTTCTACTGCTCGCAAAAATAGATGTATTGTTCACTGGTATTCTCTTATCTTTGCGATGATTTAAACAAAGTAATTAACAAATTGAGAATACGGATAGCGAATCCATACGAATTTGCGAATCTGTGTACTAGAAAACCAGCGTTTAATTTGCTAAAATCAATACTTTCGTAATTATTCGCAATTCGTAAAATTCGTTTTTATTCGTTATTCGCATATATGAAGTTCAGTATCTCACATAAAGATAAAAACAGCAAAGCCAGAGCCGGAGAAGTCACCACCGACCATGGCGTGATACAAACCCCTATTTTTATGCCTGTTGGGACTGCGGGAACGGTTAAGGCTGTTCATCAGCACGAACTAAAGGAAGACATAAAAGCACAGATTATCCTCGGAAATACTTATCATTTATACTTGCGCCCGGGTTTAGAAGTGATTGAACAAGCGGGAGGATTACACAAGTTCAACGGCTGGGACAAACCTCTTTTAACTGATAGCGGTGGTTATCAAGTATATTCTTTGTCCAGTTCTCGAAAACTGACAGAAGAGGGCGCCAAATTCACGTCTCACATTGATGGTAGCAAACATGTGTTTACACCAGAAAATGTAATGGATATTCAGCGTACCATCGGAGCGGATATTATTATGGCTTTTGATGAATGTACGCCCTACCCTTGCGAATATGATTATGCAAAGAAGTCGCTGGACATGACACACCGCTGGTTAAAGCGTTGCTGCACCCGTTTTGATGAAACAGAAGGCAAATACGGCTTTTCTCAAACACTTTTTCCTATTGTTCAAGGCAGCGTTTATCCCGATTTAAGAAAAAAATCAGCGGAGTTTATTGCCGCTCAAAATCGTGAAGGAAACGCTATTGGCGGATTATCCGTTGGAGAACCTGCGGAAGACATGTATGCAATGACAGAAGTAGTCTGCGATATTTTACCGGCCGACAAGCCTCGTTATCTAATGGGTGTTGGAACTCCAATCAATATTTTGGAGTGTATTGATTTGGGTATTGACATGTTTGATTGTGTAATGCCAACCCGAAATGCTCGTCATGGTTTAATTTACACTCAAAACGGAATCATGAACATGAAGAATGAAAAATGGAAAAATGATTTTTCGGTGTTGGATGAAACAGGAACTTCCTATGTTGATAGTGCATACACAAAAGCTTACGTTCGGCATTTAGTACATTCGCAGGAATTATTAGCGGCTCAAATCTGCAGCATTCACAATTTGGCGTTTTATTTGTGGTTGGTAGGTGAAGCACGCAATCAAATTATTGCCGGAACGTTTAGAGAATGGAAAAACAAAATGGTACAACAATTAGGAACTAGATTATAGGCCTCACCCCTTTATCCCCTCTCCTAAAGGAGATGGGGTAGTTGATGAGAAAATAATAATAAATTAGATTTTAGCTTCTCCTCTCCCTTTAGGGAGAGATGAAGAGAGGGAAAATGAAACTTTTAGATCGCTATATCATAGGTAAATTCCTGGGGACGTTTTTTTTCTCCATGGGACTCATCATCCTTATTGTTGTTGTATTTGATATTTCTGAAAAAATTGACGACTTCATAGGAAAAGAAGCACCACTAAAAGCAATTGTTTTTGATTACTACTTCAACTTTATCCCTTTCTTTTTAAATTTATTCAGTCCGCTCTTCACTTTTATTGCCGTTATTTTTTTTACATCACAAATGGCAACCCGCACCGAAATTGTCGCCATACTCAGCAGCGGAGTAAGTTATACACGTTTACTTTTCCCTTACATGCTGGCGGCTACTGTTATCGCATCATTGTCGCTTTACCTCAACAACTTTGTAATTCCTCATGCTACAAAAAAACAAATTGAGTTTGAAGACATTTACATACGCAATGAATTTCACAACCACGACAGGAACATACATAAACAGATTTCTCCCGGAAATTATATTTATTTAGAACGCTACAGTACAACAGAAAATACCGGTTATAGATTTTCAATCGAAAAATTCAACAAAGGAAAATTGTATTATAAATTAATGGCAGAGAACATTAAATGGGACAGTGTAAAAAGTGATTGGACCATCAACAATTATTACATTCGTTACATCAATGGAATGGAAGAGTTTATAAAAAAAGGGGATAAAATAGATACCACTTTTGCTTTTACTCCCGAAGAATTTGGTAGAAAAGACAATACCGTTGGAACAATGGATTATTATGAATTGAACGATTACATTGCTTCCGAAAAACTAAAAGGCTCCGACAATATCGAATCCTACCTAATAGAAAAATACCGCAGAAGTGCTTTTCCATTTGCAACTTTTGTACTTACACTTATCGGAGTTTCTATTGCTAGTAGAAAAATTCGTGGCGGAATTGGGATGCACATTGGACTCGGAATATTTATCAGCTTTACCTTTATTATGTTTATGCAAGTAAGCACCACATTTGCGGCAAGCGGACTAGTTTCTCCATTGGTAGCAGTTTGGATTCCGAATATATTGTTTGGATTTTTATCTTGGTATTTGTTGAAAAAAGCACAGAAGTAAGTTGATTGGGAGATTAAGTTAATTGAGGAATGAAGGTAAAAAGCAATGATGAGATAGTACTAATTATTATTTCGGAGCATGTCCCCCTTTGGAGGGGGCAGGGGGAGGACGTCTACAATTTCCCTTCCCACACAAAACAATCTCCAAACTCAGATTTCAACTCCGTAGCAAAATCAAAAATTCCAAACACCGTTGAACCACTCCCACTCATTGCTGAATAAATTGCTCCTTTCGAATATAATTTTTCTTTGATGTTTCTAATTTCAGAATATTGAGAAAAAATAGAATCTTCAAAATCGTTATGAATAAATTCCTTCCATTTTTCAATTGGCAAACTCAAAAGGTCATCTTCTAAAGAACGTACAGGCATCTTCGGAATAACTCCGCTGTATGCTTTTCCGGTATTGATATGAATTTCAGGGTAAACCAACACAACATAATACTTGCTCAAATCCAATTTCATCGATTCGTATTCATCTCCTGCTCCTTCGGCAAAAGAAGGTTTGTTACTAATAAAAAAAGAACAATCGCTTCCGAGTTGTCGCGCATAATGGTGCATTTCTCCCCAAGAGATTCCGAGTTCAAACTTATCGTTCAATAATTTTATAAAAAAGGCAGCATCAGCCGAACCGCCTCCCAAACCGGCACCTATCGGAATGTGTTTGTGTAAATGCACTTTTACATTTGGTAAGGGATAATCTTGTGACACAACATGGTATGCAAAATAACAAAGATTGTCGGTGGCATCGCCTGGAATTTCGATTCCTGATGAAGTAAAAGTAAATCGCTCTGCTCCTGCTTCTGTATTTTCAACTACTTCCAAGGCATCACATAAACCCACAGGATAAAAACAACTTTGTAAGTTGTGAAAACCATCATCACGTTTTTCGATGATGTTGAGGCCTATATCTGTCTCTTATACACATCTCCGAGCCCACGAGACTAAGGCGAATCTCGT
>ENA-ORBV01009867-ORBV01009867.1-microbial-mat-metagenome-genome-assembly--contig:-NODE-9867-length-15479-cov-7.174198_pt1 | contig 15479 bp, 12 predicted proteins | sample MGYA00237777_ERZ505514 | MGnify/ENA primary metagenome ERZ505514 (study PRJEB26160, sample SAMN06269048) | microbial mat metagenome | isolation source: Oligotrophic lake microbial mat | place... | reverse complement strand
CTATCGCCCCTTCCCCCCTTCCCCCCATCATGGATCCCGCAATCCTAAGCCAGTTGGCGAGCCATCGTGGCTCCGCCGTCACCGTCTTGTTGCCGGCGAGCCACCCGGGCGCCAATGACGGCAGCCGGCATACATTACTGGAGAGCCTCTTCCATGGGCTGACATCGCTCGATGCCAAAAAACTGCGCAGCCGGATCGAAGAGGTGCTTACGGCGCATCAGATGCAGGGCGGGGGCATGGGCTTGGCCGCGGTGGCGGGGTCCGGCTATCTGGAGGTCTACCGGGTACCGGTGGAGGCCGCGCAATTCATGCAGGCGGATCATCCGTTTCTGCTGCCATTGCTGCCGGAAGTGTTGGCACCGCGGGAGTTTTTCATTCTGAGTCTGGGGGAAAAGCAACTGCGGTTGATGCAGTATGCCCACGGCTACGCGACGCGGGTGGATCTGCCGGACGGCATGATTGAGAGTCTGGAGGAGTTCCGCCACCCGCAGGAGCACGGCGACCAGAATCGCGAAAACCGGTCCTCGGCGGGCAGCGCTCCTGGGGCGATGGGCGCGCTACGCTTCGGTACTCTGTCCGAGCGCGAGGACGCTCATATGCACCGGGAGCATTTCTTCGCCCGCGCCGATGAGAGCCTGGCGCCTTTGGTAGGCAAGGGGCGGCTGCTTTTGATGGGGCTGGACGAACAGGTGGCCGACTTCCGCCGCGTCGCGAAGCACTGCGCATTGTTTGCCGAACATCTGCCCCATCCGGCCGGGCGGGACTTGCCGGTGCGCGAAATCGCGCAAGAAGCGCATGCGTGCGGGCAGCGGGACTACCGCGCCCGGGGGCTCCAGGTGCTGGGACAGATCCGGGAGATGTCCAGACGTCAATTGGCGCTCGAAGGCAACGAAGCGGTGCTCGACGCCGCGCGGGCCGGACGCGTGCATCAACTCTGCGTGCCGGAGCTAGCGACCGCCTCAAGCGAAGAACAAACGCTGTGGAATGCCGCCGCCGCTGAAACCCTCAATTATAAGGGCGAGGTCTTCACCGTGGGCGCGATTCAAGAATTGGCCGCGCGGCTGCGCTACTAAAGTGCCCGGCCTCACCACGGCCCAAGCCGAGGACCTTCGCCGGCAATGGGGGCCGAACGAATTGGCGACGGAGCCGGAGACGCCTGCGTGGCGGCGGTTTCTGGCGCAATTTCAAGATGCACTGGTGCTGCTGCTCTTGGCGGCCGCCGTGGTGTCGACGGTGGCATGGGCGGTGGAACGGGACACCGAATGGCCGTATGAGTCGCTGGTGATCGTGGCGATCGTGCTGTTGAACGCCGCTCTGGGCTACTTGCAGGAGGGCCGGGCCGAACAAGCCCTGGCCGCCTTGCGCGTGATGGCCGCGCCCGAGGCCAGCGTGGTGCGCGATGGCGTGGAGCAGCGGTTACCGACCCGCGACTTGGTGCCGGGGGACTTGGTGGTTCTAAACGAGGGCGACACGATCTCGGCGGACGCTGAACTAAAGGAAGTGGCCGAACTACAGACGCTCGAGTCCTCCCTGACCGGCGAAAGCGTGCCGGTGCTGAAGAGCCTGGAGCCGGTGCCGGACGGCGCCGGCGTAGGCGACCGGAGCAACATGGTTTTCGCCGGCACCACCGTCAGCCAAGGCCACGGCCGCGGCGTCGTCAAAGCGACGGGCATGCGGACCGAAGTTGGCAAGATCGCCGGTTTGTTGCGCCGCACGCCGCCCCAGAAGACACCCCTGCAGCGCGAACTCGACCACATCGGCAAGCAATTGGGCATGATGGTGCTGGTGATTGCGGGGGTGGTGGTGGCGACGCTTCTCCTGGTGACCGGCGCGCGGGACCTGCCCACGGTGGTGCACACCCTAATGTTTGGCGTGGCATTGGCGGTGGCGGCGGCGCCCGAAGGTCTGGCGACGGTGGTCACCGTGGTTTTGGCCCTCGGCGTTCAGCGCATGGCCAAGCGCGGCGCGATTGTGCGAAAGCTTCCGGCCGTGGAGACGCTGGGGTCGGCCACGGTGATTGCCTCCGACAAAACCGGTACCCTCACCCGTAATGAGATGACGGTGCGCGCGATCGCGACGGCGAGCGGCCAGGCGGAACTCTCCGGAACCGGTTACTCGCCGGAGGGTACCGTGGAAGGTGGCAATCGCCAGGAGGTGGAAGCTGTGCTGCGCGCCGCGGCCTTGGCCAACAACGCGCACCATCGTCAGCAGGACGGCGCCTGGACCATTCAAGGCGACCCCACCGAAGCGGCCTTGCTGGTGGCGGCTCGCAAAGCGGGGCTGGACCCGGTGGACTTAGCCGCGCGCTATCCGCGCTTGAGCGAGATGACGTTTACTTCGGAACGCAAGCGCATGAGCACCGTCCACCAGGATGGGGCCGAGCGGGTGCTTTTTGCCAAGGGCTCGCCTGGCCGTTTGCTGGAGAGTTGCACGGCCGAGCAGTTCGAAGCCGCTGCGCGTCCACTAAATGCGGAGCGCCGCGCGGCTATTCTGCAATCGGCGGAAGCCCTCGCCGGGCAGGCCCTGCGGACTTTGGGGGTGGCCTACCGGAAATTAGGTCCGGAGGATGAGGGCGAAGAGGAGTTGACCTTCCTGGGCCTGATCGCCATGCAGGACCCGCCGCGGCCGGAAGCGCGCGCGGCGATTGCCCGGGCACGCGCGGCGGGCATCCGGCCGGTCATGATCACCGGCGACCATCCCGTTACCGCGCTGGCGATTGCCAAGGAGGTGGGCATCGGCGACGGGGAGGTGTTGACCGGCGCGCAGCTCAACGCCATGAGCGACGAGGCCCTGGCCGGCAAAACCCGCACGGTTTCCGTGTACGCGCGCGTCGATCCGCCGCACAAATTGCGCATCGTCCACGCCTTGCAAAGCAACGGTGAGATCGTCGCGATGACCGGCGACGGCGTCAATGACGCACCCGCCTTGCAGGCGGCCGATATTGGCATCGCGATGGGCATCACCGGCACCGACGTGGCCAAGGAAGCGGCTGACCTGGTGTTGACCGACGACAACTTCGCCACCATCGTCGCCGCCGTGGAAGAAGGGCGGGCGGTGTTCCAGAATATTCGCAAGTTCCTGGGCTTTCTGCTGTCTTCGAACGCGGGCGAGGTACTGATGGTGTTTCTGGCCGTGGCTTTGGCGGGTCCCTTAGGCCTTGATCAGGGCGGCCGTCTGGTGTTGCCCTTACTGGCCGCGCAGATTCTGTGGATCAATCTGTTGACCGATGGCGGCCCGGCGCTAGCCCTTGGCGTCGACCCCCCCGATCCCGACACCATGCGCCAGCCACCGCGCCCGCCCGGCGAAGGCGCCATCAGCCGCCACATGCTGGTGAGCATCGTGCTGATGGGTTGCACGATGGCCGTGGGTGGGCTGTGGATCTGGAAAACGGCCTTGCCCGTAGGTGTGGATTATGCGCGTACGATGGTGTTTACTACGCTGATTCTTTTTCAAGCTTTCAACGCCTTTAACGCCCGCTCGCGCGTCCTCAGCGCTATTAACGGGCTCTGGCTCAATCGTTGGCTTTGGGGCGCGGTGCTGTTGGCGCTGGCCTTGCAAGGCCTGGTGATCTACGTGCCGTGGCTCCAGCAGGCCTTCGGTACTGTGCCGCTTACCGCTGCCGACTGGGGCCGATCGCTGCTGGTGGCCAGCAGCGCGTTGTGGGTGGCTGAGGCCGCGAAGTGGCTGGCCCGGCCCAAGGCGGTCCCTGCCTAAATGCGCGAGCGAGGGTCGATTTTTTTTCTCGGGGGGCTGTTGGCCGGGCTGGCACCGGTGCTCATCTGGATGGCTTGGCCGTTTTTGCCGTCGTTCATTCTCGCCGCCATGATCGCGGTTGTCTTGCATCCCATGAACCAGCGCTTGGCGCTCCGCACCGGCTCGCTTCGAAGAGCCACCGTGTTGACTACCTTGGCGGCATTGGTGCTACTCAGCGGGCTGATCGCATTGGCCGTGGTCACCTTGACGCCGGAGTTAAGCGCCGCCTACGATGAATTGAACCGCCGCTCACTGGCCGAAGGCGGCTGGCCCGCCCTGTTGATGCACACGGCGGACCGCGTCGTCGATGTCCTCGCCACCCGCTTGCCCCTCGATAAAGCCTCTCTCCGCAGCGAACTCATCGGCCGCCTGCGAGACCTGAGTGCCTACCTGCTGAGCCACATGGACCTCGCCTTCGGCGTCGTGGTGAGCCTTGTGGTGACGGCCCTGCTGGTGAGCTTGTTCCTCTATTTCCTGCTGCTCTATGGGCGGGTGTGGATGGTGCGGCTGGCCGCCACTTTGCCCTTGGGACATCGCACCACGTACCGGATCCTCGCGACGGTGCATGAATCGGTGGTGGCGAACCTGAACGGCATGTTGGCGGTGGTGGTGGCTCAGGGTGCGATGCTGATGCTGGGCTTTTGGCTGATCGACGTGCGCTCACCATGGCTGTGGGGCGCGGTGGGCGGGTTTGCTTCGGCGATCCCCGTAGTGGGTGCGCCGCTGGTGTGGGTGCCGGTGGCGGTGGGCTTTCTGGTGATGGGCAGTTATGGGAAGGCGTTGATCATGACGCTGTGGGGCTCGCTGATCGTGGGGTCAATCGACAATGTCCTGCGGCCTTTTGTGGTGGGGGCGCGGGACAAACTGCATCCGATGGTAGTTGGGCTGGCGGCGATTGGCGGATCCTACACGTTTGGCCCCTTGGGGATCCTGCTGGGGCCACTGATGGTTTCGTTCTTTGTGGGAGTGCAGAAAGAGATGCAACTCCTGATGGCCGCTCGTCATTCACCAGCGCCAGCGTGCCACGGCGATGTTGAGGAGGGCGAGGCGGAGTGATACAGTAACCTGATGCTTTCGCGGCGAGCCGCCTTACTTGCGCCCCTGGCTATGACCCCACCACCCGCGAAAATGACCCTCGCCCTGCACCAGAACACCTCGGCCGGGGCGGGCTTTGCCAACTCCTTGGCCGGCTGGGCTCGCGCGGGCATCCGCCAGGTGGAACTCTCGGACACCCTGCTGGACGGCTTCCTCAAAACCGGCTCGCTCGCCGATGCCCGTCGCGTGGTGACGGACCTCGGCCTTACCCCCATCTCCGCCGCCTCCGTCATCCCGGACTTCTGGCTGCCCGATCCGGGGCGCGCCAAAAAGCTCGACACCTGGAAGCTCCGTTGCGAGCAGTTCGCCTCCTTCGGCATCAGCCGCCTGTACTGCCCCGCCGTGACGACCCGCAAAGTGACCGCCGATGACTACCGCCGCGCCCTCGATTGCCTCCGCGAAGCCGGCGAGGCGGCCGTTCAGTTCAAGCTCCAGGCCCACGTCGAGTTCATCCGCAACTCGTCCTTCCTGTCGACCCTGCCCACCACCTTGAAGCTCACCCGCGAAGCCGCCCACCCGAATGTGCACTCGCTCTTTGACTTTTACCACTTCTGCACCGGCTTAAGTCGCACCGAGGACTTGGACTTGGTCCGCGCGGGCGAGATCGGGCACGTGCACATTCAGGACGTGCCGGATATTCCGCGTGAGATGCTCGACAGCCAGACCCGCATCATCCCCGGCGACGGCGTGGCGCCGTTAGTGGCTCTCTTCCGCAAGCTCGCCGCCAAAGGCTACTCGGGTCCGGTGTCGGTAGAGCTGTTTCTGCCCGAGTTTACGCAGGCGGACCCGTATGAGTTGGCGCGACGGATCAAAGAGAAGTCCGAGGCCGTGATGCGGGCGGCGGGGGTGTTGTAGCGCTTGCGGCGGCGCGTGCGCGAGTGGCCCAGGTTTCATTCCTGATCGACGCATAGATGCCAGCCGCATCCACGAAGTTCTGGTGGGCGGTGGCTTCGCCCAGGGTCGAAGCCAGTCTTCCCATTGAGTAAAGGCAGTTGGCTTCGCCCAGGCGTTCCCCAACTTCCCTAAATATTGGAAGAGCTTGTCGAAGAAAATCGTTTGAATTCGCCCAAAGAGATTGATTCAGAGAAACATCGCCCAGCAACTTTAGGCAGTTGGCTTGGCCTGAACGGCTGCCAATCTGTCGGAATAGAACCAGGGCTTCTTGAAGCAAGCGAAAAGCGTCCTGGTAGTGGGATTCTATCAAGGCCGTTTCGCCGAGGCCAAGGAGCGCGTTGGCTTCGCCGAGCCCGTGGCCAACCCGTCTGTACGTCTTCAGCGCTTCGCCGTAAAGCTCCCCACCTTGCTAATGGCGACCTTGCTTAAGGGCTAGAGCAGCAAGGGAACGTAGGACGTTTGCCTCTCCTAGAGGGTGATCGATTTGTCGAAAGATAGCCAAAGCCCCTTGATAAAAGTTGTTTGATTCCTGGTCGGATGACCTAGCCAAGGCGAGGTCGCCGAGGGCCTGAAGGCAATTCGCTTCGCCTAGGCGGTCGCCAACCGCTTCGAAGATAGCCAAAGCGCATTGATTGAGGGCACCGGCGTCCTGGTAGCGTCCTTGGACGCGCGCTAGTTCGCCTAATGCTTGCAGGCAACTTGCTTCGCCTAGACGTAGGCCCGCCGTCTGAAAGAGTGGCAGCGCCCGTTGATAGAAATCGTTTGCCTCTTGGAACCTTGATTGCAGTCGGGCCAAGTCACCAAGTTCGCGAAGGACATTCGCTTCGCCGAAAATGTGATCACAATGCTGATAGCGACCTAACGCCTCTTGAAGGAACGTTCGCGCCTCGTCGTACCGGCATTGCATACGTGCCGCACTTCCGAGGGACCGCTGTGAGTTGGCTGCACCTATTTCGTTGCCAATCTGTTTATAAATATTCAATGATTGTCTATAGAGAGCTAAGGCATCTTCATAACTTCCTTTCAAGCTTGACGCGTCACCCAGGGACCGAAGCGCGTCAGCCTGACCTACGAGATCATTTATCGCTCTAAAAGAATCGAGAGCCTTTTGAAGAAGATAGCTAGCGTCCTGGTAACGTGCTTCCAACAGCGCGACGTCACCAAGTGACTTGGTGCAATTTGCTTGACCCAAGGTGTTTCGCGCCTGCTCATAGATTGCTAAGGCGTCCTGGTAGTAATGCTTGGCTTCTAAATAACGCGCTTCTAGCCGTGACAGGTCGCCAAGGCTCCGGAGTGCATTTGCTTCCGTAACGGGGTAGTTGAAGATCCTACAAATATTACGGGTCTGGTTGTAGAGGATTGCTGCGTCCAGATAACGGGCCTGCAGCCGGGCAATATCGCCCAGGGCTAGTAGGCTATTTGCCTCTCGTAGATGGGAGCTAGTTTGCCGATATTCAGGAAGCGCCTGCTCAAGAAGCACTCTCGCTTTATCCTGTTGGCCTGCGAAAGTGAGCGCTTCCGCGAGCTTTACCCGCGCATCGGCCAAAACGTCAGGTTGCGAAGACTGTTCATTCTCCAGTTCCCGCACCACGCGCTCCAGAAGTTGTTGACGCTCCAGTTTGTCGCGCTGATTCGCGGAGCCGAAGTTCACTGCATCCAGTCGGCGCAACGTCTCCGCCGTCTCCGCCGAGCCGCCCGTGAAGTGAAAACTGCCGGACTTGGTGGACCAGGTATCCGGCGCCTGGCGCGAGAACTCCACCATGGCGAAGTCCGGTGCCCAGAAGACGATGGGAAAGAGAAAGTGCCCGGCCAAGTAGCCGCGGTTGAGGTTTAAGATGGCCATGGAGTGTGTGTAGCCCTGCTCCAGGTTGAGCATCTTTTCGAGGCCATAGACGAAGAGGGCCACGGGTTTCCCGCCCTTCAATGCGGCTTCCCACTGCTCCACGAACCCGGACTGCGATTTCGGGTCCATGGTTACCTCGGCGACCTCGCCGACGCAGCGCTGGATTTCGGAGGTGAGGCGTTCGCGCAAGGATGGGTGGTTCACCCAGGCAAACGCCAGCACGCAACCTTGGGCACGCTCAATCATGCGGCAAACGGCCTGGAGTTCCAGTTCGTTTTCCGACGTAAGGCCTAGGGGTGGTGCGACAGTGGTGCTCACCGGTTCTTCACCTCGGCTAGCAGCGGATTCCAGTCGTACCGGAGGCCTCCATCGTCATTGTAATAGGCGTATACGTAACGTGCGCGCAGGAAAGTCATCCACTGCTGCGGCTCACCCGTGAGTGGCTTGTGGTCCAGATGGACTTTATCGAGGGCCACCCACTGTAGCGGGCTCAGGCTCTTGCCGAAGTCACTGGCTTGAATGCGGATGGTGCGGTCGAGTAAGTTCGCATCGAGCGGGAGGCTGCCGGTGCGGTCAAGCGCGGCGCGGATGAGCGTGAATAGGGAACGGGGGTGTCCGCCCGAAAGGCGGCAGAGGCGATCGAGTTGGTCAGGCGGCGCGAAGACTTCGTCCACGGCAACTCCCGCGGCCCGCGCTCGGGCCTCCACAATGCGGCGTAGCACGGACATCCCGTTCGGCTGCGACACGTCGATCATGGGAAGCGTGAGAATCTCGCCGCCATAGATGTCGGAGAGCCGGCCGTGGCAATGGCTGTAGGCGAGCTCAATCGGGATCGTGTAGAGGATGTCGCAAGCTAGCGCGCGCAAGACTCCGGCCGAGTTCAGGAACAGGTCCTCGTGGTTGGTAATGTGATTGAGTTGTTTCTGCGGGATCCTGTCGAGTTGGTCGACGATGATCAGGATGTCGTTGTAGCCGCCATTGTGGTAAAGGAACTTTCGCGCGGGCTTCAGGATCTCGTTGTTTACCAGATCATAGATACGGGGCAGCCGATCTTCGAGTAACTTGCGCAGGCCGGCACGTGCGCCGGGAATTTGCTTGATGGCTATGCCCAACTCGATGGGGTCTGCCGCGATCTTGAGGTCCTTGAACTCGACATCGCTCTGCAGGATTTCTCCAATTTCCCGGAAGAAGCCCATAAATTTGTTCATAGCCAAAACCATAGCCGGCTTTCTTCAGGTCATTAACGAGTTGCCGCACCATCTGCAGCACCAGATCCTGGGGGCTGACGTCGTTCAAGTCGAGCCATTCCTCGCGTTCGAGAAACGACACAAAGACTTTGTGCGACTTCTTCCCCTCCATCAGCATCTGCTGGACGCGATAGATCTCTGTGGTTTTGCCGGTTCCACGATGCCCAGTAAGTAACCGCGCGACCGGTGCCCCGCCGCTGCGCGCGACGGCGTTCACCAGCCGCAGCTTGACGTCGTCGTAGGGCATCAGCTCATGCTGCCAGTCAATGTACAGCGTGTTGTCGCTAGCCGGGAGTGGCTGCAGCGGGTCGAACTGCTGATAGAGCGCGGTGAGCGAGTCCATTCATCCTCATCGTAACGCGACGCAAGCGAAGTTCGCCGCGTCGTCGACATTGCCCTTGCCCTGATAACGCGCCACCTGCGGGTACGGGCACAGGGGCCGCGTCCGGGTTGTTTGCCCGGACTCTACATGCGCCCCCAGCAACTGCGCCGGGGCTTTGCCCTTCTCCACCCAGTCCATCACCGCCGCCAGCCAGTCGACGCTGCCGCAGCCGGGGCCTCCGTTGCAGTGGAACATTCCGGGGACCATAAACAGCCGGTAGAAGTCGCGCGTCTCCGTTTCACCCAGGCGCTTCGAGACCGTTTCGTAATACTCGATGCCGGGGAAGGGGTTCACCTGCTGGTCCGCCCAGCCGGAGTATTGCAGGATCTTGCCGCCGCGCTTCTTTAATGGGGCGAGGTCCGGGTTGCGGGGGTTCAATTCGGCGGCGGCGCGGAGGGTGCGGGGCGGGTCTTGGTCGAAGTTGAACTGCGTGTAGCTCCAGTTGGGCCCGGGCGGCGGATCGAGGATCGCGAACTTCATCTGGCTCTCTGACCTCGGCAGCACGGTCTTGATCGGCGCGATCAGATTGTCGGCCCACACCGGTTCGCTGCCCACGGGCTCGCCGGGGAACAACTGCTGGCCGAAGGAATTGTGCGGGCCGCTGTAGATCTTGACGAGCGCCTCAATCTGGGCGCCGGTGAAGCAATCCGGGCCGTCGTCGCCTAAGCATTTGGACAGATCGCGCGGCGGGTGGAAGTCGCAGCGGCGAGGGTCGTCGATCAGGCCGTCGGCTAAGCCATCCACCGGGTCGCACTTGGCGTAGACTGCCTCCGCGAGCAGCGGCAGCTTCTCAGGCGGCAAAGCGCCGGCGCCCACTTGCGTTTGCCCCACCCACATGCGGCGAGTAACGTTGCCGGTGAGGTAAAGCCCTGGCGCGCCGATGACGAGGCCGTCGAAATCTTCCGGGTACCGCTGCGCCTCCTGCATGCCTTGGCGACCGCCCGTCGAGCAGCCCACCCAGTAGGAGAACTTGGGCGCGCGGCCATAGAAGACCTGGATGACTTGCTTGGCCAGCACCGCCGTCTCATGCACCGACAGGTAGGCAAAGTCAGTCAACTTGCGCAAGCCATGCGGATTCTCGGGCGTTACGTACGCAAACGTGGCCAGTGGCTCTTTTTGCGCGTCGTGGCCGGTATCGGTGGAAGCCGCGGCGAAGCCTTTGCGAATTGCGGAATCGACTGCGCCCAGGCTGATGACGCCCGCGGTGCCGCCGTTGCCCACCATCTGGAAACGGTCGTTCCACGTCGTCGGCAGCTTGATGGCGAAGCCGGCTTCGGGCCAGATGACGCCGCGAAGGTCGCAATGTTCGGGAAGTTTTTCCTGGGCGGCCACCAGCTTGGCCGAGGTAATTTTGACCTCTTTGCCAAAATTGTGCGTGGCGAGCGCGTCGCAGGAGATGGCCAACAAGGGCAGGGAATAGATAAAAAGACAGCAAAGTGTTTTCACAAGTGCTGCGATTCTAACAGAAGGTAGGTATTAATGGCGGGGACGACGGGGCTCGAACCCGCGACCTCCGACGTGACAGGCCGGCGCTCTAACCAACTGAGCTACGTCCCCGCACCACTAACCCTTTTACAATACCATCTGTTCCCGCGAGGTTACAACAAGTAGTCCTGGCCGAGGATGTTGAGGTGATGGAGTTCGTGGCCCGCGACCATGTAGGCGGCGGCGCGGACGCTGGTGGGGTTGCCGCTGGCCACGCCCATGCGCGTCCAATCCTCGGAACGCAGATTACGAAACAAAGCCAAGGATGCCTGCCGGATGGCGGCGTATTCCTTGATCAACTCTTCCCAACTCATCCGGTCAGCGTCCGCGGCCAGGGCGTAATCGTCCTGCTCAAAGCCGGGCAGTTCCTGCTGGTCGCCGCGGGCAAAGCGCAGGGCGCGGTAGGCGAAGATGCGCTCGGTATCGTTCAAGTGATTGAGCACCTGCTTCCAACTCCAGCGCTCGGCGGAGGGGCGCAGGCAGGCTTCGTCCTCGGTGACGCCGCGCCAGAAGGCGAGGGTCTTGGCGCTTTGGGGCGGCAGGGTGACCAGCAGATTGTCGCCGGCCACGAGGTCAATGTATTTGGCGTAGTAGGGCGCGTATTCTGGCAGCTCGGGTCGAGTCATGCCTTCAGTTTAGCGGACCGGTCATGTAGGCTTGAGGCATGTTGACCATCACCGAAGCCGAAGTCCGGCGCCTGCTGCCGATGGCCGATGCCATTGAAGCTCTGCGCGGGGCCTTTGCCGCCTGGCACCGCGGCGAAGCCCAGAATCAGCCCCGGCGGCGCCTGCTGTTGCCGACGGGGGCTTGCCTCCACCAACTCGCCGCCCAGTATCGTAGTTATTTCGGTACCAAGGTCTACAGCACTCATCCCAAGCACGGCGCCTGGTTCCACGTGCTTCTCTACGATGCCGAAACGGCCCGGCCGCTGGCGCTCTTCGAAGCCGATTGGCTGGGGCAGATCCGCACCGGCGCCGCGACAGGGCTCGCCACCGACCTACTGGCGCCGGCCGAGGCGAAGACGATCGGCCTGATCGGCAGTGGCTTCCAAGCGGCGAGCCAACTCGCCGCCGTCCGTGCCGTCAGGCCGGGTGGCGAGGTGAAGGTCTGGAGCCGCAACGCTGAGCGGGCGGCGAAGTTCGCCCAGGAGCATAATTGTCGGGCCGTCGCGACGGCCGAGGAGGCGATTCGTGGGGCGGAGATCGTGATTACCGCTACGTCGGCGCGTGAGCCCGTGCTTGATGCTGCCTGGGTGATGCCCGGCGCGCATGTGAACGCTGTGGGGTCGAACCAAGCGGGTAAGCGCGAACTGCCCGCCGACCTCATTGCGCAGGCCTCGCTGATCGCGGTCGACTCGGTGGAACAGGCCAAGATCGAGTCCGGAGACCTGCTGCTCGCCGACTTCGACTGGTTCGACCCACGCCTGGTTGAGCTGAAAGACATCGCTGCGCGCCCGCCTGGGATCAGCATCTTCAAGTCAAACGGCCTGGGCCTCGAGGATGTGGCCGTAGCGGCGTTGGTTTACGAGCGGTCGCGGTGAAGTTGGGAGGCTGCAAGCTCCTGCTGGACGGTCGGATAAGACTCCGCTATTTCGTTCACGCTCATATCGCTAATGTTCTGCAATACGGTCGTGTAAGTGACTCGTGTGCCGCGAAACACCAAGGCGCCGCCAAGCAAATTGTCTCTTTTCTGGAGTTCCTCGTCAAAGCGCGTTTCGTTGGACGAAAACCTGTCCACCAATTGAGGCCGCTCCTAGGTATGGGCTGAAAAGATGCAGCGCATGTGGGCAGCTACGAGTAATTGATATTGGCCAATGAGCGTGTCCCGAACCCAGTCTGGAATAATGCGTAACGTGGCTTCCTCAAGGCGTAATCAACCGGTCTGGCGCCGTGGCCGCTCCACCTCCGGCAGAAAATACGCCAGAATTCCGATCGCCGGCAGGAAAGCACAAAGCTGGTAGACGACCTCGATCCCCCGCCAGTCAGCGAGTTGACCTAACAACGCCGCGCCGATGCCGCCCAGGCCGAAGGCGAGTCCGAAGAAAAGGCCGGAGATCAGCCCGACGCGGCCGGGCAAGAGCTCCTGCGCGTAGACGAGAATCGCGGAGAAGGCCGAGGCCATCACCAAGCCGATGGGGACCACCAGGAGCCCGGTCCAAAAGAGGTTCGCGTGGGGCAGCAGCAGCGTGAAGGGCAGCACACCCAAAATCGAGCCCCAGATGACATACTTTCGGCCAATGCGATCTCCCACCGGGCCGCCGATGAAGGTGCCGGCGGCGACCGCGCCCAGAAAGACAAACAGGTGTAACTGCGCGCTCTGCACCGAGACGCCGAATTTGTGGATCAGGTAGAAGGTGTAGTAACTGCCCAGGCTGGCCATGTAAAAGTATTTGGAGAAGATCAGGGCAATCAGAATCGCCAGCGCGCCGGCGATCTTGCCTCGCGAAAGCGTCGCCGGCCTTGCGCTCTTCGCCGGCGCTTTGGCCCGAACGTGTCCGCGATACCAGCGGCCCACGCCCGTCAGGATGACGATGCCGAGCAGCGAGACGCCGGAGAACCACGCGATGCTCCCTTGCCCGTGCGGCACCACGATATAGGCCGCGAGCAACGGCCCCAACGACGAGCCGACATTGCCGCCCACCTGAAACAGGCTCTGGGCCATGCCGTGCTGGCCGCCCGAAGCAAGTCGGGCCACGCGTGAGGATTCGGGATGAAAGACGGCCGAGCCCAGCCCGACAAAGCCGGCGGCGATGAGCAGCATGGGATAGGTGGAGGCGGCCGAGAGCAGCAGGAGGCCGGCGAGCGTAAAGGTCATGCCGATGGGCAGCGAGAAGGGCAGCGGCCGGCGGTCGGTGTAAAGTCCCACCACCGGCTGCAGCAGGGACGCCGTTAGTTGGTAGGTGAGCGAGATGAGACCCAACTGGGCGAAGTCGAGATGGAAGGAGCCCTTCAGGATCGGGTAAAGGGCGGGGATCAGCGACTGGACCAGGTCGTTGAGCAGGTGGCAGAAGCTGATGGCGGCGAGGACCGGGAAGACGGCCTTTTCCGGCTGATGAGCGGCGGGCATTCCCTTCCAGTGTAAGACCCCGGGTCTATTCGGCCTGTGTGTGGTAGTCCGAACGGCTTTCTTCGACGGCGCTGACGCCGGAAACTTTGGCTAAAGCCGCGAGTGCGGTGGCGGGTGCGCGCCCGGTCAGCACGCCGATTTCGTGCAACGATTGGCCCAAAATGAAGCCTTTCGCCGCCAGGTCGCGCGCGACACCCGCTAGGTCCGACTTCCGGTGGTCCTCCACCATGACGGTGACGTCGATGGTGGAGACCTCGGGTTTCTTTTTTGAGGGCATAGGTGTTCTCCCACCCCAAGATTACTCCGTTACAGCGGGGCCTGCACCAGACCGGCGCCGGCGTCGCGGCTTGAGAGTGACAAGCGGCGGGAGTTGCTGGTCAGCAACTGCCACAAGGCGCGGGCGTCAGTACCGGCGCCGCGCGCTTCAAGCCATAGGGCGGCAATGCCGGCGACGTGGGGCGTCGCCATGCTGGTGCCACTGATGCTGTGGTAGCGATCGGGCCACACCGAGAAGTTAGGTGGCTGCGGGACGGCCGCGGGCGCTGACGGTGCGGAGGAGAAGATTCCGACGCCGGGGCCGGCGATATCGACGCCGCCGCCTTGGCCGTTGATGCCGCCGTTCGAGAAGGCGGCGATGCCGAGCCGGGAGTCGACGGCGGCCACCGCGAGGATCGACGGGCAATTGGCGGGCCGGCCGACGGGATTGGGCGGATTGAGCCGCGTGTTTGTATTGGGAATGCGGCTATCGTTGCCGGCGGCCGCGACGATCAGCGTGCCGGGCGTCGATGCCAAGGCCCGTTGGGCGACGGATTCGTAGATCGGCGAGAACGTCTCCCCGGGCCGCGTGCGCGAGCCCAGCGACATCGAGATCACGCGGCAGCCATTGGCGATGGCCCAGTTGATGCCCGCCAGAATGCCGCCGTCGGCGCCGGAGCCCTGGTTGCTGAGCACCTTGCCGGCGAAGATTTGGGCGCCGAACGCGCAGCCGTAACGGCGCACGCCGCCCGCCGGGCGCTGCGGACCCATCGCGGTTCCGATGCAGTGCGTGCCGTGGCCGTTTTCGTCATTCACGAGCTGACCTGCCACAAAGCTGCGGCTGGTGACGCTGCGGCCGGCGAAGTCCGGATGGTCGAGGTCGAAGCCCGTGTCCAGCACGGCCACTTTGATGCCGCGGCCGCTAAAGCGGGATTCATGCACCCGGGCGGCCTGCAAGCCCCAGGTGAACTGGGCGGTATCGGCGAAGGCGGCGGCCAGCAGCAGGCGATCGGCTTCGCTCACCGGCCCGTCGGTTTCCCCGGTCAGCATGGCATAGAGATGATTGACGGCCTCTTTGTAGCCGCGCAGGAATTCGAGCGGCAGCGCCGGCGCTTCGGCCAGCGCGTACATGATGCGCTCCGGTTCCACGGCCAGCATGTCGCCGTTATCGTCAGCGGCGGCGCGCAGGCCGGATGCCTGGGTGGGGTCAGTATTGACGACCGCCACCTTCAACTCGTCGAAGACGATCACTTCGGCGTCGTTGGCTTGCACCATGTCGATAGCGGAAGCTTCGAAGTCAGCCGTATTGCAGACCTGCTTCAAGCCAGTGGCGTCTTTGACGGCCTGCAAGCCGGCTTTCATATTGTCTTCGCGCATCAGCACCAGATAACGTCCGGTGAATTCGCCATCACTAAAGGGCATGGCTTCCGCCGGCGGCGCGGCGGGTGGGGTGCCGGGT
>ENA-ORBV01009865-ORBV01009865.1-microbial-mat-metagenome-genome-assembly--contig:-NODE-9865-length-15483-cov-3.755745_pt1 | contig 15483 bp, 12 predicted proteins | sample MGYA00237777_ERZ505514 | MGnify/ENA primary metagenome ERZ505514 (study PRJEB26160, sample SAMN06269048) | microbial mat metagenome | isolation source: Oligotrophic lake microbial mat | place... | reverse complement strand
GTGTGTGTGTGTGTGTGTGTGTGTGTGTCACAGCTATCTTGTATCCAATACTCATCATCCACGACCGTCGCGTCTGCTGTATCTCGCAGCTACTGCAGACGCCACCACCGCACACTCTATCCCGTTGACGCTATCGGAGGTGTGGCCTCTAGGTAGACCCGCCTCAATGCCCCTATCAGGCATGGCCCAGTCTGAGATCAAGCAAGAGCCTGCTAGAGGCGCTGCGGGCGCAGACAGCACTAAGGTTACAGCATCATCAGCTGTGGTTGAGGGCAAGCTGATCCGCGCATTTGCAGAATGGATATCACAGCAACAACAGCAGTCAGGTGTGACCGCACGATGCCCCTATGGTAGTACTGTAGACGCAGTAACAACCAAGACGCAGCAGCCCTCTGATGGTGTCGCCATCATCAGCGGATCATTGTGTGTGCTCCGCCTCCCTGTGGACGACCATCATCATCATCTGTCATTGCTGTGTGCAGTATATCCAAACGCTGGGCTCGCAGCTGGTCGATCACCTGGCTCTCAGGATAGCACTGCAGCATCATCATCTCGAGCACCTGCTGCTGCTGCTGCTGCTGCTGGTGTGGGGGGCACTCGACTCAATGTCGCCGCATCATACTTCCTAGTGCGAACCGATGACCTGTTGACAGGCACTGATGTGGCACTGCAGCCTCGACCTCCATCGGCGAAGGTGGCCAGCGCTGCAAGCGGATCCACGTGTTCGGCTGCGATCAGCGATGTGTTCTGCACTCGTCTATTGCTCCTGAACGATGTACAGCGCCGTGCCGACGCCATTGGCTGTTTGTCTGTGAGCAAGCGATCAGACCGAGTGTATGACGATCACCGCTCAGCGGGCGGCTGGCTGGAGCGCTGGGTACCGCAGCCTCAAGTGGCGTGTTCACTGGATCAGCTGGGCGGCTTGAGTGCCGTAGCTCAACAGTCGCTATCCATGTTGGAGATGGTGCTATCGGGCCCTCATCACCCATCGACTGGCTCGTCATCATCATCATCATCATCATCATCATCATCATCATCATCATCTTCATCATCATCATCAGCACCATCACTGGCCACAGTACCCTGCGGTGTGCTAATCTGTGGTGGACCCGGTACAGGCAAGTCATCGCTTGCTCTAGCGCTAGCATCAGCCCTGCAGCAACACCAATCAGATGCTACCAATGATGCTGCCAACAGCAGTGTTGGTGCAGGTGCAGAGACTGTGTGGGTCCCCTGCTCTCAGTGGGTGGGGCTGCCGCTCACCGCTCTGCGGGATCGGCTCCGGTCACTGTGTCACCGTGTATCACAGGTTGAGCCAGCGCTGGTAGTACTGGATGATGTGGATGCACTGTTCCCCGCTGGAGCAGGCGAGGCTGATGGAATGGCAGACCTCAAGGCAGCACAGCAGGTGGAGCTGTTTGTTGATATATGGACCTCTTTCCTCCGGAGCCCAGCTCGGAGCACAACGTCCGGTGGCGTAGGGGACCGGTCTATCACCTATCGTCGCGTGGCTCTGTTGGCAACAGCTCGCGGCACTGTGTCCTATCATCCTCTACTCACCAAGAGTGGACTGTTTGCTCGAGTGTTGACCATACCTGCACCCGACACCACCGCTAGGCTGGATATTCTGCAGCGGCTGATCCGATCACTGCAGCCTGGTGTGATGTTGAGCACGGGCACCATAGCGGATCATAGCCGTGACGGTGTGGATCATGACACTGCTAATGATACTGCTGCAGTGGATCTGCTGAGTGTGGCAGCTCAGACTGAGGGGTTCGTCGGTGCAGACTTGTCACAGATTGTGCGCCGAGCCGTGCACCAAGCTGCCGTTAGACGGGTCTCGGACGCGAGGCTGAGCAGCGCCCTGACAGCCCCATCACGTGACGTCATGCTGCCTGTCCCGGCTACAGGCACTGTGCTGTTGACGGCAGGCGACTTCGCCAGTGCTCTGCGCGGCTATGTTCCGCTGTCCCTGAAGGATGTGCCGTTACACAGCTCCTCTGTGAGCTGGCAGGATATCGGCGGACTGGGATCAGTGAAGGGTGTGCTGAAGGAGACACTGGAGCTGCCAGCTCGATACTCCAGACTGTTTGAGCGAGCACCTATCAAACTGCGTTCAGGTACCCCCTACATTACCATCACACATGCATCACATGGGATGTATGTCCTTGCTGATCATTCCTATTGTGTTATCTCCAGGCCTGCTGCTGTATGGTCCTCCAGGCTGCGGTAAGACACTGCTAGCCAGCGCTGTAGCCAAGGAGTGCGGAGTCAACTTCGTGAGTGTGAAGGGACCGGAGCTGCTCAACAAGTATATTGGCGCTTCGGAGCAGAGTGTACGGGATGTCTTCGCGCGCGCAGCCGCTGCTCGACCGTGTGTGGTGTTCTTCGATGAGTTCGAGGCAATAGCTCCAGCTCGCGGTGGAGATCGCACTGGGGTGACTGACCGCGTGGTGAATCAGTTCCTGTGTCAACTGGATGGTGTGGAAGCACACACACGAGATGGGGTCTATGTGTTGGCTGCGTCAAGCAGGCCTGATCTCATTGATCCTGCTCTGCTGAGACCCGGCAGACTGGATAAGGCGCTGTATTGCGGCTTCCCTGACCAGGATGATCGTGCGGATATACTGCGGGCTGTGACGCGCAAGCTGCAGCTGACAGCGGATGCGGCAGCCTACCTGACTGAGGTGGCGCGCGATACCGCCATGTTCTCAGGTGCTGACCTGCAGGGACTAGCCACCTCGGCGCAGCTGCTGGCTGTGCACGAGCAGCTGGACCGACTCAAAGAGGCGGTGGCAGGTGCTGCTGACATTCAGTGTTTTGTGGTTGCTTCTTCATCCATGGGGCTCACTTCCTTGCTTCAGCAGATACTACCGGGCAGCATCAACAGGAGTCACCAGCAGCGGCAATCGCAGCAGGCACACCCGTGGTCACACGACAGCATCTTGAGAGTGCTCTGTCCTCATCCGCACCGTCTGTACCCCCAGCTGAACGAGCCAAGTTTGACCGCATCTATGCTCGCTTCGTCAAGTCAAGGCAAGACCAGGACCACGCCTTTGATCCCAAGGCCAAGCAGCGCGTCACGAGCGCTTAGGTCACCGCTGGTGCAGCAGATGCAGCTCTGTACTTACTGATCTGAGTGGGTTCCCCGGTGGGTTCTCTAATAAAAGCCGGCTGATTGGTTAGACGATTTTAGTAGATTCCTAATTCCAGTGTGAGCCTTCGACATGGAAGGTCGCCTTTCGAGCATTTTTCCCTAATCTGAGAAGCGCCATCTCCTGTATGTGGCCCTCTGGCAGTCTGCCGAACGCGTTGAACGATCCTGTCAACCCCGTGTTCTCTTCAAGTTCCCGCGATGCAAATCGTAATCGATCGCGCCGTGCTCGCAACCGCTTCAGATTCAGGACTTCGCAAGTAGCTGCCGGGGCCGCTGACATGAGCGATGACAGTGTCGGTGTGCCCCGGACTGGGCAAATGATGGGGCCATCCGCACCAGTATTAGAACAGCAGGGGTCCTCTCGTGATACACGCGAAGGGAACGCCCAGACGGCGCGCAGGCACCCGTCACGTCGCACTCCCAATCACAATGCCAACAATGCTGTTGCTGCGCCTGGGAACGGCCGCAACGCTGTTAAAACCTCTGAATCTCTTTTGCATGGCAATGGCTCGCGCGTGGTAGCAGATCATGAAGCACAAGCAACGCGGCATTCTCACGATGGAGGCCCTCAGGCTGGCCCTGCGGTCAAGCGCTCTCGCATCACCGCTCGAATGCAGCGACGGGAGACGCGGCGCCACCATGCAGATCACGCTCGCTCAGTGCATTTGACTACTACTCACTTCCTTGAACGACAGCCAGAGCAGACTCAGCACCAACAGATTGCACTTGGTTCAACGGCAACACCAGCAGCAGCACCAGTCCCAGCAGTGAAGCGCGCCCCTGCGCAAATACCAGGCTATGATTACGATGAGACCACCAACCGCTACTTCAAGCGGGCACGTGGTTTGGCTGCCGAGATGGCACAAGATGCTGACGCGCCGCCTCGTGCCCTATCGAGCGCTGTGATGGCAGCAGTGCAGTCCTTGCGCAGTACCAGTGTAGATGTAGCCCTCAATAACAGGGGGCCTGACTTGTCGAGCGGTAACGGGGCCAACGCTGAGTCGTCAGCCGGCAAGCAAACAGGATGCCTGCGTTCTGAGCACCCTTGGTTGCGGTCTGTGTTTCACTGTTTACGGCATCGCGAGCGTGGTTTGCTGCGATACCCTGAGCAATGGGGTCACCATACTGCTTCAACATCAGCATCTCAGATATCATCCACAGTGACGGAGATTAACAGTACAGCTGCAGCCCCGCGGTATCCTCATTATCATCTATCTGCTGCTAGACCACTGGAGATGCAGCGCTGCTCTGCCCTGATCCCATCTCGACGGTGTAGACCTCACTCTGGTACGTTATTCAATGCAACTCATACGCGCATCTGCAAGCTCGTGTCTCTAACACATGATGTCATCCTCGATGTATATGCACTGCCCCCCAGCGGTTGGCATGAGTGCGCACTGGGCTATCAGCACAGACCCGGCTGTCGTCGTCTCTAGTCGCTGCTCTAGCGACTCTAATGCGGCCGGTCGATTGGCCGTGGCCGGACCTGCCAGTTTCTCAGCGGTGCACCTGTTTCATAGTGATCAGCTCAACAATGATCATTCAGATGGTGTCGAATCTGTGGCCGCCAGACGCGCCTATCGCTGTCGGCGCATGCTCGGTGACTCAGCATTCAACCAGCTGATGTTCCCGCTGCAGTCGTCCTCAGACTCCAAGGGTGTGGTTGCGGTGTTTGACAGTGCTGGCTTGGGCAGTAGAGCGATATTGGATGATGCACATAGTGATGAGGTGGAGGCGGATTGGCTGCCCTCCCGTCTGTTGTATGCTGAAGCAGTGTCGTCTCCTGTATCAGCAGTGCAGCTGACCTGCGGGTCCCTGCTCATGATCGCTCTGCTGGGTGGACCCGCAGGGCCAGGCAGGGTTCAACTGCTGGATTATCAACAGCTGTCGCTTGCAGCTGCTGAAGGGAACCCCTCGTCTGCCCGCACGGCATTCACGTTATCACGTGGCTCCTGCTTCACCGCGTTATGTCACCCCATGCTAGCACACAGTCCCTCAGCGGCTGCTGATGTGTTCCATCACGGCGATACCAGCCTTCATCATACCAGCGGGGGGCCCATCCTTGCACTAGGCTGCACTGGTGGTGCCATTGCCCTGAGGGTGAGGCCAGGCAGCTCTAATCTGGTGCCGCAATATCTCGCCACTCACCGCAGCGATGTGTTCGCCCTCGAATGGGCTCAGGATCAACTGCTGGCAGGCTCCAGGGATGGTGAGTGGAAGCAAAGAGAGTCAATTACGCACCTCGTTCCATCGCACTGTCCTACTTGCCGTGCTCAGCTGTGCTCTGCTGTCATCCGGGTGCTCTGTCGCCTATCGCATACTGCATTCAGGTCGAGTGAGGCTGTTTGACCTGCGCTCTTCTTCTCGAACCGATGCAAGCAGTGCCGTATCAGCATTGGCAGCCCAGCTGGACCTGAAGCTGTCCAGTAGTGCAGGAGCGCTGAGACTGATGCAATCCTCGAGCAACACCCAGCTACTGTCATCTGCGATGGATGGCAAGGTAGGCTCAGCAGTACCTGCTATAATAATGCAGTCTCTGGCATCACGCACTATCGTTGGGCGTTATGATCAGATCTGCATGTGGGACCTCCGCTTCCCAACCACGAGCCCCATGCTAGTGTTCAGTGGAGTGCAGAGCCGCTTCACCGCTGTGGATCTGGCGCCATCACGTGATGACAAGCTGCTGTTTGCTGGTACCGTCCTGCTGCTAGTGCTATCCCTAGTTATATTCTGGCAAGCATGTGCATGATGCGGGTATAGCGCTGATGCTTGCGTGTGTGTATGTGTGTATGGGCATACATGAAGTGGGACAGAACGGCCGAGCGGTGTGTTGGGACATGCAGACGGCTGCTGTTCTGGCAACATGTGATGTACACGGTACGCTCATTAAGCACACATTAGCGAGGAGGAATGACATGTGCATTGAAGTCAGGATCCATATTGAAAGTTCCGTTCTTGCGCTTGCTCTTTGCTGTCTGTCAGATCCCACCGCGTGCTTCACTGCGCCTCATACGCGGGTTGAGTCATCTTCCGGGACGACCAGTCTTCGATCGGGTCCCCGTGCATCATCGCTGTCTGCAGCATCAGCAGCAGCGGCAGGTCGACCAGTCCATTCAGGGGCAGCGTCACCTCAGCCTGCAGTACACAATCTGCCCAGCAGAGCGGTGATGGTGCAGGCGGGTGCTGACCATACTCCAGTGCTAGCTGTGGGTACACCACACGGGCTATATCACTTCAAGCCTGCTATCAGTTGATCCGAGGCCTACAGAACGTCGACCCGATGAGTCCATGACGGCAGTAACCTCACACAGCATGGCGATGCAGTCCTAGTGCCGGTGCTGCAGCTGAATGTGTCCATACAGGATCAGCCCCGACAGCTACTCGGGCTGTGGCTCGCTGGTAGTGCGCGCATAAGCGAGCATATTGCTGACAGAATCGGTTGTGCTTGGCCGCCAGCTCTCTCTGATTGAGCTGCAGGCTGTACTCCACCAGCTGCGGCGAGTAGCCCACACTAAGCGTGGAGCCTGACATGGAATACAGCGGCATCGGCAGAGATACCATCGATGGCTGTGATGATGCAGGATGCTGCAGTGTGTAGTTCTGGCGGCCAGTATACATGCGTGAGGCAGGGGCTCGGAACACGCTGGGGCCAGCAGTAGCAGGGGGTCTGTGCTGCCGCTGCTCCAGCTCAAGAGTCCTGTGTTGAAGCTGTGTTGGCGCAGCAGGCTGGCGCACATGTGGTGCTGTATCCTGATCATCTTCCTCGTCGTCCTCCTCATGATCAGACGTGTCATCTTCATCGCCTGTCATGCGCTCTGTCTCATGAGCGGGCCTATCCCCAGCATTGATAGCGCGTGTAGACCCACCGTGCTGCTGCAGAGGGGCCGGGGCATCGCTGAGGAGCGGATACGCCGATTCCAGGCGAGTTCGTTGTTGGAGAGCTTTATCCAGTTGAGCGGACAGCTGGACAGGCAAGAGGCATTCGGTTCGAGAGTAGTCAAGACAAGAGTGATGAGGCAGGAAACCCTGCAACATGTCTGCTGAAGTTCTGGGATGATTGCAATCAGCACCGTACCTGCTGGATGTGGCGCATCAATGCAGACCGCTCGGCTTCCTGCCCCGCTGCCGCATCCTGTGCACGTCATCATACATAGATAACATCACCCATGTTACTATGATCATCAACTCACACGCAGAGTTGCAGTTCAAGAATGATACAGTCATCCAGGATCACAACATCACAGCACTCAGAGACGATCAACATCACAGCACTGCACATCGTCGATCAGAGGGCATGACATGCTTCACACCAACCTCTAGCTGGGTTGTCAGCAGCTCCACCGCTCGCGTCAGATCCTGCACTGTCTGCGCGTTGTAGACTGCGCAGCATCAGCGGATCCAGCGTTGTCACTGTGCTGTTGTGATTGCTGTTGTTCTTGCTGCTGCTGCACACGATCTCGGTCGCCAGTTGAGGCGGCCTGGTGCGCTGCTGGCAAGGGCACAGACTCGTCTCTCTCAACACCGTCCTCCTCATCGTCATCATCGTGGTCGTCATCATATACAGGCTGTCCTATGTCTCTACGCTGCTGCTGCTGCTGATGATGATAGCCGCCCCATTGATCGCTGCCGTTACCCCCATCATCGTGCTCGTGGTCCTCAGCATGCCCACCATCATCAAGGCCCCGTTGAGCATCAACATCTGCCTTAACAGCGACACGCATCATCGGTTCAGCAGGCCGAAGGAGTTTCTCAGACATGGAAGAACGCACAGTGCCATCAACATCGGACCCTGCATACGCCATTGCTGTTTCTCATTCAGTGTCTTTCGACCATGAACGAAACCCTCAACTCACCCTGACCCTGGACGGCGCTAATCGACCACGTAGATAAAGAATAACAAAGCCTGGCGTAGGCACCGTTTTTTTTCCTGCCTTCAATTTCCACAGCGTATTGGCTTTATTTTCGAGCTCAGTGCAATCAGAATGCAGTCGCAGGAGCTCGTTCGAGTGCTCGAATCAAGCCAAATATGGATGGGGGGCTGGCAGGTGCATTTGGTTGACCTAGCGGTGACGCCATACCAGGCCGAGCAGCTCGTGCAGGCATGCCTGCTGCTTGTAGAGGTGGAGCTGATTGATGACTGGAAGACATGTGTGGAGCCTGACCGTAAGCTGGGGGCTGAATGCCCCGTGATGCGGGTGGTCGTGGACCAGGTACCGTCACAGCACCAGCACTACCTCCACCAATGGCGGGCAGCTTCAGCGGTGAGGCGGAGCAGCCTATCGAGCTTGGATGAGCAGCAGTGACTGCTGGGCCCGGTGCTGTTGGCACAAGAGATCTTGAGCTGGAGCGATGCACCGATGCAGGTGCAACACTGCCGCTGCTGGATGCTGTGATAGGCCGCACCTCCCAATCGCGCTGCTGCTGCTGCTGCTGCTGCTGCTGCAGGGAGGGCACAGATCCCCCTGTAGCAGACTGAATAGACTGGGTCTCAACTGAGCTCATGCTCCGCCTGACAATGCTTGGTAATACAGTGCTTGAGGGCACGACACCAACAGCAGCTCCCATGGATGACGCGTTCACCCTACACTCAGCAGGCTCTGACCACGAGTTCCGCAGCGGTACAGGCGGCCTGCCGTGTCCGGCCCTGCCGGCAGATGATGGAGGACGCAGAGGGATGCTGCTTGTGGCTGCCTGTGATTGCACATGATCAGAGCCCAGCTTCAGCCCCTTGTTAGTCTCATGAGCATGCTGGTCGGATTGAGCTGGTTGTTGCTTTCGTCCATGCGTCATTCGCTGTTTACAATCAACGCAGCAATAACATTGATCAGCTAGTAGGGGGCGCCAATGAATACCGGATGTGCAGGTGCGACACGGTACCTTCTTTCGCTTTAACAGAGCTGCCATAGTTCGCGGGTCCTTGAAGTGCCAGCCATCAGGCGCAGCAGTGCCCGCGTTACTGCTTGCACCGGTGCCATCACTTGATATATCAACCATCGAGCTATCACTCAGCACAGCTTGTGTCGCAGGCATGGTTACTGGCTGCAGTGACGGGGCAGCTGAAATACGAGAGTAAGGAGGGAGGGCCGTCATTACTCCAGCAGCACCAGCTTGAACCCAGCCAGTAGGGGCTGTAGCCGGGTACATGGACCCACCCATCATCGGCAGGTGCTGCACATAGGGATGCGTGACTGGCATGTGAGGGTACATGTGCCCAGGAGCCGGCATAGCGGCAGAGACTGGAACTAGACGAGGTGCCAGAGCATGGGGCAGCAAGGGTGCTGCTGATGCGAGAGGAGGTACAGTGGTTGATGGTGCAATTGCAAGACCTGTTGGCGGTGCTACTTGTGCTGGTGCTGGTGCAAGTGCTGCTGGTGTGCGTTCAGATCGGGCTGCCTGCACTCGGTGAACACCTGCCGAGGCTGGTGCTAACGGCTTCAGGAATGAGAAGAAGCTGTCAGTGACCTCCTCAAATCCATCATCGTCAATGCTGGCGGCATCACCGGAGCTAGCCCCCGCCAGCTGCTGTAGTATCCGCTGTCTGCGTGCCCGCAAACTGTACCCTCTGAATACTGCTTGAATGCACGTGGCCGCTTGATGTCTTCGAGTCCACCAGCTCTGCATACGAAGCTGCAGTGCAGGCACAAGCCAGCTTCTAACCCGCCTGCGCACAGCGTGACCGCGGTACACCCGCTGAATGATCAGAGCTGCTGCTGTTCTCCTCCGGTGGGTGTGAACACGCTGTTGATGCTGCAGCCACATGCACTTACTCAAGAGGCTGCACAACAATGCACCGCATATATTCAGCTTAGACAGATGCATGACGATGATACCTGCATGTTGTGAAGCAACATACCTGCTCTGCAACACAATAGCAGCTGTAGTCTGGGCAGCTCGCCTGGCCGCTGCTCTCAGCTCCTCCGCCTGCCTGGCAGCTGCAACAGCGCGTGCCTCCTGATCACACGGCACATCGTCATATGAACGAGAATAACAACAGCAACGACATCATATAACACATAGGCTCAGAGCTGCATGTATATATGTGATCATGAGCTTGTCGCAGTCCACACAAGCTACAGATTCTCCAGAGAAGTACATGATTAGCTCTCAGTTCACACGTGACCCACCTCTTCCAATCGCTGACGCCGAGCGTCATCAGCCGCGGCTACACCGCTGGATGCTTGATCTGCCTGCCTCATCACGTGGCGCTCAGCGCGGACCCGCTGTTGTCGAGCCTGTGCACGGTGTATGGCATCAGCCCGCTCACGCTGCCGCTGTAGCTCCAGCTGTTGATTCATGATGATGCTGGCAGCCAGTGCCTGATGGAGGCACCTCCGCTCTGATCGGCACCGAATGGCCTGCACTGCTCGCTGCTGCTGCCACACTGCGCGTGACATACGATCACAGTCCATCATCCTCGACCTCTCTGCCCTCAAGCGTTCAGTGCGGTGTCGCGCACGTGCCGTCTGGTCTGCCGCCCTCATGGACGATCGCTCCAATTGAGTCCGCAGCCGTTTCTGTTGATCGTGTCGTTCTTGTGAAAGCTGTGAACAATGCCAGGCAGGCAGCACACATTCGAGTTCATCAGCCGTGCATTCAATGTGGAAGGACGAGATAAGCGATTAGTGATATGAGACTGCCATCACCAAGCGCATCACATACCTTGTCATGCAGTGCCATTAACACCATCTCCTTCAGCTGTAGCAGTCGATCTGCAGTTCGCTGTTCAAACGCTAATCGATCCGCTTTCAGAGCCTCAGCTCGCTGCTGCAGCAACAGCTGTGACTGATTGCTATCGTGATCATGCACACCCGTTGCAGACTGAGTCATAGCTGTGTCCCCCACCGCACATGCTGCAACACCCCTGCTCTGATCGGTCCCTGATACCACCGCATGCTCTGTAACGACAGCGAGTGCAGCAGTCGATGCAACCTCCACATCCATTGCAGCTTTCAGCTCTGCTGGCGGGATCAGTGGTGACAGCACTACTGCAACCGGTGCATCATCCTGTTTCAGCTCACTCGTCGAGTGCATAGGCTCTGAGAGCTCACACGGGGCAGGGGCCACAGCGCCCTCAAGCTGGACTTGATGCAACAGCTGCACATTCTCCACTGCCCACATATCTGGCTCGTGCAAGGACTTCACGTATCGTGAGAATGTGTCATCATCGACCACAGCACCAGCATCACCATCACACTCTGCCTTGACAATGCTGATTGCAGGATGAGCTGTGGCCGCCACGGTGAGCGATGCGGCTGCAGCTGCCGACAGTGGAGCTGATGGCATACCCACAGACACTAGTGTCGATGACGGTGAAGGTTGCATCAGTCCCGACCTCCCGGCCACTGTCTCAGCCCTAGCTTGTTGCAGTACTGCGCTGAGTGAGAGAGCTGGAGTGTCATCATCATCCTCATCATCCTCATCATCATAATCACAAGCAGCATGCCCGTCAACGCGAGCACTGCGGTGTTGAGTACGGTGACTACTGCTCCAGTTGTGAATATGCCGGCTCGTATCACACTCATCATCCGATGAAGCGGACAGGTCCGACAGTTCTGCCTGCCGTAGCTTGGCTAGGTCCCCCTCTAGGGCCTGCCTGATGTCAGGGTGCTCACGCTGCTGATGCAGGTGTCTCACACCAGCACTGGACGCCAGCATGTCGTGAATATCAATGTCATCATCACCATCGCTATCGCTGTACTCGATATGCTTCACAGTGTTGTGGATGGGGGCGCTACCAGCTGCTGCTGAATGCATGATGGGATTCATGACGTTGCAGGCGGGTGAACGAATACAACGCTGAGACGCTAGACCAGTGATCCATCCAGACTCAGAGGCGCTAGTTCAATTCATTCATGATGACCATATCAGCGCATCCACATTAGCACTGGAAACTACCAGAACCAAAATTTGAGAAAGAAACCGCTGTGACTGACGGAAATCTAACTATGATCTGAGAACTGACATGGTGATTCACCGTTTCCTGGTTCAGTTTGGAGAGGTGTGTCGTTGATTTTGCCAATTGAACTACTAGATCCGTTGATCGGTGCTAGTCTGCTAGTCCACTTCAATGAGCGCAGACATCACGGATGACTCCGACCTGGACCAGGAGCTTGGTCTAGTGAGCAGCTCCTCCCGTCGAGCGGGTCCCTCATCATCAGCATCATCATCATCAGCAGCAGCAGCGCGCAGAGTATCAGCGGGCACACCAACCCCCAATGAGGCGTTGAGGAAGGCACAGCAATTGCTCAGCAAGTACAAGTCTATGTCGGCCTCCGGACCTGGCACTGCTGTTGGCTCCATGCGTGCGGGTGCGGGGGGCACGGCCGCCAGCGCGTCTTCAGGTGCTAGTGCTATGGGCAGCAGGCGGAGGGATCGCAAGCCGGTCACATCATTTGATTTGGGCTTGAGTGAAGACGATCTGCATCCTGCAAGCACCAGCGAGGCTGATGATGCTGGTGTAGCAGTAGGAGGCAGACTTCGATCACCAGTGCTGTCTTCCGTGCACTCCACGGGTGGTGATGTCAGCCCCGTGAATATGAATGCATCAGCTGTGGGGCGCAGGTCTCATCTGAGCGCTGGTCGAATGGCTCGATCCGCTGACACACCTGGTGTCTCATCTCGTAGACAACGTGATGATAGCGATGCGATCGAGATCGAGTTCTCAGACCGCGACGATGACAGCAATGCAAGGAACACGTCCTCAGCAGCGGCCCAGCTGAAGGTGCCTGCAAGCACTAGCGCCAACCCTAGCGGCAACACCAGCACCAGCAGCTCGTCCAGGAGGAAGGCAGTGAACATCACTGCCCTGCGCGCCAGTATCCGCACACCCCCCTCTGGGGCTGATGTGCCCCATCATCGAGCCTCAACTGGTGGTGTAGCTCCGTCACACGGCCTCACTGCTCGTGCCCCAACTTCTGCCGGCAGTGACGACATTGAGATCGAGTTCGATGATGGCGATGATGCCCGTGCTGTTCTGCCTGCATCTCCACCGGAGAGAGCAATGGCTCGACCACCTCCAGCCGGTGCAGCCCCTCTCTCCTACGGTACAGCAGCAGCTGCTGCCCGTGCTGCAAGTGATGTTAAGCCGAGCTCAGATGATATCATGGTGGAGTTTGATGATGATGCTCCAGTGACGGCACCCTCTGCTTCTGCTGCCTCATCGGCACGGCTGGTGGTGGCTGTGTCCGCCCCGTCACCATCACCAGCGCTAACACGGGCTGCACCAGGACCTGTACCAGCATCTGGGGTGGAGGATGTCCTCTCAGATGCCGGGGCCCGGAGCGGATACGAGACAGTAGCATCCTACGCTAGTGATTATGAGGTGGACTCCATGTCTGTGACCAAGCCGTCCCCTAAATCAAGCTTGACCGTACCACAGGGTGCTCAACGACCGCCTGCTGGTGTCACAGATGATGGCGATGACGGCAACGATGATGAGGATGATGGCCCCGCAGTGCGTGTGCTGGGAATGGATGCGCTCAGTGATGACGACGAGGACAAGCAGACTGATTCCAAGAATGAGAATCCGGTTACGCGAAGTTCAGTGCTCCAACATTACCCGCTAGTGACGGCTATGGGATCAATAACCACAACGGCTGCAGCAGCAGCAACAGACGTCAGTTCCAAAACACAGGCATTCACGTTGAGTTCTACTCTACGGAAGCCACCAGCACAGTTCAATAGTGCAGCTGATGGCGTGAAGCCACGAGGCGGCCTGGACGCTGTGACTACAGCAGCAGTATCTGTTGACGCAGGGGTGCAAACCGACCCCGTCATCATCGACCCATCGTTCCTGAACACAGCAATGATGGGTCCAGCTGCCGGAGCTGGCCTACAAGGTGCTGCATCAGCATGCAGCGCGTGTGGCCAGCATGTGCCACCTGGTGTTGGGTTCAATGCTGGCTGGACACAGCAGTATCCACCGTATGCTCCTGTGGCTGGGGGGATGACATGGGGTCGACTTCAATCACCTTCACCGTATGCACACTCACACCCCTTCGTGCCCATGCAAGCGTGGGACTCTGTTTCCTCCTTCAGAGGGGCCGGTGATCCGCTGGACCCTACCAGCATCCCGCGCGGCTACGCCAGTAGACCGAGCAGCCCTTATCACGTGCAGCCGCTGGATCTATTCTCTGCACCAGTGCCCACTGCGCGTCCACCTTTCTCATCGCTGCAGATGACGGCCGGTGACGACGCCGGTACGGGGGCAGGAACAGAAAACGCGTGGCAGCACCGTCTACAGTCTGTGATGCAATCGCTTCAGGTATGCATGATCGTGATCATAACATACAGTCACTGCTCTGATGTGGCGTCTGAGCACTGAATCGTGATGGATGCTGCAGGAATGTCGCAAGCTACTTGCTCTGGAGACAGCTGCTCTGTAGATGGAGATCGTAACATTCTATGTGTACTGTGTACTGGAGAGGTGTTGCGATATAATAGCATTCATGAGCACTGTTAACGACCACAGTGCAGAGCATGCGGGTGGCAGGGCATGATGCCCCTTGTGATACATGAGCCATCAGCAACTGGTGCTAGCCCGAGCCCGCCCAGCTCAGCCTCGACCACGCTGATAGCGCGGATCATAGCGAATGCCGTTCCGCTCCAGTAGCGCCTTGAAGGCAGCAGGATCAGAGTGTTCCAACCGCATCTGGTAGTGCAGCTCTCCTGGCTCCCATAGCGTGCCGTATGATCGAGCCTTAGCCTTGAGCGCGTCCTGGCTTTCACCAAAGTCACGTGATTTCCAGTTCCACCAGATGCCACAGCGCGCACACTGGATCACGTTGCAAATACCATAGTCCTTGATCGTGTACTGTTCACACTTGGGGCACGACCGCAGCGCGCCCGTCTTGATCATCTCCTGCAGCTCAGGCGTCAGCTCAGGCTGCTTTCGCTTGACCTGCTGCTTGATCCCACAGATGTCGCAGACCGCAGTCATCTGCACACCCATAGCTTTATCTTTGAGCAGGAACCCGAATCCGCAAGCCGCTGATGGAGATGATGAGGACGCGGGCACTGCGGCTGAATGCTCGCTTCCCGAACAGGACACCCAGTCATCCTCTCGCGCCAGAGTGCGATACAGGTGTTCACGACAAAATGCCAACAGATCCGCCGCAGACACACCAAAATACTGCGGTGACAGAGGGCACTTGCACTGCGGGCTGGGACAGCGGATCCAAGGTGTGACCTCCTTCTCAGCAATGCGTGTGCGAGCATAGGTGCTCATGCAAGCACGGCAGATCATGCTGTGTCCGCATCTGTCTCTTATACACATCTGACGCTGCCGACGAATAGAGAGGTGTAGATCTCGGTGGTCGCCGTATCAT